>Ga0272448_1000041_pt1 | contig 176672 bp, 180 predicted proteins | sample YNPCB0191_FD_202220 | JGI IMG/M metagenome (GOLD analysis project Ga0272448, IMG submission 202220) | Hot spring sediment microbial communities from Yellowstone National Park, WY, United States - YNP-CB-019-1 | ecosystem: Environmental > Aquatic > Thermal springs > Hot (42-90C) > Sediment... | reverse complement strand
GAAGATTCCGGAGCTTGTGGCAGCGGTGGATGTGGTGCTTCTTGACGGTGCGGATTCACCCTTCCTTCCCTGGGCGGTGTACCTGGGGAAAGACATTGTCTCTGTAGAGTGAAAAAAGCGACCTGGGATAGTTTCATTTGGGGGCTTGTTTCTTAGGACGCCTCTTTTGCTATACTAACAAAAATGACCGGAAATCAGGCTGGGGCTATCGGGATTCGGGAAAGGGTGACACGGAAAAGCTGTGGCTGGGATACTTTACTGGGTAGGGCTTTTCGTTGCCGCTTCTTTTCTCTTTTTCAGCCTGGACGATTTGTTCTGGGATTTCTATTACTACTTCCGGGGGACGCAGACGGGTGAAACACCGATTGCGGATGGAGGAACTCGACCGGGTGCCCCGGCGGTTAATTGCCATCCTCATTCCCGCCTGGAATGAAGCTGAAGTGATCGGCGCCATGCTGGAAAATTTCTTTCGTTCCATCAATTATCCTCTCGCCCTTGTGCATGTTTTCGTGGGAGTATATCCAAATGATGCTGCCACCGTGGAGGCGGTGCAGAAACTCTCCGAGCAATACCCCCAGGTTCACGCGGTGGTGAATCCTCGGGAAGGTCCCACGAGCAAAGCGCAGAACCTCAACCAGGTTTTGGATTTTATCCTGCGTTTTGAAAGAGAGAAGCACCTCCGTTTCGGATGTTTCATCATCCATGACGCTGAGGATGTGATCCATCCCACCTCTCTGAAGTTAGCGAATTACCTTTCTTGGAAATATGCGGTGGTGCAGTTGCCGGTCTTTCCTCTCCAGGTCTATCCCACCTGGCGCACCTTCTTCCCTTATCTCACCGCTTCGACCTATGCCGATGAATTCGCCGAGAATCATTACCGGGGTTTACTCGCTCGGGAAGCAAGTAGCGCAGTGGTTCCATCGGCGGGGACCGGTTTCGTTATCAACCATTCGGTGCTGGATACACTGGGAACCGGAGCGCTCTTCGATGAGGAAAGTCTCACGAAGACTACAAGCTTTCTCTGCGTTTTGCTCAGCTCGGTATCGCGACCCATTTCTTCCTCGAAGGGGTAGAGCGGGTGACGGATGAGGGGAAAGTGGTCGTAGAGTACCTGGCTACTCGGGAAATTTTTCCCAACACCCTCAGGGAAGCGGTGAAACAGAAGTCACGGTGGATTTACGGCATTTCTTTTCAGAGTTTTTCCCTCTGGCAGGTGCTCTGTGACCATCGTTTTTCTCGTATCGCCAAGTACAGCCTTTACCGTGACTGGAAGGCAAAGTATGGAAATCTCCTTCCCCTGCCGGGTTATGCAGTTTTTGCCTATTTCGTTCTCTCTCTTTTTTATCCACTAACCCCCATCTATCCCCGGGGATCTTTCTCCTTCTGGTTGAGTGTGGTGCTCACCGTTTTCATGATTGAGCGGCAACTGATGCGGGCGATAGCACTCAAAAACGTTTACGGGTGGCGTTCGGCGGTATTCGGGTGCCTGGTTCCACCGCTTTTACCACTGCGAGCGGTCTGGGGGAATGTAATTAATTTCCTGGCTACCCTGCGAGCCTGGCGGATAGCGCTTTTTGGTTTCCCCCGGAGTCGTCCCCGCTGGCAGAAGACCAGGCATTCGTATCTTTCCCCTGAAGTTCTAGCCCGTTACCGGCGCCGCCTCGGGGATCTCCTCCTTGAGAAAGGAATTATCGATTCTGAAAAACTCACTGCGGTGATGGAGAAAAGGGGAGACGGAGAGCGTCTGGGTGAAAGGCTCCTGAAAGCAAAGGCGATCTCCGAAGAAAAGCTCCTCGAATGTCTGGGAGAGCTCCTGCAAGTTGGTTACCTGGAATTTGATTCCCGTGCCCTCCGGATGGAGGAAAGCCGCCCCGATTTGCTGATGGTGTTTCGACGCTATAGGGTGGTGCCGATAGCATGGGGGAAGGAATCGGTGATTCTTGCTACCGCAAAGCCGCTTTCCCAGGAAACCGTTGCCGAGCTGAGGATGGCACTCAAGAAAAAGAGAGTCGAACTCGTTTTCGCACCTTCGGCGGCGATAGCTCAGGGCTTGGAGATGCTGGAGCGCAATCGTTCAGAGGGATTGCCTCGACTGGGAGAAAAGCTTCTTGAGAGGGAATTCATCGAAACGCCACATCTCATCGAAGCGCTCCGGGTACAGAGATTTTCTCCGCAACCGCTGGGAGAAATTCTCTGTGAAATGGGGGTACTGTGGCCGGAGGACCTCAAAACGGTACTGGAAGAGCCGGAGGAACAGACGGGTTAACGGCCATCCGGATTTTTCTGGCGGAGAGGGTGGGATTCGAACCCACGAGGCAAGTCCTCACTTGCCTACTCGATTTCGAGTCGAGCGCCTTCGTCCAGCTCGGCCACCTCTCCACGTTTTATTTTAAAATATTCTCTGAGGATTTGGCTACACCTTTCCTGTAAAATTCCTCCGGAAACTTCTACTCTATGGTTCCAGAAGGGGAGGGTAAAGACGTTGAGGAGGCTCCCCGCTACACCCCCCTTGGGATCGTAAGCTCCGAAAACCAGTCGCTTCACCCGGGCCTGGATGATAGCTCCGGCACACATGAGACAGGGTTCCAGGGTGACATAGAGGGTGCACTCATGTAATCGCCAGCTTCGGAGAAAAAGCGAGGCCTTTTCGATAGCTTCGATTTCAGCGTGGAGCAGGGGATTCTGTGCCTGTTCCCGCCGGTTATGGGAGATGACAATGGCTTCTCCCCGAAACACCATACAGGCTCCCACCGGTACTTCATCTTCTGCGAAAGCTTTCTGCGCTTCCTGAAGCGCCAGTTCCATAAAGTACACATCCAGTTCGTTCATGGAAATATTATACTCTAAAAAAATTTTACTCTCCCATTCTTCCTTACTGCAGGAATCTTACCGGTCAAAAATCCTGGAAAGCCGGGAAAAAGGAAAACTTCTACCTCACCCGGATACAGTTTCAGGCCTATTGTTTCCAACCCAGGATGTCGCTGCGAGCCTCGTTTTTTCGTTTGGTGAAGCAGTCTCTTTTTTTTCAGTTTCTTATAACGTTGGGGGAAAATCCCCTGAGAAGGGAAAAAGAAAAAAGAGGGAGAGAAGAGGAAAAAACATAAGGATGCTAAAGCATCCTTGGGGGAAAACACCCCCCGAACTCTATGGAAGAATAGAAAAGAAAAAAGAGACAAAGACATTAAGGATGCTAACGCATCCTTGCAGTGACTCAAAAAGGGGTGAAGCGGTCTCGGTTTTCCTTTACCCTTCCTGTGTCACTTTCTCGGATTTTTCATGGTATCCCGGGAAGGGATTGGGATAGCGCTAAAGCCGCTGCATTTCGGGGAGAATGGATAAAAGGAAAGGGTTTTTCTCGCTTTGCAGTTGGTGGAATTCTTCTTCGGTGTAAACCAGGAGGTTGACGTCGAAGGGAAGGGCACAGAAAAAATCGATGAACCTTTCGGCGCGCATAAGGAAAGGAAGGTGAAGAGTTGCACAGACAATGAGAATGTCGACGTCGCTTTCCGGAGTGTAATCTCCACGGGAAAAGGAGCCGAAGAGAAAAACTTCTTTGACTTCAGGGTGCTCCGATTTCAAATTTTTAACAGCTTCAGCAAGGGCCTCGCGCAGTTTCGCAATATCAACGGAGGTGACTTTCACAGAATTCAAGAATTTTTCGTGAAGCACAAAGAGCCTCCTGCGCGATCTCTTTGTCAAAGAATTCAAAAGGACTACCCTCAGGAAAGCCGTTGGGATAACGGGCTTCCCGGTAATACCGATCGAGAACCCGGGCATGGTGGTGGATTTCCTCGGGAATAGCCATCCGGGAAGCCAGTCCCTCCAGCATACGCACCAGAGAATGCCCTCGGACCGATTGATTCAACCGGTAGTAAAGTGCTTTCAGAGCTTTTTCCCCTGCCTGTTGCGCGGTGAAACAGCACCACTCGTAGAATCCATGTTCAAAATCCAGAGCTGCCTTTTCGTAATCTCGCTTTGCCTGACGGAACCAGTCTAAGGAACGATTCGGCATAGAACCACCCCGTTATCATTCTAACACAACCCAAAGGATGTTTTCGGTGTCTCAAGAGTTTCCCTTCTCCTCGAACGCTTCGCAAGCTACTCGAGGATTCGTCATAAATGCATTTCGAGAGCTCATCGTTAAAAACCGGAACCCCAAGATAGCTTCGCTCACGACGTTGGGGGAAGGCCCCCAAGCCCCTAAGGAGAGAAAAAACCAAAGAAAAAAAGAATATAAGGATGCTAACGCATCCTTGCAGGGTCTTATGTTCGTTTCCGAAGCAGTCCTGTTTTTTTCCCAGTCATTTCAGGATCTCCTGCCTCAGAGCCAGTAACTCCAAGACAGCTTCGCTCGCAACGGTGGTGGAAGGAATGCTTCGCGACGATCGCAGTAAAAAGGGAAAAAGATCCTCGCGGTGGAGGAAAAGGGGGTAAAGCGACAAAAATACCTGAAGCAAAGGAAAAAAGGTTCTTGGAGTTTTTGTGGAGCAAGGGTTACACTAAAAATCGAAGGGAGTTAACAATGGTCGGTCGATGGGAAAGAGTGATACAATAGGAAAAAAGAACCGAGGAGAAAGGGGTACGTCGATGGAAAATCTGGAAAAACTTGCCCGGGCTTCATTACAGGAAATCATGAAAGTTGCTTTTCGAGAGCACATCCTGATTCCCGCTTTCAATGTGGCGTATTTACCGATGGTGGAAACGATAGTGGAGACTCTCAAGGAATGTCGCACCTTTGCGCTTCTTGAGGTTTCGCGTCCTGATATCACCCGTTTTGGTGCGGAGAGTTTTCAGGCGGTGAAGAGAGAGTATGAGCGTTTTGGAGACCCGTCGTTCACCCGCCTGCATCAGGATCATGTCCCGGTTATCGATGAGGAGGGGGAAAGGGTGGATTGGGCTTCGTTCATCGAAGAGGCTTTGAATCTGGGATACCACTCGGTGATGATCGATGGGTCGCGGCTTCCTCTTGCCGAGAATATCGCCGTGACCAGAGAGGTGGTGGAGAAAGCCCATCGGCGGGGGGTGTGCGTGGAAGCAGAGCTGGGAGCAGTGCTGGGTCATGAGGCGGGGCCGTTGCCGCCTTATGAGGAGCTCTTTCGAAGTGGCAAAGGTTTCACCGATCCTGCAGAAGCGCAGCGGTTTGTCAGGGAAACCGGGGTGGACTGGCTTTCGGTAGCGGTGGGGAACATTCACGGTGCCATAAGCGGCGTAGCCAAGGACCAGAAGAAAGTGGAAGCCAGGCTCAACATCGAACATCTTATCAAAATCAGAGAGCTCACCAATGTGCCTCTGGTCCTTCATGGGGGGTCGGGTATTCAAAAGGAGTACGTTCTCCAGGCCATCCAGAATGGGATTACCAAGATTAACGTGGGAACGGAGATTCGCCAGGCCTATGAACAGGGGTGGCGAGAATCCGGTGATGTTCGAAAAGGGCAGAGGATGCTCAGGGAGAGGCTACAAGAGCTCATCGAAGAGTACTACGAGATTAAGGGGTCAGCCCTGCGTCTTGCGGCAAAATTATAGGGAGGTGGGAAGAGTGAAGTATCCGAATCTTTTGAGTCCGGGAAAAATCGGGAAGGTGGAAATTCGGAATCGGGTGGTCATGCCCCCGATGGCAACGAACCTGGGGAGTGCTTTTGGAGAAGTGACCCAGGAGATGGTGGCTTATTACCGGCGGCGGGCGCGGGGTGGGGTGGGCCTCATCATCGTGGAGAACGCTCAGGTCGATATGTACCAGGGTAGAAGCCTCACTTCCCAGATTGCGGTGGATAAGGATAAATTCCTGGCAGGGTTGCGGGACCTCGCCGAGGTCATCCATGTGGAGGGAGCGAAAGTCTTTTTGCAGCTTCAGCATGGGGGGCGGCAGTGTACCCCTTCCACCACCGATGGGTTACCACCGGTAGCACCTTCGGAGATACCCTGTAAATTTCTGCAGGTCGCTCCCCGGGCGCTTACCCGGGATGAGATTGAGGAACTGGTGGAAAAATTTGCCCAGGCAGCGCTGCGGGCCAAACTTGCCGGGTTCGACGGAGTGGAAATCCATGCTGCCCATGGGTATCTCATCAACGAGTTTCTCTCTCCGTATACCAATAAGCGCACCGATGAGTACGGGGGAAGCCTGGAAAACCGGATGCGTTTCCTTCTGGAGATTCTGGAAAAGACCCGCGACCTCGTGGGCGAAGATTTTGCGGTGGGGGTACGCCTTTCGGTGGACGAATTTGTTCCCGGAGGTTTAAAACCACAGGAGAGTCAAGAGATCGCCCGGATTCTCGCCGAAAAAGGTATTGATTACCTGAGCGCCAGTTGCGGCATTTATGAGTCGGTGAGCACCATCATCGAGCCGATGAACTTCGAAGAAGGCTGGCGGGTGTATCTCGCTTCGGCCCTCAAAGCAGTGGTTCCCTGTCCGGTCATTGCCGTGGGGGTGATTCGTCACCCTGAGGTAGCCGAAAAAATTCTTGCCGAGGGTCAGGCCGACTTTGTGGCCATCGGTCGGGGTCTCATTGCCGACCCGGACTGGGTGGAAAAGGTCGAAGAGGGCAGAGAAACAGAAATCAATCATTGCATTAGCTGTAACGTGGGGTGTATCGGCGAGCTCTTTGCCAATGGAAAAGTGCGCTGTGCGGTCAATCCCTGGACCGGTCGGGAATTCGTTGTCTGTGAGGAAGGAAAAGCTCTGGAGCGGAAGAAAGTGGTGGTGGTCGGCGGAGGACCGGCAGGGATGGAGGCAGCCCTGGTAAGCGCCCGGTGGGGGCATGAGGTGTATCTCTTCGAGAAGGAATCGGAGTTAGGGGGGCAATTGCTTCTTGCTTCCCGGGCTCCCCACAAAGAGAAAATCCTCTGGTTCCGGGATTACCTGGTGGGGGCTCTCCGTCGGGAAGGGGTCAGGATTGAGCTGGGGCAAGAAGCTTCTGCGGAGTTTGTTCTTTCTTATAACCCGGATGCGGTGATTGTGGCTACCGGCGGTGAACCGGTTATCCCACCGTTTCAGCTTGATCCATCGGTGACCGCAACGGCCTGGGAGGTGCTCTCGGGGAAGGTGGATATCCGGGAAAAGCAGGTGGTGGTGGTTGGTGGCGGTGTGGTGGGTTGCGAAACCAGCCTTTTCCTGGCCGAGCGTGATAACTGGGTGACTCTGGTGGAAATGCTCCCCCAGATCGCCTACGATGCCGAAATCATCACCCGGATCGAGCTCCTTAAAGAACTCAACCGGGAGAACATCAAAATCATGACTCAGACAAAATGCATGGATGTCCAGGCCGGGAAGATTGTCTATCTCTGCGACGCCGCTTCTTCGACCTCAGAACTTGCCGGGGATTACCTGGTTTTTGCCCTGGGTACTAGACCCAAAAAAGAACTCTATCAGGCACTGCAGGAAAAGGTGGAAAAGGTTTTCCTGGTGGGTGACGCCCGCTTGCCGCGAAAGATCTACCAGGCGGTTCTGGAGGGAATGATGGCGGCTTTGCGGGTTTAACCCGGAGGGATATGGTTTGAAAGGAAGAGTGCTCCTTTTCAATCCCTGGGTGTACGATTTCACCGCTTTTGATCTGTGGTCGAAGCCCCTGGGTCTTCTCTACCTGGGGGCTCATTTGCGCCGCCGGGGATGGGAAGTGACGCTTCTTGATTGCATGGATCGCCTGGAGGGAGGAACAGCCCGGCCTTCCGGTCCGAAGCGCCTGCGGGAGTTCGGCTGTGGAGGGTACCATAAAGAAGTGGTCCCCAGGCCTTCCTTTTTTCAGGATATTCCCCGCTTTTTCGGACGGTTCGGTTTACCGCTGTCCTGCGTCCGCGAAAGGCTTGCGAAAATGTCGCCCCCGGACGTGGTTCTCCTGACCTGTGGGATGACCTACTGGTATCCGGGGGTGGTGCTCGCCGGGGAGATCTTGCAGACATTTTTCCCTTCCACCCCCCTTTTGCTGGGCGGGATTTACCCCACCCTGTGTCCGGAACATGCCCGGAGGTGGGGATTTGACCTGGTGGTGGAGGGCAGTGACCCGGTTCTCGTATTGCAAAAAGTGGGGGATTTCCTGGGAGAAGATTTTGGGGTGAAGGACTATAGCGATTTTTTCGCCCTGACTCCGGCCTTTTCACTCTATGCGAAGCTTTCCTATGGAGTGCTTTTGACTTCGGTGGGGTGTCCCTTTCACTGTAGCTACTGTGCATCGAAATATCTCTACCCTGCTTTCTTTCGGAGGTCCTGGCAGGAGGTGTGGGGGGAGATTTGCGCGACCTTTGAAGCCTTCGGTGTGCGTCATTTCGCTTTCTATGATGATGCGCTGCTTTTTGAGGCCGAGGAAGGATTTTTACCCCTCCTGCGCGAGATGATCCGGCATGGTCTACCGCTTCATTTCCATCTTCCCAACGGCATCCATGCCCGGTATGTGACCCTACCTTTAGCACAGCTCATGCGGGAAGCCGGCTTCAGGACCATCCGCCTGAGTTTGGAAACGGCTTCTTCTTTCTGGCAAAAGAAGACCGGAGGGAAAGTGTACCAGGAAGAGTTCGAACGAGCAGTGTGGTGTTTCCGAAAAAGCGGCTTTCCGGATACCGAAATCGAGGTGTACCTCCTTTTTGGATGGCCGGGAAGCAGGGAGGAAGACCTGCGGATGTCGGTAGAATATGTGAGAGGATTGGGACTGACCCCACGTCTAGCACTCTATGCTCCCACACCTGGGACTTCTTTGTTTGAGGAGCTCCCTTCTTCTTTCCGGGAGGAGCCCCTCTGGCACAATAAGATTGCCTATCTCTATGCCAGCGGGAATGAACGGCTTTATGAAGCGTTACAACGAAGGGGAGGCGAAGCGGTATGCAGGTAAAGTGGTTGGGACACTCGTTTTTTCTGGTGAGAAGCGCTACGGGGGTCCAGATGGCCTTTGATCCTTTCGGGGAGACCGTGGGGTATCCTCTGCAAACGGTGCAGGCGGATTTCGTGTTTGTGAGTCATGACCATTTTGACCACAACAATCTGAAGCTGGTCCGGGGGTATGAAGAGGTATTCCGTGAGGTAGGGCAGTACGAAAAGAAGGGGATAAAGATCACCATTTTCCCCACCTCCCACGATGAAGAGGGAGGAAGGAAAAGGGGAAAAAACCATGTGGTGCGCGTGGAAGCCGACGGTATGGTGCTTGTGCACTGTGGGGACCTGGGGATGATTCCGGAACCTCAGGACCTGGAAGCCTGGAAGCCGGTCGATATTCTCCTTCTTCCGGTCGGAGGGGTATACACCATCGATGCCCAGCAGGCTCAGAGTCTGGTGCGAGCTCTGAAGCCTCGCATTGCCGTTCCCATGCACTATAAGACCAGGTATCTCCAGTTTGCGTTGGGGGAAGTCAATCCTTTTCTGGAGGGCTTTGAGGCGGTGAAATATATCCGGGGTTCCAGTTTTGAGGTGGATAAAGAAAAACTTCCGCCGGCCACCGAAATATGGGTGTTAGAAGTCTGAGGTTGTGCTATAATAATCAGCTTGACTGAAGGGGGAGGCAACTCCCCTTTTCTTTTTGATTTGGTCAGGAGCGTGAAAATGGTCACGATTTCGGTTTGCGTGGGCAGTTCCTGTCATTTAAAGGGAGCGTATGAAATTATCCAGGCGTGTGAGGAAGCCATCGACCGCCTGGGTCTTAAAGAAAAGGTGGAGCTCAAAGGGACTTTCTGCCTGGGGCAGTGTACCGAAGCAGGGGTCACGGTGGTCATCGACGGGGAAGTTCTGCACGGCGTTTCGATGGAAAATTTTGAGGAAATCTTTACGAAAAAGGTTCTCTGCAAACTGGAGGAAGAAAGCCTTGGGAATCATTAGCACGGTTCGGACCAGTTGTCGAGACTGTTACAAGTGTGTTCGCCACTGTCCGGTGAAAGCCATCAGGGTAAGCTTTGGGCATGCAGAGGTGGTGGATGAGCGTTGTGTCCTGGATGGACGTTGCGTCCTCATTTGTCCCCAGGGCGCCAAAAAGGTCCGCCATGATGTCCAGAGGGTGAAAGAACTCCTCCACGGCGGAGCAAGGGTGGTAGCGAGTATCGCCCCCTCTTTTGTGGCTGCCTTTCCGGAGGCGAGAGTAGGGCAGGTGGTCAGCGCTCTGCGGAAACTCGGCTTTCAGGAAGTGCGGGAAACGGCCGAAGGCGCCGAATGGGTGGCTCGGGAACATCTGCGACTTTTGCAGGAAGGGAAGACCAATCTGATCTCCAGTTCCTGTCCGGCCATCAACAACCTGATCTGCCGGTATTTTCCGGAACAGCTTGAGCATCTGGCGCCGGTGGTCTCTCCCATGGTAGCTCATGCTCGCCTCTTCCACGAGGAGGATCCGGAGGCCCGGGTGGTGTTCATAGGTCCCTGCATCGCCAAAAAGGGGGAAATCGAGGAACAAGAGGTAGCCGGTGAAGTCGAGGCGGTACTCACCTTTGAAGAACTCCGGGAGTGGTTGCGGGAAGAAAACCTGGAGCTCTCTACGCTTCCTGAAGAAGAATTCGATTTTTCACCGGTGGACTGGGCTCGAGCCTTTCCGGTAGAAGGAGGACTTTTGCGCAGTGCACAACTTGAAACCGATGTGCTCTCCCGTGACCTCATCGTTATCACCGGGGTGGAGCGGGCCAAGCAGTTTTTGAAGGAACTTGAAGCCGGGAAGGTCAACTTCAAATTGATCGAAATGATGGCCTGTGAGGGTGGGTGCATCGATGGTCCGGTGCTTCGTTCGTCGCTTTCGTTTTATGAACGGCGTAACCGGGTTATCGCCTATACGAAGGAACAGAGCCACAGAGCCGTGGGTGTAAAGCAGGAGGTTCTTGATCCTCCTTCTTTCCGGCGTGCCTTCTCGCCCCGGCCGGTGGTGAATCCTCCGGTACCGGAAGAGGAGCTGCGGCGAATTCTCTCTCTCACCGGAAAGTTCTCTCCGCAGGATGAGTTGAACTGTGGGGCCTGCGGGTATGATACCTGTCGGGAAAAGGCGGCTGCGGTTTACCAGGGTATGGCCGAGGCGGAGATGTGTATTCCTTTCATGCGAGCCAAAGCAGAGTCGTTCTCGAGTTTCCTCATCGCCGTGACCCCCAATGGAATCGTACTTCTCGATGAGAACCTGCGCATCGTGGATATCAATCCGGCGCTCCGCAAGATGTTTGAGCTCACCGGAAAGCTGGTGGTGGGGAAAAGGGTGGATGAATTTATGGACCCCTCGCCCTTTGTGGAGGTATTACGGACCAAAAAAGCCCTAACCAGAGAAATCCACTATCCCCAGTATCATGATTTATTTGCCCAGGTCTCGGTTTTCTATCTGGAGAAACCGCAACTGCTCATGGGAGTCTTTGTGGACCTTACCAGGGAAAAGGAGCGAGAGGAACTCATGGAGAGAATGCGGGAAAAAACCCTGGAAAAAGCCCAGCAGGTCATCAACAACCAGATGCGGGTGGCGCAGGAAATTGCCAGCCTTCTGGGAGAAACCACCGCCGAGACCAAAGTGCTCCTGGGAAAACTGATGAAAATCCTGCGGGGGGAAGAGGTCACCGATGAGTGAGCTCTTCGTGGAGTTTGCTTACGCCCAGCTTCCCAAATGGGGGGAAGAACTGTGCGGTGATAGTGTAAGTTACAGCCGCACCAGGGATTTCACCATCTTTTCCTGGTCGGATGGTTTGGGGAGCGGGGTCAAGGCGAATATCCTTGCCACTCTAACGTCTCGAATTATCGTTTCCATGCTGCAGAAGAATTCTCCCCTGGAGGAGGTTATCGAAACCCTGGTCGAAACCTTACCAGTGTGCAAGGTGCGAAAGATTGCCTACAGTACCTTTTCGGTAGTGCAGGTGGCTTCGAACGGAGAAGCGTATGTGGCTGAATTCGATAATCCGCCGATCTTCTGGGTTCGCAATAACCGGGTGATGCACCTGGAACGTCACAAGCACGAGGTGGGGAAACAGGTGGTTCTGGACTTCAACGTTCGTCTCCAGAAGAACGACTGGATTATCGGAGTTACCGATGGGGTAGTTCATGCCGGCATCGGAGGACTCTGGAACCTGGGATGGAGGTGGGAGAAGATCGCTTCATTTTTGGAGAGTACCGTCAATGAGCACATGGATGCCCAGAGTTTAGCGAACAAAATCATCGATACCACCAGAAAACTCTATCAGGATCATATCGGTGACGATGCTACCTGCGTGGTGGCCAAAATTCGCTTGCCCCGGCGCCTCATTCTCTGGGCCGGCCCACCCGAGGATCCGGCTCAGGACGAAAAGCTGGTGGAGCGGGTTGTCCACTTCCCGGGGAAAAAGGTGGTGAGCGGCGGAACCACGGGTAATATTCTCTCCCGGGTATTGAAAAAAGAAATCCGGGTGGATTTGAGTTCTCTGGCCCACGATGTTCCCCCGGTGGGAATGCTCGAGGGCGTGGACCTTTTAACCGAGGGCATTTTGACTCTCTCTACGGTCCTGCGGCGCCTGCGGAAGCCGGAAACCACAGCTCATACCATCCACGGTCAGGATGGAGCCAGCCGCCTTTTACGGTTACTCTTAGAGGCCGACGAAATTCTGATCATCGGAGGCAGGGCGATTAACCCTGCTCATCAGAATCCCAAACTTTCGGGAGAGCTTTCCCTCAAAGCGCGGGTCCTTGAGGAAATCAGTGAGGAGCTGCGGAAGAGAGGAAAAATGGTGACTCTGGAATATTACTAATCGGGGGTGAAACAATGGAAGAGGTTACTCAGGAAGTGACGTTGGAGAGGCGTTTTGAAAAAGTCAACGCCATTCTCGAAAAGCATGCCTACAATCCTTCCAATCTGGTGGGCATCCTGCAGGAAGTACAGGAAGAATACCGGTATCTGCCGGAGGAGATTCTCACCTACATAGCCACCGCTTTAGGAGTTTCGCCGGCCTACGTCTATGGCGTGGCTACTTTCTACGCCCAGTTTTCTCTGAAGCCGAAAGGGAAGCATATCATCCGGGTATGTGACGGAACGGCCTGTCACGTCAAAGGGTCTTCGACGGTGCTCAAATACGTCCGGGAATACCTGGGTTTGCGCGAGGGAGAAGATACCACCAAGGATCTCCTCTTCACGGTGGAGACGGTGGCCTGCATCGGGGCTTGTGCTCTGGCTCCGGCCATGATGGTGAATGAGGATGTGTATGGACTCCTCACTGAAGAAAAGGTGAAGGAGATCCTGGAGCGGTACGAAGAAGGGAGAGAGGGCACCGATGGTGTTTAAGGATCGCGCCAGCTTGGAAAATACGGTTCTGGAACTCAAAACGAAGGCGAAGAAGAAAAGGGTTCTGGTTTGCGGGGGTCTGGGGTGTCTTGCCAAGGGAGCCCAGAAAGTCTTCGATCTTCTGGTGGAGCGTCTGGCAATTGAGAAACTCGACGTCCAGGTGGAAAAACTCGAGGAAGAACTTCACCATCCGGTAAAAACCGGTTGCATGGGCCTGTGTGAAGCCGGACCACTGGTGATGATTGAGCCTCAGGGTATTCTCTATTTGCGGGTGAAGCCAGAAGATGTGGCCGAAATTGTGGAAGAGACTCTGAAAAAGGGGAAAATTGTGGAGCGGCTGGTGTACCAGGAAGAGGAAAACGGCCGGCGCGCCACCTGGCCCCTGATGAAAGACGTACCGTTTTACCGTAAACAGGTGAAGGTGGTACTCCGGAACTGCGGGAGTATTGACCCCGAGAGTCTGGAGGAGTACCTGGTACGTGATGGATACCTGGCTCTGGCTAAGGTGATCACCGAAATGAGTCCCGATGAGGTGATCGGAGAGATAACCAAATCGGGTTTACGGGGCCGTGGAGGAGGAGGATTTCCCACCGGCCGCAAATGGCAGTTTGCCAGGGTGGTTAAGGCCGACCGGAAGTACATCATCTGCAACGGGGACGAGGGAGACCCAGGGGCCTTTATGGACCGTAGCGTCATGGAGGGTGACCCCCACTCGGTGGTGGAGGGGATGGCCATTGCCGGATACGCCATCGGTGCTCAGGAAGGGTACATTTACGTGCGGGCCGAGTATCCGCTGGCGGTGCGGAGGCTCAAAAAGGCCATCCAGGACGCCAGAAACGCCGGTCTTTTAGGGCAGAATATCCTGGGGACTTCTTTCTCCTTCGATATCGTGATCCGGGAGGGGGCGGGGGCATTCGTGTGCGGTGAAGAGACGGCGCTCATCGCTTCCATTGAAGGGAAGAGGGGTATGCCCAATCCTCGTCCACCCTATCCGGCCAATAAGGGTCTGTGGGGGAAACCCACGGTCATCAACAACGTCGAGACCCTGGCCAATGTGCCGGTCATTATCCTGCGAGGGGCCGAGCGGTTCCGGTCCTTTGGAACCCTGACCAGTCCCGGGACCAAGACCTTTGCTCTGGCCGGGAAGGTGAAGAACACCGGTCTTGTGGAGGTTCCCATGGGTATCACCATCCGGGAACTGGTCTTTGACATCGGGGGTGGTATCCAGAACGACCGGCCGTTTAAGGCCATTCAGATCGGTGGTCCTTCCGGTGGGTGTCTCACCGAGACACACCTTGACCTTCCCATCGATTATGACTCGCTCTGTGGTGCCGGGGCCATCATGGGCTCGGGAGGACTCATCGTTCTGGATGAAGATACCTGCATCGTGGAGGTAGCCCGGTTTTTCATGAATTTTACCCAGAACGAGTCCTGCGGCAAGTGTGTGCCCTGTCGGGAAGGGACCAAGCACATGCTTAACCTCCTGCAACGAGTGGTGGATGGAAAGGCCACCATGGAAGATGTGGAACTCCTGGAGAGGACGGCTATGGTGGTCAAGGATGCTTCTCTGTGTGGGTTGGGAAAGACCGCCCCGAACCCGGTTCTGACCACGCTCCGTTACTTCCGGGACGAATACCTGGATCACGTCTTGCACCGGGTCTGTCCGGCTCACGTATGTCAGGCCATGAAAGAGTACGTGATTGATCCTGAGAAATGCCGTTCCTGTGGAAAATGTGCCCGGGTGTGTCCGGTATCCTGCATCTCGGGGCGTCCTAAAGTCCCTTACGTCATCGATCAGAATCAGTGCATCAAGTGTGGGTCGTGTTTTGAAGCCTGTCCCTTTGATGCCATTATGGTGAACTGGAGGAGGAAGAACCATGAGTGATGCCATGGAAAAGAAAGTGGTGGTCATCGACGGACAGGAAGTGGCTTTAAACGGAGAGAAGAACATCCTGGAAGTGGCTAAAAAAGCCAATATCGACATTCCCACTTTCTGTTACCATTCGGATTTAAGCGTTTACGGGGCCTGCCGGATGTGCCTGGTGGAGGTAGAGGGAAGAGGCCTCATGCCTTCCTGCTCCACTCCTCCTGAGCCGGGTATGGTGATCCGCACCAGCACCGCCAGAGTGCTCGAAGCTCGGAAAACCATTCTCGAACTGTACCTGGCCAATCACGACCGGGATTGCACGGTGTGTGAACGCAATCTCAACTGCCGTTTGCAGGAAATGGCGGCTCGCATGGGAATCAAAGAAGTTCGCTTTGGGGAGCGAAAGGAAAAAGTGCCGAAGGATACCTCCACTTTTTCTCTGGTGCGGGATCCGAACCGGTGCATACTCTGTGGGGATTGTGTCCGGGCCTGTCGGGAAATCGAAGGGATTGGCATTTACGATTTTACCCTGCGGGGAGCCAGGGCCCAGGTGGAACCGGCTTTCGGGAAAAAACTCAGCGAGGTGGAGTGTGTTTACTGTGGTCAGTGCGCCATCCGTTGCCCCACTGCGGCTTTAGTGGTGCGTTCTGAGGTCGATAAAGCCTGGGAAGTGGTGCTCTCCAAGGAAAAGTTTGTAGTGGCCCAGATTGCCCCGGCGGTGCGGGTGGCCGTGGGTGAAGCTTTTGGGCTTCCGCCGGGAGAAATTACCACCGGTAAAATCGTGGCGGCACTGAAAAAAATCGGTTTTGACCGGGTTTACGATACTTCCTTCAGTGCCGACCTCACGGTCCTTGAAGAAGCGGAAGAGTTCTTCAGGCGTCTCCAGAAAGGGGAACGGTTACCTCAGTTTACTTCCTGCTGTCCTTCCTGGGTGGTCTATGCGGAGCGCAACCACCCCTTTTATCTCGAGCACCTCTCTTCGGCCCGTTCTCCGCAGCAGATGTTCGGTGCGGTGATCAAAAACTTTGTCACTCGGCTGGAGAACATTCCTCGGGAGCGGATTGTCTCGGTTTCCATCATGCCCTGTGTGGCTAAGAAATTCGAAGCTCGCCGTCCGGAATATGTCCACGACGAGATTCCCGATGTGGATATCGTCCTCTCTGCTCAGGAAACCATCCGGATGATTAAGTCGGCAAACATTGATTTCAAAGAACTCGAGCCGGTACCCTTTGATGTTCCTTTGAGTGCGGGAAGTGGCGCCGGAGTGCTCTTTGGAGTAACAGGTGGAGTAACCGAAGCGGTTCTGCGCTATGCCTATGAACGTCTTACCGGTAAAGAGCTCAAAGAGGTGGAATTCAAGGGTATTCGGGGTTTAGAGAGCGTTCGGGAAGCCGAGGTCGATTTTGATGGTCGTACGGTCAAAGTGGCCATCGTCCATGGTCTGGCCCGGGCCCAGCAGCTCATCCGGGAAGTTCGGGAAGGGAAGCGTTACTATGATTTCATCGAGGTGATGAACTGCCCCGGTGGGTGTATTGGCGGTGGCGGCATGCCCCTGGGATACCCCGATTACCTGGCGGTGCTCCGCAAGCGGGCCGAAGGACTCTACAACGCCGACCGTCTGAGCGTGGTGCGCAAAGCCCAGGATAACCCGGCGATAAAGTTCCTCTATGAGCAGTGGTTGAAGCATCCCGGAAGCGAAGTTGCCGAAGAACACCTTCATACCCGCTACCGTTCTCGCCGGCGTATCAGTAACGAGATCATCCGCATTCAGGAAGCAAAGAGTTCTCAAAAAGTTGACGTGGCCGTCTGTGTGGGTACCAGCTGTTACCTCAAGGGTTCCTATAACCTGTTGCAGGAGCTTTTGCGATTGGTGAAAGAGTACCAGGTGGAAGACAGAGTGAGTATCGGTGCCACCTTCTGCCTTGAGCGCTGTTCCCAGGGCCCCAACATCCGGGTAAACGATGCGGTGATCTCCGGGGTGCGTGAAGAGAATCTGCGAGATATTTTCGAACGGGAAATTTTCAGCAAAGTCAAAGAGTAGGTGATGTCAAGAAGGGGAGGAAACTCCTCCCCTTCTTGACATTTCCCTTCTTTTTGTACCTGCATTTTTGGCTCTCCAGTAGCTCAAAAGTGTCCCTACAATAAGTTGACGCTATCTCGAGCCTATTTTTTTCTTGACATCAAATTTTCTCTGTGCTATATAATGACCAGATTCTTTCTTCAATGAAGAAAGAAAGTGGGCAGAGGGGATCCTTGGCCGGAGTTTACCAGAGAAGAGTGCGCCAGGAAAATCTGAAACGGGTGATCCGCTTCATCCACCGGCATGGTGCCACAAACCGCCTTGCCATTGCCAACGCTTTGAACCTGGGCCTTTCCACGGTAACGAACCTGGTAGCCGAGCTGGAGAAAGAGGGATTGATCCGGGAAGAGGGTCGTGGTGAATCGTTAGGGGGCCGGAAACCGGCCATCCTCAATTTTGATAAAGAATGGGGCTGGGTGGTAGCCGTGAAAATCGGAGCTCGCCGGGTTCACGTGGGGTTAGCCAACCTGGACGGAGAACTCAAGGCCAAGAAGGTAGAGTTTCTCCAGTCTCAGGATCCGCCAGTGGTGGTTCATCAAATTTGTCGATTAGTTTCCTCAATTCTGGGTGAATATCCCTCTCAGCGGATTATCGGAATGGGGGTGTGCTGTCCGGGAATCATCGACCCCCGGAAGGGTGAGGTCCTCAAGGCGGTTAATCTCCATTGGGAAAACGTGCCTCTGCGAGAAATGCTGGCAGCGCATTTTCCCTGGCCGGTTTTTGTGGAGAATAGTCTGGATACCGGTGCGCTGGGGGAGAAGTGGTTTGGCGGTGCCAGAGACGTGGAGGATCTCCTCTACATCAATGTGGGGAACGGGGTGGGAGCAGGGATCATTGCCCATGGTGAGCTCCTGGAGGGATATCAGCACGCTGCCGGAGAATTTGGGCATACCAGTGTGGATCTTTCCGGTCCTCCCTGTCCTTGTGGGAACCGGGGTTGTGTGGAGCTCTACGTATCGGCTCCGGCGCTGGTAAAAAAGGCGCAGCTCTATATGGCGCAGGGAGGACAGACTCTGATTCGGGAACTCTTGAACGGTGGGACACAGGAGCTAACCTGTGAGGTCATCGATCAAGCAGCGCGTCTTGGGGATGGTTTTGCGCTCCGGTTATGGGAAGAGGCCGGGCAAGTGCTGGGTCGGGCGATAGCGAACCTGGTGAACCTCCTCGATCCGGAGATTGTGGTTATCGGTGGGGGACTGTCGCTGGCACACCCCATTTTTCTCCAGAGCGTTACCGCTACCATCTGGGAGATTACCGCTTCACTGCATCGTCGAAAAGTTGAGGTGCGACGGGCATTTTTCGGCCGGGATTCGGGTCTGGTGGGTGCTGCAGCGCTGACGGTGGAAAGAATTTTTGCCTGAGGATTCTCCTGAAAGGAGGGTATATGCAACCTCGAGAACGGATACGGCGGTTCTTAAAACGGGAAGGCGAAGTCGATTGTATTCCCTGGAGCTTATTCTTTGGTGCTACACCTTCTTTTACCCCCCTTTTCTTTAAAAAATTCGTTGCCGAAACCGGAATTTCTGACCTGGCCGAGCACTTCGATTTTGAAGTCCGTATCGCTCACGCTGATGATACCGAACCCCTTTTTCATACCACCACTGCTCACTATGGTCTGGGGATGACGGGAAACGGTATCGGGAGGGATTTTTTCTCGGAGGCCCTTCCGGATGAGATTACTTTCTCTCCCTGGGGGGTGGGGATTGTGCCCTGGCCGGAGAATCCCAGTTGCGAAAGGATGTTCCATCCCCTTCGGGGTGAACGGACTTTGCAGGAGATCGAGCGGTACCCTGCCCCCGGTATTGAGGAGGCGAGTATCGCCAGAGTCCGCCACCGGGCACAGAAAATCAAAGAGGCAGGGTACCTTTCCGCAGCATACTGTGGCAGTCTCTACGAATGGTGTCACTGGTTACGGGGGATGGAGGACTTTATGGTGGATCTCGTAGCTTATCCGGAGAAAGCTTCGGCGTTGATCGAAAAGGTGGCGACCTTTACCCATCGGTTTGCCGAGGCCCATGCTCGTTGTGGGGTAGAACTCCTCTGTTTCTATGATGACTACGGGATGCAGGACCGCCTGCAGATTCCACCCCGTCTCTGGCGCCACTTCTTTAAACCCTGGTGGGCCAAAATTCTCACCGCTTTGCGTCGGGAGTTTCCCGAGGTTCTTTTTTTCCTCCACTCCTGTGGAAAAATTGAGGAAATCCTTCCCGATCTTGTGGAAGTGGGTTTTGATGTGCTACACCCCCTCCAGCCGGAGTGCCATGATATCGATGAGGTCGTGGCTCGCTACCAGGGGCAAGTGACCTTCTGGGGTACGGTGAGTGCTCAGAAAACCCTCCCTCTGGGAACCAGAGAAGAAGTAGAGCGGGAAGCCAGACATCGAATGTCTCTGGCTTTCACCCGGGGTAACCTTATTCCCTCTCCGGCCAACACCATCGGCCCAGAGGTTCCGGTGGAAAATGTTCTGGTTTTCATTGAAGCCTGTCGGGATGCAAATTGGGAATGGAAGGGGGTGAGACGGTAGAACGGGAAAATTCTGGTATGGGCGAGAAGTAAGGGTGTATCGAAAAGAGAAAGGGGGTATCTTGGATGAAGAAAGTAAGAACATTGATTTTGACGGTTCTGGTGTTTGCTGCTCTGGCTCTTCCTCTGGAGAGCATGGCCGCAGAGAAGACGTACACCGTGGGTGTGGTGATCCCCTACGAGATCGGGTGGTTCACTGCTTTTCACAAGGGTTTTGAGCAGATTGCGAACCGGGAAGGCGTGAAGCTGGTGTGGCAGTACCATAACTACAAGGCCGATGAAGAAACCAAGGCCATCCAGAATTTAATCACCATGGGAGTGGACGCCATTAACCTGACGGCGGTGACCCCTTCAAGCGCTGAATATTCCTGCCGTTTAGCCAATGAGGCAAACATTCCCATTCAGATTACCGAGAGTGGTATTGCCGAAGGACAAGGGAAGCCGGTGGCCGATATCGACTTCAACTGGTTTGACGTCTACCGAACGGTGGCGACAAGCCTCCGTCGCGATGTCCCCGGAGAGCTCAAAGTGGTCTGGATCCAGGGCTTTGCCGGGACGCCCCCGGTCATCCAGGGAATCCAGGGGTTCATGGATACCATCAAAACCCTGGAGGGGATTAGCCTGGCGACCGACGTGCAGTACGGTGATTACGCTACCGCTCCTTCTCTCAACATCATCAAGACTCTGGTGGAGTCGGGCCTGGAGTTTAACGTGGCCATTGGAGCCTGTCAGGAAATCACCGAAGGTATCATCCAGGGCTTGCGGGAAGAGAACGTGGACCTCGATAAGGTGACCATTGTGACCGTAAACGGTGGTCCGATGGACGTGGAGAACCTGAAAAAAGGCTATATCGATTACGTTTTGAGCCTGTCTCCCGGTCTCCATGGCATGATCTGTGCTCAGAACCTGATCAATTATCTCAAGGGAAGAGAGTACCAGAAGAAGAGCTATTCGCCGATTGTGTGGTGCAGTAAGAGTGACTGGGAGGAGAAGTTGATTCCCTGGTTCCTTGATGAGAGCTGGTTCCCGGTGGTGGAGGAGTTTGTAAAGACCGGTCAGTATAAGCCTGAGTTGCGGGCTCGATGAGAGAAAGCGAGGGGCATGCCCCTCGCTTTCTTGGATATAAAGGAGGTTTACACCGTTGTCCAGCGCGGACCATATTTTAGAGATCAAGAGTTTGAGCAAAAGTTACCCCGGGGTGCAGGCGCTCGACAATGTGTTTCTGGACGTTCTGTACGGCGAAGTGCACGCTCTGGTGGGACAAAATGGGGCCGGGAAATCCACCCTCATCGAAATCATCGCCGGTGCTCTACGTCCGGACTCAGGGGAAATCCTGTATGAGGGAACACCTTATACCCATTTTGAACCATGGCAGGCCATTCAGCTGGGTATACAGACGGTACACCAGGAGAACCAGCTGGTCGAGGAGCTCACTGTGGCCGAGAATATTTACCTCTATGACCTGCCGGTCCGGAGAGGCGGAGTGGTGGACTACTCTGGGTGCCGGCGCCTGGCTCAGGAACTCATGCGCAGTTTGGGGATGCAGATTGCTCCCGAGCGCCGGGTAAAAGACCTCTCTTTCGTGGAGAAGAAACTGGTGAGTATCGCGAAGGCCTTCTCCCGTCCTGTAAAATTGCTCATTCTGGATGAACCGACGGCATCGCTCGATGAGTGCGGGAAAGAGATTCTCTTTACCATTATCCGCAATCACAAAGCTCGTGGCCTGAGTACCATCTATATCTCCCACAACCTGGGAGAAATTTTTGAAATTTGTGACCGGGTAACCATCCTCAAGGATGGGAAGAAGGTTGCTACACATGAGATCGGCGCCATCACCGTGGATGATGTCATTCGAAAAATGATCGGCAGTTCTCAGGTGACCCTTTATAGAAGAGAGAAGGTTCGTGGTGGCGTAGACCATGAGGAAGTGCTCCGGGTTCAAAACTACAGTCGCCGGGGTGTGGTGCACGATGTCTCTTTTGGAGTGCGCCGGGGCGAAATTTTCGGTCTGGCAGGTCTGGTGGGTTCGGGTCGGACGGAGCTCGTACGGATGATTTTTGGCCTTGACCCCAGGGACTCCGGGAAGCTACTGTATCAAGGAAAGGACATCACCCCCCGAAGCCCCTATGATGCCATCCAAAAAGGCATTGGATATCTCACCGAAGACCGTAAAGGTGATGGCCTTTTACTCTCCCGTCCGGTGGTGGAGAACGTTACCCTGGCTTCTCTGGCCAAAGCAGAACGGCTCCTTTTAAACCTCGGTGAAGAGTATCGGGAGGCACAGGTTATCTCCGAACGCTTAAGTATCAAAACTCCCTCCATTTTTCAACTGGTGGTGAACCTGAGCGGAGGGAACCAGCAGAAAGTGGTTCTGGCAAAGTGGCTGCAAACTGCGGCAGAAATTCTCATCTTTGATGAACCGACGGTGGGTGTGGATGTGGGGGCCAAGGTAGAGATTTACCGTATGATTGAGGACCTGGTGCGCCACGGGAAAATCGTGATTCTTATTTCTTCGGACAATCCTGAACTGGTGGCCCTGTGCGATCGGGTGGGGGTTATGCGCAACGGTCGCCTGGTGGCCATTCTGGAAGGTGATGACCTCACCGAAGAGCAGATCGTGCGTTACGCCATGGGTGTTTGTGAAGGGATGGAGGTGCCACAATGATGGCGCGAGGATTGAGCACCGTTTTTCGAAAACGAGCCGTTATCGAACAGGCCTATATTCTTTTACTCCTCATCCTGGTCATTTCCGTAATCACCACCGTTGTAAATCGCCGTTTTGTGCATCCCCAGAATATCATTAACATTTTCCAGCAAATTGCCGTTCTGGGAATTGTAGCCAGTGGCGTAGGGATGCTCCTGGTCTCGGGACATGTGGATATCTCGGTTGGTTCCCAGGTCTCTCTTCTGGGAGTCATCTTTGCCATGCTGATCCAGAAAATTCTCGGACTGCCGGAGGGAAACGTGGCCCCCTGGCGCCAGACCTTTGTGTATCCCATTGCCATTGCTTTGACCTTTGGAGTGGGAACACTGGTGGGTTTTGTAAATGGGGTAACGGTGGTCAAATCACGGGCTAACTCCTTTATTATCTCTCTGGGTTTCATGTCGGCTTACCATGGGCTGGCACTTCTGGTCACCGGGGGTGCTTCCTACATGCTTTTTGGAAGGTTTGAGACCGTGGGAAGGGGACGCATTCTCCATTATCTCCCTATTTCCATCCTCTTTTTTCTGGGGGTGGTCCTCCTTTCCCATGTCATCTTGAAGTACTTCCGTTACGGGAGGTTTCTGTATGCCATTGGGAGTAACCGCAGGGCAGCGCATGTTTCGGGCATCAATACCGACCGGGTGGTAATTCGGGCTTATACCGTGGTGGGGATTCTCAACGCTCTGGCAGCCATTATTCTCATCTCCCGGGTGGGTTCAGCGCTGGCTACCACCGGTGATGCCTACGCCCTGGATGCTCTGGCCTCGGTCATTGTGGGAGGCGTGGCCCTCTCCGGTGGTAAGGGAGGTGCGTTCAATATTTTTCTGGGAGTGGTCCTGGTAGGTTTGATTGGGAATGCCCTGATCATCATGAATGTCAATCCCTATGCCCGGGATCTGGTGATCGGTCTCATCATCATTGCGGCGGTAGCCCTCAGTCAGCTTTCGGAAAGTAGATCATAGAGAGGAGGATCATGATGGCCAAAATTACGCTCTTGAATACCATTCGTGGTTCTGCGTTCGAGCATTTTTTCCCCGAAGCATGGGATCTGGAACGGATCGATTGGTGTTGCAGTCGTAAACCTGAGGAGGTTTTTGTGCCGGAGCCATGGTGGCACCGGGATTTTCAGCCGGTTAGCTGTCCCACGCTGGGAGATTTCAATACCCTTATGGGGCATGAGATTGCCTACCAGGTGAAGCTCGCCAAGGATGAGGGGAGAGAACTCATCCTGATTCTCTCGGTAGGTCCCATGGGGATGTACCGCTGGGCGGTGGAATTCCTCAAAAGATGGGGTGTGGACTGTCGGCATGTCCATGGATTCAATATGGATGAATGGTGCGATGCCGAAGGGAATACCCTGCCTTCCAACGATCCGGGGGCCTTCCGGAATGCCATGGAATCGGCACTTTATGGTCCCCTGGGTGAATTAACCGTTCCCGAGAAACAACGTCACTTTGCTACCCGAGAAGAGTTGCCCACCTATGCAGAACGTATCGGAGAGTTACGGGCTAAAGGAGCCAAGTTTGTGGTGATTTACGGAATCGGCTGGGTATTCCACATCGCTTTCTGGGAACCACACTTTGCTGCCGATTACGCCAGTATGGAAGAGTGGCTACAGCCTACCCATCGGATTGCTGCCAAACTCCATCCCCTTACCATCATTCAGAACTCCATCACCAGTTTTCGAAGTCGCATCACTCTGGTGCCGGCTCGAGCGAACACCATTGGGCCGGGTATCTTTATGAAGGCGGATTATACCATCGGTGGTGTTGATGGATATCTACCGTGTCGCAACATGATGTACCAGGCCCAGGCCCTGTGGGTGACGCTCAAGTACGGTCCGGATATGTGGATTCCTTCATCGGTGATGCCCCAGCTTCCCGGTAAGCTCTTCTTTGTAGCGCCTCTGGCCGGACCGTTGGAGCCAGAAGTGAATTAGAAAGGGTCTTCCCATGCAGTGTGACCTTCTCCTCTATGGGGGAAAAGTCGTTGCCGAAACCGGAACGCTTCCCAGAGGTTATGTAGCGGTCGACGGGGGCCGGATTATCTCGATAGGAGAAAACTGGCAGGGAATTGAGGCGAAAAAATATCTCGATGTCTCTTCGTATCTCGTTGTTCCCGGGTTCATTGATATGCATACCCACGGCATTTGCGATGTGGATTTTGTAGAGGGTGATTTCGAAAAAATTGCTCAGGGGATACGGCATTACCTGGACTTTGGGGTTACCCGGGTGGTCGCTTCCACCATTTCACGGCCCCTTGCTGATACGGTGGAGCAGATCAAACTTTTGCGGCGGGTGCGGGAGGAAAGCGATTACGGTGTGATGTTGCACGGGGTACATCTGGAGGGTCCCTGGTTAGCTCCCCGATGTCGCGGCGGTCATCCCCTGGAGTACCTGCGGGTACCGGATAGAGAAGAGGTTACCCGGGTGCTGGAGGAAGTGGGAGACGTCATTGTTACCGTGACGTTTGCTCCTGAACTTCCCGATGCAGTATGGCTTACCGAAACGCTAGCCCGTCGAGGCATTCTTCCCGTCATCGGACACACCGAGGCAAGTTATGAAGAAGCCGAGCAGGTCATTCTCGCCGGTGCTCGCCACGTGACGCACATGTACGATGGCATCCTGGGGTATCGAGAGAACCCCCAGGAAGCGCTGGTAATGCTTCCGGGGGTGGAAACGGCGGTTCTCATGAATGATGCGGTGAGCATTGAACTCATCGGCTGTCCGGTGCATGTGCCCCGACCTTTTTTCAAGTTCATTCATAAAGTCAAGCCCCGGGACAAGAAGGTACTGGTGACCGATTCGCTGGTAGGAACGGGGATGCCGGAGGGAACGGTGCTTTTCTATCGGGATGGCCGGAAGGTCAGGGTGACGGAAAATGTGATTCGGATGGTTGATGAGGACCCGACCCGTGATGGGAATTTGACCGGGAGTGCGGTGACCATGAATGTGGCCCTGCGAAGGCTTAAGGAATATGCGGACCTTTCCATCGAAGAGGCACTTACCTGGGGAACCATCAACCCGGCGCGGGTTCTCGGTATCGATCGGGAGGTAGGAAGTATCGCCGTGGGGAAGCGGGCAGATCTCGTGGTCATCGACGAGCATTTTGATGTTCAATATACCGTTTTGGATGGAATGATGGCGTTCTGTAAATCATGAAAAGGGGGATATGGCGTGTCAACCTTCCCGCATCTTTTTGAACCGATTATGATTGGTCCGGTAGAAGTGCCCAACCGCATCTGCCATGTGCCTACCGATATCAGTTCTGCTCATGCAGATGGGTCGGTGAGTGTTCGGGATATCCACCACCATGCTACCATTGCCAAGGGAGGGACGGGATTCATCATCGTGGGGGCTACCTCTCCTCAGGGCAAGACCGGTCGTTCCACAGTGACCTGCCTGGTAGCTGATGGTGACGAATACATTCCCGGTTTGGCTCGACTGGCAGAGGCAATGCATCGCTACGGGGCGAAATGTGCCGTACAGTTACAGCATCCTGGAAGACAGGCTGCTTTGCCCCGGGCGGGAAAGTTCGCTTCCACCGACATGGTGGTGAATTTACCCTGGTCACAGAGTCGTCCTATCCTCTACGCCAGCGAAGAAGAGAGTTTAACCCGCAAGCCCATTCATGTGCTCACCACCGATGAGATCCTCTCCCTCATCGACCTTTTTGCGGAGGCCGCCTGGCGGGTTAAACAGGCTGGTTTCGATGCTGTGGAACTCCACGCCGCTCATGGGTATCTTCTGTCGGAATTCATGAGCCCCTACCTCAATCGCCGTAATGACCGCTTTGGAGGAAGTTTCGAGAACCGTATGCGTTTGCCCCTGGCTATCATTGAGGCGATTCAGAAAAAGTGTGGACGGGATTTCCCCGTTCTGGTTCGTTACTCGGTGGATGAGTGGGTACCTGGTGGGCGGGAGCTCCAGGAGTCCATCCGGGTGGCAAAGGTTTTCGAAGAAGCCGGAGTGGCGGCCCTGGATCTCAGTCAGTGCATTCAGGAGAGCCCTGGAGCAGGTTTTGACCCCATGTACTATCAGGAAGGATGGACCATGTACGCTTCTTTGGCCATCAAGAAAGAGGTACACATTCCGGTTATCAATAGCCATTCCCTGAGAAATCCGGAATACTGCGAAAAAATTCTGGCGGAAGGAAAGGTGGACATGGTGGGTCTTTCCCGCCAGCTTCTTGCTGACCCTTACTGGCCGATGAAAGCCAGATACGGTCAGGTAAAAGCTATCCGCCGATGTATTTCCTGTCTCACCGGATGCTGGCAGGAATCATTGATGGCTAAGAAAGAAATTGCCTGTGCCATCAACCCGGCCTGTGGCAATCCGGCTTTTGAAATCCGCACGAAAGCTTCTCAGGCTCTGCGGGTGGCGGTAGTGGGGGGTGGACCGGCCGGTATGGAAGCTGCCCGTCATGCGGCGGAGCGGGGACATGCAGTAACGCTCTACGAGAAAACCGGGGAACTCGGGGGAGCGATTCTGGGATGTTGCCTGGTTCCGGGGAAAGATAAAATGAAGTGGTACGCGGACTGGATCCGTGACCAGGTGAGCCAGCTACCCATCGAACTGCGGCTCCGGCACGAGCCTACCCTGGAGGAGCTTTCCTCCTTTGATGTGGTGATCAATGCCACCGGAGCCCGGTCCTATGTGCCGAGGGTTTCCGGCCTATCGGAAAAGGTGGTTCCCTTTGAGCGTATCCTTGCCTGTCCCAAAGTGTCCTGCGAGTTCCATCCTGGGGACGGCAGGAAACCGGAAAAACTGGAAGGTACCAGAGTCATCGTCTGGGGTGACCATTATCCGGCTGCAGACACCGCCGCTTTCCTGGCTTCCATCGGGAAAGAGGTGACCATTGTGACACCCTTCAAAGAGTTTGGTGCCACCATTGAAGTCATCCATATGTACGTTCTGCGGAAACGTTTTGCCCAGCAGGATGCCGAGGCACTCCACTCCGAGCCGTTTCGCTATCCGGTGAAGGTTTATACCGGTAGCACCGTGATCGAAATTGGGGAGACCTCCATCACCGTACTGCGCGGTAACGAGTTTTTATCCTTACCCTATGACGCCATTGTGACCTGCTTCGTGAAACCCAACACCGAACTCCTGGAAACGCTGCGCCAGCATGCTTTTCCGGTAGTGAATGTGGGTGATGCAGTGCAACCTCGTAACCTCCACGCGGCGGTGAAGGAAGGAGCCTGGGCGGGGTTGACAGTAGAGGACAGACGATTCTATAACCCCAATCATGCTTTTGTGAATGATCTGCCTCTCGATATCATGAGGCAATTACGAGCAGAAAAGGAGGGCTAAGGGATGGTCTTTCGGACTTTGGTCGTGGGTGTGGGTGGGATGGGTGCTTCGCACGCCCGGGCGTATGCCCACCTTCCCGGTTTTGAAATTGCCGGCCTGGTGGTGGCGTCAAATGTGGAGCGAGCGCAGAAGCTGGCGGCACAGCTTGGTCTTTCTGTACCGATATTCACCAATTACTATGAGGCGATGAAGGCTACCAGGCCGGAAGTGGTGTCCATTAATACCTATACCGATACTCATGCAGAGTATGCCATCTACGCCATGCAACAGGGGTGCCATGTGTTTCTGGAGAAACCCATTGCCCAGAACGTTCCTGACGCAGAACGGGTGGCCCGCGTGGCCCGTGAAACCGGCAGGAAACTGGTGATAGGTTATATTTTACGTCATCACCCTGCCTGGCAGATGTTCGTGGACTATGCCCGACAGATGGGTAAACCGGTGGTGATACGGATGAACCTCAACCAGCAGAGTTACGGCCACGAGTGGAGTGTCCATAAGGAGTTCATCCGTCGTATGCCGCCGCTTGTGGATTGTGGGGTGCACTACGTGGACGTGATGTGTCAGATTACCCGGTCAAAACCCAAAAGGGTTCATGGCATTGCGGCCCGGTTGAGCGAGGAAATTCCTCCCGATACCCATAACTATGGAGCACTCCAGATCGTCTTCGAGGACGGTTCGGTGGGATGGTACGAGGTGGGATGGGGCCCCATGATCAGTAAAACCGCTTTTTTTGTCAAAGATGTCATCGGACCACGGGGTTCGGTGAGTATTGGAAAGGACGTGAGCGGGGTGGATCCTTCCGATGTTTCCCAGCATACCGCGGTGAACACCCTGGTGGTACACTGGGCCGATACCGATGCCGCTGGCAATCGCCTGCGAGAGGATGAGTATGTGGAAATCCAGGATGAACCCACCCACGAAGAATTATGTCAGCGGGAACAGGAGTACCTCTATCGGGCGATTACCGAAAATCTTGACCTTTCGAGTCATATCGAGGATGCGGTGGAGAGTCTGAAAATCTGCTTTGCGGCGGTGGAATCCTATCTCTCCGGGCAAGCGATTTCTCTATAGGAAGGAGTTTTTATCGATGATTACACCTCGATTTGGTTTCCTGGTCTTTGGGGTACATAAGGATGGTTTGCAGGACCCTCTGGGGCAACCCTTTATCGATGAAAATATCATTGCCCGGTCCAGAGACGCTCTTCGCCAGAAAGGGATAGAGCTGGTGGAGTATGGGGTGGTTCTGGCCACCAAAGAGGAAGCCCGGACTGCCCTGCAGACCATGAAACACCGGGAAGATCTGGATGGCATCATCCTCTTCTCCGGTACCTGGGTCTGGGCTGCCCATCTCATCGCTGCGGTGCGGGACTATGCGCTCACTGGAAAGGGAATTCTCCTCTGGACTCATCCTGGCTCTCAGGGCTGGCGCACGGTAGGAGGGCTGGTGATGCATGGAGCGATGCTCGAGGTAGGTATCCCGCACCGTTTCGTCTATGGAGCTGCCGATGACCCCGAAACTATGGATAGAATCCTGAGTTTCTGCCAGGCTGCCCATCTCAAAAACTGCCTCAATATGTCCACCATGGGAGTCTTTGGGGGCAGGGGCATGGGACAGACCGTGGGGGTAGCAGACCCCTCCCAGTGGATGCGGGTCTTCGGAGTGGATATCGATACTCGGGATACCACCGAACTCATCAAAACTGCCGAAGCGATAACCGGAGAGGAACTGGAGTCTCTCAAGCCCCGGATACAGTCCCTCTTTGGGACGTTACCGGAGGAAACCCTCCCCAATGAGCGTTCCCTGCGCCTGTATCTGGCCATCAAGAAAATTCTTGCCAGGGAACGATGGGATTTCTACACCATCCAGTCTTTCCCGGGGCTCGGAGATGATTACTGCGCTACCTGCTTTGCCCAGTCCCTGATGCTGGAGGATGGGGTGCCCACCTCTACCCTGGGTGATTGCAACACGGCCCTCACCACCTTCCTTCTCGCCAAATTGAGTAGAGAGCGGGTCTACTATGGGGACCTGCAGCATATCGATGTGGCCCGCAAGGAAATCAAGATCATCGGCGATGGTGCCATCCCACCCTCTCTGGCCGGCAGGGTGGGTCCGGCCGGTTTTGCACAGCATGGAATTCCCACTGAGGGCGGTGCCGGAGGTCTGGCAGTGTGGGCGGTGTGCAAGGTGGGAGAAGGGGTCCTGGCCAGACTGGGAAGAGTCTGCGGGAACTTCACCATGGTGGTGGTCCGGGTCTCCATCTTTGAGCCTCCCGAAGAGGAGCTTCCCCGGAGACTACAGGAGTGTGGTATTCCCTTCTGGCCCCATGGATTTGTCACCGTGCATGGGGATCTGGAAAAGCTCCTCCAGGCCTGGACCAACGAGTATGCCTGCCTGGGGTATGGAGAAGAACTCTATCCTGCCATCCTGGACTTCTGTGAGATGACCGGTATTCAGACGATAGCCCTTTAGACATCAGGGTTATCCCGAGGGGATGCTCTTATTGACACGCTATACGCTTCTTAATATAATAAACTCAATTTTTTTGAAAGGGAGGATTGTAGGGAGTTCATGGTTGAAGTGGATAGCATTGTTGAGGGGAAGGTCGTCGGCATTACCAAGTTTGGTGCATTTATTGAACTCGATGACGGAAGTAAAGGCCTGGTGCATATTTCGGAGATTGCCAACCATTTCGTGAAGGATATCAACGATTACCTGAAAGTAAACGACCGGGTCAAGGTGAAGGTGATTCGAGTTGCACCTGATGGGAAGATTGACTTTTCCATCAAAAGGATTGATGAGGACAGAGAGTATGAAGCCAAGCTGGAGAGAAGCCGGGCTAATTTTGAACAGAAAATGAACCGTTTCTTGAAACAAAGTCAGGAGAAACTCACCGATTTAAAGCGCTGTCAGGAATCGAAACGAAAGCGATAGTTATCCTCTCTTTCATGAATGAGCAGGAAATTCAAGAGGTTGCTCGATTTCTTTTCGAGCATAAGCCCTGGCTGGTGTTGACCGGGGCGGGTATTTCCACCGAAAGCGGCATTCCCGATTTTCGGACGCCTTCGACGGGCCTCTGGGAGAAATATGACCCCATGGAGATTCTTTCGCGAGAGGTCCTTTTTTCCAGGACTGAAGTGTTTTACCGGATCGGTTTTCAAATCCTCATGTCTTTTCAGAACGCTCAGCCCAACCAGGCTCATTTGACACTCACAGAATGGGAAAAAAGAGGATGGGTAACGGGAATCGTAACCCAGAACATTGACAGCCTGCACACCAGGGCCGGTTCCAGGAAGGTTCTCGAAATTCATGGGCATCTCCGTTCCGGTTCGTGTCTCCGGTGTCAGGAAGTAGTTCCCATCGAAACCCTGGTGGAAAAAGTGCGCCAGGGGGAAATTCCTCCCCGGTGCCCGTGTGGAGGGACGGTACGCCCGGATGTGGTACTCTTTGGAGATATGTTACCATCCTGCTTCGAAGAGGCGGTTTCCCTGGCACACCGGTATCCGCTCCTGGTGATCGGTTCAAGTCTCCAGGTCTCGCCGGCAAATCTTCTTCCTTCCTATACTCCGCATCTTTTGATTATCAATATGGGTGAGACCCCCTTCGACCGTAAGGCTCGCTTTGTGCTGCGGGGTAAAGCGAGCAGTGTACTCAGCTTACTCCACCGGGAGATGCTTCGCCTTGAAGCGGTAGAGCTGTAAACCCCACCACTCGTGGAAGAGCGTACTCGATGCCGAGAAAGCTTCCAGAGAAGGTAAGAAATCCTCAAGGTGTAAAGACATCCGGTCGTACGCAGGATGTGCGGAGATCGGAATAGCCAGGCTCTCGGGATAGAAACGTCTGAAGGTAAACAAAGCCCTTTGAAGGTGTACCTGGGAGGACACGAGATAAAAGGTGGTGATGTGGCGCGCTTTTAAGAGGGGGGTGAGGAATTGGGCGTTTTCCCAGGTGGTACGGGCGCGAGCTTCCACAACGATTTTTTCCTCCGGAACACCGAGTCTCAGGAGTATTTCCCTCATAAGTTCTCCTTCGCTTTTCAGGTCGTGACCCCATGGATTTCCTCCGCTCACAAAGAAGGGGAGGGGTTCTTTTTGAAAGAGGAAGTACCCCTGTAAGAGGCGGGTGATGGAAACAGGGTGCAGGGTATGCTCGCCGGTTTTCTGGTCAAAGAACGTGCCTCCACCCAGCACCACGATGGCTTGCGGTTTCGCCTGGGGAGGGATAACGAAAGCGAAAGAATTGATTTGCAGGAGTCTGAGTCCGAGACCGGTAGAGAGGCAGTAAATAAGGAGAGTAAGGAAAATCAGGCCGTATTTCCGGAACCGCTTTATCCCCAGGACAAGGATGCATCCCACTACCAGAATCCCGGGGGGCTCCAGAAGAGCACCCACAATTTTCTGGAGAAGAAACACGGTTCACCATGCCTCCTCTACGTAGGATTTTTTCCCTGCCGGGAGTTTCCTTCGTAGAGGAAGATCCGTACCTTTTCTTCGGTGACCAGGCCTTCCCGAACAGCTTCGTCAAGAATGGGTTTAATTTTTTCGATTTTTTCTCTCCGGTCGACCACTTCGATGACGATGGGTAAATCGGTAGAAAGGCGCAGGATGGAAGTACTCTGCAGGACACTGTTTTTTCCGAATCCGGCGATTCCCCGGAAAACAGTGGCGCCGCTGAGACCCTCCCTGCGGAACACTTCCACCAGGTACTGGTAGAGGGGTTTACCCCGGTAATGGTCTCGCTCTCCGATAAAAATACGCAAAAGAACTGCTTCTTCTTCCCTTTTCATACTTTCATCTCCAGACGAGGTTCGCCACTATTTTACCAGAGATGGCAGCGCCGAAACCGAAAATCACATTTCCCAAAAGGTCGAAGAGGAAAAGCACCGATTCTCCCATTTCCAGGAGTCGCAGTGACTCGTACTCTAAGGAAGCGAACGTAGTAAAGGCTCCCAGAACACCCACGGCAAAGAAAACCCGAAATTCTCGGCTCACCAGTCCTCCGTACTCTGCAGAATACATGAGCAGGCTGAGGAGAAAGCTCCCCACCACGTTGATGATGAAGGTACTGAGGGGGAAAGAGAGATTGTTTTTCTGAATGAGACCGCCGACGATGAATCGGAGCAACGCCCCGATGGCTCCACCGACGCTCACCAAAAGCACATCCTTCATAGGTCATGACATCCTTTCTTGAGCACTTTACCGGCAAAAAATTCCAGGGCTTCCTGCCAGGAAATTTCTTCTTCTTTACGGAGTGGCAAATGAGCCTTGCGGTAGTCGAACTTTTCGATGAATCTCGAGAGGTCTTCCTGAATGGTGTTCAGGGATTTCCGGGTTAAATCGGCAATTTCCGAAAAACATTTTTCATCTCTCTCGATACCTTCAAGATGCCGCTTGCAGAAAAAGGTTCTCTCTCCCCAGTGACTTTTCAGTTCCACCCACTGTTTCCGGATGATAAAAAAGCAGTGCCGTTCTTTTTCCTTAAGAAGCTCGCAGAGGGGGCAACGGGGAGAAGTGTTTTGCTCGGAAAAGTGGGCGAGCAAATCACGGTAGATGATAGCGATTCCCAGGACGGAATTCCGTTCCTCAAAAATGGTAGCGGTGTGAGTAGGGCAAAAACCGCCTGCCTCGAGAAGCTGGGCTCGGGTCCGGTAATCATTCACCAGTTCATAGAAAAGAGTATCGAGGTACCGTCTTTCGGTCTCTCTCTCCAGTTTGCAAACCGGGCACCCTGGCTGGGATAAAGCTTCCCTCAATTCGTAAAAAGTTCTGTCCATGGTTGGCTACTCCGTCATGCCGTGGCAAGAAGCATCCAGGTAATTATACCATGCCATCATCCGTTTTGGGGTAGCTGCACGTTTTATTTCGGCTACTTTTCTCTGATGAAAACGAAGATGGGGATTCCAAACAAAGAGCCTGAAAATTTTCCTGGAAGGGGCGTGCCTTTGACCCCTCGATGCGTTCGAGCTGGCAATTTTTTTTATCCTTCTCGATCAGAAAATTGGGGAGGTGAAACCGTGATTCGAGGGATTTATACCGGGACTTCAGCCCTCAACGTGTACGAGTTGAAGCAGAGCGTCCTGGCCAATAACCTGGCCAATCTTGACACACCCGGTTTTAAAAAGGATGTTTTTTCCATCGAGGGCACGGATACAGTGACCCTGTATCGTTTTTCCCAGGGCGAAAATCCGACCTTTCTGGGTGAGATAGATTCTTCGGTTCAGCCGGGTGTCGGTGTAAACATTGATTTTTCACCGGGACGCATTGAATCCACCGGTAACCCTCTGGACCTTGCCATAGAGGGAGAGGGATTTTTTGTGGTGGACATGGGAGGCAAAGAGGCGTATACCCGGGCCGGAAATTTTGCTCTGGACCGGGAAGGGAGATTGGTGACCCTTTCTGGATATCCGGTGCAGGGGCGGAATGGAGCCATTACTTTTCCCCGGAAAGGGGAAGTGGCGGTTGATGAGCAGGGCCGGGTATTGCTTGATGGGGAAGTGGTCGATGAATTGCGCATCGTTGATTTTGATGATCGTTCATTCCTCCAGAAGGAGGGAGAGAATCTTTTGACGCTGCGCGATGAGACGGTGCAACCCCGGGAAGCCCAGGGTTTTCGGGTACGACAGGGGTTCCTGGAACGCTCCAATGTTGATGCCATCGAGGCGATGGTGGACATGATTTCTGCTCTGCGGGAGTACGAAATCAGTCAAAAGTTGATCATGAGTCATGATGAAGCGTTGAGTCGGGCAACCGGCGAGATTGCCCGGTTGAGTTAGGAAAGGAGGCTTAACCATGATTCGGGCGCTATGGACGGCAGCCACGGGAATGCAGGCTAAACAGATGGATCTCGACGTCATTGCCAATAACCTGGCGAACGTCAATACCACCGGATTCAAGAAGAGCCGGGTGGATTTCCAGGACCTCATGTATCAGGTGATTCGGGTCAAAGGTACCCCGACATCCGATGAGACCCAGGTTCCTTCGGGAATCGAGGTGGGTCTCGGGGTGAGGCCGGCGGCGGTACAGAAGATTTTTACCCAGGGGGATATCTATGAAACGGGGAATTCCCTGGATGTAGTCATCGAAGGGGACGGATTTTTCCAGGTGCTCATGCCCGATGGAACGGTGGCCTATACCCGAGATGGTTCGTTCAAGCTCGACGCCCAGGGACGGATGGTGACCAGTGACGGTTTTCCTCTTGAGCCCGCCATTACCATTCCACAGGAAGCAGAATCGGTGACCATTGCTCAGGATGGAACGGTCACGGTGAAAATGCCGGGAGAGACCGAGCCTCAGGAAGTGGGAGTGATTGAGCTGGCCCGTTTTGTCAATCCGGCAGGGCTTTTGAGCATCGGGCGGAACCTTTATCTGGCCACGGCTTCTTCGGGAGAAGCTCAGGTGGGCACACCAGGACTGGGAGGATTGGGAACTCTGGCTCAAGGGTTTCTGGAGACTTCCAATGTCCAGATTGTGGAAGAAATGGTCCGGATGATCAGTGCTCAGCGGGCCTATGAAATCAATGCCAAAGCGGTTACCACTGCCGATGAAATGATGAGCATGGCCAATAATATGAAGAGGTGAGATGGTTGAAGTGGTTGATCTGGCTTGGAGTGATCGTGCTCCTCTTCTTGGGAGGGGAAGCCTTCACTCTTACCCTGCAGGTTGATTTGAAAGAAGAGGTTGCACTGCGGGCCGGGAACTTGACCCTGGGGGATGTGGCGGTGATCTCGTATCCTGATTCTCGGTGGGAAGAGCGCATTCGAAAGATTGACCTGGGATACCTTCCTCCCCCGGGAGAGATACGGGTGGTGAAACCTCAGGAAATCTACGAGCGGGTGGTGTCTCGAAATATACCCGGCCTTGACTATATCTATTTTGAGGGGAGTACCCTGTGTCGGGTAATCGTGGTGGGGCAAAAAATTGACCAGGAAGCGTTGAGGACCCGCCTTGAAGAGGAGCTGCAAGCGCGATTTTTCCCTGAGGCGCAGAAGGTGGAGGTGGAAGTGTTGAGTTTGGAAGGGGATCCGGTCATCGCCAAAGGTAGCTCTTTTGATCTCGAGTTGCCTGCCTCGGTGAAGGCCTGGGGAATGAATAGGGGAACCATCCATGAGGTGGGCGCTGATACCCAGATTCCCTTTCGGTTCAGGGTCAAGGTCTATCGGGAAGTCCTCCGAGCTGCTCGGGAGATGCTGCCTCAAGAGACCGTTCAGGAAGGTGACGTCGCGCTCCAGGTCGAAGTTCTCTCTCCGGAAAACGAGAAGGCCCTTTCGGATCTTGAGGGTGTGGTGGGGAAGAAACTCAAGAAGAAATTGCGGGCCGGAGAGGTTATTACCGAGGCAGATCTGGAAAAGGAAGCCCTGATTCAGAGGGGAGATCTCGTGACCATTGTGGCTCAGCGGGGGAGTATTGTCATTACCACGGTGGGTAAGTCTCGCGGGAGCGGTTCTCTGGGAGACATCATTGTGGTGGAGAATTTAAATTCTCGCAAGCGAATGGAAGCCGAGATTATCGGCGAGCGCATGGTGCAGGTGAGGGTGGAATGAAAAAAGTTGGTTTGGGTGTGCTTCTCGTTCTGTATTTTGCGGGCTGTGCCCTGGCCGGGTCTTTGTGGACTGATGATGGCTGGTTTTCCGACCCCTATTCGGACCGGAGGGCGGGAAAAGTGGGCGATATTGTGACGGTGGTTATCGAAGAAAATACCAGAGGGAACAATACAGCTTCTTCTTCGGGAGACAACACTACCAGTATCGGTTTACAGGCCGGAGAGGGTATTTTCGATTTTATCCCCCCGGCCAAGTTGAAACATTCCAGTTCCCAGAAGAGTCAGCGTTCCTACCAGCGGGGTATCACCCTCCAGGGGGTGATCACCTGCCAGGTGGTGGAAGTCCTGGAAAACGGTAACCTGAAAATTGCCGGGAAGAAGGAGGTATTTCTGAACAAAGAGCGGGAAACGATTTACATCGAGGGTATCATTGCTCCCCAATCCTTATCGGCGCAAAACACCGTTTCCTCGACGCAGGTGGTTGACGCGGTGATTCGACTGGAAGGGACGTTGAAGCCCAAAAAACGTAGCGGTCTTTTGGGGGTGTTCGAAGGTATTTTTGGCTCCATCATGGATATTCTTTTCTGAGGTGACGTGGAGTTATGAAAAAGACGATGGTATTACTCCTGGTGCTTTTTCTACTTTTTCTCTCTTTTCAAGCTTTTGGAGAGACGGTGCGGATCAAAGATATCACCGAAGTTGAAGGGGCTCGCAGTAACCAGCTTCTGGGTTATGGTCTGGTGGTGGGGCTTTCCGGAAGTGGTGACAGCCAGAATAGCCTCTTCACCAATCAGGCCCTGGGAAATGTGCTGGAAAAGTTAGGTCTGACCGTGGATTCGCAGGCGGTGCGAGCACGAAATATTGCTTCGGTCATCGTGACCGCCGAACTTCCGCCGTTTGTGGCTACCGGTGAGAAAATCGATGTCACCGTCTCTTCCCTGGGTGATGCCAAGAGCCTCCAGGGTGGGGTACTCCTTTTAACCCCCCTTAAAGGGGTGGATGGGAAGGTCTATGCCGTGGCGCAGGGACCGGTTTCGGTGGGTGGTTTTACAGGTGGAGGTGGTGGTAACCAGGTGCAGCGGAATCATCCCACCGTAGGGATTGTCTCCGGGGGAGCAATCGTAGAGAGAACGGTGGAAACGAGTTTCTTTGACGATACCAGGGGTACCGTTACGCTTCTTTTGCGAGAACCGGATTTCGTCACCGCTTCACGGGTGGCACTGGCCATCAATGAAGAATTGGGGGGAGATAAAGCGAAAGTTCTGGATGCCAACCGGATCGAAGTGACCGTGCCTGACCATTATCGTAATCGAGTGTCACAGCTTTTAGCCCTCCTGGGAGAGCTTCCGGTGGAGCCGGATGTGCCGGCCCGGGTGGTGGTGAACGAGAGGACCGGGACGGTGGTCATCGGTGGGAACGTGAGGATATTGCCTGTAGCGCTTTCTCATGGTAATCTAACCGTAACGATTAGAACCGAGTATCAGGTGTCTCAACCTGCTCCCTTTTCAGGAGGAGAAACGGTGGTGGTACCGCAACAGGAAGTGAAGGTCAAAGAGGAGGAAGCTCGGCTTTTCCCGGTACGTTCGGGAAACACCATCGAGGACCTGGTAAAAGTGCTCAACAGCCTGGGGGTGAGCCCCAGAGATCTCATTGCTATCCTTCAGGCTCTGAAAAAGGCCGGAGCTCTGCAGGGAGAGCTCATCGTGGAGTGAAAACCCATGAAGATTACTCCGGGCAAAGACGTGGCATCGTTACCGGATGGGAAAGAGGTACAGCGTCTCCGATCGGCCTGTGAGGAATTTGAGGCATTTCTCCTGAGTTTTATGTTTAAGAGAGCCCTGCAGCCGGTTTTGGGGTTTTCGCTCTTTACGAGCCAGGAGGAATCCTGGTTCAGGGAAATGTGGGTCGATGAGGTTACCAGAAGGGTGGCACGTCAGGGAAGCATGGGTATTGCCGAGCTTCTCTTTCGGCAGTTACTTAAAGAGAGAGATTCGATGTGAGGAGGATGAACGACATTGGTTCTGGCCAGATGCAAGCGGTGTGGAAAGGTTTTTAGTAAGGTCATTGAGAGAGATGTCTGTCCGACTTGCCTGGAGGCGGAAGAGGAAGAATTCCAGAAAGTCAAGGATTTCTTTCGAGAGCACCCGCGGGCACGTTTGGAGGAAGCCAGCCGGGAAACCGGTGTGGATAAAAAGACCATCATGCAGTTTTTGAAGGATGGGAGGTTGCAGCTTGTGCTTCCCGAAGAAGAAGCGCTGCGGGAAGGTCTCTTCTGTGAGCGATGTGGTCGGCCGATTTCCCAGGGTAAATTGTGCGTGGAATGTCGCAAAAAGCTGAGTCTTCTGGTTTCCCAGAACCCAAAGGAAGACCCGAAAGCCCACCCCGGTTTTTATTTTAAAGACGTTATTGAAAAAAAGATCGAGAAACACTAAAGAAGTAAAAGAAGTAGCCGATATATAATATAGGAAGCAGCAAAGAAAGAAGGGGTAGGCTTATGAGGATTTCCAGTAATCAGGTGGAGAGCATCATCAGGCTCTACGCCGCCAGCGTGCAGGGTGGTCGGAAAAAGAAAGGCGCGGTCGAAGAGGGAAAGCAGGATACCGTCACCTTTTCTTCCCGGGTAGAGGAAGCGAAGGAACTGTATGCTCGGTACAGAGAGCTTCCCGAGGTACGGGAAGAAGTGGTGAAAGGCATTCAAGAGCACCTAGTACAGGGTGGGTACAAGGTGAGTGGTGAGGAGGTCGCTCGGAAAATGCTCCAGCGAGAGATGGTCGATTTCCTGGTGAGTAGAGGCGAATTCAGTTGATGGGCGTTGAGGACCGTCTGGATTTCCTTTATAATCTTTTTGAAAAAGAACTCCAGTTACAGAGTAAGCTCCTGGACTATGCCAGGGAGAAGAAGCGGTGTCTTCTGGGAAATGATATGGAGAAATTATCCGAGATCTTAGAGGAAGAAGGGGAAATTGTTTTTCAGGCCAAAGAAACGGAGGCCAAAATCAAGAGATCCTGGAAAGAAATTGTGTTGCAGATGGGTTTAGAAGGAGAGGAGTTGAGTGTCTCTCGCCTTGCTGCTCTGGCAGGTGAGGGGAGGGGAGAAAGGTTTCTGCAGATCCAGCAGAGGTTACGGGATACCCTAACGGAGCTGCGGCGGGTTAACGAAGAGAATGCCATCATCATTCGCGATACGTTGAACTATATCGAGGTGCTGTTCTCCATCATCTTACGGGAATTTGATAAAAACGAGCGGAGTTGTGGCTATTTTGGATCAGGATGGGGACGAACCTGTGGTATCATTATTGATGGTGTGATGTAGGGAGGAGAACCATGCGCAGCGAATTCTACGGTCTGGAAATTGCCAAGAAGGCTTTACAGGCTCAGCAGGTAGCCATGGATATCGCCGGTCACAACATTGCCAACGCCAATACCGTTGGATATACCCGGCAACTTCCGAAGTTCACCCAACAGACCAATCCTATAGGGGGTCTTTTTGTTCCACCTCACCTCAAGAACCTGGGAAGTGGGGTTCTGGTTGATGAAATTCGGCGTATCCGGGATCGGTACCTTGACCTGCAGATTCGCCAGGAGTCACGCAGTGCCACTTACTGGGACACCATTGACAAAGGTTTGGAGCAGATTGAAGTCATTTTCGGTGAACCAAACGAAGGTGGGCTCTCCAAGGTTTTCGATAACTTCTGGAATACCTGGCAGGAGCTGGCCAAATCTCCGGAGTCATCCGCGGCTCGCTCTCTGGTTCTGGAGGCCGGTGACCTTCTGGCAAAGGCCTTTCAGGATACCTATAGCCGTCTGGAGAGACAGCAGGGTCAGCTTAACGAAGAGATTGCGGTCAAGGTAGGAGAGGTCAATAGCTACCTGCAGCAGATTTATGATATCAACCGTCAGATTGTCCGGGTCAGCGCCGGGGGAGGGAATATCAACGACTATCGGGATCAGCTCGACGTGCTGGTCGATAAGCTCTCGCAGATTCTCAACTTTCAGGTGAAAGATAACGAAGACGGGACGTATACCCTGGTTCTTCAGGGGCAAATTCTGGTCAGCGGCAAGGAGCAGAATGCGCTTTCCCTTGATACGGATCCTGTTACCGGTTTGTACGGGATACGCCTTGCGACTTCTGGAGAGGCGCTCCAGCTCGCTTACCAGGACGGTGAAATGAGAGCCCTTTTTGATCTCCGAGACCAGAGCGTTGAGGAATATAAGGGATACCTGAATCGGCTCGCCGATGACCTTGTGACGGCCGTGAATACGCTTCATCGTAGTGGTTATACGCTGGAGACGCCACCGGTGAAAGGAGAAGATTTCTTCACCGGTTCGGGAGCTTCTGGCATTGCCGTCAATCCGGTGGTAGCGGGAGACATCAATAAACTGGCAGCTTCTGCTACCGGAGCACCTGGGGATGGAAGTGTGGCCCTGGCGATTGCCCAGATTCGGGATGGGAGAGTCATCGATGGGGCTTCGGCCACGCCGGATAGTTACTACCGTGGTTTTGTCTCCCGTCTGGGTGCTCAACGACAGGAAGTTGGTCGTCTGGCTTCCAACCAGAAAATTCTGGTGGATCAGTTGAACCTGCGGAAAGAATCGGTTTCCGGGATTTCGCTGGATGAGGAGATGACCAACCTCATCAAATATCAGCATGCCTATCAGGCTGCTTCTGTCCTGGTGAATACCATCGATGGCATGCTGGAAACCCTACTTTCCTGGACGAGGTAGGTGTGGGTCATGCGCGTTACGCAGCAGATTTTAACCGACCGGGTGATGCAGAATCTGAATCGGATCACCTCGCGAATTTTGCGGGTCCAGGACATGCTTTCCTCAGGGAAATCACTTCGTAGCCCTTCCGATGACCCGGTGCGCTTTAACCGGGTCCTGGATTTGCGTACCACCTTGGTGAAGCTGGACCGTTACACCACCAACGTTGAAGATGCCGTTGATTGGTTGAATATCGTGGATGTCAGCCTTGCCCAGGTGGGTAACGTGCTTCAGGAGATTCGCCAGCTGGCCGTTCAGGGAGCCAATGGGACGTTGACCCAGGAGGATCGCAATACTATTGCCGCAAGAATAGAGGAAGCTCTGAAAGAACTTCTGGAAACTGCCAATGCCCAGTCGGGTGGAAAACACCTCTTCGGTGGCACTCAGACTCTTACCGTTCCTTTCACCATGGAAGGTAATACAATCACCTACTGGGGTGATGGGGCCTCCATGGTGCGGGCTGTCGATGAGAATACCACCATGGAAATCAGCTTTCCCGGGGATCAGCTTTTTTCCCGGGGTTTTGAGGTGTGGAGTTCCAATCCGGTGACTTTGAACCCGGGGGATCGCTTTACCGTTAACGGGGTAGAGATTGAGATCGACGCGACCATGACCACCATCCAGGATCTGGTGAACCGTATCAATAATGATGTCACCCTGAAACAATCGGTCTATGCTTTTTCCGATGGTACCCGCCTTTTTTTGCGTTCCCGAACCGATGATCCGCCCGTTCTCGCCGACACTTCCGGTACCCCTTTGCAGGACTGGGGCATCCTGGATGCCGGTGGGGCGATTGTGGAGGGAAACTCGCGTGAATCAAGCGGCATTTTCAAGACCATCCAGAAACTTATTGCCCATCTTCGTGCCGGTGACCAAGAAAGGATTTCTGGTGAGGACATTGCGAATCTGGATGCGGCTATAGACGATACCTTACGGATTCGCTCTCAGGTGGGTGCCAGAACCAGTCGACTGGAGAATGCTCTGAATCGGCTTGGAGATTTGGCGCTGAATTTCAAGAAGCTTCTTTCTACCAATGAGGACATCGACCTTGCCGAGGTGATTATGCAGTTGAAGGAACAGCAAAGCGTCTATGAAACTGCTCTGGCGGCGGCCGCGCAGGTGATTCAGCCTACGCTTCTTGACTTTCTTCGTTGAGGGGAGATTACCCTTGAAGGTAAAAACCAGGTATTTCGGCGAAATAGAGGTGGGCGAAGAGAAAATCATTCTCTTTCCCTGGGGTATTCCCGGTTTTGAGCATTTGAAGCGGTTTTTGCTTCTGGAGGAAAAGACCTTTTTCTGGTTGCAGAGCGTGGACGACGAAGGGGTGGTTTTTGCGGTATGTGACCCCTTTCTCTACTTTCCCGGGTATGAAGTTGAGGTTCCTTCGGTAGAATGCGAGGTGCTGGGACTTTCTAAAGAAAGCGATGCGGTGATTTTGGCCATCATGAATTTTAAATCACCTCGAGAAATTGGGGTGAACCTTCTGGCTCCTTTAGTGATCAACTGGAGGCTCAGAATGGGAAAGCAAGTTATTTTGGAGGACACCAGATATGAGTTGTGTCACCTGCTCACCTTAGAAAAGACGGCCACGGGATGAGGAATGTGAACCGATGCTGGTGATTACCCGGAGGGTCAATCAGAGTATCCGTATCGGGGACAGAATCGAAATCAAAATCGTGGGGGTTGAAAAGGGGAAAGTGAAGATAGGGATTTCGGCGCCCCTCGATATTCCTGTGTACCGAGAGGAACTCTATCAATCCCTGGTGGAGGGGAACCGGGGGTCGCTTTTTGCTTCGCAGGACATGGTTCTTTCCCTCCGCAAAGTCTTGCAGTCTTCTTCCGCCGAGAAATAAAATTTTCCTTCTGGAGTTACAGGTTGGTAAAGAAAAAGATGGGAGGATGCATTGTGCGCACCAGATATTTTGTGCTCATAATTCTGTTGGTTTTGTTTTCCTGGATCGTAGTGGGGGAAGCCAAAGAAGCCCCGCTCTTTGTGTTACCGGGTCTTGATGGGAAAGAGTATTCTCTGGAAGACTTGCGGGGTCAGCCGGTGGTGCTTACCTTTGTCTCCACCAACTGTGTGTACTGTCGCCAGGAACTTACTCTTCTTGAAAAGCTCTATCAGGAATACCGCGATAAGGCGCTCCTCAACATCCTGGCCATTGATATGGGAGACACCAGAGAAGAGGTGACCAGGCTCGTCCAGAGGACCGGAGTCAGTTTTCCGGTGCTTCTCGACACCGATGTGACCGTCGCCGGGACTTATGGGGTGATGTATGTGCCGACCATGTTTTTCCTTGACCCGCAGGGAAATCTGGTGGATGGAGCGGTGGGGGCACAGAAAGAATCGGTTTTGCGGAATAAACTCGATAAGATTCTCTGGTTCAGGGGTCTTAAGGAAGCAGAAGTAAAAAACCTGATAGCTCTGACTTCGAAGATCGTGGTTCTGGATATTCGTAAAACGGCTGCCAACCCCTTTCCTCAGGAGACGCAGGTCGTGTACAAGGCAACTCAGAATTTAGAGGAAGAAATTTCCGGCCTGAATCCCCAGGATGTACACCTGCTTCTGGTGTCTTCTAACCAGGAAGGATTGACCTGGGGTATGAGGATGGCCCGGGCCGGTTTTACCAGAGTCTATTACCAGATGGTCGATGTTTCCTCATAGATCCATCGGTTTCACATTCCTTTTTGTCTTTTCGGTTTTTTTGCTTACTTTTTCGGTGGTTCACCTGTGGATTATGGGTAGAGAACCACTCTCTTTTGAAGAGTATGTTCCGCGTGAACCCTCTTCTCTGAACGTTCAGTTAGAAGAAGCCAAGGTTAGTAAAGTGGGTGAGAAAGGGAAAGAATGGGAACTCTGGGCTACCTCCATAGAACAGAAAAACGACCAGGTTTTTCTCCAGCACGTTTCGGGGATTGTCTTTCGGGGGGGAACGCCGCTCTACCGCTTGAGCGCCGAGAAGGGGGTCATGCTTCTTTCTGATGGTAATGCTACCCTGTGGGGGGTGGAACTGCGGGAAGAAAAAGGAGGTAAAGTTATCAGAGGAGAGAAACTCTCCTTTTCCAGCGAAAGGAAAGAATTCGTGCTGTACCAGGTGGATTTGAAAACTCCGGATATGAAGGCACGCTGTGGAAAATTGGTTTATAATGTAGTGCAGAGGACCATGAAGTGGGACGAAAATGTGGAGATACGTATAGGAACGCCATGACGAAAAAGTGGTTTTTGCCCTTTCTGTTTTTGGGTTTTGTGCTTGTCTTGAGTCCCTGGGGATGGACTGAAGAGGGAGAGCAGAAGTCGGCGGTGGTGATCCGTACCCCTGCGGCGGAATACGATGAGAAAACCGGAAAAATCGTAGCCCAGAATTCCACCATAGAGTGGCAGGGGATAAAGGTGGTCTGCCCTTCGATTGAGGTCGATACCGGAGCTCAGGAAGTACGGAGTAGTGGTAATATCGATATCACCTGGGAAGATTTCAAAGCCCGGGCCCAGAGTCTTTTCTACAAGCGTTCCGACAATGTTCTGGTGATGAGTAGCGTTTCCGGTGGTAATGCCGGACTCCGTTTTTCCGCTCAGAAAATGAACCTTGATTTCACCCGGGAAGTCATTTTGTTGACCGGAGAACCTACTTTCCAAACTCGGGACCTGAACCTGCAGGCACAGGAAGTGGAATATTTTCTGAAAGACAAAATCTGGCAGGCCCAAAAAGTGGATCTTGCGAAGGGGGAGTGGAAGGGAAAAGCGCAAAAAGCCCGGTATAATCCGGCGGAGCAGTACGTGATCCTGGAGGAACAGGCCCAGGTCTGGAAAGGAGAAAATATTTTGCGGGGAACACGAATCCGGATTTATCTCGACACCGGGCAGGTCAAAGTTGAAGGCGATGTGGAAATCAACATCCTTCCTTGAGAGAGAGGAGCATCCTCTCACGAAGAATACGTGGCAGGAACTGCGGGGGGAAAACCTTACCAAAGAGTATGATAAAAAAAGGGTGGTTCATGAAGTCAGCGTTACCGTCCGCCGGGGGGAGATTGTAGGGTTGCTCGGCCCCAACGGAGCCGGCAAAACCACCACTTTTTATATGCTGGTTGGTCTGGTGCAGCCCACCGGAGGGAAAGTTTTCTTTGACTCTGTAGAACTGACCCGTCTCCCTATGTACGTGAGAGCCAGAATGGGTTTGGGATATCTTCCTCAGGAGCCTTCCGTCTTTCGGCGCCTTTCGGTAAAGGATAATCTGGATTTGATTCTGGAAATGCAAGGTTTCAGTAAGGAAAGGGTCAGGAAAAGACGGGAGGAACTTCTGGAAGAATTTGGGATTGCTCGATTATCACGGTCTCTGGCCAATTCACTTTCGGGTGGAGAGCGAAGACGCCTGGAGATCGCCCGGGCACTGGCTTCTTCTCCCTCTTTTCTTTTGCTTGACGAGCCCTTTACCGGTATTGACCCCATCGCCGTGGAAGAGATTCAGGGTATTGTGCGATATCTGGCGCAGAAGGGTATCGGCGTTTTGATTACCGACCATGCCGTGCGTGAGACTCTGGCCATCACCAACAGAGCCTACATTATCTTTGAAGGGAAGATTTTGGTTTCCGGAACCCCCCAGGAGATCGTCCAGTCCGAATTGAGTAGAAGATACTATCTGGGGGAACGTTTTAACCTCTGACATGATGGTCCTGGATCGTTACATCCTGCAGCAGGTCAGCCTGCATTTTGGATCCGGTGTTTTCCTGTTCGTAGCCTTGTTGAGTGCAGGAGATCTCCTCTTTCGTTTGGCTAAAATGTGGTTGCAGCAGGGCATCACCGGGTGGAAGGTTCTGGTCATTTTCCTTTATAGTTTACCTTCTTTTCTGGTGTATGTCTTTCCCATGGCGATTCTCCTGGCGGTTCTTTTGACGGTGGGGAGGATGTCCGGAGACAGCGAAATCGTGGCCTTACGGGCAGGAGGAGTGAGCTTACGGCGTTTTACCGTACCCTTTCTCCTTTTTGCCATCTGGGTCTGTATCGGGACCATTCTCATCCAGGAAAGGGTTCTTCCCTATGCTTCCCTGAAACTCAAAGAACTGTGGAGTGAACGTCCGGCGGCTAACTGGTTGCTGCAGGAGAATACTTTCTTTCGGGACACCACCGAAAGTGGCATCGAGCGGATTTTCTATGTGCGCAGTGTCAACGTAGAAAAGTCACTCCTCGAAGGGGTGGTGGTGCAGGAATATCACCAGGGAGCTTTGAAGCGGATTATCAATGCTGATCAAGCTTTTAATCGGGAGGGAAAGTGGGTTTTTGAAGAAGGCGTTGCCTATGAGGTGAACGATAAGGGAGAAGTGGAAAGAGTGATTCGTTTTGCTCGAGAAGAGGTGAAGACGGAAGAAAATATTCAGGAAGTTCTCAAAACGGAGAAAAAACCCCAGGAAATGAGCTTCGCGGAGCTGAAGAGCTATATTGCCCGGGAACGGCTGCGAGGACAGAAGACCGAGCGTCTGGAGGTGATTCTCTGGCAGAAAACCGCCATCCCCTTTGCCTGTCTCGTTTTTGTAGTGCTGGGGATTTCTCTGGGGATTGCTTCGCCTCGAGCCGGAAAAGCTCTGGGTATTGGCCTGAGTGTGCTTTTGGTTTTTGGATATTATGTTCTTTTTTCCATAACCAGCACCCTGGCCGAAGGGGGAGCCTTCCCTCCGGTTTTGGGGACCTGGCTGGCGAACATCGTGGGGCTGGGGATGGGAGGGATAATATTATGGTGGAGAGAAAGGAAATGAGGGATCGAAATGGATAAAAGCGGATGGTTATTGATTTTTGTTATCATCCTTCTGAGCGGCGTTATTGCTTATCTGGGGGATATTATGGGGCGACGGATTGGGAAAAGGAAACTTTCTCTACTCACCTTGCGTCCTCGGTACACGGCTATTCTCATCAGTATCGTCACCGGGGTTTTGATTGCCGGTACCACCCTGGCAATTTTGAGCTTTGCTTCGCAGGATGTCCGGACCGCCCTTTTCGGTATGACAGAGCTGAAGCAACAGCTGGAGAGTCTGAATCGTGAAGTGCTGGAGCGAAATATGGAGTTAGAGAGCACCAAAAAGACCATCACCAGTTACCAAGAGAAGGTTGCCGAACTGGAAGCTCGAGAAAGAGAGTTGCAGACTTCTAAGATTACTCTGGAAGAGCAGGCCAAAGTGCTCGCTAAGAACGTGAAGGAACTTGAGAATCAGCGGCAAAGCTTGCAGGAAGAGGTGCAGACCCTGCAGGTGGAGTTGAGCCGATTACGGGCGAACATTATGGCCATACGACAAGGGGAAATCGCTTTTCAGGACGAAGAAGAGATTCTGCGGGTGGTGGTTGAGCCGGGGCTCCGGGAAGAAGAGGCCCGTAATTACCTCATGTCACTCATTGCCAGAGCCGATCCTATTGCGGCGAGCCGAGGAGCCGGTGTGGACCGGGAAGGCCGAGGAAGGGTCTTTGTGCTGGAGGAGAATTTCACCGAGACGGTGAAGAAGATCGTGGAGAGTAAGACCGCTCTGGTGGTACGGCTTATTGCCTCTCTGAACACCCTGCGGGGAGAACCGGTTATTGCTCGCTTCGTGACGGTTGAAAACCAGAGAATCTTTGCCGCAGGGGAAGTCATTTTGCGGAAAGAGGTCAATATCGAGCTTGACAAAACCAGGCCGGAAGTGGTTCTGGGCGAGATCCTCCGAGAACTCAACGTTTTAGGCATCGAACGGGGGGTTCTTCCTCAGGAGGGGAAGGTTGGTTCCATTTCGGCCCTGAACCTGACCGAAGTCACCAGGATTCTGGAGGAAAAAAACGGAAAAGCGGTGATCGAGGCCGTTGCCGAAAGCGATATCTTTACCGTTGGGCCGATGCGGGTTTACTTACGGGTGGAAAAATAATCCCCAGAGAGGCAGGGTGAAGAAGGCGATAAGCGTGGTGACGAAGATGACGCTGGATGCAAATTCTTCGTCCAGATGGTAAAGAGATGCCAGAACATAGGAGCTCATGAGCGTTGGTGTGGCTGATTCCAGAACCGTAACCTGGCGGTAGAGAGACGAAAGAGAACCGATCTCGGTGAGGAAGAGCATGGCAAGGGGCAAAAGGAACAGTTTCATAATGGATGCGAGAAGTAGCGGTTTTACATTCCGAAAAAGGTGCGTTCCAGAAAGCGACAGTCCTATAGAGAGCATGGTGAGAGGAACGGTGGCGTCGGCAAGACGACGGATGGATTCCTGAAGGAAAGGGGGAAGGGAAACCCCATAGATGAATATGGCCAAAAGAAAGGCCAGGAAGGGGGGGAGTTTCAGGATTTCCCGCACGCTCTGGAGCGAAAATCTGTGAGTCTGACTGTAGGTGCAGAAGAGTATCCCCACCGTATACACCGAGAGAAAGTTACCCATCTGGTCAAAAAAGATGGCCGGAGGAAGTCCTTTTTCACCAACGATCGCCATGACGAAGGGGTAGCCCAGAAAGGCTGTGTTGCCGAAGGCTGCGCCCATGGCGAAGCTGACGCTCGTTGGTATGGAGAGTTTCAGCCCCTGACGGGCGAGAAAGTAGGCGAGAACGAAAAGGGCACTAATAACCGGATACGCCAGGAGGGGAATGCGAAAAAGTTGAAAATCAATGGGGAAACTCTGCAGGGAACGGAACACCAGACAGGGAAAAGTCACATAGAGTACCAGCTTATTGAGAAGAGGAGCAGATTCTCGAGGCAAAACTCGCCCCAGACGAAGAAAAAACCCCAGGGCGATCATGATGAACATGGCGATTAAAAGTTGGTACATTTTTTATCCCTGTGCCACCTCGTTGCGGAGGGTGCCGATTCCCTGTATAAAGACTTCCACTACGTCCCCCGCTTGCATGGGTCCCACTCCGGAGGGGGTGCCGGTAGCAATCACATCCCCGGGAAGGAGGGTCATGATCTCCGATACGAAGGATAGAAGTTCCCAGGCCGAAAAGAGAAGGTTTCCGGTATTGGAATGCTGTCTGAGGGTGCCGTTCAGGTAACATTTGATTTCTGCGTTGCGGGGATCGAAGTCGGTTTCAATCCAGGGGCCGATGGGGGAAAAAGTATCGAACGATTTGGCTCGAGTCCACTGGCCGTCCTTTTTTTGAAGGTCTCGGGCGGTCACATCGTTGAAGCAGGTGTATCCCAGGATGTACTGTGGCGCTTCTTCTTTCCGGACACGGCGGGCCCTCTTCTTGATGACCATCGCCAGCTCTGCTTCATAATCCACCCTTTGCGAACTTTGAGGAAGGATGATACGTTCTCCTGGGGCGATCACCGAGCTGGAAGGCTTGATGAAGATGATGGGATTTTCCGGGACCGGGTGTCCGAACTCGGCAATGTGATCGCGATAGTTCAAACCTACGGCAACGATTTTGCTGGGTCTGGTGGGGGAAAGGAGTTGCAGCCGGGAGAGGGGAAAAACCTCGCCGGAATTTTGCCGGACGGGAACAAAGGGGTTCTGGATGACCGTCACCGTTTCTGAATCCCTCAGAATACCCCACCGGGGGGTCTGCTTTTCAGGGTGTAGAAAACGAAGAATTTTCATGGTACAACCTCTTTCGCAGGTAGTATTTTTCTTTGTAAGAAGCCAGGAAAGGGATGTTTGTGGAGAGGTATTTCTTGAGAAAGCCGAACACCTCCGAAAAACGACCTTTGCGGTAAACGTCAAGGTAGGCTTTGATGAGGAGATGCCGCAACTCCCGGGGTTTCAGCGCATCGAGCTTAATCACCGGATGAGCACCGTCAAAAATCGACCAGTTGGTGGAGAAAAGGCGTTGCTCGTGGAGGAGTTTTTCGTAGAGTTCGGTTCCCGGAAAAGGCGTGAGGAGAGAAAACTGCACGATCTCAGGATTGATTTTTTTGGCAAATTCCAGGGTTTTTCTAATGGTGTCTCTGGTATCCTTCAGGCTTCCCAGGATGAAGGAACCCCAGATCCGGACGCCGTATTTACGGAGGATGGCAATCGCCCTCTGGGTTGCTTCGAGTGTCAGGTTCTTATGATACTCGTCGAGGATCGATTTTTCGACGCTTTCTAAACCCAGATAAACCATGCGTAGACCCGCTTTGACCATTTTTTCTACGGTGGATTCGTTTTTGGCAATGGTGTCGGCTCGAGAGAAGCACCACCATTTGATTCTCATCCGGCTTTGCACTATCTTCTCGCACAGGCGTTCCACTCGTTCGGGGGAGAAAGTGAAATTGTCATCCACGAAGGCGAGGGCCCGGTAACCCAGATCGAAATAGATTTGCTCCAGCTCCTGGAAAACGTTCTCCGGGGAACGAGCCCTCCAGCGTCGTCCTGCGAAACGAGAGGAAGCGCAGAAGGTGCACCCAAAGGGACACCCACGGCTGGTAACCACGTTGAGCAGGGGTTCTCCCTCTACCTGGGTCATCCAGTACCTGGAAAGCGGTAGAAGCTCCCAGGCAGGGAAAGGGAGAAGGTCGAGATGCTGGGGAGGGTTACGGAAAGCGGTGCGGGTCAATTGCCCCTCCTGGAGAAAAGAAATGCCCGGAATGCTGCCGAGGGGGCGATTGTTTTCCAGGCTGTTCAAAAGATCCAGAAAGGTTTCTTCTCCTTCTCCACGGACCACCACATCCACAAGGCCCGAGCGCAGGAGCTCTTCGTCCTGAAAAGTAGGATGGTAACCTCCCATGATCACCAGGCGCTTTTTTGCTTTGGCCTGCTTGGCAATATGAAGCGCAGAATGGATGGTATTGGTGAGCGAGCTGATACCGATGGCATCGTAGGTTTCCAGGCGCTCTCCCAGGTTTCTGGGATTATCGACCTGAAGGTCCAGGATATGGATTTCATGGTTTTTCCGGGCAAAAGCAGCGATATACGCCAGGCCCAGAGGGGGGAGCTTCAATCCAATGGCGTGGTAGATGCCCCGTGGAGGAGGATAGATGAGGAGCGCCTTCATCGTTAAACCTCCTGAAGTTTTTGGATAATGGCTTCTCCCACTTCCCAGGTGGAAGCGGCAGTGGGGTCATCCGGTGAGGGCTTCATATCGTAGGTTACCTTTTTCCCTTCGCGAATGACTTCGGCCACCGCCCGTTCCAGGGCATCGGCCCTTTCTTTTTCCCCAAGATGCCGGAGCATCATCACTCCCGAGAGGATGGTGGCGATGGGGTTGACTTTCTGTAAACCCTTATACTTTGGAGCGCTACCGTGAGTGGGTTCAAAGACTGCATAATGGTCGCCGATGTTCCCTCCCGGCGCTACACCCAGTCCTCCCACGAGGCCCGCCCCTAAATCTGAGACCACGTCCCCATAGAGATTGGGTAAAACCAGGACGTCGTAGAGTTCCGGTTTTTGCACCAGTTGCATACACATGTTGTCCACAATCCGATCCTCAAAGGCGATGTCGGGATATTCCTGCGCCACCCGGCGAGCGACTTCCAGGAACAACCCGTCCGAATATTTCATGATGTTGGCTTTGTGGACTGCGGTAACCTTTTTGCGCCCGTTTGCTCGAGCGTACTCAAAGGCGAAGCGGACAATCCTTTCCGTACCGAAAACCGAGATGGGTTTGATGCTGATCCCCGAATCGGAACGGATTTTCCCCTTACCCATTTTGGCGATGGTTTCGATCAGTTCGAGAGTCTCTTGCTTTCCCTGTTCAAATTCGATACCGGCGTAAAGGTCTTCGGTATTTTCTCTTACGATGACGATGTCCACATTCTCATAACGGGAGCGGACTCCGGGATAAACCTTACAGGGTCGCACACAGGCATAAAGGTCCAGTTCCTTGCGCAGGGCTACGTTGACACTGCGAAAACCGGTACCCACCGGGGTGGTGATCGGCCCTTTTAGAGCTACTCGGTTTCTCTTTATCGAATCAAGGACTGCCTGAGGAAGGGGGGTGCCGTATTTTTCGATCACTTCCGCTCCTGCTTCCTGAACTTCCCACTCGATGTCTATACCGGTGGCTTCAATGACCCTTCGAGTGACTTCTACAATCTCCGGTCCGGTACCATCTCCGGGTATAAGGGTTATCCGATAGCTCATTTTCCTTCCTCCTTCTGGTGATTACAGGATGGCCTTCAGATGCTCCTTAAGTTTTTCCTGGGGTATTTTCCCTGCTTCGGAGTAGACGATTTTCCCCTTCTTGTTAAAGAAAACCACATGGGGCAGGAAGAACACCCCAAAACCTTTGCTCACTTCCAGGGTTTCGTCCACCACCACCGGAAAAGACAGATTATATTCCTGGACGAATTCCTGGATTTCTTTCCGGTTTCGAATTCCCACTCCCACCATGGCCAGATTTTTATCTTGATAGCGGTCATAGAGTTCTTTGAGGTAAGGCATTTCCTCCTTACAGTCACCGCAGCGGGGAGAGAAAAAGAAAAGCACTATCGGACGTCCTGCAAGTTGTCCCAGAGAGAAAGGTTTTCCGGTCACATCTTCGAGGACGAAGTCTTTCTCGATGTAGGGGTGGAACTGAGCAAAGATAAAGGCAAAAAGCACAAGACCAACTGGCAAAAGAAGCGAAAGAAACCTTTTCATTTTCTACCCTCTTTTCGGTGTATCTGTCCTGTTTGGATAGTATATTCACTGGTTTTGCTTTTTGTCAACGTGGTGTATAGGTGGATGGTCGGTATGAGATCTTTACGGGAAACTGTACTTCAATTCTGCAGGTGACCGAGGGGGGTCTTGACCACTTCGGTGGAGGAAAAATTTTTTCTGAAAATTCCGGAAGATGTATTGAAAAAGGGGGGGTAAATGCATATACTTCACAAGGACTCCTTGCACGGGGGTTACTTTGTGAGTGCGGGTGGTTAGAAGCCGATGGAGAGAAAAGCCAAAACCCTGGAGAGAGTTTTCCCTTTGAGCGAAGAAGCAATAGTGGAGTTGGCCAATGAATATGGTACCCCCCTTTTTCTGATTGTCGGGGAAAGGGTCTTGCGAAATTATGCCGCCTTTCAGGAGTTTTTTCCCGGAGTGGAGATTTTTTACGCGGTGAAGGCGAACCCCCATCCGCTGGTGGTGGAAATGTTAGCACGCCTGGGTTCTTCCTTTGATGTGGCTTCGGCCCAGGAGATCGCCCTCGTGTTGGAACATGAAGTTGCCCCGCAGAGGATGATTTTTGCCAATACCATCAAAAGAAGGGAAGCCCTGCGCTACGCGCGTGAGAAAGGTGTTGATTTACTTACCTACGATAATGAGGAGGAGCTCCAGAAAATCCGGGCAGTATATCCTGAAGCAAAATTGATTTTACGTTTGAAAACCCCTTCTCTGGGGAGCAGAATCAATCTTTCCTATAAGTTTGGTGCCGAACCTTCGGAGGCTTTAGACCTTCTGCGACTGGCGAAACGTCTGAATCTGGAGACGGTGGGACTGAGTTTTCATGTTGGCTCTCCCTGTCATAACCCGGAAAATTACCTCCGCTCTCTGGAAATCGTGAGGGAGGTTATTCGAGAAGGATCCCGAGAGGGGATCAGGCTTTCGGTGGTGGATATCGGAGGAGGGTTTCCTCTGCATACCTATTACGCCGAGGGTGAGGAAGCAAGCCTTGAGCACATGGGTGAAATGGTCTATCCGCTCCTTGGGTCTTTTCTTACTCAGGGATATCGGGTCATCGCCGAACCAGGGAGAAGCCTCATCGGAAACGCCTGTCTTCTGGTGACCAGAGTGATTGGAAAAGCCATCCGTTCGGGAAAAATCTGGTATTATCTTGATGATGGGCTTTACGGGACCTTTTCGGCTATTCCTTTTGATAAAGCCAGTTTCGACTTTTATCCTTTGCGGGAGTCTGAAGAGAAGGAGTCCTGTATCCTGGCCGGTCCAACCTGTGATTCTCTGGATGTCATTGCCGAAGGAGTAACCTTACCGCCGCTTTTGCTTGATGACCTTATCGTGGTTCCGAACATCGGTGCTTACTCCATCGCTTCGGCGACCAATTTTAACGGTTTTGAAAAAGCGAGGGTGGTTCTCGTTTAGTGTGGTATAATTGAAATACCTCAACTGGGGGTGCAGGGTATGCTCAGGGTGGAAGACCTGAAGGTTTCGGTGGAGGACCGCCTGGTTCTTGACGGTGTGAATCTGGAGATTCAGGATGGGGAAGTGCATGTCCTTCTCGGTCCGAACGGAGTGGGGAAGACCACTCTTTTGATGGCCATCATGGGTGTTCCCGGTTACCGGATCGTATCGGGGCGTCTCCTCTTCAATGGGGAAGATATCACCCATCTTGACATGGAGGAAAGAGCGAAAAAGGGCATCGGTATCGCTTTTCAGAAGATGCCTCCGGTACGGGGTATTTCGCTGCAGGCCATGGGTGAAGTCATTTTGAAAACCCATGGTGTTGATGATCCTTCACTTCTTGCAGATGTTGCCCGGCGCCTGGATTGTCTCCATCTTCTTCCTCGAGAGGTGGGGGTTGGCTTTTCAGGGGGAGAGGCCAAAAGGGCGGAGATTTTTCAACTGCTTCTCCAGCGTCCTCTTTTTTCCATGGTCGATGAGCCGGAATCGGGTGTGGATCTCGACAATATTGCCCTGGTGGGGAAGGCACTGAAGGAACTTTTCGAACGGGAACACGTCCGGACCAAAAAACGCTCGGGTCTCGTTATTACCCACACCGGGTATATTCTCGACTATCTCAACGCCGACTGGGGACACGTGCTCATGAACGGGCGGATTGTCTGTAGCGGTAATCCTCGGGACCTTTTCGAGGATATCCGGACCAAAGGGTACAACGAATGTTTGAGGTGTGAACGATGAGTGTGGTTGAGGAAACCTTACGGGTAGTCAAAGAAAAAGCCGAAAAGGCTCTCACCAAAAAAGCAACCTTTGGACCCGATGTCGACCTTTCTCGCTTCTATGAGTGTTCTCCACAGGAACGCGTGGAGAGTGTAGCGGAGGTTTCTGCGCAGCTAAAGGAAGCGGCCCTGTACGCCGGAGTAGAGTTGGAAACTCCGGGAGCGGGAACTTATCTTCAGGTGGACCGCTCGGCGGTGTACGAGAGGGTTCTCAAACCTTTTGAGGGGAAATTGGAAATCATGAGTGTCCGCCGGGCCTTAGAACTCTATCCTGAAATCGTCTCGAAGTACTGGTGGAAGCTGGTGCCGGTCGATGCCGATAAGTACACAGCCTTTGCAGAGCTCTGCTTCACCGAGGGGTATTTTATCCGGGTTTTCGCCCACCAGAAGGTGGAAATTCCCCTCCAGGCCTGTCTTCTGGTTTCAGAGAAATCCAGGGTGCAGAGCGTCCATAACCTGGTAATCCTTGAGGAAGGTGCAGAGGCGAACATCATCACTGGTTGTGCTTCGGCCAAGGGAAGCGATGATGGCGTTCACATCGGGGTGAGCGAGTTTTACCTTGGCCGGGGGAGCCGCCTCACCTTTACCATGATTCATAACTGGGGAGAACAATTTCATGTCCGCCCCCGCACTGGGGTGCGTCTGGAAGACGATGCTTTTTACAGCAGTACCTATGTGCTCCTGAAACCTGTAGCCTCGTTGCAGACTTTTCCTCAGGCACTCCTGGAGGGCAAAAACGCCAATGCTCAGTTCCAGAGTATTATTTTTGCCAAGGGAGATTCCTACATCGATGTCGGTTCGACGCTGCTTTTGAAAGAGGCGGGGTGTCGGGGGAATTCGATTTCCCGGGTATGTGCGATCGATAAGGCAGAAGTATACACCCGGGGGCGTCTGATTTCCTACCATGATGAAACCCAGGCGCATCTGGAGTGCAAAGGAATTCTCTTCTCCCCACAGGCCAAAATCATCTCCATTCCAGAGCTTGAAGTTCACGGGGCTCCCAGGGCTCGCCTATCACACGAAGCCGCAGTGGGACCTCTGGAAGAGGAAGCCATCAATTATCTGCGTGCCCGGGGTCTGAAAAAGGAGGAGGCTCTGTCCCTACTCACGCGAGGGTTTTTGAGCATTGACCTTCCCGGGATTCCTGCCCTCCTCAAAGCGTACATTGACGAGGTTATTAAAGTCACTTCCCGTGACATTATGTAGAGGTGTCTGGTTTGGGAGTGCAGGCGTATATCTTGATTCAGGTGCAGGCTGGTAAAGCGCAGGGTATCAAGAAGGAGCTCAGTCAGAATCCCTCCTTTTTGAGGGTGGATCGGGTGATGGGACCTTTCGATTTGATCGCTCTCGTGGAAGTGGAGAGCAATCGGGAAATCGGTGAAGTCATATTGAAGGAAATCCAGTCTTTGAGTGGAGTGAAGAGAACCTTAACCTGTCCGGTCATACCCTGAAAACACGACGATGAGGGACAAAAAGGATGTTTCTTCCAAGGGAGAAGAAATCCTCCTTTTCATTGAGCGCTATTCCCGAAAGAACGGGTATCCTCCTACGGTAAGAGAAATCGGCGAGGCAGTGGGGTTGGCCTCTTCCTGCAGTGTGCACTACCATCTCCGGAAACTGGAAGAAAAAGGATTGATCCGGCGTATTCCCTCCAAACCAAGGGCCATTGAGTTGAATGCCCACCAGATTGATGCGCAGCTGGGTGAAGCGGTCATCGTGCCCTTCGTGGAGGATTTTACTCTCAGTAAAAGAGGTCTTGATGTTGGACAGGTGCGGCAATTCTTTCTGTTCTCACGTTCCCTCCTCGAGGGAGAGGAATGTTTCGTATTGAGGGTGAATCGGGATGGGTTCCGGGCCTGGCATATTCTGGAGGGAGACTATCTGGTGGTGAATAAAAGGGAAACCGGGCAGGCGGGAGACCTCATGCTGGTATGGGAGGACGAAGGAGTCGGAATTCGGAAGGTGGGGGAAGACGGAAAACTCTTGACCGGGAAAGAAGAACCGTTGTCGCCTTCCTGGAGCATGGTGGCGGTCATAGGAAAGATCGTGGGCATATGGAGGAAATTGTAGGAGGTGGAACCTGGTGGTTATAATCAAGGAGATCGTTTTTCCTACTTCCGGGCATAGCGAGGTGGTGAAAATTACCGATAAAATAGAAACACTTTTGGGGGAGTCTTCGCTCAAGCGGGGGATGGTATTGCTCTTTGTTCCGGGTAATACTGCTACGGTGACCACCCTGGAGTTCGAGCCGGGTCTGGTGGCAGATCTCAAGAAAGCCTGGGAAAGACTGGTGCCAGAAAGGGAGGAGTACGAACATAACCTGCGCTGGGGTGACGGCAATGGATATGCTCATGTGCGCTCCAGTTTCGCTGGGCCTTCTCTTGTGGTTCCCTTTGAGGACGGAAAGCTGCTCCTCGGGACCTGGCAGGATATCGTCCTCGTCGATTTTGACAATCGACCCCGGGAGAGACGACTCATCGTCCAGCTCTGGGGAGAGTGACCATGGGAGAGACGTTCGTCTTTCGGCTTCCAAAGGAGATTTATTTTGGTTTCGGTGAAGGAAAAAGAGTAGGAGAGCTTGCCAAACGATTGGGGCAGCGGGCTCTTCTTGTGACCGGAAGAAGTTTTACGAAGAGATACGGCATTCTCGACGAAGTTCTCCAGGCTCTGGCGGCATCTTCCATAGAGGTGGTGGTCTTTGAAGGGGTGGAACCGGAACCGTCTCTAGAAACCGTCGATAAAGGAGTCAGATTGGCTCTGCAGGAAGGTTGTGACCTGGTGGTGTCTCTGGGGGGTGGTAGCGTCCTGGATTGTGGGAAGGCCATAGCCGGAGTCTGCGGAAATGGGGAAAGCGTGGTACCCTTTTTTGAGGGTGAAGCTTTACCCCGCCCCGGTATTCCCTGGGTAGCCATGCCCACCACTGCCGGCACCGGTTCGGAGATGACCAACAATGCCGTGCTCACCGATTACCGGAGAAACCTGAAGAAGAGTTTTCGCAGTCCCTTTCTGCTTGCAGCCCTGGTGGTCATCGATCCCCTGTACACCCGCTTTATGGATCCCTATCTTACCGCGACAAGTGGCATTGACGCCCTGGTGCAGGCTATTGAGGCGTACGTGAGTCCACGTGGGAATCCTATCACCGACTTTCTGGCCCTGGAAGCAGTAGAAATACTCTGGAAATACCTTCCGCTGGCTTACGATGAGGGTGACGACCTGGAATATCGTAAAGAAATGGCTCTGGGAAGTCTGACGAGTGCCATGGCTTTTGCGAACGCTTCTTCCGGACCGGTGCATGGTCTAGCCCACATGATCGGTCCTGATTTCAGTATTACCCATGGAGAGGCCTGTGGGCTTCTCCTTCCGGCGGTATTGCGGTTTAACAGGGAGGTTTTGTACGAGCGGTATCTCCGGCTTGCCGAGCGGACAAAGGCAGGAGGGGTTACGGAGTGGATCGAAGCCTTTGAGGCTTTGTTGCGGAGGATACAGTTACGAACCCGGCTCCGGGAGTTTGGAATTCCCCGAGAAGCACTGACTTCGGTGGTACGGACGGAAAGAATCGGAGCCAATATCAGAGAGAATCCCCGTCCGATGAATGAGCTGGATCTCTATCATATTCTGGAGGATGTGTGGTAAAGGGAGGGATGTTTCATGGAGATGGTGCGTGAAGAGGAAAAGACCTTTCGTAATGGGGACTGGGGTATTAAATATCTGTTCCGGGGTCCCCGCCTGGATTGGGGTATTGTCTTCTTAAAGCCGGGGACCAGCATGGGTGCGCATTACCATGAGGAGGTGGAAGAAACCTTTCTCATTCTGGAGGGTCAGGGGGTCCTGAAGGTCAACGGTAGCGAAATTCCCGTAGCACAGGGTATGGCCTTTCGATTGGAACCCGGGGAGAAACATGACCTTCGTGCTGCGGAGCATTCGCATCTCCGGGGAATTTTCATTAAGGTTCCCTATCTTCCCGATGATAAAATCAATTGTTGACCATGGAGCCGTTGGAATCTCTGGCCTTTTCGCTCTATGAACATCTGGAGCGCTGTGATCTGTGCCCGCGCCTTTGCGGCGTGAATCGTCTCCGGGGAGAACGAGGTTTCTGTCGGGGTGGTATCTTGCCCGGGGTGGCCAGTTTTCATCCTCATTTTGGAGAGGAACCGTTGTTGAGCGGGAAAAGAGGGTCGGGGACGATATTTTTTACCGGCTGCAACATGCACTGTGTGTACTGTCAAAATTATACCATCAGCCAGTATGACCAGGGGAAAGAAGTGAGCATCGAAGAATTAGCACGGTTTATGCTTTTGCTCCAGGCGGAGGGATGCCATAATCTGAACCTGGTAACCCCAACGCACTTTTTGCCGCAGATTCTTCTGGCTCTGGTTACGGCCCGCAAGGAAGGGTTGCGCCTGCCTCTTGTCTATAACACCGGGGGATATGAGCGGCCCGAGATTGTACGGTTACTCAAAGGTGTGGTTGACATTTACTTACCGGATATGAGATATTCAAAAGAGGAAAGCGGCGTTCGTTATTCACAGGCGCCTTTTTACCCTTCTTTCAACCGGGAAGCGATAAAGGAGATGTTTTCCCAGGTCGGTGTGGTGGTGTGCGATGGGGAGGGAGTGGCGCTGAAAGGGGTGGTGGTGCGAGTTCTCCTTTTGCCGTCTCTTGTGGATGAGGCTATGGAAAATTTGCGGTTTCTGGCGGAAGAGATCTCTTTAGAGGTTTCTGTAACTTTAATGAAACAGTACTGGCCTGCCTATCGGGCTTTTGAGTTTCCTGAGCTTCAGGGTAAAATCGATGAAGCGACTTACGGGAAGGTGCTCCGGCATGGTCTGGAGCTTGGTCTACGAAACTTTATTTTGCAGTGAGAGGAGGCGAAAAGATGGATGAAGCCTTAAGACAGGTCGCCGAGTTCATGGCCATTGCTGCCCGGACGGCTCCAAAGTCGGGGGGTAAGGACTTCGTCACCGTCCAGGTGGTGCAGGGTGAATGGTTGAGAAAACTGGGGGAAGCGATGATACAATATGGAGAGGAGAAGGGAATAAAAGGTTTTATCCGGGACGGGAAGAACGTACTGGATTCATCCGTGGTGGTTTTGATCGGCATAAAAGACGCTCAGGTTATGGGGCTAAATTGCGGAGGGTGTGGCCTGGATACCTGTGAGGAGTTGGAGCCCAAAGAGAAGAGCGAATTTAAGGGTCCACAGTGCATGTTGCGTTTGCTGGATCTGGGGATCGCCCTGGGGTCGGCAGTGAAAACGGCTTCGCTCTTTAATGTGGACAACCGCATCATGTATCGTATCGGCGTGGTGGCCAGACGGATTGGTCTTACCCAGGATGATGTGGTGATGGGGATTCCCCTTTCGGCAAAGGGCAAAAACATTTACTTTGACCGTAAAGATTAGAGGTGAGTGCATGGGAGAGTTCAGGATTCAGGACATCATTGGATTGATCCTGGCGATTTTGATTGTGGCGATTCTGGTGAGTATTATTTTGATTTTACGGGAAAGTGCTCGAGAGCGCAGGAAGTGGATGGGGGAGGAAGAAGAAGAGGAAGAAGGAGCGGAAAAGAAACGATTTCCCTTTCCGTCTCGAGGAGGGACTCGTTCCGAGGGTGAAACCCTGGGCGAGGTGGTCAGGAAGAAAAAGTGGAGAGGTTTGCCCCGGCCTCAGGTAACGGAGGAAAAAGAGGAGCCGGAGGAAGTGGTTGCAGAAGTTGAAAAGACCGCCGAGGAGCCCGTGGAAGAAAAAACCCCACATGAGCGGGTCATCCAGGAGGAAGTGGAGAAAGAGATCTCTTTTCCAGAGGTCCAGAAAGCCAGAGAAACCAGGGAGGAAGTGAAGCGGGGTAAAGAGCCAAAACAGGTGATCGTGGAAAGGGCGCTGCGGAAACTTGAGGAGCGCGGGGTCGATTTTGGCAAGATGAAGCCACTCATCACCGAGGAGGTACTCTCTTTTTCGCCGCTTCTCTGGGAGGTCAAAGAAGAGGTGCGCTCCGGCAAGGAGCTGGGGGAAATTGTGGTGCATACCGTTTTTCGAACCATTCCCGGGTATTCTGGGGAGGAAATCGTGGAGCGCTATCGTTCCGGCGACGTTTCGATCGTAGAAAAGCTGGAAGCCAGAATCAGGACCCCTGAGGGGAGAGACTTCCTGGTTGCTACCCTGAACCTGGAGTATTTCCATGTTCCGGAGCTGGAGCGGGAACTCAAAAAAGGGAACCTTGAGGAAGAAGAATACGAGCTTTTGCGAGCTTTGAAGTTTGTGGATCGGAGCACCAAAAGAGAGTTTGCTCGTGCTGTTTACGCCCAGATCGTCAGTGAAGACAAAGACTGACCATGTTCCAGACGTTTTCGTTCCGTAACGAGAGGAGGAAAAGGGGCTGGAGGAAAGTTTACTGGATGCTGTTTTTGATTTTCTGGTTCTTTTTCGTCCTCTCCTATTTTTTGGGTTCTTCCCGTTAATGCTGTTTTACTCTTTCTTTTTGATGAGTTTTTGAAATCGTTGGTGTCAGAGAGACGATTTTAGGCCGCCATTCACCGGAGTAGCCCTGCGTTGTGCTATAATCTTCTCTGAGGATTTTTTGAGGGGAGGTGGTTTTTTGAAAACTTGGTTAGGGCTCCTTATAGCTATAGTCGCTATCGTTCTCGCTGTGATACCCCTTTCTCAGGTTTCCCGTCTCCAGGGTCGTTTCCAGGATATGGAAACGAGGCTTGAAACCGTGGATAAGAGGATGGGAAGTGTAGAAGATACCCTGAAGGGTCTTCCGGGAGATTTTTCTCAACTGAGCGAGCGACTGAGAGTCATTGAAGAAAAAGGGAAAGCTATTTCGGAGATGGAAACGCTTTTGAGCACGCTCGGGGAGAAGATGGATACACTCACCACATCTCTGGAAACACTGCGGGAAGGTCATTCCGAACAACAGAAGATCGTTACCGATACCCGGGTAAGGCTGGGGGAAGTGGAAAAGAAAGTAGCCAGCGCCGAAGAGGTCTTGAAGGTTCTTCCCGGTAACCTGGATCAACTCCATAGCCGGCTCTCTGTGGTGGAAGAAAAAGGGAAGACCATTGGAGAGATGGAATCGCTCCTGAATGAGGTCAGCCAAAAGGTGGATTCATTGTCTTCGTCTTTTCAGGAGATCGCTGCCACGCAGCTAAAGGAGGAACAAGCTGTCAAGGACCTTCAGGTGCGGCTTGATAGCCAGGAAAAAAGGGCTGAGGAACTCCGGAATTCTTTGCAGGTCCTGGATGAAAAAGGGCAGGAATGGGTCCGGAAACTCGCGAATTTTGAGAACCTGACCCAATCCCTGCTGGGCCAGATCGAAGCGCTCCAGAAAAAGGTTCAGGCGGTGGAAGAGCATGTTGCTGCCCGGGATTCCGGTATGGATGTGGCTTTACAGGAACTGCAAGAGAATCTGATAACCCTGCGAAAAGCCTTTGACAATTTGAGTGTTGATCAGCGCTTTGCGGCACTTTTGAAGTACGTTCAGGACAAAGATCAGGAAATCCTGTCGTCTTGGAAGAACGTCGAGGAAGAGCTCAAAGGACAGGGTGTTTTGCTACAGGGGGTTGAGGAGAAGTTTCAGGGAGAGCTGGAAGCCCTCAAAGTAGCCCTTGAAAAACTCAGGCAGGAAGTCGCCGCTCTCAAGGAAGAAACCGAGAAGAAGTTGCAAATGCTTTCTTCGGCCTTCCAGGATATAGAAACTCTTTTCGGAGAGAAAGTCAAGGAATGGGAGACCATCAACCGGGATCTCGCCCGGGTTCAACAGGAATACCTTCCTCAGAATCGCTTCGAGGAATTACGTGCTGTGTGGCAAGAGAGACTCCAGGCCTTTGAAGAGAGTCTCAAGGACCTGGAAACCAGGGTGAGCGCCAGGTGGCAGGAGCTGGAAAAGCGGCTGGGTACCGTGGAAGGTCTATTCGGTGAGCAATCGCGCCGGTTAGAGGGGATTCAGGAGGAACTCGGGCCTGCCGTTGAGGAGCTCAAGACGAAAGTTTCTGCCCTGGAAAGTGATTTTGCACAGTATAAGGTAAAGATTACCGAGGTAGAGGGTAAACTTGGCGAAAGCACCGGAGTGGTCGAAAACCTCTATCAGAGCATTGAGGAGGCGGCAAAGAGCATTGCTTCCTGGGAGGGGAAGCTCCAGGAGCTACAGACCTGGAAACAGGGTCTGGAAAAGGAGATCGGAGAAAAAATAAGCAAAACCCTGGAGACGTTGCCCGATAAAGGGAAGTTAGAAGAATTGGAAAAGGCAATCGCCGGTATTCTTACCGAAAAAGAGGGAATTCTCGCAGAGCTCCGTTCGTGGTACGCAGAACGGGAGAAATTGCAGCAGGAACTGGAGGGGAGGAAGAAAGATATTGAGGATTTAGCGAAGCGCATCACCGGGGACGAGGCAGCGAATCGTGCTACCCAGGATAACCTGCAGAAGATGAAAGAAGAATTGGAGCGGCTCTCCGCTTTGCGAAAGGACCTGGAAGAAAGGTTGGGTCAATTGAACGTGCAGATTGCTACACTGGAAACAGGTCTGAAAAGTTACGAGCAGAAAATGGATGACCTGGTTGGAGCGGTGAAGGTGGAGGTTCAGGAGCTTGCCAAAACCGTAGCGGCCATCCAGGAGAATCTGGCCGCCATCAAAGCGCAAGATCTGACACTGCCTCAGGATGCAAAAGACGCGCTCGAAAAGATGCAAGAGACATTCGATGAAGTGTTGCAGCGCCTGGGTAAGGTTGAGGATTTTGTGCAGAATTTCTTCCGCATGGGTATCGAAACCAAGATTGCTACCATGGGAGAGGAAATCCAGGCGGTGGAACAAAAACTCCAGAGTATCACCGAGCGTTATCCGGCCGCCTCTCTGGAGATCGAGTCGCTCAGACAGATGGTGGAAGAGTTACAGAAAGGTAAGTTAGACATCGAGAAACGCTTTGAGAGTCTCACCCAGGAGATAGAGGGCCTCAAGAAAGAGAAAGAAATCACGGGCGATCTGGAAAGTCTAACCCAGGAGAAAGAACAGTTACGTCAGGAAATAGAAAGCCTGGCGCAGGAAAGGATTACCCTGGATGGGGAACTGCAGAAGAAGCAGGATGAGGTGGAGAGGATTAAGGAAGAACTCCAGAAACTCGAGACCGCAAAGGGTTCGGCAGAAGAAATCAAACGCCTGCAGGAGACCTTAAAACAGGCTGAGGATGGAGTGAGGGTTTTGAGGGAGAGGCTTCAGGAAAAAGAAGCGCAGATTGAGGCTCTTCAGAAGAAAAACGAGGAACTTACCTTTCGGCTTGAAGAGGCAGAAAAATATACTTCCTATGTTATTCTCCCCTGGGACAACCTGTGGACGATTGCCCGGCGGTACTATCGAGATGGTCGGAAGTGGAAAGCAATTCTGGAAGCCAATAAAGATATCATCACCGATCCGCACAAGTTGCAACCCTATGTGGAAATCAGAGTACCACGCCAGGTTGAGGCTGCTCCGAATGACGACTGCAGTGCGAAATAAAAAGGGGGAATAGCTATGGACTTGACGGAAGCCATTGCGACGCGAAGAAGCATTCGAAAGTTTCGTGCCGAAGAAGTTGCCGAGGAGGATTTGCGGGAAATTCTGAACGCTGCTCGCCTGGCCCCCTCAGCCAATAATCTCCAGCCCTGGAAGTTTGTGGTGGTGAAGAACGAAAAGAAGCGACGGCTTATCGCTCAGGCCTGCTTTGGGCAGGAGTTCGTGGGAGAAGCACCGGTGGTGATTGTAGCCTGTGCCATTTCTCGAGGCGGTTGTATTGGTAATTATATGGAGAGCTGGCCGATTGATGTGGCCATCGCCCTGACGCATCTTATGTTGGCCGCCTGGGGGAAAGGTCTGGGGACCTGCTGGATCGGAGCCTTCGACGAAGAACGGATCAAAGATATCTGTGCGATCCCACCGGAAGTGCGGGTGGTGGCGGTAACTCCCTTAGGATATCCAATGAAGCTTCCTCAGGCTACTCCCCGCCGACCCCTGGAAAAGATTTTCTGTGAGGACACCTATCTGGAATGAGGAGGAGCACGTTTGAGTATTTTGAGGCTGGAAGTGGATGACATTGTGACGCTGAAAAAAGCCCATCCTTGTGGAAGTAGAGAATGGAGGGTCATCCGCTTGGGGGTGGATATCGGGATTAAGTGCCTGGGGTGTGGTCGTTTCGTAATGGTTCCCCGGCGCAAGCTGGAAGGTAAGATTCGGGGTATCAAGCGCCGGGGAGTGTCTCTCTTGCCGCAAGAAAGCATGTTCGAGGTATAGTATGGGCCTTAAAGTTGGTGTGGTGGGATTACCGAATGCCGGTAAAACGACCCTTTTCAATCTGCTCACCCGGGGACACGCCGAAGTAGCCAGTTATCCGTTTTGCACTATTGAACCGAATCCGGGGGTGGTGGAGGTTCCCGATGAGCGTCTTCTGGCTCTTGCGGCGCTCCTTTCCCCGCCTCAGGTGGTTCGGACCACCATTGAATTTGTGGATGTGGCAGGTCTAGTACGGGGGGCGAGTCACGGGGAAGGTCTGGGCAACCAGTTTTTGAGTGTCATCCGGGGAATGGATGTGGTGCTGGAGGTGATCCGTTTTTTTGGGGACGAGAGAATTCCTCACGTGATGGAGCGTATTGACCCCTTACGGGACCAGGAGGTGGTGGACCTTGAGCTGGTCCTTTCCGATCTGGAAATTGCCGAAAGGCGCTGGGAGAAAGTGGTGGAGTTATCGCGGAAGGTGAAAGATGAAAAGATACACATTGAAAAAGAGGTTCTGGCAAAATGCCTTCCTTTCCTCCGCCAGGGTGTACCCTTGCGTAACGTGGGCTTGAGCGAGGAGGAAAAAGAAATTCTCAAACCGCATCAGTTTATCACCCTGAAGCCACTCTTCTATGTGGCCAATCTCGACGAGCGGGAAGAGTCAAAAAAACTGTTTGACCGGGTCAAGGCGGTGCTATCGGAACGCCACGTCACGATTCTCCCCGTTTTCGTTAAATTAGAACAGGAACTGCAGGACTTTCCCCCCGAAGAGCGGAAGGCTTTCTTGCAGGAGTTCGGGGTGGAGGATACCGGCTTGAACCTGGTAGTAGAGACGGCCTATCGTCTTCTGAACCTGATTACCTTTTACACCTTTGGGGATAAGGAACTGCGAGCCCGGGAACTCCTGCGGGGCACGAAGGCTCCCCAGGCGGCGGGTAAGGTTCACAGCGATATGGAGAAGGGCTTTATCAAGGCCGAGGTGATCAACTTTACTGAGCTGGTGACCCTGGGTTCTCTGGAAAAAGCCCGCCAGTTAGGGCACATTCGCCAGGAAGGGAGAGACTATGAGATTCAGGATGGGGATCTCGTTTACTTCCGTTTTTCTCCTCCCCGTTAGTTACCGGTGAGCATCCGGGCGTAACGTTCCTGGGTATACCACTGTCCAAAGAGTTTTCCTTCCCGTGCTAATCGACCCAAGACCTTTTTGGTTCGGGGCGAGATTGGAGTTCCTTCTTGATTTCCCCAGGGCGTTCCAGGTAGGGGTATAAAGGTGTGGGCATGAATGATGGCCCCCATCTGAGAGAGGGTCAGGATGGTAGTGATATTCTCTTCTTCGTCTTCCTCATTTTCATCCGGACATCCAAAAATGAAATCGACGTTGACCTTGAAACCGGCCTGAAGGGATAGTTCCACGGCCCGCAAAACGTCTTCTCTTTGATGCTGCCGGTGCATTTTCTGGAGCAGGCGGTTACTTCCGGATTGTGCTCCGATCACCAGGTTATCATTATCCACCGTTTCTTTGAGGACTTGCAGGATTTCCCGGGAAACGAAATCAGGTCGTAGCTCTGAAGGAAAGGAGCCCAGAAAAATACGCCCCTTTTTCCCGACCACCCGTCGTATTTCCTCCAAAAGATGAGAGAGGGCTTCAGGGTGTGGTGTTTTGCCGGTAGAAGAGCCGTAAGCCAGGGCATTGGGGGTGATGAACCGGAGGTCAAGGAGGTTTTTGCGCTTCATAATCCGCACATATTCGAGAATGGCGGGAATACTGCGATGCCGGACCTGCGTTCCGAAGAGAAATGAAGTCTGACAGAAGGCGCAGGCAAAAGGACAGCCCCTGGTAATCTCAATGGGGCCGAAAATACCGATCTCGTGGGGAAAGGGAGGAAAGCGTTCCAGATTCACCGGATTGGCGGTGAAAGTTCGGTTTCCGGAATCCAGATTTCCCTCGAGAAAGCGATTGACGATTTCCTGGATCGCTTCCTCACCTTCTCCCTTCACCACGATGGCGGCAAGAGCAGAAAATTCCTCCGGACGGGCGCTGCAATGTGGTCCTCCACCGCAGAGGATCGTGGCAGGGCGCAGGGTCTTTATCACTTCCAGAACCTTCCTTTTCTCTTCTTTCTCGGGGCTTGCGCACGAAAAGAGGAGTAAAAGAGGCATGGAGGCCGAGGAGACCGCCTGGTAGAGTTCCCGGGTGCTGGTAGCCCAGAGGAAGTTGACCTTCCTTTCCAGGTGTGCGGCACATAGCGAAGCTACCAGCGCATTGAAGCTGAACCGGTTTTTTCGGCTGTACCAGACAAGAACGGTGGGTTTCTTTTCGGTAATCATCAACCATTCATTATAGCAGGAAATCTTCGTATTATGATACAAAACCCTCGCTTTTAGGTTGCCTATTTGTTTTGTGAACTTCACGTGGTAACATTGCATTTTTTGGGTTTATGCTACAATGGAAAAACCAGAAGAAGGAAGGAGAAGGTCCTGGTATGCAGAGGAGAAAAGAAGAGGACTTACAAAAGCCTTTTGTAGAGTCTTTGAGACTTCATGCTTTCTATCAGGGGAAAATCGAGGTGGCCTTAAAGTGCCCGGTGAGGGATTATGATGATTTTGCACTCTGGTATACGCCGGGGGTAGCGGAGGTCTCCAGGCGGATATTCATGGACAAAGCCCTGTCCTTTCAATATACCAACCGATGGAATTCGGTGGCAGTCGTTTCGGATGGATCCCGGGTTTTGGGACTGGGAAATATTGGTCCGGAGGCTGCCTTGCCGGTTATGGAAGGGAAGGCGCTCCTGTTCCGTTACTTAGGGGGTGTGGATGCTTTCCCGCTCTGTGTGAAGGTCCGCCATCATCGAGAGCTCATCGATTTTGTAACCATGATCGAACCGAGTTTTGGGGGTATCAATCTGGAGGACATTGCGCAGCCGGCCTGTTTTGAGATTTTAGAGGAGCTCAAAAAAACGCTGCATATCCCGGTGTGGCATGACGACCAACAGGGGACGGCACTGGTGGTTCTGGCCGGTCTTTTGGGGGCTCTTTCAGTGGTGGGGAAGAAAATGGAAGAAGTCCGGGTTGCACTCATTGGGGCAGGTGCTTCGAATGTTCGTATCGCACACCTTCTCATGAAGGCAGGGATAAAAGGAGAACATATGGTGCTCTGTGATAGCAAGGGTATTCTTTCTTCTGACCGCAACGACCTCCGGGAGAGTAATCCCTGGAAGTGGGAACTGTGCCTTCTCACCAATGGCGAGAACGTGAAGGGTGGCCCCAGAGAAGCCATCGAGGGGCGGGATGTGCTCATTGCCCTATCCACCCCTGGTCCAGGGGTCATCAAACCGGAGTGGATCAGGGGTATGAACCGGGAGGCCATTGTTTTTGCCTGTGCCAACCCTACGCCGGAAATCTGGCCCTGGGAGGCGAAAGAGGCAGGAGCGCGGATTGTGGCTACCGGCCGTTCCGACTTTCCCAATCAGATCAACAATTCTCTGGGTTTTCCCGGTCTCTTCCGGGGAGTTTTGAGTGTCCGAGCCCGGGCTATTACGGATGAGATGTGCGTAGAGGCAGCCCAGGCGCTCTACCGGTATGCATTTTCCAGGGGCTTGCATGAAGAGTACATTATTCCCCGGATGGAAGAATGGGAAGTCTATGTGGAGGAGGCCAAGGCAGTGGCTTTGAAAGCACAGGAGCAGGGTCTGACCGAGCGGGTAGCCACTGCCGAAGAGATCGAGCAAGAGGTTAGAGGAATCATCAAGCGGGCGCGTTTTTTGGTGCAGGAGGCGATGGAGAAAGGCTATATTCCTCTTCCGGTGGGGGAGAATAACCCATGAAAGTTGTGCAACGGGATGAAATCGTTCGGGCCGTAGACCGGGCTCTCTGGGAACTGAATATTTTCGGGGGTCGGGGTTTGAGGGAGAAAATGTTCTGGGCCTGGCAGGAAGAGGAAAGCGACCTGGGAAAGGAAATGCTTTCGGAGATCCTGGAAAATTATGCGGTTGCGGAAGAAAAGAAGCTTCCCCTCTGTCAGGATACGGGCATGGTTATGGCCGAGGTGATCATGGGAGAGGAAGTGCGGATTGAAGGGGGTAACATCAGGGAAGCCCTCGATGAGGGGATTCGCCGGGCCTATGAACGGGGTTATTTCCGGAAATCGATCCTCTCCGACCCCTTTTTCGGGAAGAACACCCACGACAATACCCCCGGGGTGTACTTTTTCGACCTGGTGAAGGGAGATAAACTCCAGATAGAACTTTTCGTTAAGGGCGGAGGATGTGACAACATTACTACTCTGATGATGCTTGAACCGGGAAGCAGTCCCGAGGAAGTGGAACGGGCGTTACTGAAGGTTCTGGACCAGAAGGCAGCTCAGGCCTGTCCGCCGCTTGTGGTAGGGGTGGGTATCGGTGGAAGTGCGCTCTATGCGCTCTTTTTGGCCCATCGGGCTCTGACCCGCCCTCTGGGGAGTGTTCACCCTGACCCCCGTTACCGGGAACTGGAAGAGAAATGGCTTCAGGACATCAATAAGTTAGGTATCGGCCCCCAGGGAGTGGGAGGGAAAATGACCTGCCTGGAGGTGCGTATCGAAACCTATCCCTGTCATATTGCCAGTTTCCCGGTGGGGATTGCCTGCAGTTGTCATGTTTTCCGTAAAAAGACCCTGTGGTGGTGAAGAAATTGAGGCGACGAGAATTTGTGTTGAAGACACCTCTTGGTGTGGAAGAAGTCATGATGCTTCGGGCAGGGGATACGCTCTTTTTGAGTGGGGAATTCTACGTGGCTCGGGACGCTACCCATCGCCGGATGGTCGAGGCCTGGGAAAGAGGCGAAGAACTCCCCGTTCGGCTTTCGGGGAGTGTTCTCTACTATGCCGGTCCTACCCCCACCCCTCCCCGTAGGGTGGTCGGATCGATTGGACCGACCACGAGTAGCAGAATGGATCGGTATCTGCCATGGGTTCTGGCTCAAGGTATACGGGCCACCATCGGCAAGGGGGCCAGGAGTGAAGAGGCTAAAAAACTGGGCGAAAAGTTCAAGGCTATTTACTGTGTGGCCTGTGGCGGAGCGGGGGCATACCTGGCAGACTTTGTCCTGGAAAAAGAAATCTGTGCCTATGAGGACCTGGGCGCTCAGGCTTTGTTACGCATCGTGGTCCGGGATTTTCCGGTTCTGGTGGCCTACGATGTTTACGGTGGTGATCTATTTGAGGAAGGAAAAACCGCTTTTCGAAAAGTTGGGGAGGGATAACCATGTTCTGGAATATCATTTTTCTTCTGGTGATTTTGAGTTTTTATTTGCCGGCTCTGCAGAGAAAGATTCTCGAACAGCAGCGATTTCTGGCCATCCGTAGTTTCGAGCGGAAACGTCGCTCCAGAGTCATTGTTCTCATCCACCGTCAGGAGTCGGTGAGCTTTCTGGGATTACCCATTGCTCGCTACATCAATATCGAGGATTCGGAGAAGATCCTGCGGGCCATTCACCTGACACCGGAGGATATGCCCATCGATCTCGTGCTCCATACTCCGGGAGGACTGGTGCTAGCGGCCGAGCAAATTGCCTGGGCTCTGAAACGGCATAAAGCCAAGGTTACGGTTTTTGTACCCCATTATGCTATGTCGGGGGGAACGCTCATCGCCCTGGCGGCAGATGAAATCGTCATGGATCCCAACGCGGTTCTGGGTCCGGTGGATCCGCAAATCGGAACCATGCGTGGTCAGTACCCTGCGGCCTCGATTTTGAGAGCCCTGGAGGAACCCAATCCCAATCGGGATGATGAAACCCTTATTTTAGGCGATGTGGCTCGAAAAGCCATCCTCCAGGTTTATCAGGTGGTCCTCACTCTGATACAGGACAAAATGCCGGAAGAAAAGGCCCGGGAACTGGCTACGATTCTCTCTGAAGGGAGATGGACCCATGATTTCCCGCTAACCATGGAAATGGCCCGGGAGTTAGGGTTGCCGGTAAGGGAGGGCCTTCCTGATGAAATTTACGAGCTTATGGATCTTTATCCCCAGCCGTTTACCCAAAGACCGTCGGTGGAGTATATTCCCTCTCCCTACCGTCCTTATCGCCGTCCATCGGCCAAAGAGTAAAAAATTTTTCCTGAATTGAGGAGAAGAGCATGGGCAAAAAATTGGTGATTACCGAAAAACCCAGTGTGGCCAAGGATCTTGCCAAGGCCCTGGGGAAATTCGCCGATCGTAAAGAGTATCTTGAGGGAGAGGAGTATCTGATCACCTGGGCTCTGGGGCACCTCGTCACCCTGGCCGAACCCGAGGACTACGACCGGAAATTCAAGTCCTGGAACCTGCGGTATCTCCCCATCATTCCGGAAAAGTTTCAGTTGAAACCTATCGAAGGTACCGAAAAACGCCTGGCGATCATCAAAGAATTACTGGCTTCCGATGATGTCGAAGGTGTGGTCAATGCCTGTGACGCAGGGCGAGAGGGAGAACTCATTTTCCGCTACATTTATGAATTTCTGGGTGCCACAAAACCCGTCTGGCGGCTCTGGCTTTCCTCCATGACCAGGGAAGCTATTCGTCAAGCTTTTGCCGAACTCAAAGCGGCCGGTGATTACGAACTTCTGGCCCATGCCGCCAGGTGTCGTTCTGAAGGAGATTGGCTGGTCGGTATTAACGGCACCAGGGTCTTTACCACCCGTTATAAGATTCTCCTTTCGGTGGGAAGAGTCCAGACCCCTACTCTGGCCATCCTTGTCCATAGGGAGCGGGAGATTCAGGAATTTCGGCCCACCACGTATTTTGAGGTTTTTGCCGAGTTTTCCTCTCCCCAGGGGAAATATGTGGGAAAGTGGCACAATGGGGAAGACCGCTTCTATGAAGAAAATCAGGCCCAGGCGGTGGTGGATAAAGTCTCGGGTAAAAGGGGTGAAGTGACCGATTTTACCGAGCAAAAGGTGACCGAAGCGCATCCGCTCCTCTACGATCTCACCGAACTCCAGCGGGATGCCAACCGCCTCTTTGGATACTCCGCCCAGCGGACCCTGGATATTGCCCAGAGACTTTATGAGCACCATAAGCTGATCACTTATCCCCGTACCAGTTCCCGGTATCTTTCTGAAGACCTGATTGTCCAGGTGGAAAAGTCACTAACTATGCTTGAGCGTTGCGGTTTCCGGGACTTTGTTTCTTCGGTGGATCCCCGGCGGTCACTTGCGGATCGCCGGGTCTTTGACCGAAGTAAGGTTTCGGACCATCATGCCATCATTCCTACCGGAGAAGACATCGGCTGGGAGGCGCTCTCGGAAAGTGAACGGAAGATTATGGATCTCGTGGTGCGGCGTTTCTTGAGTGCTTTCTACCCGGAAGCGGTGTGGATGCATCGTACCATAAAGACCGTAGTGGAGGGAGAGAAATTCGTCAGTAAGGCGAAAGTATTGCTCGAAGCCGGATGGCGGAAACTTTACCGTGAGGAGGAACAGGAGGAAACCTACCTTCCCCGCCTTGCCAAGGGAATCGGGGTTCAGGTGGAGAGAGCCTGGAAGGAAGAGAAGGAGACCAAAGCTCCACCCCGTTACACCGAAGCAACCCTGCTTGCGGCCATGGAAGGGGCAGGTCGGTTTGTGGAAGACGAGGAATTGCGGGAAATTCTGAAAGAGAGTGGCATTGGTACTCCTGCCACTCGAGCCAGCATCATCGAGCGCCTGATTGAAGTCGGCTATGTGGAAAGGGAGGGGAAAACTCTCTTTCCAACCCCTAAGGGGATGGAGTTAATCAATCTGGTGGAAAATATTCCCATCCTGGAGCTGGCTTCGCCACAGTTGACCGGGGAATGGGAGAAGAAGCTCGCCCTCATCGAAAAAGGGCAGTTTTCACGGGAATCCTTCATGGAAGAGATCAAAAAATTAACCGGGGAAATCGTGGAAAAGGTGAAGTTGCAGAACACCGAGGATGTGCGGGCCAGAATGAATTCTCCCGTGGGCCAGTGCCCTCTGTGTGGAGCTGCGGTTTATGAGAGCAGGAAGAGCTTTTTCTGTGTTCGCTGGAAAGAAGGCTGTCCATTTTCGGTCTGGAAAAATGTGGCCGGGAAGACCATCAGCCGACGCCATGTTCAGGAGCTTTTGCTTCACAAAAGGACCGGGAAGATTTCCGGTTTCCGTTCCCGGAAGGGGAAGCGCTTTGCTGCATATCTCGTGTTGGGAGAAAACGGAAAGGTGGAACTTGAGTTTCCCCAGAATACGGGGGCCAAAATGGCCGAAAAGAAAGAAGGAGAATAGCCGGAGAAAATTGTGTTCCGGAGGTGTAAAATCGATTATAATTACCTTGACGAATCCTTTTTGAGTGGAGATGATGATGGCGAAATTCCGTATTCGTGGTTCTCGTCCTCTGATGGGCGAGATTGAAGTAGGTGGTTCGAAAAATGCGGCTTTGCCGATTTTAGCGGCGACACTTTTGAGTGGATACCCTTCTACGATCCGCAATGTTCCCGATCTTCTGGATGTCCGGACCATGCTCATGGTGCTGGAAAGTCTGGGGGTGAAGGTGGAAAGAATCGGTGACCGAAGTTATACCGTTTATCCCGAATTTTTGAAGCCCGTGGAACCGCCGTATGAACTCATCCGGAAGATGCGAGCTTCTTTCCTGGTTACCGGTCCGCTCCTGGCCCGGTTCGGTAGAGCGCAGGTACCGCTCCCGGGAGGGTGTGCTATTGGTTCACGTCCCATCGACCTTCATCTCAAAGGTTTTTCTCACCTGGGAGTGGAGGTCTCCATGCGCTCCGGATACATAGAGGGGTGGGCGGAGAAGCTCCACGGGGGGGAGGTATATCTCGATTTCCCGAGCGTCGGAGCGACCGAGAACGTGATGATGCTGGCTGCTACCATTCCCGAGGAAACCATGATTGCCAATGCCGCTCGGGAACCGGAGGTGGTGGACCTGGCGCATTTTCTCTCGCTCATGGGTGCTGAGATTGAGGGAGCAGGAACGGATACGGTAGTGGTACGGGGGCGGAAGCACCTGAAAGGTTGCGAGTATAAGATCATGAACGACCGCATTGAGGCTGGCACTTTCTGTGTGGCCGGTGCCATTACCAGAGGCCGGGTAACGGTTAAGGGTGTCGATTACGTGTTACTCCGTTCGGTGTTGACCAAACTGGAGGAAATCGGCGTGCGGGTGGAAAGGGTGGGAGAGGATCAGGTTTTCGTAGCCATGGAGGGACGACCAAAGGCGACAAATATCAAGACCATGCCCTATCCTGGTTTTCCTACCGATATGCAGGCGCAGTTTATGGCTTTACTTTGCCTTGCCGATGGGGTGAGCGTCATCACCGAGACGGTATTTGAAAGTCGGTTTGCCCATGTGGGAGAGCTGGAACGGATGGGGGCCAAGGTTCAGGTGGAAGGGCGGAGTGCCGTGGTCGTGGGTGTGGAAAAGCTCACCGGGACCGAAGTTACCGCTACCGATTTGCGGGCTGGCGCAGCACTGGTTCTTGCCGGGCTCGCCGCTGAAGGGCTCACCGAGGTGAACGGGGTTCATCATGTGGATCGAGGATATGAGCGTCTGGAAGAGAAACTGGCATCTTTGGGTGCCTCAATAGAGCGAGTTGATGACTGAGTAGGAGGAAGGCCGATGTGGAATAGACGACTGGGAATCGATCTGGGAACGGCGACCACGCTCATCTATATGTACGGGCGGGGGATTGTCTTGAATGAGCCATCGGTTGTGGCTATAGCCAAGAACTCCAATGAAATCCTGGCGGTGGGTAGAGAAGCCTGGGAAATGATCGGCAAAACCCCGGAGTATATCACCGCTCATCGACCCTTACGAGAAGGCGTAATCAGTGATTACGAGATCACCCGGCGGATGCTTTCCTATTTCATTCAGCGGGTCTGTGGACGGAGTCTCTTTAAGCCGGATATCGTGATCTGTGTTCCTTCCGGGGGTACGGAAGTGGAAAAACGGGCAGTTCTCGATGCCGCCTATCATGCCGGGGCCAGGAAAGCTTACCTGATCGAGGAACCGATGGCTGCAGCTTTAGGGGCGGGGCTGGATATCGTTGGTCCTTCTGGGAATATGGTCATCGATATCGGCGGTGGTACGACCGATATCGCGGTGCTCTCTCTGGGAGGAGTGGTGGTCAGTCAATCGGTACGGGTAGCCGGTGACAAAATGGATGAGGCAATTGTACGGCATCTCCGCAAGAAATCGAACCTTATGATTGGGGAAAGGACTGCGGAGATGATCAAAATTGAAATTGGGTGGGCGGTACCACCCCCAGAAGAGAAGACCATCCGAGTGAAAGGAAGGGACCTGGTGTCAGGGCTTCCCAAAGAAGTGACCGTCACCGCTTCAGAGATATACCGCTGTCTCATTGAACCGCTGACTTCGATTATCGAGACGGCGCGGGCGGTTCTCGAGCATACCCCTCCGGAGCTTGCGGCTGATATTGGAGAAAAAGGGATTTGCCTGACCGGTGGTGGGTCGCTCCTGCGTGGAATTGATGAAATGTTCTCTCGCGCCCTTGGAACCCCGGTCTATGTGGCTGATGACCCGATTTCCTGTGTGGCCCTGGGCGCGGGCAAGGTACTGGATCACCTCAAGGCTTTACGGAATGGATTCCTTTTCACCAAAGAAAGGAATGCATAGCATTTGACCATCGGGCGTCGGAGTCTTTTGGTTTGGGGAATTATAGCGTTGGTGTTGCTCTCCTTTGTCCCTCTGGGGTGGGCTCGCCTATCTTACTTTTCTTTTCAAGACATCCGGAAAGGCATGGAAGCGGTAGGGAAAACGGTCTTTTACGGAACCAAGGTGGAAGAGTTCAAGGTAGAAGTTATCGATGTGGTACGAGGAAAAAACATCAACGATAGTTACTTTGTGGTTCAGGTAAAGGATCAACGGGTGAGAAACCTGGGGGGTATCTCTGCCGGGATGAGCGGGAGCCCCATTTATATTAAGGGTAAAATTGCCGGAGCCTTAGCCTACAACTGGGAGACCCAGGATAACCTGGTGGGGGTGGTCACCCCTATTGAAGCGATGCTGTCTATCTGGAAAGAAGAAGAAGCCATCGTGCCCCTGAACGGTTCGGAGAGTTCGGTGGTATTTCTCCGGGGATTCCGGGAGAGGGCGGGGGAGCTTCTGGTCCAGACCTTCAAAAATCAGTTTTCTCTCCGTAAGGTTTTTACCCTTCCCAGCTTTATTTTTGGAGCAAGAACCCAGGGAGAAAGCGATACCCTTCAGCCCGGCAGTGCCATAGGGATTCAGCTTTTAACCGGAGATGCAGAAATCATGAGTATCGGAACGCTCACCTTGAAAGATGGGGAACGCATTTTAGCTCTGGGGCACCCCTTCCTGCATCGGGGAAAGGTGAATTATTTCCTTTCTTCGGTTTATGTGAATTTTAGCCTGAAGGGCGAAGATTTCCCCTTCAAGGTAGGTACTTCCCTGGCAACCATCGGTATGGTCGACCAGGATCGGGGGGTGGGTGTTTCGGGCAAAATCGGTACCGTGCCTGAGGGAAGTGAAGTCAACGTCGTGGTGCGAGAGGGAAGCAAAAAGGGGGAATACCATTACCTGGCGGTAAAAGACCAGGCTATTCTCCTTGAAGTCCTTCCCAAGGTCATCCTGGATAGCATTGACCGAACCATCGACCATCAGATTCCGGGAAGTGGTGATGTGATGCTGAAGATGCAGAAGGGGGGCTTTATCCTCCAGGAAGAGTTCTTCGTGATCAGCGACACGGACATCGGAAGTGGCGTTACCGACGCTATGGGGAAGGTGCTGGAGACCATCCTGGCCAATCCCTATCAGGACCTGGTTCCGGAAAAAATGGAGTTCAACATAGAGATCTTTCCGGATATGCAAAAGGGGTGGCTTTTGAGGGCAGAGTTGCCCCGGATCGTGAAAAGGGGAGAGGCAACTGAGGGAAATATCAGCTTTTTCCTTTATCGCCAGGGAGAACGATCCATTGCTTTTCCCCTAACGTTACCGGCTGATTTCGCTCCAGGCGAAGCAGAGGTCATCATTCAGGGAAAGGGTGGTGAGGAAGAAACATCTTCCTCGGCGGCGAGCAACCTGCCGCCCACTCTGGAGGAATATCTCTCGGGTAAATTCGAGGAATTCAAGCGTAACGGGATCAAGGTGGAAGTGATGGCCAGGATGGAGTCCTCGGAGAAGTACAAAACGTACTTCTCCCAGAATATCTATCTTCCGGTGATTCTGGAGGGGAATTTTTCTTCAAAGGTGTGGATTAATTGAGGTATAAGAAAGGCAGTGTTATTCTTTCCATCTGTGTGATACTTCTTCTTTCCACCTTCTTTCTTTGGTACGAGCGAGAGAGGCTTATAACCGTGCTCGTGCGGAATCTCATCGAGAGGGTGGAAAAGCTCGCTCAGGTGGATATTTCGGTTGAAGAAACGACCCTTCGCTTTCCTTTCTCGCTGGAATTCAAGGGAGTGCGGGTTCGGGGTGAGGCTTTCTCTCTCTCTGTGCCTCGGGGGAGGATATCCTGGAACTGGTTAACGATTGTGCGAACCGGGCGTTTGCCGGACAAGGTTTTCCTGGAGCTCGATGGGGGGGAGCTCGTGACGGGCCCCAGCAATCCCCTGGATTGGTTGCCTTCCTTCACCTTCTCGCAGTGGCCTCCTTTTGGGGTGGTCTGGCGAAAATTCACCTGGCAGGGACGTTCCCCTTCCGAACCTCTGGAGGTTCGATTGGAGAGTGACCGGAAGGTGCTCAGGCTGGGGGTGAAAGGCCAAACATGGGAAGCGCAGGGGTTTCTCAGGGAAAAAGAAAGCCTGTCCTGGGAGGTGGATCTACCGGATAAGAATCCCTGGACGGGGCATATGGACCTGAAAACCGGTCTCCTTCATATGGAGGGCACCAGAGAGGATACCCGCATGGTTTTGGATGGTCGACTGTCCTGGCATGATGACCTGGTGACGCTTTCGGATTTGAAGGTGCAGATGGGGGAACTGACGTTTACAGGTGAGGCATCGCTTGCGCTTCAGGAACGGTTGCCGCTCCTTTTCCAGGGGACGGTGATGGGGACAAAAGCAAAGCCGGGGTTTTCCCTCTCTATTCGGGGAGAGCGCACCACTTCCCTCTGGGACTGGGTGGGGGAAGCGCAGATTTGGTCGCTCGATGAGGCCGTGAAAGCGCAAGGGAAATTTTCTCTGCAGGGAAAAGAGAAGGCTTTTGCTCTTTTGCTTGACTCGGTTTCTTTTTCGGGAATGACGGGAGAAGGAACGGTAAGGGGGATCTGGTCGGAGCAGGGAGTGGAGCTCCTACTTTCACGTTTTCAGGTGGGACTGTCAAAAGAGCGTTTTTTTGCCCAGGGTAGCGGAGTCCTGGATGGAAGGTTGCGCTGGGATGCCAGGGGATTGCGGGGGAAGGTCGTTTTTACCGGTGATACTCTGGTTTTTGATCGCCTGACGATTGCGGATCCCCGGATGGAAGTGGAGATCATACCCGGGAAAATCCTCCTTGCAGGGAGTGGTAGCCTTTTCGGGGGAAGCGTTGAGGTAGGGGGATCTTTCCAGAACGGGAAATTGCTTCTGGATGGGAAGGTCCGGGAAATGGCCTTCGAAAAGTTCTCCTCTTTTCCGGTTACCGGTTCCCTCTCCGGGACTTTACACATTGAATTCCAGGAGGGGAAAAGCGCGGTGCAGCTTTCCCTCACCGAAGGGGGATTGTGGTGGAAAAACCTGCCGCTCGGGGATATTGCTTCGGGAAGCATCGTCTACCAGAACGGAAAAATCCTGGGGAAAGATATCGTGGTGCGGAAGCACCAAGGCTCTCTCCGGGGCAACTTCGAAATCGCCGGCGAAGACTTTACCGGTGAGCTGGAAGCCACCGATTATCCCTTTTCCTACCGCTTCGGAGACTGGGAAATTGTTTCCACCGTGCAGGGCAAAGGTCTCATAACCGGGACCGGAAAGAGCTGGTCCCTTGGCGTGTCCCTTTCTTCTTCCTGGACCATGGGATCGCAGAGCGGGGTTTGTGTTCTGAAGGGTACCCTGCGGGATAGGGCTCTTGTGGTGGAGGAGTTTTCCTGCGATTGGAAAGAAGGCCGGATGTACCTTGCCGGAGAGGTAGCGATGTACGAGAAGGTGAACCTTCAGGGAGAAATATCACGTCTTCGTCTTCCTCCAAACCAGTTTGGGTGGAGTGGAGAGTTGAACGCTCTCCGTTTTACCCTCTCCGGACCATGGCGGGAAGCCGAACTCTTACTGCAGGCAGAGGGTGGAAGATTCGCCATCCAGGGAAGACCCCTGGGGGAGAAGCTGCACCTGTGGATGGAGGGGACTCTCCCTTTGCCACCTGGACCGGAGGAACAGATGCCGCTTTCCCAGTATTTCGATCCTCGTTACTTTCGTCGGGGTGAAATCAGGCTTCAGGGAGTAAACCTGGCCTCTCTGGGGATCGACTTTTTACACCGTTATCATGGAGAAGGCGTTATGGACCTTACCTTGCACCTCGAACCGGAGACCAAAGCGTGGAATTTTTCCTCGGAGAATCTTGCTCTCTCTTTTCCGGGTTACGTTGATTTTCGGGGAAAAATGGCGGGAACTTACGATGGGAAAGAATTGAAGGTAACGCAACTTGCTCTGGCCGACCGGGAGAAGAAAATCACCCTCCGGGGATGGGGGAAGGTGGGGGTTCAGGAGAAAGAGCTCGACTTTCGATTGGAAGGTGAAATGGATACCGTTTTCCCCTGGAAGGAAAGAGGATGGCTTTTTCATGGGAAAGGGAAGGGCAATCTGGTTATCACCGGGACGGCGGATAACCCTTCTTTGCAGGGGAAGGTGGTTTTGCATCAAGGAGCAGTGCTTGAGGGGGATAGGACCTATGCCTCTTTTTCCGAAGTGAACATGGAATTGACCGGACAGTCGCTGCGCATCCTCTCGGGAACGGGTCAGGTGGGGGAAATGGCGGTGGCAATGGAGGGAGAACTTTCCTCCCGGAATGTGGATCTCCATTTCCGGGTGGCGGGCGAAAATATCCTGCCCGATTTGGCCCGGGTTCTGCGGGGAAAATGGGGAGGAGAGCTGTGGTTACATGGAGTCTGGGATGATCTGAAATTACAGGGAGAGCTTTCCCTGGAGAACGGTGTGCTCGATTTGCGAGAGACGAAAGGCTTTACCGCCCAGAACCTTACGGAAGCCCTGAGGCGCTGGGAGGAAAACCTTCCCGTCACCGTAGAACTTATTCTCTCTACTTCGAATATACTGGAAGTGAAGACTCGTTTTATCGAACTGTGTCTGGAGGGGAGCCTGAAGGTGACCGGGAAAGGAGAGAAGCTCCTTCCGGAAGGGAAGCTAACGGTGCGAAAGGGTACCTATGACCTGGTATTTGTCAAGTTTCCGCTCCGGGGCTACGTATTCTTTAATCACCTTGCGGCTTTGGAACCGCAACTGGCGTTAGAAGGAGAAAAAGAGGTGGGGAAGTATCGGATCCGCCTTTCTGCTACCGGTGGTCTCAGCGATTATACCATTGATCTGAGCTCTGACCCCCCGCTCTCCAAGGAGGAGATTCTATCTCTCCTTTTCCTGGGTCGAGAAGATGCCTATCTGGCCCTGGAAACCGTCAACATTGCGCCGCTTCTTTTGCGGGGATTGCAGTTCTTGCTTCGGGAGAATGGCGATATTTTCCCCAGAATACCCTTTTTTGACGGGATCGAACTTGATTTTACCAATTTTTCCCGGCTGAAGCTGGAGAAAAGACTTGGTAAAAACGTCTCTTTGGGGTATACTCAAGAACTAAGTGGGGAAAAGAAGTCTTCCTGGAATGTGGAAGTCGATTTCAGTCGAGAGTGGTCGTTTCGGGGAGAAATGGATTCCGGAGGTACCACGGAGTGGTGGCTGGAATTTCGGACCAGATTTTAGCAGAAGGAGGTCGGTTTCGTTTGAAGAACGTCACAAAGCGCGGGTTTGAGGTGCTCCTCTTGGCTTTGCTTGTGCTCGTGATGGCGCAGATAGGATGGGCCCAAACGGTTGCGCCACCGGTGGTGGCCATCAGGGTGGAGGGAAACGAGAAGGTTGATTCGCGACTGATTCTCTCGGCCGTTTCGTTGAACTTAAAGGAGCCGTTTAATGCCGAGAAAGTCAAGAGTGATATCAAAGCCATATACGACCTGGGTTACTTTTCCAAGGTATGGGCCGATACCAAGCAGTATCCGGATGGGATCGAGGTCATTTTTAAGGTTCAGGAGCTTCCGGTGATTCGGGAAATTCAAATTACCGGCAATACGGCCTTAAAAACGGAAGAGATCAGAGAGGCCATGATCCTTGCTCCTTCGCAGGTTATGAACTGGAAAATCTTTCAACGGGATCTCGAGCGCATCAAGGCTCTGTATAGCGACCGGGGCTTCCTGATCACCGCTATTGAGAACATTCATTTTACCGAAGAGGGTGTTTTGAGTTTTGAGATCAAAGAGGGCATCGTGGAAAAAATCGAATTTGAAGGTCTGACCAAAGTTAAAGAATATGTCCTGCGTCGGGAGCTCAAGACCGAGCCTCCTTTCGTCTTCGATATGAGTGAAATCAAAAAGAGCATGCGTGCCATCTACAATCTGGGTTTCTTTGATGACCTTTCCATGAAGCTCGAACCTGGAAGTGACCGGGATCATGTGGTGGTGAAAGTCAAGGTGGTGGAGAAGCTGACCGGAGAGGCCGGGCTGGGGGTGGGCTATAATAGCGAGAAAGGGTGGTTGGGCTTTGTACGCTACAAGGAATCAAACTTTGGCGGGAATGCTCAGGCTCTGGAGTTACGCTATGAGTTTGGTTCCCGGACTCTTTACCGGTTGTCCTTTGAGGAGCCCTGGCTTTTTGGGACTCCCACTTCCTTTGGTGTGGCTCTCTATGACCAGATTGAGAAAAAGGACTACTGGGTGAATCGGGAAATTGTGGGGAAGTATGAAGAAGAAAGAATCGGAGGACAGATCTACCTGGGTAGAAAAGTGAACGATAACTGGAAGTGGACTCTGCGGTACAAAACGGAAGACATTGCCATTTCGGTCCTGGAGGGAGAGTCTCCCGATGGAGGTGGAAAAACCAACTCCATCACCCCCACCATTATCTACGATACCCGAGACGATATTTTTAACCCCCACAGTGGCTGGTGGTGCAGTTTGCAGGCTGAGTTTGCCGGAAGATTCCTGGGAGGTGATTATGACTACAGTAAGTATGTTCTGGACGTGCGCAATTACATCGGCACCGGAGAAAATGCCACCCTGGCCCTGCGTCTTGTAGGTGGGATTGCCGACTCGGAATTGCCGAGCTTTGAGCAATTTTCGGTGGGTGGAGCGAGCACCCTGAGAGGGTACGATTTGTACGAATTTCAGGGCGAGAAGATGCTGGTTTTTAACCTGGAGTATCGTTTCGATGTGGCAAAAAATACCCAGCTTGTGGTGTTCGGTGATGCCGGATATGCCTGGTCTCTGGACGAGGACCTCCGGCTTTCGGATCTGAAAACCGGTTATGGGGTGGGTTTGCGGTTTGACACCCCCATCGGCCCCATAAGGCTTGATTACGGTATTGGAGAAACAGGTGCCCAAACCTATGTCAGTATTGGACAGACTTTTTGAGGATTCTATAGAAAGGAGAGTAGCAATGAAAAAGAGTTATCTCTGGTTTATGATCGTTTCACTCATCATGGTAATGATATCGGTTTCGGGGCTGGCCCTGGCCCAGACGAAAAAGGCTACCCCTTCTCCGAAACCGACTGCGAATCCTGCGGAGGCAGCACCGTCTATAGGTTTGCTGGATATCAACAAGATTTTCGAGGCCCATCCGAACACCGCCAAGATTGCGGAGATCGAGAAGAAAATCACCGAAGAATTCCAGAAAAGGCAGCAAGAGCTCACCGAAAAAGGAAAGGGTAAAACCAAAGAAGAGGTCCAGAAATTAGAAGAAGAGATGAACGCCGAGTGGACCCCCATCCGGGACGAGATGCTCAAGAATCGCCAAGCCCTCCTGGATGAACGGTATGGGGATATCATCGCCGCGGTGAAGAAGGTAGCGGAAAGCATGCAGCTTACCCTGGTGATTCGCAGCGAGCTCCGTGTTCCGGTGAGTCAAAAGGAACTCCTGGAGATGCCCCTGGTTTTCTACGGTGGTGTGGACATTACCGACAAGGTGATCGAGGAACTGAAGAATCTGGTGGCGGCTAGAGCCAATCAATGAGGCTTCAAGAAGTATGCGAGCTCATCGGGGGTCTCCTGGAAGGAGACCCCGATTTTGAGGTACGGGGGATAAGGGAACCCTGGGAAGCAGAAGCGAATGATCTCGTTTTCCTGTATCATCCCCGTTTCATCGGAAGTGTTCAGGCTTCTGCGTCCCGGGTGGTGGTTTTGAAAAAAGACTTTCAGGTGGAGTTAACGGGAAAATACCGGATTCTGGTCGACAACCCCCGCTATGCCTTCCTGAAATTGGCCCCCTATTTCTTCGAAGTGACGCCATCTCCTTTTGGAATCCATCCTCAGGCTTTCGTTCACCCCAAAGCCATACTCCAGAGGGAGGTGTCGGTAGGGGCTTTCTCGATCATCGAAGAAGGAGCCCAGATCGGGGAGGGGACCATCATCTTTCCCCAGGTCTATGTGGGGAAAAACGTGGTCCTGGGACGACGGTGTGTTCTGTATCCGCAGGTGGTGATTCGAGAAAATTGCCTGCTTGGTGACCGGGTCATTCTTCACAGTGGAGTGGTCATCGGTGCGGATGGGTTTGGCTATGAGTGGTATGAGGGGAGGTACCTCAAGATTCCCCACGTGGGCCGGGTAATCATCGAAGACGATGTGGAAATCGGGGCCAATGCCACCGTGGATCGGGCTACCCTGGGGGTTACGCGTATCGGAAAGGGTTCCAAAATCGATAACCTGGTGACCGTAGCCCATAATGTCCGTATCGGGAAAAATGTGGTGATTGCTGCTCAATCCGGCATTGCGGGGAGTGCGCAGGTTGGAGATGGGGTGGTTATGGGAGGACAGTCCGGAGTGGTGGACCACGTGGAGGTTCCGGATGGGGTGCAGGTTGCCGGACGAGGGGTGGTGGCATCGAGGGTGGAAAGGGGTTCCCTGGTCTCTGGTTTTCCGGCCCAGGACCATCGCCGGGAACTGCGAGAACGGGCCCTGGTCCGAAAGTTGCCTGAGATGTGGCAGAGGTTGAAAGCTTTAGAGGAGAAGCTATCGAAGGTTTTCCGGGATGAGCAGTGAGGTCTGGCAGAGAACGGTGGCCACTGCGGTAACCCTGGAAGGACGGGGTCTGCACACCGGGAAGCACGTTTGTATGACCATTTTCCCGGCCGAGGAGGATACCGGTATCGTCTTCCGGGTGGTTCAGGGACCTCGGGAGACCAGAATTCCGGCCCGGATCGAATTTATAACCCGGAGTTCCCGTTCCACCGCTTTAGCAAGAGACGGTGTAACGCTCCAGACGGTGGAGCATTTTCTGGCCGCCTGCTGGGGATGGGGAATATCCAATGTGGAGGTACTCATCGAGGGAACCGAACTTCCCGGGGGCGATGGCAGTGCGCTCATTTTTTTTGAGGCTTTGGCCGCCGCTGGGGTGGTGGTGCAGGAAAAACCCCACCGGACTGTTTCGTTGAAACGTATCCTCACGGTGGGTAATGGGAAAAGCAGTTTATTTGCTTTTCCATCCGATGGGATACGGGTGTTTTATCTCCTCGACGGCACCCGTGAAGGAACGTTTTTGCAGGGTGCGCAGTTTGGAGAAGGTGAGGACTTTTCTTGTCTTGCTCGAGCTCGAACCTTTGCCTTTGAATGGGAGGTTCAGGATATCCTGAAAGCCGATTTGGGGTTGGGGGTACGCAATGAAGCGCTGATTCTCGACACCGCCGGCAAAAGTAACCGTCCCTTGCGGGATCCCCAGGAAGCAGTTTTCCATAAAATACTGGATTTTCTTGGAGATTTAATGCTTTTGGGGTGCAGAGTTCAGGGGGAATTCGTTGGTATCCGTTCTGGGCATAGGCTCAATCGGGAAATGGTGGAACTTCTACGAAGGGAGGTAGGACGATGACCATTGATCCTACAGCCAGGGTATCCGGGGAAGCAGTGCTTGCGGAAGGTGTTGAGGTCGGTCCATACGCCATCCTGGGAAAGGGTGTGCAGGTGGGAGCCTATACCAAGATCGGTCCTTTTGCCGTTCTGGAGGGGCGGGTCGAAGTTGGTGCTCACTGTACCATCGGTCCGCACGCGGTTATTGGTGCTCCCCCACAGGACCTTTCTTACCGGGGTGAAGAAACCGGAGTGGTCATCGGTGAGCGGACCACCATACGGGAATTTGTGACCATTCACCGGGCTACCGGTGAGGGGAAAGTCACCAAAATCGGGAAAGAATGTTTTATCATGGCCTACTGCCACATTGCCCATAACTGTTCCATAGGGGATGGTGTGGTGATGGCCAACGGTGCCATGCTCTGTGGCCATGTCACCGTTGAAGATTGGGCGACTTTGAGCGGTCTTTCGGGAGTTCATCAGTTCGTCCGTCTGGGACGGTTATGCATGGTGGGGGGGCTGGCCAAGGTCACCATGGATATTCCCCCCTATACTCTGGCCGATGGTCACCCGGCACGGATTTACGGCCTGAATAGAGTGGGAATGAAGCGAAGGGGACTTTCCCCCGAGAAGCGAGAAGCGGTAAAGAAGATCTATATGTTCCTTACCCGGGGTGGTTTACCCCTGCGCAAAGCCCTGGAAGAACTGCCCGGAATGGGATATGACCCGGTGCTGGTGGAAGAAATCGTCACCTTCTTTACCCAGACCAAAAGGGGTGTGACCCGCTGGGTGGGGAAAAATGCCGATGTCTGGGAAGATGCTTCTTCTGAGTGGTGAAGGGCAAATACCGCTTCTTGTCTACCAGAGGGCAGCCCGCACGGGCGAAGTTCTGGTGCTCAGCTCTCCCTTTCTGCGCCCTGAGAGTGCTCTTCCGGTGCATTTCTGGTGTTCTCCACTTTCGATTGGTACAATCGTTCGGCTGGCCAGAGCCCATGAGGTTCAAAAAGTTTGTCTCGCCGGCAAGGTTCCCAAAAACTTACTCTTCCAGGAGGGTTTCCTGTCGCCGGATGCAGAACATGCTTACCCTTCCTTTGGGGATAAAAACATCATTACCGGTGTCATGGAGCATCTGGCCCGGGAAGGATTGGAAATTGTTTCGCCCCTGGCTTTTCTCAGGGAGCATCTCACCCCTTCGGGCACTCTGGTGGGGAATCCCCCGAATCCCCGGGAGTGGTCTGATATCACCCTGGGCTTTCGGGTGGCCAGATTCCTGGCCGACGCCGAAATTGGGCAGACGGTGGTGGTGCAGCGAGGAACGGTTCTGGCGCTTGAGGGAGCCGAGGGGACCGATGAGACCATAAAACGGGGGTTGGGGCTCGGCCGGGGCGGTATCGTGGTGAAGGTAGCTCGTTCCCGGCAGGATTTTTTCGTCGACGTCCCGGTTATCGGACTGCAGACCGTAGAACTTGTAGGGCGGTGTGGGGGAAAGATCCTGGCGGTGGAGAGCGATAAAACTCTCTTTCTGGATCGTCAGGAAGCTTTGGCAAGAGCCGACCTGTATTCCCTGAGTATCGTGGGAATTGAGTGTCAAGATGGGTGAAACGGTACTTTTCTCCTGTGGTGATGTCTCCGGAGACCTGTATGTCGGGGAGATGGTCCGCCTTCTCCGCTTCTCTTTTCCGAAGACCCGGGTTTTCGCTCTGGGAGGAGAAGAGAGCAAAAACGCCGGTGCAGAACTCCTTTACCCCACCGTCACGCTCTCTACCTTTGGCCTTCTGGAATTGATCGGGTCTTTGCGCCGGTGGAAACAGGTGTGGGACCTCACCTCTACATTTATTCGCGACCACCGTCCCCGGGTGGTGGTTCTGGTGGACAACCCCGGTTTTAATTTTCGTCTGGCACGCTTCTGTCAGAAGCTGGGGATTCCGGTGGTATACTTCGCCCCTCCTCAGGTGTGGGCCTGGGGGCGGAAAAGAGGGGTGAGCCTTTCGCAACTGGCGGACTGGATTTTCCCGCTCTTTCCCTGGGAAATACCCTACTTTTCTTCCGGTAAAGCCCGGGTGGAATGGGCCGGACACCCCATGGTGGAGCTCTTTCAAAGAAGTGAAGGGCTTCGAAAAAAGGCCCCGGACGTCCCCTGGGTGGTTCTCCTTCCTGGCAGTCGCAAAGCGGAGGCAAAAAGGTATCTTGCGGTCGTGCGTGCGTGTCTTGAGAAAAGTAGTGCTCTTTTTGCCCCGTATCGTCTTGTGGCGATTGCGGCCTCCGGAGAGCTCCGGGAACTTATCGAAAGGGAATTACGGGCTCTTCCGGTAACGGTGAAGACGAAGGAAGAACTTCCTCTGGTTCTCCGAAGTGCTCGCCTGGCCATTGCCTGTGCCGGCACGGTGACGCTGGAGGTGGCTCTGGCAGGTGTTCCCCAGATCATCGTCTATCGTCTTTCTCGGTTTACCTTCTGGGTGGCACGGATGGTGTTTCGAGGGTCTCTGGTGGGGTTACCGAACATCGTTTTGGGAGAGCAGGTTTATCCTGAACTCATCCAGGACCACTTTTCCTGGTGGAATCTGCGGCAGGAGGTGGAAAAAATTTTGCAGAATCCAGCCATCCACGAAAAAAGCCTTTCCTGGGCAGAAAGCATCCGGGAACGTCTCGACCGGGGGAACCCTTTTGAACGGGTGGTCGAAGTCCTTGGAACGTATCTCTGAGAAGCAGGGACATCTGCTCGTTACGGCCAATAGCCCCGGGGAAGTGCACTACTGGCTCTGGCCTCTCATTCAAGAGCTTCAGGGTTTGTCTCCCCTACCCCGGGTATGGGTGTTTGTCCCCCCTTGTCAATTCGCCACCGGCAAGGAAGTGGAAGTGGTGCGGACTTTCCCTCTGGTGGAGCGGGTTTTCACTCCCCGGGAAACGCTGCTTTTTGCCCTGGGCTTTTTACCCTGGAAGCCTCCGAAACCGGGTCTTGTGCTCTTTCTGGGCGGCGACCTCCTCTACGCTGTGCTCCTCAAGAGGTGGACCGGTTACCCCCTGTGGGTCTACGGTGCTTCTCCCCGATGGCGCTTCCGGGTGGATCGTTACCTCATCCGTTTTGCGAAGGATATCCCCCGCTTTCCAGACGAAAAAAGCCTGTACGTGGGTGACCTTCTGGCTTCGGCGGTAGCCAAAAGCACCGCTGAACCCTTTTTCCTCCCCGGATGGCCTCGCTTTCTGTTTTTACCCGGAAGCCGGAAATTTGCCTATCCGGCGCTTTTCCCGCTTTTTGAGGTCTGGGCGAGACATCTCAAAGAGCGATACCCCGAAGCTTCCTTTGCCCTGGGTTTACCCCGGCACTATCAGGCCGAAAATCTACCCGAAGTGGCGGGGGTGGAAACCTTTTGCGGGAAAACTTCGGAGCTCATTCAGGGTGCCGATCTCGTGATTACCGTACCAGGTTCCAATAACCTGGAAATCGTCTACCGGGGAAAAAGGGGTATCGTGGTCTTTCCCTTTTCGGAAGCCCTGGGGGACCTTCCGGTTATGGGTCCTCTTGCCGTTTTGGAAAAGATCCCCTACTGGGGTAAAATAATAAAGGTGAAAATCGTTCGGGGTATGCTCGAAAAAACCGGGTGGATTTCCCTCCCGAATCTTCTCTGGGGTAGGGAGCTGCTTCCGGAACTCAAAGGGGTAATCACCATGGAGCAATTTCTGAGAACTGTGGAACAGGTTCTCGCCGGAAAAATACCGGGACTTACCCCGGAAGAGATGCCTCTTCCGGATGCTTCGCTTCGTCTTTCAGAGCTCATCTTCGGAGAGTGGTATGGTGCACAAACCAGGTAGTCTTTTACGTCTTTTGCGCTATCTCCGTCCGTATGTCTTTTATATCGTGGGGGCCATGCTCATGGCTCTTTTGGGAGCAGGTCTGAATCTTCTTTTGCCCTGGCTTCTGCGGGACACCATCGACCGGGTTCTCATCGAGAAGAACTTCCGGCTTTTGATGTTCATCTCCCTGGGTATCATCCTGATCTTTTTCGTCAAAGGTATTACCTCCTACGCGCAAAACTACTGGATTTCCCTGGCCGGTTTTCGGGCCATCACCAAACTTCGCTCCGAACTGTACCAGCATCTTCATTCTCTTTCGGCGGCCTTTTTCCAGGAGACCCAGCCGGGGGAAGTCATTTCCCGTATGACCAACGACATCACCATCCTGCAAAACCTCTTTTCCAGCGTCTTCGTGAACATCCTCATGGATTTTCTCATCTTTGCCGGTTCGGTGGTTTTCCTGTTCTTCATCCACTGGAAACTGGCTGCACTTGCCTTGGTGGTTTTTCCTCTAGTGGGCACCAGCGTCGATTACCTGGGCAAAAAAATCAAAAGTTTTTCTCACCTTTTACAGAACAAGGCGGCCATTTTGACTTCCCTCATCGAACGGACGGTTACCGGTATGAAAATCATCCAGTCGTACGTCAGTGGACACTACGAAGTGGAACGGTTCGAGCGAGAAAACGAAGTGAATTTTTACCTGGCCATGCAACAGGCCAAGGCCAAGGCGATTTTCACGCCGCTTGTAGAGCTGGTGACTTCCTGTGGGATCATGGTGGTGGTGTGGTATGGAGGGAGCGAAGTCATCCGCGGCCACCTTACCCCGGGGGGCTTAGTGGCCTTTCTGGGATATCTGGTGATCGCTGCTTCTCCGCTTTCCCGCTTCTCGTCGGGTTTACAAACCCTGCAGCAGAGTCTGGCTTCGGCCGAACGAATCTTTGAATTTCTGGATCTCCCTTCCCCGGTTCGGGAAAGCGAGGAAGCCCTGGAGCTTTTCTCTGTCGAGAAGGGCCTTACCTTTCGGAATGTGTCCTTCGCTTACCGGGGAGAAGCGGTGCTGCGCAATTTTAATCTGGAGATCCGGATGGGAGAAAAGGTGGGCATCGTGGGGCCCAGCGGGGCCGGAAAGACCACTTTGATCAATCTGTTACTCCGCTTCTATGACCCGGATGAGGGGAGTGTGGAGATCGACGGCATCGATATCCGGCGTCTCAAGCTCGCTTCGCTCCGGAATCTCATCGGGGTGGTGCTCCAGGATGCTTTGGTTCTGGGGGGCACCGTTCGGGAGAACATCCTCTACGGGAACCTGGAGGCTTCTTCGGAAAAGGTCTACGATGCCTCTTCTCGTGCTCATGCCCATGAATTCATCATGAACCTGGAAAAAGGATATGATACCGACGTGGGCGAAGGGGGAAGCCGTCTCTCCGGAGGACAGAAGCAGCGCATCGCCATCGCCCGGGCGCTCCTCAAGGATCCGCCCATTATGGTGTTCGATGAAGCGACCTCCAACCTGGATCCGGAGTCGGAACGCTCCATTTTGCACACCATTTCCCAAATTGGACGGGATAAGATTGTAATTATTGTGGCGCATTCGCTGAGAATGGTCAGGAACCTGGACCGGATTATCCTGTTACAGGACGGGGAAGTGAAGGGTGAAGGAACCCACGAAGAGCTCATCCGTTCCAATCCCTGTTATCGGGAACTCTTTCAGGAAGAGGACGCCACCATCCATTCTTTCAGGGAAGCTCGGTAAAGGGTGCGAATGGTGAGAAGTACCGGGCGGTACTCGGGGCTTTGATAGTCCGGGTAGGTGTAGGGAAAAGGACGAAAATCTCCCCGTTCCCACTTGATGGTGGCTTCGGCAAAGATGCCCTTTCCGATGTATACCCGGTGGGAGAAGTTCTTGGTGGTAGCGAGAACGATTTTCCCTCCATCAAAGTAACCCGGGTCTAAGTTGACTCGCCGCGCTCTTTGGGCATCGGCGGTGGTTTTCTCAAGCTCATTGGTGATGAGCTTGGCATCGGGAAGTTTCCCCGGATCCATGAGTGGTTTAAAGACCAGGAAAACCCGCACGAGCTTTTCTCCGATTTCCCGATAGTAATCGGTATAGGTGAAAGGGATAGGATGGCTCTGCCATTCGATTTCGCCAAAGTGTTCCTCTAAAGGCACAAGAATCTTCCGGAAAACCGGTTCTTCCTCATACAGGGTAGCGATAAAGAACTTGACCGGTTGCGGTGGTCTAACGTCTCCCATGCTTTTCACCCCCTTCTATTGTACTCCAGAATAGGTATCCTGATAAGATGGTTGAAAAATGGTAAAATAGAGCGAAGGAAGGCAGGGATGTGCAGATGGTTTTACGCTTTGCACCATCGGAAATATTGACCATGGCGGTGGAACTGGAAAGAAGGGGAATCGATTTCTACCGGAAACTCCAGAAGTCGGCTTCCGCGGGGGCTCAAGAGGTGTTCGCATTTCTTGCCGGTGAGGAAGAGAAGCACCTGGCCTTTTTCAGTGACCTCTTGGGCGCGCTGGAAGTGGAAGATACCTTTGTGGAGAACGAAGAAGTGGCCGGGTATGTGGGAGCGATTGTGGAAAATGGGGTCCTGGGTAAGGTCCTCAAGGATCAGTTACCTCCTGCGTCGTCGCTTGCCGATGCCCTGGAAGTAGGGATGCAGGTCGAGAAAGAGAGCGTGCTCTTCTATCAGGGTTTTTCGCCGCTCGTCAATCCGGCCAAAAAGCAGTGGCTCGAGGAAGTCATTGAAGAGGAGAAGAGGCATTTCCTGAAACTGGCGGCCATGAGGAAGGAGATGGGGTGATTTGGCATCGCGCAGAATCATGATTCTTTTGGACCACCAGTACCAGGAACTGGAGCTCTGGTATCCCCTGCTGCGACTTCGGGAGGAGGACATTGAGACGCGGCTTGTCGGTTCGAGCACCGAAGAGACTTTCCTGGGAAGACACGGTTTTCCGGCTAAAGCCGAAATGATCACCTCTTCGGTGAATTCCCGTGACTTCGATGGGGTGATCATCCCGGGAGGATTTGCTCCGGATTATCTGCGGCGCTTTCCGGTAGTCATTAACCTGGTGCGGGAGTGCTATCAACAGGGGAAGCTCATCGGGACGCTTTCCCGAGCACCATGGGTGCTCATTTCTGCAGATATTGTGCGGGGAAAGCGGATAACCGGGCTCTTTTCCATCCGGGATGATGTGCACAACGCCGGGGGAGAATTTATCGACCTGCCGGTGGTAGTGGACGGGAATATCATCACTGCCCGGGGTCCGGAGGATTTGCCGCTTTTTATGCGGGAAGTTCTGGCTTTTCTGTGGCGGAACCATATCCGGGCAGGGCTCGCCTGTCCGGATGGCTGGTTGACCGACAACGCCGGGAATCGCCTGCCGCTCGTGCAGATTCTTTCCGGGAAGGGGACGGTGCTCTTCTTTTTCGACTCGGTTTTCAGCGCGCGCGGTGTCCAGCTTCCGACCTACCGTGCGCTCGGTGAGGAAATCACCAAAAGAGGTGGTCTTTTCCTGGGAGTAAGCGCCGATCCGTTTTTTGTGCAACGGGAATTTGCGAACCAGACCTCGCTTTCTTTCCCTCTTTACAGTGACGTATCGCTTGACGTGATCAGGGCTTTCGGGGTGCTCTCCCGGGAACACCTGGCAGAGTGGGCGGTATTCATCATCGACCGGCACGGTGTGATCCGTTACGGGGAGAGCTGTCCTGCCGGAGATTTTGCCGTCCTTCCGGGATTCCAGAGAAAACTGGAAAGCGTTTTGGGATAGGAGGAAAAGAGATGTTTTTGCAGGATAAGGATCAGCAAGCTCTGAGTGCCTTTTTGCGGGAAAATCTGGTTCAAACGGTGTCGCTCAAGTTCTTCACCCAGGAGCTGGAATGCGCCACCTGTCGGGATACCAGAGCACTTCTACAGGAAGTGGTGCAGCTCTCACCTCTTCTGCGTCTTCAGGTCTTTAATTTTCTCCTGGATACCGATAAGGTCCGGGAATACCGTATCGACAAGATTCCGGCCGTCGTGGTGGAGGGCGAAAGCGACTATGGCATCCGCTTTTATGGTATTCCGGCAGGATACGAGTTTTCGGGCCTGATAGAGACCCTGGTCTGGGTTTCTCGCCGCTCTACCGATCTTCAGGAAGAAACCAGGGCTTTCCTGCGCACGGTATCCAGCGAAGTCACCATTCAAACTTTTGTGACGGTAACCTGTCCTTACTGCCCGCAGATGGTGGTTCTGGCGAATAAGATGGCCATGGAGAGTCCCCTCATACGCTCCTCGATGGTGGAAATCATGGAATTCCCCCATCTTGTGGAGCGTTACCGGGTGAATGCCGTCCCGAAGGTGGTGATCAACGACACCGTTTCTTTTGAGGGAGCCCTGCCGGAAGAACTTTTCCTGGCCAAGATGAAAGAAGCAATTTGAGAAAGGGAGGATATGCATGGGTGAGAAGATGAAGGTAGCAGTCATGAGAGGAATCGGAAAGATTGCGATTGAAGAGCGGCCCATACCGGTTCCCCGAGAGGAAGAAGTTTTGATTCGCATCAAGAGTGTGGGGGTCTGTGGCTCAGACGTTCACTATTTTGTGGAAGGCCGCATCGGTGACTACGTGGTAAAGCCCCCCTTTGTCCTGGGCCATGAGTGTTCCGGAGAGGTGGTGGAGGTGGGCAAAAGGGTGAAGCATCTGCGCCCCGGAGACCGGGTGACCATGGAACCGGGGATCCCCTGTGGTAAGTGTGAGTTCTGCCGCTCGGGGCGTTACAATCTCTGTCCCGAAGTGGTCTTCTGGGCAACTCCTCCCATTGATGGGACTTTCGGTGAGTACGTTACCCATCCGGCAAACTTCACCTATCCCATTGCTTCTTCGGTGAGCTTTGAAGAGGCGGCGCTGGTGGAACCGCTTTCGGTGGGCTTCTATGCCGCGCGTCGCGCCCAGGTAGAACCCGGACAGGTGGCTCTCATTCTGGGAAGTGGCCCAATTGGTCTTGTAACCCTGGAAGTGCTTCTGGCCCGGGGGGTGACAGAAGTCATCGCCGTGGATGTGGTTCCGCTGCGTCTTGAAAAGGCCGCGGAGCTGGGTGCCCGTTACGTGGTGAACGCCAAAGACCAGGATGTCAGGGAGAAAGTGATGGAAATTACCGGTGGCAGGGGTGTGGACGTGGTGTTTGAGACCGCCGGAAGCGTGGTGACCACTCAGATGACGGTAGAAATGGTTCGCAAAGGCGGAAAAGTGGTACTCATCGGTCTTCCTTCGGTCCCCCGGGTCGATTTCGACGTCATCAAGGTGATCGATAAAGAGCTGGATGTTCTGGGAATTTTCCGTTACGCCAATACCTATAAAGGATGCGTGGATCTTCTCAATGCCGGCAAAGTCGATCTGGCTACCCTGATCACCCATCGTTTTCCGCTGGAGAAAACTCAGGAAGCCCTGCAGTTTGCCCACGAACACAAAATGGAGGCCATCAAAGTGGTGGTCAATGTGGGCGTTTGATTTTTCCTGAAGATGTGATACAATAATAAAAAATTCAATAGCACCAGGGGAGCTCCTTCATGCGGAGCTGAGAGGAGAGCGACAAGCTCTCGACCCATTGAACCTGATCTGGGTAATACCAGCGTAGGGAGTTGGTTCGAGAATAAAAAACCATCTACCGAACTGGTAGATGGTTTTTTATTTGGAGGTGAGGAATATGCGTAAACACCTGCTTCTTCTCAGTTACGTGGGACTTTTTGTAGCTCTGGGAGTGGTCGCTTCGGGAATCCATATTCCGGTTGGACCGGTTAAGGTGTTTCCCTTTCAGCACGCTTTGAACGTGCTGGCAGGGGTGATCATCGGACCCTGGTATGGAGCCCTGGCGGCTTTCCTAACCGGAATTCTGCGGATCATGCTCGGCACCGGGACGATTTTCGCTCTACCCGGGGGTATTCCGGGGGTAGTGGTGGTGGGATGCGCCTATCATTACTTCCGGAGAAACGACTGGATGGGTCTTCTGGAACCGCTCGGCACCGGTCCGGTGGGAGCTACCATAAGCACGTATCTCGTGTCACCGCTTGTCGGTCGAACCGGGACTTTACTCTTTTTCCAGAGCGCCTTTCTTTTGAGCAGTATCCCAGGAAGTATGGTGGGATTGCTTCTTTTGAAGGTGCTCGGTAGAATGGTGAATCTCGAGATCTGGAGGCCCGGACCATGTCGATCGAAGTGATCCCTCCCGAGCGGAGAAATCTGTATGGCTGGGATTTCTTCCTCCTCTGGATGGGAGCAGCCATCGCCATTTCCGAAATCTGGGCGGGGGGAATGCTGGCCCCCCTGGGTTTCTGGAAAGGATTGTGGGTAATTCTTGTGGGGCACCTCATCGGGAATCTGCCCCTGGCTCTGGGGGGAGTCCTGGGAAGCGATTGGGGTATTCCCTCCATGGTTTCTACCCGCATCGCCTTTGGGGCCAAAGGTTCATACTTTGCTTCCGTCCTCAACATCGTGCAACTCCTGGGCTGGACGGCGGTGATGGTGATCATCTGTGCCCGCTCCAGCGACCTTATCATGCAGTCCCTCTTTCAATACCAGAACCCCCGCCTGTGGATTCTTGTGGCCGGCCTGGTCAGCACCTTCTGGGCCCTTGTGGAAACGGGGTGGTGGAAATGGATGCAGCGGGTAGCCGTAGGAGCACTGGCGGTGCTCTCGGTTCTCATGACCTATGTGGCCCTGCGGAACGTCTCCTGGGGTGTCCTCATCAACCTGCAGGGAGACCGTACCCTCCCTCTGGGGATGGGGCTGGATCTGGTCATCGCCATGCCGATTTCCTGGTTACCGCTGGCTGCAGATTACGCCCGTTTCGCCAGAAATACTGGAAAGGCTTTCTGGGGAACCTTCCTGGGCTATTTTGTGGCCAGTTCCTGGATGTACACGGTAGGTCTTCTGAGTACCCTTGTCACCCAGAATCCCGACCCCTTGCCGGGCATGGTGGCCATGGGTCTTGGGGTTGTGGCGCTCTTCGTCGTCCTTTTTTCCACTTTCACCACCACCTTCCTGGACATTTACTCGGCCGGGGTGTCTTTCCTGAATCTTTTTCCCCGCTGGCGGGGGAAGTGGGTAACCATCCTCTTTGGCCTTTCAGGAACCCTTCTGGCCCTGGTTTTTCCCATGGAGCGATACGAGGCATTTCTCCTCTTCATTGGAGCGATTTTTGTCCCGCTTTTTGGAGTGGTGCTTTTCGACTATTTTCTGTTGCGGCGCCGGCACATTGACCTTACCGAGGTTATCGAAGGGAAGAAAGCGGTGGGAATTCAGGCGATATTTGCCTGGGTAATCGGGGTGGGGGTATATCTTTTGTTCTGGCGGTTTTTTGCTTTCCTGGGAGCCTCTTTACCCAGTTTTTTTGCCGCCGGGATTGGTTATGTCCTGTTCAAGAGGGGGTTACCATGGAGGACAACGTGAAAGAAAGGTGTCTTGCGGTGCTGCGGCGCATCCGGGCTTCGAAGCCCCTGGTGCATCATATCACCAATCTCGTGGTTATGAACGACAATGCCAACACCATGCTGGCGGTGGGAGCTCTTCCGGTTATGGCCCATGCCGAGGAAGAAGTGGAAGAAATGGTTGCTTCGGCCCAGGCCCTGGTTATCAATATTGGGACGCTTACCAGAGACACGGTGCGCAGTGCGGTTCGGGCGGGAAAGCGGGCCAATGCCCTGGGAATTCCGGTGGTCTTTGACCCGGTAGGAGCAGGAGCCACTTCTTTTCGTACCGAAAGTGCCCGGTTGATCCTGCAGGAAGTGAAGGTGCAGGTGGTACGGGGGAACGCTTCGGAGATAGCCGCCCTTCTCGGAAAGAAAACCACCATCCGGGGGGTGGAATCGGTGGATGGCGCTCTCGACGTTTCCGGTATGGTCCAGGAAGCGGGGAAGACCCTTGCCACCACCGTAGCGATAACTGGTAAAATAGATTGGGTGAGCGATGGGACACGGGTGGTACGGATTGAAAACGGGGATGTGCTCCTTACCAGGGTTACCGGGACCGGCTGTATGGCCACTTCGCTCTGCGGAGCCTGTATGGCAGTGGAAAGTGATGCCCTCTGGGCTGCTTCGGCTGCTTTAGGGTTTCTGGGGGTTTGTGCAGAGGTGGCTTCCCGGGATGCTCACGGTCCGGGGAGTTTCCACTATGCCCTTTTTGATGCCCTGTATGCATGGTCAGAAGAGGAATTTTTGAAGCGTTTACGGATAGAGGTGTTCTGAAGTGGACCTTTCGCTCTATGTGATTACCGACCGCGCCATTCAGGCTCCCCGCAGCCACGTAGCGGTGGTGGAAGAGGCTATTTCCGGGGGAGCGTCGGTGGTACAGCTCCGGGAGAAAGGGGTTTCGACCAGGGTTCTCTTTGAAGAAGCCCTGGCTCTTCGGAAGCTCACCCGGGAAAAAGGGGTGCTCTTCATCGTGAACGACCGGCTGGATGTGGCTCTGGCGGTGGGTGCCGATGGGGTGCACCTGGGGGAAGAGGACCTGCCCATTTCCTGTGCTCGCCGGATGGCGCCGTCACTCATTATTGGAGCTTCCTGTGATACCGAAGAAAAAGCTCGAGAGCTGGAAGCTCTGGGAGCCGATTACCTGGGAGTGGGGACGGTCTTTGCGACCGCCACCAAGAAGGATACCGGGGAACCCATCGGACTTTTGCGCCTGCGCCGGATTAAGGAAGCGGTGAGCATACCGGTGGTGGCCATCGGGGGGATTACCCTGGAGAATGTGGAAGCCGTGCTCGCCACCGGGGTGGACGGGGTGGCGGTGGTTTCGGCGGTGGTGGGTGCTCCCTCACCGTATGAGGCGGCCCGGGCTTTCCGGGCCAGAATCGATGCCTTCAGGAGAGAGAAGCGATGAACAGTATCCGGGAACTCGGGGAGTTCGGGATTATCGAAAAACTGCGGGAGACCTTTCGCCCTTCGCGGGGGTCGGTGATTACCGGTATCGGGGATGACTGTGCGGTGGTGGAAGGCCGGGAAGGATTTTTTTACCTTTTGACCTGTGACACCCAGGTGGAGGGGGTTCATTTTCTTCCCGATACGCCTCCGCGTCTTTTGGGGAAACGGGTTCTGGCGGTGAACCTCAGTGATATTGCTGCCATGGGAGGAGTGCCGGTTCTGGTCCTGCTCTCTTTTCTCTTGCGGCCCTCCGTGTCTGTGGATTTCTGGGATGATTTTGTGACCGGTATCGGCGAGGAAGCGGCAGACTACCAGGTGGACGTGGTGGGAGGGAATCTGGCCCGCACCGAAGGGCCACTGGCCTTTGACGTGACGCTTCTTGGGGAGGTGGAAAGGGAAAGGCCCTTGCTTTTGCGTTCCAATGCCCGGGTTGGTGATGCGGTGCTTTTGACCGGATATCTGGGGGAATCGCGGGCCGGGCTGGCGATTGCCCAGAGTGGCGACCGGAATGAACGGGAACGGTACCGTCCTCTCTGGGAAAAGTTTTTGGTTCCTATTCCCCGGATTGCGGTGGGGAGGTTTCTGGGGAGTCTGGGGGAGCGCCTGGCGCTCATCGATGTTTCCGACGGACTCCTTCAGGATTTGTCCCATATTACGGTGGCAAGTGGTGTGGGGGCGGTGCTTGACCTATCGACCATACCGGTTTCTTCGCTTTTGCGGGAGTGGTGCCGGGAAAAGGGCGAAGACCCTCTGCGGCTGGCCACAACCGGTGGAGAAGACTTTGAGCTCCTCTTTACGGTTCGTGGTGACCTTGCCGGGGATGTGGCCCGGGAGGTGGAGCGAACCTGCGGGGTGAACGTCTCTCTGGTGGGAGAAATTGTCGCCGAACCGGGTATATACTTGAGGCAGGGTGAAAAGACCGTGAAAGCGATGCCACGGGGGTGGAATCACTTTCAAAAAGAGGAGGTGTCCCGATGAAGAGGGCTTTGACCATTGCCGGTTCCGATTCAGGAGGAGGAGCGGGGATTCAGGCCGATTTGAAGACTTTTGCGGCCTTTGGGGTTTACGGGATGTCGGCCATCACCGCCATCACTGCCCAGAATACCCGGGAGGTCCGGGCGGTGTTTCCGCTTCCGGAGGATCTCGTGGTACAGCAGATTGAAGCGGTGGTGGAGGACATCGGCGTGGATGCCGTGAAAACCGGGATGCTCCACAATGCCCGGATCATCGAAAGCGTTGCTTCGGTGGTGCGCAAAAAGAACCTGGAGAATCTGGTGGTGGACCCGGTGATGGTGGCCAAAAGTGGGGCAGCGCTCTTAGAGAGGGAGGCTATCGAAACTCTGGTTGGTGAGCTCTTTCCTCTGGCTACGGTGGTGACCCCCAACATCGAAGAGGCCTCGCTTCTGTGCGGTTTTTCCATAGGGAGTGTGGAGGATATGGAATGGGCAGCACGGTGTCTCTTCGAGCGTGGTCCCCGGTGGGTGGTGGTGAAGGGTGGGCACCTGCCGGGGGAGGAACTCGTGGATGTGGCCTTCGACGGCAAGGAAGTAACCCACTATCGGGGAAAAAAGATTTTCACCAGAAATACCCATGGCACCGGGTGCACCTATTCGGCGGCGCTCTGTGCCCTTCTGGCCCTGGGTAAAAGCGTTTCTGAAGCATTACCCATCGTCAAGGAATATATGGAAACGGTGATTCAGTATGCGTTACCTCTGGGGAGAGGCTTTGGTCCCACCAATCACCTGGCTCCCCTCTTTTTAAAGATGGGTCTTTCACCTGTGGAGGGTGGAAAGGGATGGTGAAGCGTTGCCGGGTGGGGACCTCGGGCTGGGTCTATCCTCACTGGAGGGAGGTCTTTTACCCGGTAACCGTGCCAGAGAAGCAGTGGCTTTCCTTCTACGCACAGTTCTTCGATACGGTGGAAATCAACGCCTCTTTTTACCATTTACCCTCTCTGGAGACCTTTTCTCGCTGGAAAGATGCCGTCCCTCCCTCCTTTCTCTTTGCGGTGAAGGCCAGCCGGTACATCACCCATGTGAAGAAATTGAAAGACGTGGAAGAACCCCTGCAACGTTTCTATAGGGCTTTAGAGGGCCTGGGTTCTTCCTGCGGTCCCCTCCTTTTCCAGTTTTCTCCCCGGACCGCTTTCCACCGGGAAAGGTTCCTGACCTTTGTGGAACTCCTCGACCCGCGCTTTCGCTACGTTTTTGAGTTCCGTCACCCCAGTTTTTTCTGCGATCAGGTTTACGAAATCCTCACCGAGCGTGACATCGCCCTGTGTCTTGCCGATACCCCCCTTTTTCCTTATGCCGAAGTCCTCACCGCCTCTTTTGTGTATTTGCGTCTTCACGGGAGCGGCTCTCTCTATACCCATTGTTACAGTGACGGAGAGCTTTCCAGGTGGGCAGAAAAGATAGGCCGCTTTCGCCTTGAAAAGGAAGTGTTCTGCTACTTTGACAACGATTACCAAGGCTACGCCGTCCAGAATGCTCTCCGCCTGAAAGAGCTCCTCGGTTTAGACCCGTAGGGTGTTGGTGATTTCTTCCACCCCACCGCGGAGGGTGTTCATCACGGTGCAGGCCCTTTCCCCCACCTTGAGGAGCCTCTCCTTCTCCTCATGGGTAAGGTTTCCCTGCAGCTCGGTCTCCAGGTGGATTTTCTGGATGCGAGAGGGGGCTTCGCCCAGCTCACCCTTGAGGCGGATGATGACTTTTTCTAAGGGCAGGTTTTTGGTCTTGGCATAGGCGAAGACCGTTCCGGCGAAACAGCTTCCCAGGGCAGCGAGCACATACTCCGTGGGCCAGTGCCCTGCTTCGCTTTCGGCGCCGCTACTTTTGAAGGTTACCACGTCGTTTTCGATTTTTGCTTCCACTTTTCCCTTTTGAGCCAGGAGTTCTACATAGGCCATGATTCCACCTCCCGAAAAAGATTTCTTTATGGTAAAATGAACCCGGTGATGAAAAGTCTATTCCAGGAGGCGCCGATGAATGAACAGGAAATACGCGGTCTTTTTGTGTTTTGTGCTCTTGCTCTTTCTGTGCAGTGGATGTGCTCAGGTGGAACTGGCCATTCGAGTCAGCGGTGACGCCACCATCCCCAAGGCCCGGATTGCGGTGCTCGTCAATGACTATACCGTGTTCACCCAGCTCCGGGGGGTGGCGGTGAACGAGTACAAGAAACTTCCGCCGGAGGAGCAGAAATTCGTGGAAGTGCAGACCAAACAGGATGCTCCTCCGTATATTGTGGCCTGGGTATGGAGTTTCGAAGACCAGGCCAAAGCCCAGGAATTTACCCGGCAATTTCTGGGGAGTTCTGCCGAGCTCACCAAGGATCAGGACCTGGTGATTCTCCATGCCAACCTGAAAGGAGCAGAGCTCGAAGCGGCTCTCGATAAAATGGGGGCCGGTAAAGCCAAGCCCTTTCTCAACTCCATTACCCTGGCTCTGAAAGCCTACATGCCCGGAGAAATTTTGAGCTATGTGGAGGGGAAAGTGGAAGGAAAGGTCTGGACCCAGGAATTCAATCTGGGAAAAATCTACCGGGAGAAACCGACCGTGGATATCGAAGTCATCTCCAAGGAGCAATAGGAGAAGACCATGGAAGAGCGCGAGCGAATCCTCCGAACCATCGAGTTTCAGCAAACCGATTTCGTGCCTTACCACATCGACTTTACCATTCCCGCCCGTCTCAAGATGGCAGAGTATCTGGGAGATTTGGAATTTGAAAAGAAGCTGGGGAATCACCTGGCCTTTGTGAAGGCAATTGCTCCGGGGGCTTTCCAGGAGGTAGCCCCCGGCTTCATCAAAGATGAATGGCAGGTGGTATGGAATCGCACCATCGATCCGGACATTGGAAACCCCGAACCGGTTCTTTCCCGGCCGTCTCTCTCCGGTTACCGTTTTCCCGATCCGGATGAGCCAGAGCGCTTCTCTCCCATCCCCCCTTTTGTGGAGGCCAACCGCACCAGGTTCAAACTCCTCCGGCAGACCTACACCCTTTTTGAGCGGGCCTGGAGCCTGCGGGGAATGGAAAATCTCCTCAGCGACTTCATTACCAATCCCGATTTTGTGGCGGATCTCTTTGACCACATCACCGACTTTAACCTGAGAGTCATCGATAAGGCTCTGGATATGGGCTTGGACGGAGTGCACTTTGGGGACGACTGGGGCTGGCAGGGAGGACTCATCATGGGGGCCCGGTGGTGGCGGAAGTTCATCAAGCCACGGATGGCGGCCATGATTGCTCTGGCGAAAAAGAAGGGCAAGAAGGCTTTTCTCCACTGTTGTGGGAAGGTGGAAGAAATTTTCCCGGACCTTGTGGAAATTGGCCTCGATGTGTTCAATCCCTTTCAGCCGGAAGTGATGGATATCTTTGCCCTCAAAAAGGAGTACCAGGGAAAGCTCTCTTTCTGGGGCGGCATCAGCATCCAGCGTCTCTTGCCCTTTGGTACCAAAGAAGAGGTCAAAAGAGAGGTTCAGCGAATTCTGCGGGAACTCGGCCAGGGTGGAGGATACATTGCTGCGCCTTCGCATGCCCTTCCCAAGGATATTCCCTGTGAGAATATCCTGGCCATGCTGGAAGTGATTCGAAATCAGAACTAATCTTCACTGAGGGTTTTGGCGAAATCCCAGGGGACCCGATAGGTATCCTGAAAGCGGTGGACGGTTTTCCCGTCTCTTTTGACGGTGGTTTTGACTGTGAGGAGAGCGTCCTCCTCGCCCTCCCTTTCAAGAGACACGCGCTCTACGGTGATATCGGTTTGAGCCGTATTTTCCTTCTCTCCCCAGATTTCACAGATGAGCTCAGGGAAAGAAACGTAAGCGAAGATGACCACCCGTTCTTCGGGAAAACGGAACCGCAGGTCTTTGGCTCCGTAGCTTACCGCCGCGTCTCTGCCGGGAGGAACGTAGGAGGTGGTCGGAGAATAGCCGGAGTGGGGATGGCGCTCCAGAATTTGTGCTTCGGTAGTCAAGAGAGCGTTGTAGAGGGTGGTGGAAACCTGACACACTCCCCCACCGTACCCCGGCACTAATTTTCCGTTGACCACGATCTGGGTTTTGCGGTAACCGTCTTCCTGGTCTGCTTTACCCACCACCTGATTGAAGGAGAAGACGGCACCCTTTTCGATGAGCATCCCGTCGATGGTGGCGGCTGCTTTCTTGATGTTGAAAATCACATCTTCGTCGCGGTCCTCAAGGGAGGTGGCGTAGCGGGCTAAAAGGTATGGGAATCCCTTTTCGGTAAGAAGCTGTGCCGTGTCTTTTTGCGGCGCAATCGGGGTGAACCGGGTGAGCTCCACCGTCTTGGCTCCACCGGCCAGTTTCTCCTTGAGTTCCAGAGCACTTTTTTCCACATTGAGAATCCTTCCTTCCCGGGAGCGAACAAATCGCCGGTCTTCGAAGAAAGCATTTTGAGGCGAGAGTGCGGTTTTCTGGGCCACTTCCTGGAGGAGTTTCTGGATTTTCTCTTCATCGAAAGAAAGGGAGAGCGTTATCTCTGTTGCACCTTTTAAGATGGCATTGCGGATGCGGGCGTGATTCCAGGTGATTCCCAGTTTTCTTGTGTCCACCAGAAAGGATTGCTCTCCCACCTTAAGCTCCAGGGGTTCTTCCTGCCACCTTTTTTCCAGGATTTCAAGGAGTGGCCGGAGATCCTTCCGGCCGAGGTGGGTGAAGTTCTCTCCCAGAAGCGAAAAGGAGTAATCCCGGGAGAGGGGAAAAGCCCAGAGAAAGGTGACCGCCCCTCCCACCAGCATGATGGCGCCAAAAAGACCCAGAAACCTCCTCATGCGTTCGATTTATTCCTCGATCTCCGGCGAAGCGGTGGGGGTTGGTTCTATGGAAGGTGCAGGACTAGCCTGCGGTTGCAGAAGCTCGGAAATGCTGATTTTACTTTTCTGCCGGAGCTCCGCCAGGAGATGGTCGGTCTTGACGTTCTTCTGCTCGGAAAAGAGGTTGTTTTTAATGTTCTCTTTGACTTCTTCATAGGTTTTTTCTTCCTGAGGCTTCCACTCCAGGACCCGGTAGATGACGAAAAGGTTGTTCCGGGGTATCGCCGGGGTTACTGCTTTCGGATTTTCCCGGATCGCTTTGATGGCTTCCTGTGCTTCTGCGGGGATCTGGGTTTCCGGAACCCATCCCATGTCGCCGCCCTGTTTCCCCGAGGGGTCGATCGAGACTTCTTTGGCCACGGTGGCGAAATCCTCTCCCAGGTAGAGACGCTTCAGGACTCTCTCGGCTTCTTCCTGGCTTCCCACCACGATCTGGGCCAGATGGTACTGCGCAGGGGTGGTGAAGAAGTTCCGGTGTTCGTCGTAGTACTTCTTCACTTCCTCTTCGGGGATCTCGATGCCTTCGGCGAGGCTATCGGTGAGTTTCCGGATCATCAATTCTCTCCGCAGAGACGCCTGGAGGTCTCGCAGGGTGACTCTTTCGTATTCTAGGAAGTTTCGAAACTCCTTTTCGGAAGGAAAGGTTGCTTTCAAACGATCCAGCTCGCTTTTCACTTCCTGATCGGATACCCTGATCCTTCTGGACCTGGCTTCCTGATAGAGGAGTTCGTTGTTGATGAGGTTTTCCAGGGTGAGACGACGCAAAAGGTCAAAGGTCTTCTCATCGAACTGGCTTAAGGTTTTGGAATCGTAACGGGAAAGGAGGCTCCGGAAGGCCTGATCCAGGTCGTAGAAGGTAATCGCAGCGTCGTTGACGGTAGCGGCGACCGCCTGCGCCGAGCGACCTGAGCGACGGTAAGAACCGTATCCATAATAAATGGTTACTGCAAAAGCGACCACCACGATGATCAGGATGATATCCAGATTTTTACGGAGTGTTCTCATCATTTCCTTTCCCACCTCGAGTGTGCCTATTTTTTTATAAATGTTTCTTGTTCTGCTAAAATACTACCTTAGGACTCCGTTCTTGTCAATTTAAAGAAGTTTCGATAGAGTATTGAAAATGTTTGTCTTGTAGGAGGTCTGGACCATGGAATTGAATGTTCAGCAAATCCAGAATATATTACCCCACCGCTTCCCCTTTCTTCTGGTGGATAAGGTGTATATGACCGAGGAGGGAAAGGTGACCGGGATTAAGAACGTCACGGTGAACGAATGGTTCTTCCAGGGGCATTATCCGGGAAGACCGATCATGCCCGGGGTGCTCATCCTGGAGTGTATGGCCCAGGTGGGAGCCACCATGATGATGCACATGGAGAAATTCCGGGACTGTGTTCCCTACTTTGCTTCACTTGATAAGGTGCGTTTTCGCAAACCGGTTCAGCCTGGAGACCAGCTGGTGCTGGAGGTGACCCTGCTCAAGATGAAGGCGGGGGTGGGGAAACTGCAGGGGGTGGCCAAAGTGGACGGTGTGGTGGTCGCAGAGGGTGAGATTGGTTTTTCCTTAGTTCGAGAAAAGGCGAAGGAGGATGGCCGTTGAGGAATCGATGGGTGAAGATTTTGGGGACCGGTTCCAGTGTTCCGGAAAAGATTCTTACCAACGCCGACCTGGAAAAGATGGTGGATACCAGTGATGAGTGGATCACCACTCGAACCGGCATCAAGGAACGGAGGATTGCCGGACCGGAAGAGACCACGTCCGTTCTGGCCATACGGGCATCACGTTTGGCACTTGAGGAGGCTCAGGTGTCACCGGAAGAGTTGGACCTCATCGTGGTGGCTACTGTGACACCGGATATGCTCTTTCCGGCCACGGCGTGTCTGGTGCAACGGGAATTGAAGGCCACGAAGGCCTGCGGGTTTGATCTGGAGGCAGGCTGTACCGGTTTTGTCTATGCTCTGGCTCTGGCCGAGAAGTATCTTCTGGCCGGGGGGGGAGAAAAAGCCCTGGTGGTAGGCGCCGAAACCCTCTCCAAAATCGTGGATTGGCAGGACCGAGCCACCTGTGTGCTGTTTGGGGATGGAGCCGGGGCGGTGGTGCTGGGATTGGCAGATGATCCGGGGATTATGGCTACCTATCTCGGTTGTGATGGAAACGGTGCTTCACTTCTGGAACTGCCGGGGGGATGTTCCCGTTTTCCGGCTTCTTTTGATACCGTGACGAACCGTCTCCACTATATCAAGATGAACGGAAACGAAGTCTTTAAATTTGCGGTGCGGGTGATGGAAGAAGCGTCTCTGGAGGTGGCCCGGAAGGTAGGTGTCTCCACGGAGGAAATCGACCTCTTCATTCCCCACCAGGCCAATATCCGGATCATCAATTCGGCGGCGAAGCGCCTGCAGATTACCGAGGAGAAGATCTTCGTCAACGTGCATCGGTACGGGAATACTTCTTCGGCTTCGATTCCCCTGGCCCTTGATGAAGCGCATCGGGAAGGACGTATCCAAGAAGGGCACCTGGTGCTCCTGGTGGGTTTCGGAGCCGGCCTCACCTGGGGTTCAGCGATCATTCGATGGTAAAAGGAGGTTATGACCTTGGCCAGAAAGGTTGTGGTAACCGGTATTGGGGTGATTAGCCCCATCGGCATCGGTAAAGAACAGTTCTGGAAGTCACTCATAGAGGGGAAATCGGGGATCGACTATATCCGGAGCTTTGACACTACGGATCTCGATACCAAAATTGCCGGAGAGGTGCGGGATTTTGACCCGGAAAGTTTTCTGCCCCGTAAGGAGGTCCGCCGGATGGACCGTTTCTCGCAACTGGCGGTGTGTGCGTCCCTCATGGCCATTGAAGATGCCGGATGGAATTCCGAACACATCCCTCGCGAGCGAGCAGGGGTGATTCTGGGCTCCGGTATTGGGGGCATTCAGACTTTCGAAGAGCAACACCAGGTCCTTTTGAGCAAGGGTCCGCAGAAAATCAGCCCCTTTTTCATCCCCATGATGATTGTCAATATGGGCGCTGCCAATGTGGCCATTCGTCTGGGCCTCAAGGGTCCCAGTAGCTGTGTCTCCACCGCCTGTGAAGCTTCCACCCATGCTCTGGGGGAAGCCCTGCGCATGATTCAAAGGGGTGATGCAGATTTCATGATTGCCGTGGGGGCCGAAGCCTCCATTACTCCCCTTGCTCTGGCCGGTTTTTGCGCCATGAAGGCTCTGTCGACCCGTAACGACGAACCTTCCCGGGCTTCCCGTCCCTTCGATAAGAACCGGGATGGCTTTGTGATGGCCGAGGGGGCCTGTGCCCTGGTGCTTGAAGAAGAGCAAATTGCTCTCCGGCGAGGAGCTCGAATTTATGCCGAACTCAAAGGGTACGGCTCGACCTGTGACGCCTATCACATCACTGCACCTGATCCCGAGGGTGAGGGGGCAGCCCGCTCCATGAGTATAGCCATCCAGGATGCCGGGTTAACCGTTGAAGATATCGACTACATCAATGCCCACGGGACTTCCACTCCTTTGAATGACAAGGTGGAAACGCTGGCGATCAAAAAGGTGTTCGGTGAAAGGGCCTACCAGGTAAAGATCAGTTCCACCAAGTCCATGACCGGCCACCTTCTGGGCGCCGCCGGAGCCCTGGAGGGGGCAGCCACGGTTCTTTCTATTTACCACGGAGTGGTGCATCCCACCATCAATCTGGAGGAACCCGATCCGGAGTGTGATCTCGATTATACGACCCATGGCGCTTTCACGCTATCCATCCGTAACGCTCTTTCCAATTCCTTCGGGTTTGGAGGGCACAACGGGACGCTGGTGTTTGGAAAATACGAAGGGTGAGGGCCGTGAATTACTGGGTGTTGCCGCTCAACTATTTTTTGGGTTCGCTTCCCTGTGGGCTTCTGGTGGGTTTTCTGGTGAAGGGTGTGGATATCCGCAAATACGGGAGCGGAAATGTGGGCGCTACCAACGTCTCCCGGGTGGCCGGGTTTCTGCCGGCTCTCGTGGCCGGGGTCGGTGACGCACTCAAGGGTTTTGTGGGGGCGTATCTGGCCACCAGCTTTCTTCCGCATCCCTTACTCTGGTTTGTGGGGATGTTTCTCGTCATCGCCGGCCACGACTGGTCGGTGTTTCTGCGTTTTCGCGGAGGAAAGGGGGTAGCGACCACCCTGGGGATTCTCTTCTATCTCTCCTGGCAGGCAGCGTTACTGTGTTTTCTCGCCTGGGTGGTGGCGGTACTTCTCACCCGGTATTCTTCTTTGGGCTCTTTGGCCGGAGCGCTCGGCATGCCCATTTTTCTTGTCCTTTTTGGGAAACCGGAGCGGTTTATTGCCTGGGGAATATTTGCCGCGGGCATGGTGTTTTGGAGGCACAAGGATAACATCGTGAGGCTCCTTCAAGGAAGAGAGCTCAAAATCGGTCAGAAAGGACGTGAAAGCAATGGCAAACGTGATGGAACTGGATGGAAGGAATTTTGATCAGGAGGTTCTCCAGTCGGAGATACCGGTTCTCGTGGATTTCTGGGCTTCCTGGTGCATGCCCTGCAAAATGATGGCTCCCATCGTGGAAGAAATTGCCCAGGGGTTTGCCGGCACCGTCAAGGTGGTGAAGGTCAATACCGACCAAGCTCCGGAGGTAGCCGGCCGTTATGGTATCCATGCTATTCCGACGCTCATCATCTTTCATCAGGGGAAAGAAGTGAGTCGAGTGGTGGGATATGTACCCAGGAAAACCATCGAAGAGAAACTCCGACCACTCCTTGCCAAATAAGCTATTTTTTTTGCTCCTGGTAATGGTTCCCCTGCTCTTTTTGGGGCAGAGTGGAGCCATCGAAGTCAAAGAGGAAGTTTTCGGTTTAAACCGGGTTCGTTCCCTGGGAGGTAATCAGGAAGCGAGAGATAAAATTGCCCTGACCTTTGACGATGCTCCCAATGGTTATACCGGGGAAATATTGCAGATTTTGAAAGAGAAAAAGGTTAAGGCCACTTTCTTCCTGATTGGCTCCCAGGTAAAAAAATATCCCGAAGTTGCTCGGGAAATCGTCAGGCAGGAACACGAAGTCGGTAACCACTCCTATTCGCACCGGATCGATGAAAATTTTACCCTGGAAGAAATCCTTGACGACCTCACCAAAGCCGAAAAGGTTATCAGAGAGACCACCGGTTGCCTTCCCGTTTATTTCCGCCCCCCACGGGGTTTTACCAACGGGAAAATCCGGGAAGCCTGTGGAATCATGGGGTATTCCATCGTCATGTGGTGGATGGATTCCCGGGACTGGGAACTCGAGGACGAGGCCATCCTGGAAGGAGTCCGTTCCCGGATTCGGCCGGGGGGAATCGTACTGTTCCACAGTCTGCCCCGGACGGTGCGTATTCTCCCGCGGGTAATCGATGAATTGCAGGAGCGAGGTTTCCGGCTGGTTACCGTTTCTGACCTTCTGGGAGGGTAAATGGAAGGGATCTTCTGGCCTTCGGAGTGGCGCTTTCTTCCTGAAGCGCTTTCTGGTTTTCGCGGAACCATTCTGGTCTTTGCTCCCGGAGACCGGGGTAAAAGCACCCTTGTCCGCCTTTTGTATACTCTATTCCTGGAGGAAGGAAGAAGGGTAGGCTGGATCGACACCGATCTGGGTCAATCAACCATCGGTCCCCCCACCACCGTGGGTCTTTTGATGAGTCGGGGGAAAGAGGCCACCTTTGAAGAACGGTTATTCACCCCGCATTTTCGTTTTGTCGGTGATACCACCCCGGAGCGGGAAATCGTCGCTACTGCCTGCTATACCGCCGACCTGGTGCACTTGGCTTTGTCCCGGTGCGATGTGGTGCTCCTTGATACCTGCGGGCTCTTTTCCTACCCCGCCGGGTATCTCCTGAAGATGCTCCAGATGAGGCTCACGCACCCAGAAATGGTTCTGGCTATCGGCAAAAAGGAAGAATTTGCGCTCTGGCAGCGTTTTCTCGGCGACCGGCTGCTTCTCCTTCCCGTCTCGGAGAAAGCGGTGGAGAAGCGGTATGAATTTCGCCGTGGTTACCGCCGGCAACTCTTCGCCCGTTATTTCTCACGGGGGAAGCTCCTCACCTTTCCTCTCGATGCCCTGCGATTTTCCCTACCCTGTTACCCCTACTTTTTCGAGCCCTGTCTTTATGAGGAGGAGGGAGTGTGCTCTTTCTCGGTGCGGGGGGAGCAATGGCGTTTTTCCCCTGAGGGGCCGGCGCTCTTCCTGGAAAGTAGAGGCCAGGAGGTCTTTCTGCCCGGGATGCTCTGTGGGATATTTTCGGCAAACGGTAAAGAACTGGGACTGGGGATTCTGAAAGGGGTGGATCGAGAAAGGAAAACCCTCACCCTATGGGGGGTTCTGGTGAACCCTGAAAAACCCGCTATCGTCGTTCCCGGGAGCCTGAGAGTCGATGAAAGCGGAGAAGAGCGGGGACGCTGCGTCCTTTTTCCTTCCCCGCTATCACCCCAGAAATGGTGAGTTATATTTCCACGTATCGGGTGGAGACGTTCTCCAGCTTTTCCAGTTCCTGTTTCAACTTTTCCACCTCTTCCTTTTTCCCGGTAAGTTCCAGAATCACCAGACCGTCTTCGGCACAGTAGTCCGGAGAAACCTCATGGAGCCCCAGACGGGTTTTGATGGTGCAACCGTGCCGGGTAAGGATTTCCTGCACCCTGAGGGCCTGATTGGAGCGGCTTCCAATCTTGACGATCAGAATCTGATAACTCATCGTCCTGCCTCCTTTCGGCGAGATCGGTATCATTGTAATCGATGGAAGAAATTTCGTATAGTCCCAGGCTCTTGCTTCTCCGCTCAATTCCTGGTATTGTAAAAGAAAAAATCTGGAGGGGTTATGCGAAAGCTGGGAGTTCTCGCGCTTTTTGTGCTTCTCTTTTCTCTCCCTTCCTGGGGATGGGCCAAGTCCTATTTTCATCCCCTGATCGAGCAAACCTTTACCCTCAAGCAGAACGGTGATGTCCAGGTGGTGGAGAAACGTTCTTTTGCCTTTGAGGGGAGCTTTTCCTGGGCCAGGCTTTCCATTTTCCGCAAGGGAGTCCGGGACATTATCTTTGAAGGAGTCTGGGACGAGAAAAGCGGGGAACCCTGTTCCTTTGAGGTGGAGCGGAGTTCGCAAGAGGTGGCGATTCGCTGGTTCTATCAGGCAGCGGATGAAACCCGGACCTTTCGGATCCGCTATCGCCTGGTGCAAGCGGTGCGGTGTTTCGAGGATGTGGCCGAATTCTACTGGAAGGTGATCGAAGACCAGCATGCCCGGATTGATGAACTTTCTGCAGAGTTCTTCCTTCCGGAGGCGAGTCCCGAGCTCCTCAAACTTTTTGTGCATACCCAGGCAGCCCCGGGAGAAATGACCTTTCCCGAAGACCGCAAAAGCGTCCGCTTTCGGCTGCAGGACATTCCTGCAGATACCTTCGTGGAAGCCCGGCTTCTTGCTCGCCCGGAGGTTTTCGTCGACGTTCCCCGACAACCGCTCCGTCGCTATGAAGCGATCCTTGAGGAGGAGAGAGGTTTTGCCAAAAGCACCATACCGACGGCCGGAATCGTGGTGCTTTTCCTTTTCGGTATGGGGGCAGTAGCGTATATGGTGCTCTTTGTGGTGTACTACTTCCGCTACGGAAGAGAACCCCGTCTTTCTTATGAGCGGGAGTACGAGCAGGAACCACCCCGCTTGCTCCCTCCGGCTTTTTTGGGGGTGCTTCTGAGCCAGAAAAAAGATATGGTGCTTCTGGCTCGAGCCTTTCTGGCCACCATTCTCGATCTGGCCCGACGGGGTTATCTGACCGTCCATGAGGAAGAGGAGCGGATGCTCTTTTTCCGCAAAGAGATCCTTTCTTTCCGGTTGACCGAAAAAGGGAAGGACCGGGAAGTAGGACAAGAGCTAAACGCCCTGGAGAAAAAGGTGCTCTCTCTTCTTGAGGCCCTCCGTTCTTCGCAGGATGATGCAGTGACCACGAGAGATATCGAAGAGTGGGGAAAGGAAATCCGGGGGGGTAAGAGCAATATGTTCCATTTCCTGGAAGAATGGGATGAGGAGTTACGCAAAAAGGTGGAGGAACAGTATTTCCCCCTCCTCGATAAAACCGCCGAGCGCAAAAAACGTCTCTTTACCGGCTTGGGGATTGCCTACTTTGTAGCGGTCTTCTTCACCATTTTTATCGGAGTGAATTCCCTCTCTTTCTTCGGGTTTTTACTCGTTCCCCTGGCTTTGCTGGTGGTGTTCTTTATGTTCCTGGTGCAGCGTTCCCTTTCCCGCTGGACGCCAGAAGCAGCTTTAGAGTACCGCCGCTGGATGGCTTTTCGCCGTTTCCTCACCGATTTTTCTCTTTTGAAGGAGGCGCCGGCGACCCTTCTGGCCCTTTGGGACCAGTATCTGGTCTATGCCGTGGTTCTGGGGGTGGCCGAGAAACTCCTGCAGAACATCAAGCGGTATGTCCAGGAAACCCAGGCTTCTTTCCGGATTCCTTCCTGGTATTACCCGGCGCATGGGACGGCGTTGAATCTGGCTTCGATGGGAGGCATTGCTCATCTTGATCATCTTTCTCGCAGCATCGAAAATATGGTGAATTTAGGAAAAGCCCTGAGTACCTCCACCACTTCCGGCGGAGGGTTTTCCGGTGGTGGCGGTGGTGGGGGTGGGGGTGGCTCATCAAGCGCAGGATGAAAGGAGGCGAACCAAGTGGGATGGTTGATTCTCATTATCATTGTGGTGGTGGGGCTGTACCTTATTGCGCTCTATAATCGCCTGGTTACCTTTCGCAATCGCGTGGATAACGCCTGGGCTCAGGTGGATGTGCAGTTGCGTCGGCGCTACGACCTGGTGCCCAATCTGGTGGAGACGGTGAAGGGGTATGCGGCGCACGAGAAAGAGATTTTTGAAGCCGTAGCGCAAGCTCGTCAGATGGCCATCAGTGCTCAGGGGCCCCAGGAAAAGGGTCCGGCGGAAAATCAGCTCACCCAGGCTCTGCGGCAGCTCTTTGCAGTGGCCGAAGCCTATCCGGTTTTGCGGGCCAGCGAGAACTTTCAGAGTCTCCAGGGGGAACTGGCGGAAACCGAGAATAAAATTGCCTATGCCCGGCAGTTCTACAATGACACCGTTTACCGCTACAACACCACCATCGAAAAGTTTCCGGCCAATCTCTTTGCTCGTTCTTTTGGCTTCACCAAAAGAGACTATTTTGCCGTGGAAGGCGAAGGGCGGGAACCGGTACGGGTACAGTTTTAGCGGAATTCCAGAACTTACCGGGAAATACCCGGCTCTGGCGTTTGGGGAAAAAAATCCTGGGGCCGTATTTCCACACCCATTTTTCCCTCCAGGCGGAGGGTGAATTACCCCCTCCGCCTTTTCTCCTCATCGCCAATCATCTCAGCGCTCTGGATCCCTTTTTCATCGATGCCCTTTCTCCCTATCCCATTGTCTGGGTGGCCAATCGTCTCATCTTTGAGCACCCGCTTCTCGGGCCCCTCATCCGGGCTATGGATGCCATTCCCAAGAGGAAAGCGATTCCCGATGGGAGAGCAGTCCGGGGAATCCTGCGGGTTTTGGGGATGGGAGGGGTGGTGGGGCTTTTTCCGGAAGGGGCAATTCCCTGGGACGGCGTAAGCCAGGAAGTGGCTCTGGGAACGGAGGAATTGCTGCATACGCTTCAGGTTCCGGTGGTCTTGGCGCGTATTCAGGGAGCCTGGATGCGCAAACCCCTCTGGGCAGACCACTCCCGGGAAGGTCCAGTGTCCATCCGTTTTACCCCTCTTTCTCGGTATGCTCCTTTTTCTCTCCGGCATTCCGAGTGGGAATGGCAAAGGGAACGCCGGATACCGTTTTACGGTGGAAAAAAGGCCGAAGGCTTTGAACGGGTGATGCTCTTCTGTCCCGTCTGCCAGACCTTTCGAAGCATCGTGGCCCGGGGTAATATGCTCCGGTGCCTTTCCTGTCGCTTGAAGTGGGGTATCGATGCGTACGGATTTATCGATGGGCTTACCCAGGAAGAATTCTTAAAAGGCCAGGAAAATCTCCTGGCTTCCTGGTTAGACGATGTGCACCGGATTCCGCTTTCCAGAGCGCTCATCGTGGAACGAACCTATCCTGAGGGGATTTTGCGGGGTTTCTCTTTGGGGAGTGTGGTGGTGGAAAAGGAGGGGTTACGGTTACAGAACGAATTCTTCCCTTTTACACACCTCCGTGGTGCAAACACCTTTTTGAAAAAAGTTTTTGAATTTACCTTTCAAAAGCGCATCATCCGCATTCACACCGCAAAGGACGCCTTCTTGCTTTTGCAGCTGGCAAAATTAAAAAAGGCACAAACTTCCTGTGCGCCGGTGTGAGAATCATCGGTTGCCTCACGGGTTTCCTTACCGCAAGGGGGTTCCTGAAAATATGAAACTGCTTTGCAACGTTCCCCGCACCAACCCCCCATCCCTCACTGCGGGGTCGTATCGCTACCATGCATGGCGTGGTAGAAAATCCTGGAGTCGCAAAACGGGATTCCACCCGGGAAAGTTTCTCGCCGGAAGGGCTCTTCTACCGGCGCTTTTAGCTCTCCAGAAATTCCCTTTTTAGGTGCCGAAGGGACTCCCGGAGCATCCGCCCCAGGAGTTTATCGGAGTAATCCCTCCCTAATTTGGGTCCGGGGAGCTCCAGATACCCCACCAGGTGTTTCTGGGGGATGAGGGCTTGGTTTTCGAGAATCAGGGTGCGAATCCGGCGAGCATCCACGATCCCCCGGGAGAGGTTTTCCGGTTCAAAGCCGAAGGTCTCGTGGAAGAGGTGGTCGGTGTTTTTGAAGTGGAATTCCCACAGGTACGGGAAGGTGGCAGCAAAATAGGAGAGATTATCTTCGAGCACCTTCTCCTCTTCGTCAGCCCAGCCGTGGGAAACGTCGGCGCAAAACCCGAAGGCGCAGGTGCTCTGGGGGTTTTCCCGGTGGTACCGAGCCAGGGTCTCGCCGATGTAGCGTACTTCCTCTTTCGAGCAGGGGGGTTCGGCATAGCAGGACATGGGTTCCAGAGTGAAGCACCGAAGCCCCAGATCGTACCCCCAGTGGAGCAGCTCTTTGGCCCGGCGGAGGTAATTTTCTATGGCTTCTTTGCGTATGCCGAGTCTATCCCGGGGAATCGCTCCCATGCAGGCTCCGCAGGAAGAAGCTCCCAGGAGGTGTGCGATTTCCATGAGGCGCAGGTAATTACGAAAAGCGACTTTTTCCTGCGCCGGATCCAGGGACAGGAATCCACCCAGTTCCCGGTAGGCAGAGAAGAGGCTCCGGATGATAATCCCCCGCTTTTCGGCTTTTTCCCGGAGTTCCAGAAAGTACCGATCGGGCAGAAAGTAAAGTTCAAAAAAGGTTCCCAGCTGGAGGTACTTCACTCCTTCCTCCCGCATCAGGTCGAAAAGCCAATCAAAGGAATACCGGTAGATAATGGGGTCGCTTTTTACCCCCAGTTCCAGTTCGATCACCGTATCACCCTTTCTTTTATTTCCATGGCTCGTTGGAAATACGACGGACGTTCACTTCGTCGATCACCGCATTCCCCCGGTGAGAAAGTAAAAACCACACGATTTCGGCAATTTCCTCCGGTTGGATCAGGGTTTCAGGGGGAATGTCCGGACGCATGCTGGGGATGAGGTCGGTAGCCACGCCCCCCGGGGAAATGACGTGGACCCGGATACCTTCCCGGTGGAGTTCCCGGGCCAGAACCTTGGTGAATCCCAAAAGGGCGTGTTTGGAGGCAGTATAAGCCCCCTGATTCACATAACCTTTCACGGCCACCACCGAAGCGATGTTCACGATGGTGGGGACTTCGGAACGACGCAGATAGGGGATGGCCGCTCGAGAAAGGAGGAAGGGTGCCCGGGCGTTCACCGCCATCTGGAAATCCCATTCCTCAGGGGTGGTTTCTTCGATGGAGCGGGAGAGCGCCACCCCGGCATTGTTGATGAGCACATCCAGCCCTCCCAGGCGTTCTGCGGTGGTTTTGACGATGCGCTCGGGAACATCCACCCGGCTTAAATCCCCGGGTAAAAGGCATACCTTTACCCCAAATGCTTCGAGCTCATGCCCCACTTTCCGGAGAGTCTCTTCATCGCGGCCGTTGATTCCAAGATGCAACCCCCTTTCCGCCAGGAGTTTTGCTATGGCTTTTCCGATGCCCCTGGTTGCTCCGGTTACCAGGGCTACTTTCCCTTTCACCCTGAATCCACCTCTTTTCCTCGGTATCTCCGGTATTGTAACACAAAACCCGTTTCTCCGGTTTCCTGGGCGCGGCGAGTTTTGTGCCGAAACGTCTTCTCCGAATGGTATAATGGGAAAAACCGAAAAGGAGAGGAAAGCCATGAAAAAAATTGTGCTTGTGGTGGGTCTTTTGCTCTTCTGCCTTTACTCTTTTGCCCTGGCCGAAGACAATGACGCTCCGGAAACCCTCTATGTGCTCGGACGAGAAGCGCTCGACCGGGGTAGTTACCAGGAAGCCCTGGGATACTTCAACCGGGTCCTGGAGCTTGTGCCGGAACACCCGGAGGCGCTCAACGATAAGGGTGTGGCGCTGTATTTTTTGGGGCGTTACCGGGAAGCCATTGAGGCTCTGAAGACGGCTCTCGAGCTTGACCCGGAGTATGCCCTGGCCCACTATAACCTGGGAACCACCTACTTCGAGATCCGTGATTACGAGCAGGCCGAGCAGCATCTCCGGCAAGCTCTGAAACTCGACCCCCAGAATGGGGACGTGTCCTACAACCTGGGTGTGCTCTACCTGGAAACCGGGGAGTATCATAAGGGGGCGATTTATTTTCAGGAAGCCTACCGGCTCTCCCAGAGTCCCAGAACCCTCAACAACCTGGGAAACTGCTACTACTACCTGGGGTTTCTGGATTTGGCCCGGGAAACCTATGAGAAAGTGCTCACCCAGGACCCCACTTACGCCTACGCGTACTACAACCTGGGGAACGTCTACGCCGATTGGGGGGAAATCCAGAAGGCCGAGGAGAACTACCGGAAAGCCATTGCGCTCGATCCGGGATACGCCATGGCCCACAATGCCCTGGGAAACCTCTACTACAGCCAGGAGGACTATCCAAAGGCCCTGGACGCGTACCAGCAGGTGGTGCAGATCGACCCTTCCTCCCTGGATGGATGGTTGAATCTGGGGAATACCTACTATGAAATGGGATACCTCTACCGCTCCATCGCTTCCTACGAGGAACTTCTGGCGCTCAACCCCAACGACCACGTGGTTTTAACCTACATGGGCATTAACTATCTGGACCTGGGGCGCTACCATACTGCCATTGAGAAGCTCACGGAAGCCCTGCAGGTGAACCCGGACTATGCTCCGGCCTACTACAACCTGGGAAATGTCTACTTCGATATGGAGGATTTCCCCCGGGCCATCGAGATGTACCGGAAAGCACTGGACCTTGACCCTTCCTACAAGAGTGCGTTCAACAACCTGGGAAACGCCTACGTATTCACCGGAGACTATCCGGAAGCTCTCCAGAGTTACGAGAAAGCGCTTGAGCTTGACCCGGACTACTTCCTGGCCTGGTATAACCTGGCCAACCTCCACTTCAAAATGGAAAAATACCAGGAGGCCATCGAAGCCTACCAAAGAGTGCTCTCCCTTGACCCCCGTAACCCTCAGGTACACTATGAGCTGGGGCTTTCCTATCTCCGGGTGGGGGACTTCGAAAGCCTTGAGAAAGAACTCGAGTTCCTGGAAGAACTCGATCCTGAGAAAGCCCGGGAGCTGCGGGAGGAAATGGGGAAATAGAGGCTTCAGTCCTCTTGTCCCAGGCTCTTTTTCATACCCGTTAAGTCGGCTTCTAATTCCTGGAGGGTGAAAAGGCGATCGAGGAGGGTAGCCACGTACTCCTCTCCCTGGCGTGGTCCGCTGTCGATAACCTGCCAGAGCCGGTAGGCTACCCGGTAGGTATTTTCGGCCACCTCTTCGGCGTTGGCGAGGAGCTCTATGCGGAAGGGCGATCGAGTATCCCGGTAGTACCACTTTAGGTACACCGGATACAGGGCCCGGTATTCGGCCAGGATCTGATCTTGCTTTTCTTCGGCACCCTTTTCCACCTGGGGGGAGGGCGGCGCTTCCGTGGAAATAATCTCTGGAACCTCCGGGAAAACGATCTTCACCCGGGTATACGCCTCGGTGAGGACCTGGCCATTCCCATCCCTCATGGAAACTACCACCGTGAAGGTTCCCGCATCCTGGAAAACGTGGGAGAAAGCGGTGTCGGAAGTTTCGCTTTCCCTGCCATCGCCAAACTCGATCCGGTATGAAACCACCGATGGTGCGTTCTCGGGATCAATCCTGAAACGGATTTCTTCCCCCACCCGGCCCTCCTGCGCCTCTGGGGTGACGGTGAGCGCAGGGAGAAGATAAATCGGTGACATCACCATAATTCCCCCGATGTCAAGGCTCAGCCCGAATTGCCGGAGTGGTGCCTTTGTTTTGAGCGCTATTGTCCCGTCTATGGTTCCTTCCTCAATGCGGATGGAACCATCGGAAACCACCCAGACGTTCCCGTCGGCAAAGATCCCTATGGGTGCGCGGGCAGGGTGGGTATAAAGGAGCGGCCGATCCTGGATTCCCCAGGGGAGGTGGATCACTTTTCCGCGCAATCGAAGCGTCCCCGCCAGTCCACTCTGGTACACCGAGTCCACCACGATCTGTAAGCGGGGCATGAACCAGTCGAGGAGAACCGCCCCACCCCACACCGCCACAGGAATCAACCGCTCGGCCTGGCTCCGCACGCAGCGCTCGTCGATGGTGACACGCAGTCGCTTTCCCTGGAGTTCGGCTTTGGCCAGATAGCGCTTGCCCAGATGGTCTTCCTGGTAGTAGTAGCAGTACCGTAAAGCCCCTTCTACCCCTTCTTCGGTGGCGCATTGCGAAAGGAGGGGCGAGGGATAGGGGGGTCTTTTGTTATTATTCTGGAGCCTTTTTTTCGTCAAAAATTCCTGGCCGGCTATGGTGTCGGCGGAAAAGTAGTTCTGGTTGGTGTAGCGGGCCACAAGATCGAAGAGCTTTTCTGCTCGACTCAGGCCGTTCATTTCTTCCTCTTCCAGAACTCTGACGGCCTGGAAAATCCCTGGCTCGATAACCCCCCGGGCATATTCGGCTACCATCTGTTCGGTAACCATCTCTTCGTAGGGTTCCTCTACTGGATGGGCATCGTTCCGCACATGGGCCGGGACCGTCATGTCGGCCAGAAGGTGCATGGCTTCTCCCAGAGACCGCCAGGCCCGAGCAAAGTGTTTCTCCTTGAGGATCGGATCCCGGGAACCAAAGGCGTGAATCATGGCGATCTTCCCGGCCTGCAGGGAATAGGGTGACTCGTACACCGCCCACTTCCTGGCGTCCATACGGGGATTCCACGTCCGATAGAGGGCCGGAAGGTCGGTGAGGTAGGTGGCTCCCCCGTCTAACCCCAGGGGGTCGTAAAAGTGCCGGAGCGACATGTACAGTTCCGGCTCATCCGCCGAGTAACCACCTTCGACGATCCACTCATCCCATTTTCGGGATTTAAAGTCCTCCTGAATCTTCCATGTCCCCGATTCTGTCACTGCTTTTCCCAGGAGGGGTTTCCCGTCCCGGAAATCGTACCGGGCAAAGAGTGCGCTACCCTGTACCGCCCCCAGAAATATTTCCACCGCGTACCGGTTAATGGCCCGGTGAGGACCTTCGTTGTCGTATCCGTAGAGGACCGAAGCCCCAGAAAGACCAAAGATGCACAAAAGGAGAACACCCACGAAAACCCGAATGTGGCGGACCATAACCATCCCCCCCTGAAGTCTCTACAGAAAGCAAAAAGAGGCCAAACCTCAGTCTACATTATATCACGGTTTGGGTAACCCTTTTTCTGGCTCGTTTGGCGCCGTAAAGGCGCTCGTCCGCCAGGTGAAGGAGCCTGGATTTCTCCCTTTCTTCCTTCGGGAAAGAAGCCATTCCCCAGGACATACCCAGTTCTGTGAAGGTTTCCCGGAGCTTTTCTTCCATCCTTTTGAGTACCGCTTCCGCTTCTCCGGGACCTGTTTCCGGAAAAATGACGATGAATTCATCGCCTCCGTAGCGGAAGACAAAATCGGTTTTCCGGCTCAAGACGCGTAAATGCTGTCCGAAGCGCTGCAGGACTTCATCCCCTGCCTGGTGCCCGTAGCGGTCGTTGCACTCTTTGAAGCAATCCAGGTCGATGATGGCAAGCACGAAGGGGGTCTTTTGCTCTATGAGTGTTACCATCACCCTCTGGAGTGCTCTTCGATTACCCAACCCGGTGAGTGGATCCCGGTCGGCCAACTTTTCCAGGTTCACAAGACGCCGGATGATGGTATTTCTCTCCATCTTTATCGCCACAAAGATGGACCACATGACCACCCCAAGACCCAGAAGGTAGGAAAGGGCAAACACGTTTCCTGCGCGCAGGGCTTTCCCTCCCAGAAAAGAGAGTACAAAGGTGTTTGCAAGACACGAAAGAAGTCCTGGCTGGAATTGCTCTTCCAGGAAATAGGTAACCGGAACGAAAACCACAAAAAGAAGGAGAGGACTCTTCTCCCAACCACTTGTTGCGATCAGAAAGAACTCCCCAAAAAGCGCGGGGAAGGGGGAGAGCGGGAAAGGGATTTTTCCTCTTCCCAGCACTTCCAAAAGAGCCAGCGCCCCCAGAGTCAAAAGCGGTACATACCACCACTCCGTCCGGGCGATGAGAAAATAGCTGGGCAAAAATGAAGCAAAGAGAGTCAAGCGTATGAACCGCAGAAACCACGCCGTTTTCACGTTCCTTTTTCCATTCCTTTCTACCACTCTGGTGTGTGTGAAGGAATTTTACCTGGTCTGAACAAGAAGTCAAGCGCCTTTCTCCCCTGGAACAAAAGGGATATTCCACCGTAGCATTCAGTAAGAAGCCTCGTTTCTATGGGGAGAGGGGGAAGGAGTGGGATGCGAAAGATTCTCGGTATTATCCTTGCCGGCTGGTTGTTCGTGCTTTGTGGTTCGGGCTGTGTGGTGAACGGTGTTTTCCCGGCTCTGAATGCTCTGACCGTGGAAGAGGGGATGGTTCGGGGGGTCAACGATTTTGGAGTGACGCTTTTACGGAACCTCTGGGAAAATAAACCGGCGAATCTCTTCATTTCCCCGGCGAGCCTGGAGCTCTGTCTTGCTATGGTTGCTTCCGGAGCCCGGGGCCAAACCCAGGCAGAGATGCTTCAGGTCCTCGGTCTCTCCGGGATGTCCATGGAAGAAATCCAGGAAAACAATCGCAATCTCCTGAAAATGCTCAACCTGAGTAACACCAGAGTGGAATTGCGGGTGGCGAATTCTCTGTGGGCGCGGAAGGGTTTTCCTTTCTATGAGCGCTTTCTTTCAGATATCCGGAAATACTACCGGGCCGAAGCGGAAGTGGTGGACTTCACTGACCCGGAGACACTTTCTCGGATTAACCGGTGGGTGGATAGGGCTACAAACTCCCGAATTGACCGGATTCTGGATCGGATTTCCCAGGATGCCATCCTGATTCTCCTCAACGCTATCTATTTCCGGGGAAAATGGCTCTACCGGTTTGACCCCAAAAATACGGAACCTTTGCCCTTTTACACCCTTTCCGGGGAAAGCCAGGACCTTCCTACCATGTGGCAGGAAGGGAAGTTCGATTACACCGAGGACGATACCCTGCAGATGGTTCGTCTCCCCTACGCTGATAACCGTTTCAGCATGTACATCCTGCTTCCCAGAACCACTTCCGGGATGGAGACGCTGCTTCCTTCGTTGAACGCTACCCGCCTGGAATCACTCGTAGAGCAACTTGAAGAACGCGAGGGAGAAATCTACCTTCCCCGTTTCCGCATCACCTTTGGGGAGACGCTGAACGAACCGCTCCAGACGCTGGGGATGCGTCAGGCCTTCGACGAATTAAACGCCGACTTTGGCGGGATGCTCCCCATTCCTCCAGTAGCCTTTGTGAGCGAGGTGAAGCACAAAAGCGTCCTCGAAGTAAACGAAGAAGGGACCGAGGCTGCAGCCGTCACTTCGGTGACCATTACCCTCACCGCCGCTTTACCCGAGGAGCGCTTTACCATGCGGGTGGACCATCCTTTTCTTTTGATTATCCGGGATGAGCGCAGCGGTCTTTTCCTGTTCATCGGAGTGGTGGTGGATCCGGAGAGTACATAACTACCCGGTTCCTCCCCGAGTTTTTCGCCTGGTAGAGAGCATGGTCGGCTCGCCGGAGAAGTTCTTCCAGGGATACCTCTTCGGTTCCGTCCCAGCTTACTACTCCGGCACTGCAGGTTACCTGCAGCAGGTGCTTTCCAAAATGCATCCTGTGCTTCGAGATTGCTTCAAGGAGCCGATGGGCAATACCGAGTACCTCGCCGGCATCGGTTTCGGGTAAGAGCACCACAAATTCGTCTCCGCCCACCCTTCCCAGGAGGTCGCTTTCCCGGAGTTCTTTTGCCACGGTACGTGTTACCTCCATGAGGACTTCGTCTCCCACTTCATGGCCGTTGGTATCGTTGATCGCCTTAAAATGGTCGATATCGAAGAAAAGGAGTGCCAGGGGTCTCCGGTATCGCGAAGCCCTTTTGAGCTCTGCTTCGGCCATCTCAACCCACTTTCTCCGGTTATGAATACCGGTTAAACTATCCCGATCCGCCGAATCCTGCAAAAGGTGCAGGATTCTCTGGCGCTCGGTGACTTCCCGGAAATACCAGGCTGTTCCGATTTGTTTCCCCTTCCGGTTGGTAACCGGGATTTGCCGCACTTCGTAATGCTGGGCACCATTACTTCCCTCGAGTACCAGAGACTCAATTTCCAGGGGGTTACGCGGCTGGGTGTACCGCTCTAACTCGGGAAGAAGGGCGCTGAAATCCTTTCCTAACCACCGGGAAGATAAATCGGGGATGAGCTGTGATGCTGCACGGTTAAAATCCACCACCAGATCCTGGAGATCGGTAATCACCACCCCATCCTGCATGCTCTCGAAAACCTGGTCCCGGGCCACGGGGGATATATGCAGAAACCTCATTCTGGTGATGGCTACGGCAAAAAAGACTCCATTGACCGTGAGGAGGAGGGGATTGATATCCACACTCCAGGATATCACCCTCAAAAGATAGAGCGCAAAGACGGCCACACACAGAACCGCCACTATGAGTGGAATCAGGGCTCTTTTACGAGCGTTCGGAGTTACTTTCCGGTAGTGAAGGAGGAAAAGGACTCCGCTCCATACGAATGTCGCAAAAAGCCAGATGCTGTGGAGGATATAGAAGATCCCTCTCCCCAGATGAGCGGCGGGGAAGGGACCCCGGTAATCCACCGCGATGAAGGAATAGTAGAGATGGTGATAATTATTGGTCCAGACCGCTATGAGGAAAAAAAGTGAAACCCCCAGCACAGAAAGCACAAGGGGTAAACGTTTTTTGAGCTTTTCGGTGAACTCCAGAGCAAACCACAGGAAAAACCCACCCAGAAAAGAGAGACCCAGATATTCCACCCGTAACCACAGGAAAAACCAGGCCACATCCCCCCTCATAATTTCAAAGGCATATCCAAAAGCGTACATACCGGAAGCAAAAAGCAAAAACCCCAGAGGCTGAGCATAAGGAGTGCACCGGCGATACTGGAGGGTTACAAACCCCAGGGTAAAAGCCACGGTTGCCGAAGCGAAACAGAGGATACTGTAGGCAACGTTGAACTCGAACAAACTTCCCACTCCCCATTCTCAAAATACACCGAATTATAACACGACCGGATTTCTTCTGACCACCCGAAAGACGGTATTGCTCCTTTTTCCCGGTAGATTCAGAATACCTCCTTATTCACACCATTCAAGGATTGCCGGGCTTTTCCGCGGACTCCACAATGGAGAGGGAATCAAAAACCCGCGATACATTCGCGTTCCATCCTTTTCTGGCATTTTCCCTTTTTGCGTTGATGCAACAGGACCTGTGGTGGGTGCGTAACTTGAAAGCAAAATCACCCTCACTGTTTCAGGGTCTCGGTTTTCCACCCCAGCCGTTCCTTGCGAACTCGTCTTCTCGTTTCCGAAGCGGTCTCGCCTTTCCTTCTTATTCCAGGATCTCCCGTATAATAGTTTCGGAACCCCGGTTCTAAAAAGCATGTTTTGAAGCCTGTTTTTAAAAAACAGAAAACCGGTAATTTCCGGAAGACCCGGAGAGAGCGAGTAACCCCTGAAAAACTCCGGACTCAAAGAGAGGGGAACCATCGCCAAATTGTTCCGGAAAACGAAACCCTGTATACCCTACGTTACCTTCGGCCACTCTTCTTTTGAAATCCCTGCTTGCTTCAAAATGCGCGCCGGGAGATCCACCCCTATATCCTTGCGGTGGGGGTTTGGAATGGTGAGCACCAGGTTCCCTTGAACCATGAAAGAATGCTTGCCTCCCCGGTAGGATCCTTCGAAACCCGGTATCCGCAAATTCCTCACCAGCTCCAACCAGGAAACCGGCTTCAGTTTAACCACCGATTTCAAACCTTTCCGGTTCTTCAATACGATGGGTACCGATAGGAGGTATGGGAAGACCTCTGCGCAAGCGAAACACAATCCATTCCTCAAGAACTTCCTTGAGGTTTCGGCGACACTCTTCAAGCGTCTCTCCCGTCGCCCAGACACCTTCGAGTCACGGCACTGGCACTTCACCATAGTAAGGTTCCTGGTCCTGAATCATTTCATACCTTGCTTCTTGAAGCGCCGCTTCGATGTATTCAATAATCATTTTGAGCCTCCCCAAGAAACTACCTCTGGAAAGTAAAAACCCTGTTTTTCATTGTAGTACATTTTCCTTTTCTGACGAGTTATGAACGGAGGTTCCGAAAACCCCCTTCCTTTCCGTATCCCTAACGTAGTAATGTTACAGAATTTTCGACGATAAATCACCCTGAAATGATAGACCTCTTCCGGTTCCGCTCTTCACATGGCGTTGGGGAGAAAAATCCCCCAAATCCGTAGGGAAATAAAAAAAACCTCTACGTCACCCCGAATTCATTTCAGGATCTCCTGGTTAACTTTCCCTCTTATTCCGGCCCTCGTGTTTATCTTATCCGGAAATAGTTTCGGAACCCTGGCTGCGCTTCCTCACAAAGCGACGAATAACGGAAGGTGAGGGTCGTTACCCTGAACATATGAAAACGTTGCACCGAAGGAGAGTCCCGGTAAAAATAGCACTCTATCCCCATGGTATAATGAAAAAGAGGTGACGGCGATGCGTCTTAAGGTTGTTCTGGAACCTTCTGAAGAAGGAGGGTACACCGTTTACGTCCCTGCGCTTCCGGGATGTATCAGCGAAGGTGAAACTGTTGAGGAAGCCCTGGCTAACATTCGAGAAGCCATAGCTCTATACCTTGAGCCCCCTGAAGAGGAAAACCTGAAGGAACGGGGTCTCGTTATCCAGGAGATTGAAATTTGACCAAGGTTCCTTCTCTCCCCTACACAGCTATTGTCAGCGCTTTCCAGAGAGATGGCTGGGTTATCGTTCGCCGGAAGGGGAGTCACATCCGCATGGAGAAGAAAGTGGGTGAAAAGAGGCTGAAAATCATTGTTCCGGTGCACAAACCCGTCAAAAGGAGCACCCTGTGGCGCACATCCTCAAACAGGCCGGTATTGAGACGGAAGATTTTCTGCGCCTTCTGCGGTAAGCATGCTTGAAGTCACCCGGAATTGATTTCTGACGCTCGTTTTCCACCCCAGGGTTGTCTCTGTGAGGTCGTATTCTCGCCTTCGCAGCAGCTCCCCGGAGCGCGGGAGCGTCACGGTTTCTGCGATGCGCATAGGAACGATGAGATTGCTTTGCAAACCGTGCAGGAAAGGAAAGGGAAGCGTGAAAAAGCCCGAAATCAATTCAGAAAGGTAGTACCCTTCGGTGTGAGAGGGCCGAAAGGCGTGCCGGTGTGAAGGGTGCTATTCTGAAACCGGAGTTTCAAAAAGCGCCGGAGGTTCACGTTCGATTTCCCCGTTCCCCCGAATGTGGTGGATGGTAAATCCTCGTTTTCGAAGGAGTGGCGCAAGGAGAGATTTTCGGTGGCATTGATCGGGGTTCTCCTCCGCACAGAGAAGCACCGTCCGGAATTGCTGCGCCAGAGCCGCCACCTCTTCGATACCTTCCTGGTCCACCATCCCCTCGGGTCGTTTTCCACCCAGCTTATCCCCCAAAAACCGGTAATCAATCCCTTCTTTTCGCAGGGTTCCTTCGAGCGCTTTCCGGTTGAAATGGGGAACAAAACGCGAATAGGGGCTGGAACGTACATCCACCACCAGTTGAATCCGGTGCTTTCGAAGAAGCGCCAAAAACTTTTCTAAAGGGTGATTCGAATGGCCGACGGTGTGAATGGTGGACATGATAAGGATATTATATCATGAGTTTACTTTCCTTCCCCAATCTGTGAGAATAAAGGGAGAAAGGGGGTAAGAGTATGGACTACGGGCGCCTCAAAATGGAAGATGTGCTCCTTTTGAGTATTTTTCCGGGTGAATATGTCCTGGAGACCATCGAGGAGGTGATCGAAAAAGAGGGGATAAAGCACGGGGTGGTGCTCACCGGTTTCGGGACGTTGAGTGAGGTGCATCTCCACTGGGTGATGACCACGGGGCTTCCTCCGGTGGAGCATTTCGAGAAGTATGAAGGGCCGTATGAACTTCTCTCACTGAACGGGGTTATCGTGAACGGGGTCCCTCACATCCATGTGGTGGTTTCTGACGTCAAAGGTGCCTACGGGGGCCATTTGGAGCATGGGAATAAGGTCCTCTACCTCTGTGAGGTGGCCATCGGGGTGCTCGCAGACTTCCCTATGAAGCGGGAAGTAACGCCGGAGGGTTTGAAACAGCTTCGCTTTGGAAGGTAGGGAGAAAAGATGAGTTTACCGGAAAAGGAACTGGAAATGAGGCTTGAGAAGGTGCGGGAATTGCTGGAGAAAAGAGATCTGGCGGCGCTCCTTGTGTATTACGATGAACTCAACATCGCCAATGGGTGGTACCTCTCGGGGTGGTGCCCGCAGTTTGAAAGTGGGTGCGTGTTTGTGCCTCAAGAAGCGGAGCCGATGATTCTGGGGGGACCGGAATCCGAGCCGTTTGCTCAAACCGACTCGAGCATCAAAAAGACCCGCAACATCCCGGTCTTCATGGTTCCGGGGGAGGAGTATCCCAACGCGCGGATATCCTCTTTTGCGGAAGTGTTTGCCGAGGTGGGCCTGGGGAGGCGAGGAGAACGCATCGGAATCGTGGGCCTATCGCGCATGCCCCTGGGGGTTTATGAACTCCTGTGCAAAAGTTTACCCGATGTGGAGCTTGTGGACGTAACCCCGGAATACGAACGCTTTCGGGAATGCAAATCTCCCTGGGAGATCGGAGAGATTCGTAGAGCCTTCGCTTTAGCTACCGAGGCTTTCCAGGCTATGGAGTCCCGGGTAGGAGCGGGAGTAAAAGAGGTGGAAATTGCTGCCACCGGTGAATACCGGGCCCGGTCTCTGGGAGCCAACGGTTTTGCTTTTCAGACCATTGTGGCCGGCGGGGAACGTTCCAATGCCGTGGTTCCTACCGCTTCGGGAAAAATCCTGCAGGAGGGTGAGACTGTGATGCTGGGTTTGAGTCCCCGGGTGAGCGGCTATGCCGGGGTTTTTGGCTATACCATGGTGGTGGGAAACGCCGGTGAAGCGGTTCACCGGTGTTTTCACGACCTCGCCGAGGCCTACCGGATAACCCGCGACCACCTCCGGCCGGGGATACGGGGGAAAGACCTTGACAGGTACACCCGGGAATTTCTGGTGGAACGGGGCTACGGGAAGTATCTTGTCTGTCCCTTCGTCCACACCATCGGCCTTATGGAAGCCGAAAGCCCGTTCTTTGGTCCGCGAAGTGAGGAGGTACTCCAGCCCAATATGACGGTGTGCATTGACGTGAGCGTTTTTTCCGTCCCCGGAGTGAACGGAGTCCGTTTTGAAAGTGGTTACCTGATCACCGAAGAGGGTGCCGAACCCCTCTCCCCTTCTATGGAGGGGAGAATTCTGGGGATATCTGGATAGGGAGGGCTACAGAAAACCCGAAGGGGAGTTGTAACCGGCTCACCCCTTCGGGTTCGGAGCATTTATAACCTCTTGAAGGGAAGCTGGAAGCTGGTCTCTTTTTCCGCCAGTCGGTCTTTCACGATGACTTCCAGGGTGTACTCTCCGGGCTCGAGATCGAAATCAAACGAGAGCCTCAAGAAAAACTCATACACCGGTCTCTGGGTGATAAAACGAAAGTTCTCCCACGGATTCTCTCCGCCTAAATGGTTCCCCTCCGAGTCGTATACGTTGTAACTCACGGTAAGAAAAATGTGGTAGACCTCTTCGTCCTGGAGGATGGTGTAGTTTTGGAGTTCGGCGTATACGTGCATCGTCTCTCCAGAAGCGAAGACGCGGGAGGGACGCGTTCTGTACACCCCAAAAGACTCAGGTTCTTCCTCCACAAACACCGCCACCGGACACTCCAGGGGAGCTTTATTCCAGAGTGAAAGACGCACCTCGTCGAGAATTTCCCGGGCTTCCGCAACTTTCCCCCCTTCAAGGAGTGACGCCGCTTCCTTCAGACGCCCGGCTTCTTCACTCCCCTCCCCCATAGAAGCAACTTCCTGAGCGGTGGGAAGAGGTTCTCCGGTGGGTGCGGTTACTTCCATCACCTCCTGCGCACCGGCCACCATCACCGACCCCAGCAGGAGAACGAGAACCAGAAGCAATACCGGTAAAGCTTTCATTGCTTATCCCCCCTTATGTTTTTCTGCTTACAACCCAGACACCTGACGTGAAATTCCCCCGGTGCAGGTGTTCTCAAACCTGTACTGTACACGGGTTGATTTTTCTTTGACCCTGTGGTATTATTTCTACGCTTGTAAAAACGGCGCGGGGTGGAGCAGGCAGGAAGCTCGTCGGGCTCATAACCCGGAGGTCGCTGGTTCGAATCCAGCCCCCGCTACCAAAAATAGAGAACCCCTCGCCACGTGGCGAGGGGTTTTTGTTTTCCGCTTTCTCCGAAATCACCCGGATTTTCTGGCTTCTTGAGCCCTTTCTCACCCCGAGACCTTTCGAAGTTCCTCTTTCCCGGAGGATCTTTGTCGTGAATCTCGCCTTTTCGTTTCCGAAGCAACCTCTCTTTTCGCCCCCCTCGCTTCAGCGTCTCGTTTTTGCCTATACGTCACCCTGAACAACACTCTTGCGTCACCCTGAATTTATTTCAGGGTCTCGTTTTTCACCCTCTACGTTTCAGGGTCTCGTTTTTAAAATCTGAGATGCTGAATCGAGTTCAGCATGACGGAGTGGGATAGCGAAACCCTGAGATGCTGAAACAAGTTCAGCATGACGGAGTGGTAGCGTCACTGCGAACTCGTATTCTCGTTTGTGAAGCAATCTCGTCTTTCATCGTCTCATATTCCCACGTTTAAAAAGAAACCACGAGACTGCTTCGTCGCTCGCTCCTCGCGTGGTGGTGGAGGGACTGCTTCGCTCATAACGTTGGGGGAGAAGAGCCCCCAAGCCCCTTAGAAAAGAAAAAATGCAGAGAAAAAAGAAAGGGATGCTTGACATCCTTGCGAACCTCGTTTTTTCCTAAAATTTTAGGGTTCATTCGCTTGCGTTAAGGGGTGAGAAAAGGCACGGGGTAGATTTGTGGTTTTACCGAAACTCAGGACTTAGTGTTTGGGTTTTCCCACCGGCATGAGGTAGAGGGGAGCTTCGTTTTTCAGAAGTCCCAGAACCTCCGCCACCCCGTTATCCAGAAAGGCGCCGATAGCTACCGTTCCCAAATCCAGGGATTCCGCCTGTAAGTAAACGTTCTGGGCGGCGTGCCCTATTTCCATGTGCACATAGCGAATCCCCCGTTCCCCGTATTTTCGGGTGGTTCGTTCGTAAATCGCCGTGAAAACGAGCACCACCGGCGCTTCCCGCACCGAATTCTGCTGCAGAGCCACTCGAAAGAGAGCGGGTCTTTGATCTCCTTCTTTTGCTTTGGTGAGTTCGTGCCTTTCGGGGTGGTACAGGTACACCCCGGGGGTGAGTCCTTCCACCTTTCCCACCACCACATAGAGCTTGAGGGGGTAGAGCGCTCCGGCCGAGGGAGCAGTGCGAAAACCGTAATCTTCGTCGGTTATTCCCTGGGCCGCAAAGCATAACTGGGAGAGTTCCTGGAGCGTCAGCGCTTCATCCCGAAAGGAACGGACCGAACGACGCCGAAAGATTGCTTCCTCGACCGAAATTCCCCCCTTTCTCTGAATTTCCGGGAGGGAAATTCGAATTTCCTGCGCTTTCACTTCTCCCCGCAGCACCAGGAGGAAAAAAATACCAGGAATAGTAACCCTTTCATCCCACACACCTCCCTTTATTTTTTGGCATGAAAGTGCATCCTTTAGTAATAGTGTAACAGATTAAAGAGAGGCTATCGAAAAAGAGGGAAAAAGAATCCTCCTAGATTGTCCTGACCCCAGAAGCCGTTTTACGATTCTCAAACGTGTACCTTCACTTTCCATCATTTTGTCCCGGGACTTTTCGTGCCCACCGGAACCATGCAGGATGCAGGAAGCTCATACCAGTGGTGTAGTGATCGTGTACCGAGAAGAAGCGACTTCTCTTGGTGCGGCCATCTGCGGAAGGGTGGGGATAGGGCTCTACCAGGGGATTGAGGTGGCAGGGGATTTGGTGAAGGTACAGGAGGTGTTCACACCGAAAAAAGAGGTGCAAAGGGTGTACGATGAGATATACCCGGTGTTTGTGCGAAGCTATCTTGCGCTGCAGGAGGTGTTTCCCCTGCTTCCTTAACCGGAGAAAATCACCTTTCTTTCCACCCTACGATGGATGTTGGTGGCCCTGATTCTGTCGAGGGTCCTGAAGTCGGTGTTGGTTCTGGAGTCAAAGTCGGTTCTGGGGTTGATGTTGGTTCTGGAGTCGGTGTTGGTTCTGGGGTTGGGGAGGGTGTTGGGGGAAAGACGAATGTTTGGAGTAGGCTCTGGAGCTCAGAGGATGGTGTGGCATAGACGATTTCCTGAGTCCCGGCCTCTTTATCTTCTCCAAGCGCCTGAGTGATGATTGCTCCATCTAATGTTTTCCCATTTCCTCCCAGGTTCACCTGAGCTGCAGGGGCGTAGAACAAACCCACAATGGTTCCCTTAACCGTGATGATCACTTCGCCGGGGACAAGGACCAACCCCTTGATGATGGCTTGATTGTCTATGTTTACCGATTGCGTACCGGCATAGTACAGGGCGAGGGATTCTGTGCGACTGCCGGTTGTAGTGTTCAGCTGAGCCTTGTTCCCCGTCGAAAACGACTCTACATAGAGGATAAGTGTTCCAGTTCCTACAACCTGCAGTTCTCCATCGACGGCAAGGTTTCTTACCCATAAAGTTTGCGTACCGCTTCCAACATTCACGGTAAGGGTCGCGTCGTTGTCGACGCTGATGGAGTCATAGTAGGCATTTCCAGAAATCGTGACACTTTGCTTCTTCTTGACGCTGAGACTGCCCATTGAGGGAAGGTCCGGAGAAGGGGTAAAAGAGGGAAGAGGATAGGTATAACCAAGGTTTTCACGCTGCTCACCGTTAATAATCCCAGCATTTCCTCTCAACTCGATTTCCCCATTGCTTCCCACATTGCCATCAATGGTTATGTTCCCCCGCAGGCTTATGTCTCCGTTAGCGAACAGAGCCATGTCAAGGGGTGGGAGAGTCGGGGTAGGAGTCGAGGTAGGACTCGGTGTCGATGTAGGAGTCGGAGGGGGATTTGCACAATCCACATGAACCTCAAGTGTGACACTTTTTCCTGAAGAGGTTACCCCTGTGGATGTAATGATTGCCTTACCCTGAAGGGGATGGGTCACAGAGTACTCATAAGTTCCAATAGGAGAAGAGGGAGGGAAAGAGGCTGAGGTTGCCGGTATGAGTCTGCACCCCGATTGAAGGTCTTCCAGCGCTTTCTCCACTCCCGCTTCCGCAAGGTAATACGCCTGGTTTCTTCGAGCTACGGAGGAAGTCCTCTTGTACCCCCCCATCATGAGGCTGACACCAGCCCCAAGAACCCCGACAAACACAACCGTTATGATGAGAAAGGTAATGAGAATTGAACCCCTCTCCTGGCTCTCTTCTTTTTTCCAAATCATGGCTCACTCCTCCTTAAGGCGAGGGCAAGGGGGATAACCGTCTCTCCACGGTAAAGGAAAAAACACGCGTTTCCCAAGCATCATTTCCTCTCTTGGTCTGGGAGAGACATCTCACCGGTAAGGTAACGGTAACGGAAGAATCATTCGTCACCTGAAAAATTGGAGAATCTCCCCTGTAAACTTCTTTGATCATGACTTCTCCTTCCCTTTTCACCACTTTCTCGTTTTCCCAGTATCCGTAGGTGATGAAAGCACCTTCGTCCCTGTGTATCAGAAGGCATTCGGAACATCCAGGATCAGGACAACCGGAGCCACTTTTCACCTCAAGTCTCTTGGCTTCCCGGACATCCCGTGAAAGGTTGATGAGAAAGATGTTCATCTGGTCCACAACCTGCTGGTAGGTTTGAACCTGCCCGGAAGTGGGCAGGTTTCGTCCAGCCACCATAATGGCACGCAAAAACCCGCTGAGCGCCACAGCGAAAAAACCGAGGATGGCAACCACGACGATAATCTCAACGAGAGTTGCTCCACACTCGTTTAAGAATCTTTTTGGTGCTTCTTTCATCTACTTCCTACCTCCACGAAGTTCACGGATGCCGTGCCTGTAAACGTACGTGGCTACCCGGTAAGATCGTTCTTGAGGGCTGGAAGAGCCTGTAGGTGCGGCGACCCTCAATATTTCCTCCCATTTGATCTTTGTCTCTACGATGAGGAGATCGTTACTTTCTTGTTGGATTTCTAAGAGAATCCCTGCCCCTGGAGGAAGAAGATCAAGGAGATTGCGAGGGAGATCTTTGCTTCCGTAGAGAAATTCCTTAATTTCGTCATTGTCAAGCAGTGACCAACTACCAGTTTTACTTCCAAGGTCCGCAAAAGACTTCCCCCGAACCCTCTCCATAATGTCCTGGGCAAGAAGGGCGGCACGGAGCGTATAATCCATGCTTGCTCGAACCTGGAGGAAACGCGAAAAAAGCGGAGCCGCTGCTATAACGAAGAAGCCGACAGCCACGAAAAGAATGACAACCTCAATGAGGCTCATCCCCTTTTCGGAGTAAGCCTTTTGCAATCTTCCTTCCTTTTTACCCTGAAACCAAAACAATCTTCTCCCCACCTCTGCACCTCATCCTTTCCCTCGCATTCCCCTGGTTCACCGCAATCTCAAGAAATCCAGAGCTATCGGTGTAGTGTAAATGAGGAGTGCCCTTTGGAACGTCACCGTATATCCTGCAGCAGGTTGTCCTGAATTCTTCTCCCCTATTCTATATATTATATCGTCATTTTGTTATACAACTTTAGGCCTTCAAGAAAAAAATTTCGGAGATGTTTTTTTTCGATATTTCCGAAGCGGTCAAAATAGGCAACTTCTCCCAAAACGAGGTTGCCCTCCTTCCTTGCCTTCTTATGGGGAAGGAAGGTGGGGGGATTCGATCCTCTCCCCAAGCTCTCCGAGGCTCACTTCTCGGGCGATGTAGGCGCTCACCGGGGCAAATATACCTCTCTCATGGAAGGGGAAGAAATGGGTTTGTAGAAGTGCCCGGGATTTTTGAGTCTCACGATTCGGGGGATCTTTTCCTCATCGGCCGCCAGGGTGAAAAGCTCGTTGTCCGGCCCCCACGAAGAATTATTCGCTCTCTGTCTCAAAGGCAACGGCTCTTCTCACCGTCCCCATGCCATAATCCACCACAAGGCAAAAAATGGTTTCCTCCGGGAAGTCCCGGTAGGCTCGCAAGAGCATGTGCATAGCCTCCCGGACGTTGAAGGGGTTTCACCTCATAGCAAAGTCGACGACCTCCACCTCGGAGACCATCTTTTTTGATAACTCCCTTCGCCACACCCCGGAAATAGTTTTTGTTACCCAGTCGGCGAGAAGGACCATAAGTTTCATGTTCTCACCTCAGAGCAAAGGTAAGGAGGAGCATAGCGAGAAGCAGTCTTGCATTGTCCAGCACCTTAAAAACGAGGCCCCGCAGTAAGAGCGGGGAAAGAGAGACTGTTTCACAGGCGAAAGAACGAGGTCGTCTTTCCTCAAAATCTGAAAATCACTCTCGATAACCAATTGCTGCTCGTTGCGAACTGGACGCCCAACAGCGTCTCGGTGATCGATGTGATCCAGAGCAAAGAGATTGCCAGAATTACCACCGGTCTTTCTCCTTATGGGATAGATATTGCTCCCGATGGAAGCAAAGCTTTGGTGGCCAACTACGATTCGAACAACGTGTCGGTGATCGACCTTGCGACCAAGCAGGAAACCGGACAAATCACCGTAGGAGAGAAGCCCTGAGATATTGCCGTTACACCTCGGGGAGATTATGCCATCGTGGTGAATACCAAGTCGAACAGTGTTTCCCTTATCGCCATGAACACCCTTCAAGTGGTCAAAGAAATTCCTGTGGGAGAGTGACCATGGTACGTGGCTCTCTCGCCCGACGGAGCGTTTGCCTATGTTACCAACAACGGGAGCCGGAGCATTTCGGTTATCGATCTTGGTGCAAAAGAAGTCGTGAAAACCATTGCCCTGGACTTTAAACCCTGGACCATCACGGTTTCTCAGGATGGTAGCAAAGCTTTCGTAGTCAATAACGACGAAGAGGTGGTTACCATCGTGGATCTCACAAGCTAAAGTTTTCCTGTGGGGGCGGAAACATTGTGGTTTTCTGCCCCCATGCTTCGTTCCCTCGTTCCGAACTTATTTGACACAAGGAACTCTTCGGCTTCAGTTATGATATACTCTCTTTGAAGAGGCGATTCGATGCGCATAAGTAAGTACCTCGTTTTCAGTTTATGTTGCTTTCTTTTGTTAGGAATATGTAACCTTGCTTTCGCCGATAACGAAGCACGCCTTACCGGGAGAGCTTTTATTCCCCTGCTCACTGCAAACGGGAAAATCACCGAGCGTTTTTTCTCCTTTGCACCGATCGAGGTGGTGGATATTGAAACCGGGGAGGTGGTGGCTCGGGGAGAAACGGAAGCGAATGGAAGTTACGTGATTTTCTTGAAAGTTTCCGGTTCCTTCATCGTTGAAATCGGAAAGGGAAACCGGGTAGTTTCTATCGTAGTTCCTCGGGTTCGTAGAGGTAGAAGCTACAGTCTCGGTTTCACCGATACCCGCTCCACAGCCCTGTCGCTTGTGCTTCTGCGCCTTATGCAGGGAAAGAAGGACCCCGCTACCGTTATCACCTATAAAGCGGGACGGGTGCTGCGTTCGGGGTATTTCGGGGAGCTGGAAGACCTGGTGCGAAAAACCATAGCTCTGGGAAAAAGTGTGAAAGAGAACTGGGAAATCCAGGAACTCATCGAGAAAATCGCCACACCGTTTAGGTAATTCTCTCCATCGGATAAGTCGATTTCGCTCCAAAAATGTAGGGTAGAATTGTTATTGCGAACCTGTATCTTCGCTTGGTGAAGCAGTCTCTCTTTTCCCTCAAAAAGCGAGATTCCTCACCACTCCGTGGTTCGGAATGACAGGTGAGAGGGGGTCATTGCGAGGTCGTATATTCGTTTCCGAAGTAGTCCCTCCCTTAGAACATGGAAACCTTTTAACCGCAGGCGGGAGAAAATGAGAGGATGCTGCGCATCCTTGGGGGAAAAAATCCCCCAAGCCCCGGGGAGAGAAAAAACCAAAGAATAAAAAAAACAAAAGAATGCTAACGCATCCTCGCAGAGACACAGAAAAAGGGGTAAATCAGTCTCTCTTTTAGAGTGTGAAGATTGTTTCGTCACTTCGTTTTTCGCAACGGCAAGAAAACTGCCGGATTGTTTCATCGCCTGCAATGATGGAGACTTCCGCCGAGTGTTTCTGGCTACGTTTCGGTAGTGATAAAAGAAAACCCTCGCGGTAACCCAGGCCGGTGTGTTGGAGTCCTTTTCTCCTTGTTCGAAGGATGCTATAATAACCCGAAATGAAGGGGGTTTTTTGGAGGAAGCAGGATGCTTCTTACTCAGGGTGGCGAGAAAGAGAAGGATCTCAAAGAGAAAATTCTGCGGGCTTTCGATGAAGCCGTTTTCCTTTCTGAACTTGCGGAGCGCACCGGGGAAGATATGGTGGAGCTGTGGAAAGCGGTGTTAGAGTTAGAAAAAGAGGGGAAAGTCGCGTACTATAGCTGGCGGGGGAAAACCGCCATCGTGAAGAGGCGGTAACCTCAAAACTTCCGGCTGAAAACCTTCTCGTAGAGCACCACCAGAATCGTGGTGACCGCCGTTAAAACCACCGCCAGAGCGTTTGCTTCCTGCAAGTTCACTGAGAGCTCCGACATCTGGGTGTAGATGAGGAGGGGCATGATGTTCACCCCGGTTCCCACCAGCGCAAAAGCGGTTCCGAAAGCTCCCATGGAAACGGCAAAAAGGAGACTGGAACCGGCAAGAAGCGAAGGGCGTACCAGAGGAAAGATCACCCGGAAAAAAGCCTGCATGCGCTTCATCCCCAGAATCTCGGCGGCTTCAAGGAGACTCCAGTCCACTTCCGACCAGGCGGCGATCATGGTGAGGATCATGCGGGGGATCAGGAAGTAGAGGTAGGCCACCAGTAGTCCCCGCCAGGTGAAAAGGAAGGAAGAGAATTCCAGGGTGTCGATGCCAAAAAAACGCCCCAGAAGCATGGTGATGAAACCGGAATTCCCCAGAAGAATGATGAAAGCGTAGGCAATCACCAGACCGGAGAAGGTGAGGGGAAGCGCTAAAAGGGCCAGAATCAGTTCTCGCTTCTTCCGTTCGGTGCGGTAAAGCGCATAGGAGAGAGGAAGCCCCACCAGCGTTCCCAATGCGGCAGTGGAAGCAGAGAGAAAGAGGCTATTTTTGAGGGATTCCCGGTAGAGCTTTCGGGTGAAAACCCGGGTATAAACGCTCAGATCCCATCCGGTCTCTCCCCGCATGCTCTCCCACACCACGAAAATGAGAGGCACGAGAAGGAAAAGGATCAGCCATATAGCGAGGGGAAGAAGAAACCAGAATACCCTTCTCCGGTCTGGCATGACGGTTTACTCTTCGCCGAGGACGTATTTACCCCAGAGCTTCGCTGCTTCGCCTTGTACCTTCTGGGCTTTCACCCAATCGATGTCCATAGCCTTTTTATATTCTGTAGCGGGTAGGAACTTCTGGGCAACGTCTTCAGGCATTTTCACATCGTCAAGGATGGGGCGGACAAAGCCTTCGGCGAAGGTGAGTTGCCCCAGTTCACTCATCACGAAATTGAGCCAGAGGCGCGCCGCCTGGGGATGAGGTGCTCCCTTCACCAGGCTGATAGCGTAGGGGGCAGTGATGGTGCCTTCTTTGGGAATCACGATAGCCACATCATCGCCCAGTCCCCCGATGTACTTGGCCCGGTAGGCATTGAAGTCGTAAGTGATCCAGACTGGGATTTCTCCCTTAACGAATTTGTCATACTCGGTGGTCTTTTCGATGAGCCGGATATTTCCCCGTTTCTGCAGTTCGGCGAGGTACTCGATACCGGGCATAAGATTATCCACACTCCCTCCCAGGGCGTGGGCGGTGGCAAGCACAATGGCATAGCCGATGCCGGTGGTACGAGGATCGAGGTAGACGATGCTCTTTTTAAAATCGGGTTCCAGGAGGTCTTTCCACCCTTCGGGGACTTTCTTGGAGAGCTTTTTGTTGATCGCGAAAACCACTGTCCCTTTGTGAATGCTGAACCAGTGCCCCTCCGGGTCCTTCAGGATTTCGGGGATTTTGTCGAAGTTCACCGGTTTAAAACCTTCGGTGACTCCCTTTTCCTTGGCGGCTGCACCAAAAGGCATGAAGTAGTAGGCTGTATCGGCGTTGGGACGGTTCTTCTCTTTCTCCAGACGTACCACCGTGGCACCACTGCCCAGGTCGTTGTAGACGATTTCGATGTCGTAACGCTGGGTGAATTTCTTAAACACCCCGGCCCAGTTCGCCCAGGTGGGACCGGTATCGTAGCTTACCACGATGCCTTCCTGTTTGGCGGCTTCAAGGAGTTCTCGCTCTCCAGGATAAAGTTCCTCTTCCAGTGCTCCCGCCAGAGAAGCCCACAGCAAAATTCCTGCCACCACCAGCATCACTACCCAGAACTTCTTCATGGTTCAAACCTCCTCTCGGTAAAGATAATGCACCACCTCGGGGGGGAAACCGATTTCCACCTCTTCCCCCGAGCGAAAACGGTTTTCAACCTTGTTCTGTACATCCACCAGAAATGTGGTGTTCCCGACCGCGATGGCCAGCCGCAAGAGGGATCCCAGGAACACCTGTCCCAGCACCTTACCCTCCAGGATGTTCCAGTTGTGGTTTGAGACCACCCTTTCGCCTTTTCGCCACACCGAGAGATGCTCAGGGCGGAGCATCACCGAGACCCGGGTAACATCCTCGATGATGGATTTTCCCTGGAGGACCATATCCTGAAAACGGAATTTCCCTTCTCGAGCCGATATCACCTCCACTTCGAGAATGGTCGATATCCCGATAAACTCGGCTACGAAATGGGTTTGGGGTTGCGAATAGACCTCTTCCGGTTTTCCCAGCTGAGCAAGAGTGCCACGGGAGAGAACTGCCACCAGATCGGAGATAGAAAGAGCCTCCTCCTGGTCGTGAGTAACGTAAATGGTGGTGATACCCATCTCTTCCTGAATCCTCTTGAGCTCATAGCGGAGTTCCAGCCGCACCTTGGCATCCAGAGCGCTCAGAGGCTCATCAAGGAGGAGCAATCCCGGTTCCACCGCTAAAGCCCGTGCCAGCGCCACCCGCTGTTGCTGCCCCCCGGAAAGTTCCCGGGGATAACTCTGGGCCTTCTCCTCAAGGTGCACCAGGGCGAGCATTCGTTCTACCCGCCTTTTGGTTTCCGACTCCGGTAGCTTGCGGGCCCGTAAACCAAAGGCCACGTTCTCGTAAACGGTGAGGTTAGGGAAGAGGGCGTAATGCTGGAAAACCATACCGATACCGCGGTTTCTCGGTGGCTCCATGGTGACATCTTTCCCGTCGATGAACACCTTGCCTCGGTCGGGACTCAAAAAACCGGCGATGATCCGCAGAAGTGTGGTCTTCCCCGAGCCTGAGGGACCCACGATGGAGAGGAAACACCCCTCCGCAAGATTCAGTTCGATTCCCGAAAGAACCGGGGTTTTTCCAAAGCTTTTGGTGATACCCTGTAGGGAAACCTTGGTTTTCATCCCACTTCACCTGCCCGGGAAAAACGGGTGAACACCCAGATGGTGGCGCTGGCTAAAAGCACCAGAATCGTCACCGCGGCACAGGCGAAACCGGTACTCACGTAGAACGCCTGATAGAGGACCACCGGGTAGGTCTGGCTGGCGGAGCTGGTGAGAATCAGGGCTAACTGGAATTCTCCAAAAGAAAAAGCGAAAGTCATGATGGCTCCGGAGAGAATCCCCAGCTTGAGGTTGGGAAGGAGTACCCGGCGGATGGTGTACCACTTTGAAGCACCGAGACTCTCTGCCGCTTCTTCGAGGGTCCTCCAGTCCAGGAGTTCCAGGTTGGCCAGGATAGGTTTGACCATGAAAGGGAGACTGTAGATCACGTGAGCGAAGAGGAGCAACTGCCAGGTTCCTACCAGAGAAAACCAGGGCCAGTTATATGCCTGCACCAGGCCGATCCCCAGAACCACCGGAGGAAGGGCGATGGGTAATACCACCACCGCATCGAGAAAAGCCCGCAAAAACTTTTTTTGAGAGACGTGAACCGCGTACACTGTGGGTAGTGCCAGGAGTGCCGTCACCACCACGGTGAGCACCCCCACCACCATACTCGTGCGCAGGGAACGCAGATACATTCGCTCCGAAAAGAGGGTCCGGTACCACTCCAGGGTGAATCCCTGGGGGAGGAGGGTTCCGAACCATTTCTCTCCGAAAGAACCCACGAATATCAATCCGATGGGGAGGAGAATATAGAAAAGGAGCAGCGAATTGGATAAACGCACCAGAAAAAGGGCGCCATCACCAGTTCTTCTCAAGTTCTGCTCTCCCTTTATGTGCTCTGCTCTCTATTTTCATATCAGAAAGCCCTACTCCTGTCAAATAAAAAAACTTTAACACTACCGGAAACGCACCCCCGCCTCCAGGTACCACTCCCCGGGGTAATCCGAGCTTATCGGTTTTGCGTAGCCCACTTTCACGGTGAGGGGGATTCCCTCGGCCAGAAAAGCGCCCAGGGTTAACTCTCCGCCCACCGTAAAGAGAGAGGAGAGTTCTGAGAATTTCTCCCCCGCTAATCCCCCCTCCAGAAACACCGTTCCCCGCAGATCTTTCAGTATTCCCATACTCAAAAAAGGAGTGTTGAAGGTGGAAAGGGTGGTCGAAGCCTCCAAACGTCCTCGGGCCGCTATCCGTCCTCGCAGCACCCCCTGGGGGTAGCCGGTAATCTGCCAGGGGGTTTTCCAGCCCCCCAGAGAAAAGAACTGGGGGAGGTTGTGCACCCCCAGAGAACCCTCGGCGCGGAAGGTGAACCCCGGGGTTCTCGCCTTTTGCCACTCGCTCCAGATGGTGAAACCGGTGCTTTCGGTAGCCTCCTTTTCCAGAAAACCCCGCCGGTACCAGAGCGTCCCTCCCCACTCTCCCAAAAAGCGGTCGTTTCCCCCCTGAAAGCGCCCGGCGAGTTCTGCGAACCACCCCTCCCAGCACCCTGGATACAGGGAATCTTCCCGAAAGAAGCGCTCGTATCCGGCGCGAAGCACCGCACTCCGGGTTTCTTCGGCGATGAGCGTGCCGGAGAGTGTCACCCCATAGCTCCACCGCTCGTCTTCCCGCCGGAGGCTCACGGTGAGTTCCGGTTCCATGAATTTTCCCTGGTAAAAAAGTTCCCCATTCCAGTTTCCATCCGGGGAAACGGTGTACGTCAGGGAGTATTCATGGAAATTCAAGGGGTCGGAAGCTCCCACCGTGAATCCCCCGGGGAGGGGAATGAGGTAGCGGGGAGAAAGAAAATCCCCCGGGCGATAGCGGTGTTCGGGATAGGTTTGAAGCGGCTCTTCAGAAACCACAGCCGGAGTTTCCGGGGGTTTGGGAAAGTTCACCTTTTCCCAGTGTAAAAGCGTTCCGGGAATGAAGGCCACTTGAAACCCTTCCGGGGTATAGAGAAGCCCGTAGAGCCCTTTTTCACGGAGGATGGGTGCAAAAAAGCCACCGCGTGTCCGGGTGAGAAGGAAAACCTTGTTGGTGGTGAGATCCAGGGCGAAGGCCTGAAAACTTCCCTCCCAGAGCGCCGAAAAAAGGAGCAGGTTTCCCCGAAGCGAGAATTCCGGCCAGAGCTCCACCCCCGCAACAAGTGGCACAGGACCGCGAAGGGGGTCTAAAAGCGCAAGTTCCAGTTTTCCCCCTCGCCAGCCGGAAACCACCGTGCGATGGCCATCACTTTCGACATTCACCGGGTGAAAGTCGGCTGTGAAGGTGAAAAGGGGGTGCTTCGCCCCGGTTTTTAAATCCAGTGAAACCAGCTCTTCCGGGGTGCGGTTCCGGCGCAAAAAGAGAATTCGTTCTCCCACAAAGACGGGGCTAAAGGCACGTTCAGCGAAGGTGAGGCGTTTTTCTTTTTTCGCTTGCCCATCGTAGAGGTAGAGGTCGCCGAAGCTTTTGTAGCGCTCGGGGGTGAGCTTGGCGTAGACCACCTTCGTGCCGCAAGAAGAGAAAGAGGGTTTCCCCACGATGGTGCCCCGACAGAGAAGCCTCTTTTTTCCGGTGGCAAAATCCTTCATCCGTAACCCTGAAACCATTCGGAGGTGAGAGAGGGAATAGAGAAGCTCTCTTTCATCAGGGGAAACCGCAAACCCCATGGTGGCGTGCCCCTCATCGCTGAGGATGATGGGGGTAAAATCGGAAGTTTGAAGAGCGGATTCCCGTTCGGCTTTCTCCTGCACTTCCTCTTGCCACCGCTGCCACAGTTCCTGCACCGAAATTCCCAGGGTCTTTTTCACCGCCTGCGCAAACCCGAAAGGGCTTAACGTGCGGCTGCGCCTGCGGCTCAGTTCGGCGAGCTTCTCCTCTCCAAAAGTCCGGGCGAGGTAGTCCACCACGCTCAAACCGTAGATGTAGACCCCCAGTTTTCCCGGCCACTCCGGGGGAAAACTGTACCCCCGCACGAAATGCTGTGGCCACAACCCTCCCTCGATTGCCTGGGTGGCAAGGACCATCTGGTAAAGTGGAGAAGGAATTTCCCGTCCGGTGATTTTCCCCTCTCCGTACATGGCGTATCCCTCCCACACCCAGAAAGGCTGGATGAGGTTGGGGAGCACCACATACCCCAAAAGAGAACGCAACAAACGGAGGTTCTCTCCCACTTCCTGCAGGTGGAGAAAGTGGGTGAGCTCGTGTGCTAAAACCATCCGCAGCCAGCTTTGAAAACGGGTTCCATTAGCAAAAATCTCATAGGGCTCGGCACATGAGAGGTGGATTGCTCCCCCGAGGGGATCGGTGTACCCCCCGGGAAGGTCGCTGTGATCGGAGAGCACTATGGATATGCGCTGCGAAAGAGAAGTCTCAAGGAACGCCTCTAAATCGGGAAGGATTTCTTCGGCGATCTGGGCGGTCTCTTGCGCTGTAGTGCGCAGGTGCTCGGGGAAAATCACCCGGAAATGTGAGGTGGTGATTTCCCGCCAGGGTAAACGGGGATTGTACCCCGCCGCTTCCGATGGAGGGTTGCTGGCGAGAAAGAACCACAAAAGAGGCAGGATCAACCACTTCCCCTTTCCCACAGGCGCCACCCCCTTCCATTATACCGCTTACGAAAGGGGGTGGAAAAGCACTTACCGGTAGTGCGGATCTTCGCAGAAGCGCAGTAAACGGACCTCTCCGGCCAGCGCCCAGAAATAGTAGAGGCGATACCCCGGGGCTGCGACCACCGGGTGATACCCCCGGGGAATCACAAAGGTGTCCCCGTGGCGCACCAGATACGCCTCTTCAAAGGTGCGGTCTTCGGTGTAGAAAACCTGCACCCCAAAACCTCCCTCCGGTTCCAGCTGGTAGTGGTACACTTCCTCCAGGAAGTACTCCTCCGGAGGATGATGACGCTCGTGGCGATGAGGTGGGTAGCTGGACCAGCGGCCCTCCTGGTTAAAGGTTTCCCCCAAGAGGAGTTTTTCGGCGGGAAAATCCTCCCCTACGATGGTGCGCACCACCCGTTCAAAGGTCCCCTTTCCCACCACCCGCTCGGTGGTTTTTTCAGGAGGAATCATCACCGAAGGCCCCCCTTTCTGCGCCTGGGCGGTGACGAAGAGAAGCACACTTTCCCGGAGCGCTTCGATGCGGTATGCTTCTTCGGGAGCGAGGTAAAAACTCCAGGCCGGGTCGCGGAAGACGCTCTCCCGTACTCCGGTTTCCCCAAGAAGCGTGTGGTCGCTAAAAAGACGCACCTTTCCGCGGAGGAGCACCACCACCGCTTCCTCCTCTTTCAGTTTCCCCGCAAAGCACCTCCCTTCCGCAAGCCGGAGCCTCCCCAGTTGCTCGAAACGCAGGGGGCTATTCTCGGGACCGGCGATGATTTCGAGATGGTTTTCGGGAAATTCCCGATGACGAAAAAAGAGCACTTCCATCACCCCTTCAGGCCAGTTATGGCGATTCCTTCGATCACGTATTTCTGAGAAAAAACATAGGCAATGAGCATGGGTAAAGTAGCAATCACCGAAGCCGCCATGAGCGGTCCGTAGTTCATTCCTCCGTAGGGATCTTTGAAGAGAGAAAGCCCCAGGGGAACGGTTCGTAGCTCCGGTGAGTTAATCACGATGAGGGGCCACAGGAAATCGTTCCAGGAACCGAGAAAGAGGATGAGGACCACGGTGGCCAGGGCGGTCTTGATGATGGGGGCCACGATGGTGAACACGATCCGCAACTCCCCGGCTCCGTCCAGGCGCGCCGCTTCGATGAGGTCCAGAGGTATGGACTTGATGCTCTGGCGAATGAGGAACATCCCCAGGGCACTTCCCAGATTCGGTGCCAGGATTCCCCAGTAGGTATCCACCCACCCCAGCCGGGAGAGCATGATGTAGAGGGAGACCGAAGTCACCTGAAAAGGAATCATGATGGTACTCAAAATCAGGAAAAAGAGGAAATCCCGCAGGGGAAAGCGATACACCACAAAGGCGTACCCTGCCAGGAGACCAAAGAGTACCGAAGTTCCCACCGAACCCAGAGCTACCAGGAAACTGTTGAGGTAGTACCGACCGAAGGGAGCCGACCGGAAGGCGTCCTGATAGTGCTCCAGAACCGGGTGGCTGGGAATCCACCGGGGAGGAAAGGCCACGATGTCGGTGGTGGGACTCACCGAGGTGACCATCATCCAGTAAAAGGGAAGAACCATGAGGCTTCCCCCCAAAGCCAGAATCCCGTACAGTGCTATTGCCTTTACTATGGTTACTCTTTTCATCAGTAGACCACCTCTTGCCGTTCGCTCAGAGCGTACTGCACAATGGTGATACCCAGGATGCATATAAAAAGTACCGTGGCCATGGCTGCGGCATAGCCGAAGCGGTACTTCAGAAAAGCCTGCTGGTAGATTTCAAGTACCATCACCGTGGAAGCATGTGCCGGTCCTCCGCCGGTGAGCACAAAAACCTGGTCGAAGACCTGGAAGGCCAGGATGGTATTGTAAATGAGGATGAAGGTGGTGGTGGGTAAAAGAAGTGGCAGGGTAATCCGGAAAAAGGCAGTGAGTGGTCCTGCCCCATCAATGCGGGCCGCTTCATAATAGACACTGGGGATGGCCTGCAGGCCGGCCACAAAGACGATAATGTTATAACCCACGATCTTCCAGACACTGAAGATGATGACCGCCATTAAGGCCTGGCGACTCGAGGTAAGCCACGGCTGGGGAGGAAGATGCAGGAGTCGCAACACGGCGTTGAAGAGCCCAAACTGGGGATTGTACAGCCACCACCATACCATGGCGGCCGCTACGGTGCTCGTGATATAGGGAGAGAAGTAGACCGCTTTGAAAAAGCTGTTCGCTCGGGTCCTGACACTCAAAAGCGCGGCCAGGACCAGTCCCAGCGCCGTGGAAGCGGGAACCATGTAGAGGCAGTACTTCAGAGTGTTCATAAACGAACGAAGGAAAATCTCATCCTCCAGAAGGTCCAGAAAGTTCTTGAGCCCTACCCAGGTGACTCTCTGCCTGAGGAGTTCCACCTGGAAAAAAGAGTACCGGATGGTTTGCAGGGCAGGGTACATGCGAAAAACGGCAAATGAAACCAGGAGCGGGGCCACCAGAAGGTATGCGCTCAGATATCGCCGATAGCGAGCCAGTTGCTTTCGTGGACGGAAAGGAGTAAGCAATGCCACGGTCGTCTTGAGCCTTCCTTTCGGCCAGGTCGGGTTTCTCCGACCTGGCCAGAATTTCTACTGAGCTGCTTCTTCAATGGCTTTGTTGGCCAGACGTTCGGCTTCGTTGAGGGCTTCTTCGATGGAAGCTTCATTGTGCCATACCTTCTGGATGGCCGAACCCAGAGCTTCCATCACCCCATTTAAGCCCAGATTGTTAGGATAAGGCCGGGCATAGGGGAGCATAGCCCTGAGGGCAACGATATAGGGATCGCTGGCCAGCGGTTCCTTTTCCCAGTTCTCTTTATAACGGGGTGTCATCCGGTACTTCACGCAGAACTGGAAGTCTGTCTCTTTACTGTTAATCCATTTGATGGCTTTCCAGGCCAGTTCCTTGTTTTGAGAGGCCCTGGGAATCGCATAGACCCAGGGATTATAGTTGGTGGCCGGTTCCATTCCCTCTTCTTTAGCCGGAGGCATAGCCATACCCCACCGCAGGTTCGGGGCTTCTTTGGGCTGGCGCGTCTGAATGGAAATGGTCTCGCTGATCTGCATCGCCGCCAGTCCCTGCAAGAGACAGGTTCTGGGGTCCGGAAAGTCGAGGCTGGTGGACTTATCGGTGTAAATCATGTCCCAGACCAGCTTCAGGGCAGCCCGACCACCCTCATTGTTGAAGGCTGCCTTACCACCCCGCAGGGCCTTGGGGTCGGTAACGAGATCCGCTCCGGCTCCCCAGAGCGCCCAGAGGAACTTGTGCACCACTCCATGGGGATGCCCCAGATGGCGGATGGCGTATCCCACCCGGGTGATGTTTCCGGATTCATCCTTCTTGCAGGTTTTGATGCTGTACTCCCGGAATTCTGCCCAGGTTTTAGGAGCTACCTCCGGGTCGAGACCTGCTTCGGCAAAGTAATCCTTGTTCCAGGTTAAGCCGTAGATATCGGCTCCGTACTGGGGATAGGCATACATCACACCTTCACCGTAATCAGAAGCTGCTGCGGTAGCCGGATCAACCTCCGCCAGCCAGACGGCGGCATCCTCCTCCGGTACCCTTTCCAGGGCTTCTTCTTTCAGGAAACCCGGCACCCAGGACTGGTCGATGAAGAGGATGTCAGGGACGTTTTTTCCGGAGGCCAGAGCGGTGAAAATCTTTTGCTGCATGAAATCGTAGTCCTGGGCCACCAGCTCAACATGACAGTTGTTCTGGACTTCGAACTCGCTGAAGAGACCCTCTTCCTGGAAAAGGAGAGCCAGAGAGGTGACTTCACCTCCGGGGTACCAGAGCACCAGCGTTTCCTTTGTTCCTCCCGTTACCACCAGTCCCAAAGCCATCACCACAACCAACACCCACACCAGTTTCCGCACTCCATTCACCCCCCTTAGGGAATTCGATTTTGTGGAAAGACACACACCTCACCACCACTTTTCCCCTTTCAGAATAAGAGGTGGCGGTGGCTAACCACCTTCTGAAAAGCTGTGACCCACTGTTCCAGGAGTCCCTCCTCCGGGTCGATGAGCGAAGGAAGGGTAAAGAAGGAAGCGTCTGCGTGCTCGGCGTTGGGGAAATCACCCTTCCGGGGAGGGCAGTAGTCATTGCCCAGGGGTCCCCGGTTGCGGCCCCACAGATCGAATCCCCGGGCAAAAAGGGGCTTGAGGTGCTGCAATTGCTGGGTGGAACCGGCATGCTTCCAGCCCGGGTCGCTGATGGGTACCCCCTCGGCTCGCACCGCAGCGATAAACTTCTCGATGGGGAGACCGTCCAGCGCTTCCGCCTGATAGCGAATTTTTAACCCTCCGTAGAGACTGATACGCTTTGCCTTGGGGTAGGACTTTTCCGGTGCGAGACCGGGAATTTCCCGCAGCGCCTGGAAAAGCGCTTCCCGGTATTCGTTGCTCTTTTCGATCCGGTAGGGAAGGGTTTCAAAGGAGGCCATGGCTACCGCCAGGGCCAAAGGATGGGCACGGAACTTGAGCCCCAGGACCTGCTCGTCGAACATGCGGTAAGGCGGCAGGGTTAACTCCGAAACGATCCCGGCCCGGTGCAGATGGCAGTAAATGAGCTGGCGTTCATAGAATTCCCGGTTACCAGTGGTTACCATGCCTCCTTCGCCTCCGGCGATGGGCTTTCCATTGGGGTTGACACCCTGCATGCTGAAACAGGTAATGTCCCCGAAGCTGCCGATTTTCTTTCCATCCCATTCTGCCCCGGCAGCGTGGGCCGCATCCTCCACAATGGGTATCCCGTAGCGCTTCCCGATATCCAGGAAGGCGTCCATGTCGCAGAGATTCCCTCCCAGGTGCACAATGTTGATGGCCCTGGTCCGAGGGGTAATCTTCCGCTCCACCTCCTGCGGATCAACGAGCAGAGTCTCCGGATCCACATCGGCAAAAACCGGGCGAGCCCCCAGGTGGAGCGCCCCGGCGAAGGAACAGATGAAGCCGGCCACCGGAGTAATAACTTCGTCTCCCGGCCCCACTCCCACCGCATAGTAGGCACTGGCCAGAGCGGTGGTGCCGTGGTCGGTTAAAAGACAGTACGGAGCGCCGATGAATTCGCGGAAGGTATCTTCAAATTGCTTGGGAAACCCTGAACCCTCTCCGGAAAGATTGCCCTCTTCCAGGAGGGTTTTGATCAGAGCCAGCTCTCGCTCGATGGGGCGCTTCCAGCGCTCTACCCCCTGAATGGTTACCGCTTTGGGTCCTCCCAGAATGGCAAGAGGTTCACTCATTTTTGCTCTCCTCCTCAGTAATCGGAAAATAGATGTTTTCTCCGGTTCGACTGGACAGATAGATACCCCGGACGATCTCCAGGGCCTTCCTTCCCTCTCTACCGTCCACCAGAGGAGCACGGTTTTCCCGGATGGCATTGAGAAAATCCTGGATCTGGCGGCGGTGGTACTCCGGGGAAAAGCCGGCGGTAGGGCTTGCGGAGGTGTCCACCTTCGCTCCTGCCTGGGGTAGTTCCTCAGGGAAAGGCACATCCTGGATTTTCCAGAGAGCCACCTGGTCTCCTTCGAGTACCACGCTCCCTCTCTCTCCGTGAAGCTCTATTTTCTGGGGGAATCCCGGATAAATGGCCGTACTTCCCTCGATGACCCCCAGGGCCCCATTCCGAAAGTGTACCATTGCTATCCCCAGGTCCTCCACTTCGATCTGGTGGCGGACGGTCTTAAAAAGACCGCGAACCCAATCCACCGGACCCATGAACCACTGCAAAAGGTCGATGGCGTGAATGGTCTGATTGATCAGCGCGCCACCACCTTCCTTCAGCCACTTTCCCCTCCAGGAAGCACTCTGGTAGTAACGCTCATCTCGAAACCATTTCACATACACATCTCCCAGAAGGAGTTTTCCCATCTGTTGTGCATCGATGGCCTTTTTGATGGCCCAAACTGCGTCACTGAACCGGTACTGGAAAATAACCCCCAGCTTTGTCCCCGCCTCCTCACAGGCGACAATCATGCGATCGGCCTGACGGAGATCAATGGCGATGGGCTTTTCCACCAGCACGTGTTTTCCCCATTCGGCGGCTGCGAGGACCATCTCTTCATGCAGGTAGGGAGGGGTACAGACGTTTACCACATGGATGTCATCCCGTTTCAGAAGTTCCCGGTAGTTGGCATAGAAGAAAGGAGCCCCCACCTTTTCGGCGAAGCGCCGGGCTGTATCTTGTGTGGAAGTCGCTACAGCCAGAAGACGAGCCTCGGGTATCATCTTGATGGCTTCGGCGTGATAGGGACCGATCATTCCCCCTCCGATAATTCCAAAACCGATGCGTTCCATAGAACTCCCCCCTGTACTTGCAATTCTCTCAAACCCGAACCCCACAGGAAGAGCGCACCACCAGTTCCGGTCTCAGGCGGACGCGGTTACTGATGATCCGCTCTCCGTTGAGTAACCGCAACAGCAAATCAAAGGCCAGTTTCCCCATGGTATACTTTGGCTGGCTCACACTGGTTAGCGGAGGATCGAGATACGGGGAGAGGAAGATATCATCGTATCCGATGATGGAGATATCCCTGGGGACGGAAAGGCCTTTTTCCCGCAGCGCCTTCATTGCTCCCAGGGCCACCAGATCGTTGTAGGCAAAGATGGCAGTGGGCGGATGGTCGGTGCTCAGAAGCTTCAGGGTGGCCACGTACCCTCCCTCCACCAGGGGTGGATTGAAGCTCAAAAGGCTTCCATCTACCTCCTTTCCGAACTCCTCCAGGGCTTTGCGGAAACCCCGCTCTCTCCACAGGCTGGGCTGAGCATTGGCCGGCCCGTTGATGAGCGCAATCCGCTCATGCCCCAGATGGAGAAGGTAACGGGTGGCCTGGTAGGCTCCATCTTCGTAATCGGCGAAGACGCTGGGGACCTCATCGATGATCCGGTTTATAACCACGCAGGGAATTCCGATCTGCATGAATCTCCGAATTTCTTCTTCCTGGAGTCGAGAGGCTCCCAGAATCACTCCACCCACGTCGCTTTCCCTGAGCATCTCCATGTACTGCATTTCCCTTTCGGTGTCTTCCCGGGTATTCCATAGACTCACCCGGTAACCCGAATCGAAGGCAGCATCTTCCACCCCGTGCACGATCTCCGGAAAAAAGGGATTGGAGATATCGGTGACAATGAGCGCCACGATTTTACTCCGCCGCGCGGAACTCCCCCGTCGGTTCCGTAAGGGAACGTAATTGAGCTCTCTGGCCACCTTTTTGATTTTTTCTCTGGTTTCTTCTTTGATGCGGGTATCCCCCCGAAAAGCCCTGGAAACCGTGGAAGGGGAAACCCCGCATCTTCGAGCTACCTCATACAGGGTTACTTTCACAACAATCCCTCCTTCCGGAAAATTAACACATATTTCAAAAATTTGCAATATTTGCTCATAGTTTTTCCCAAATTGATTTAAATTTCTGAAATATATTTTAAAAGAGAAAATAATGGTTCCAGCGGATTTTTAGCAAACGGTATTTTCACGCTCTCCCGTTTCAATTCCCCCACAAAGCGGAGGCTCTTTATTCTTCGGGACGTGGAGGCTCCCCCACAAAAGTTCCGTTTTTACGCTTATTTTTCCCTGAGGATTGTCTCTGCGAACTCGTGTTTTCGTTTCCGAAGCAGTTTCGCTTTTTTCAGAGATGTGGAGAGCTTTCCGGCTTTGCTCTGTGTGAAAAGCGCTTCGGTGGCGTGATGATGGATTGAGGAAGGAACATGAACATCCCTGCGGTGAGTGTGGGGATTACTCTTTTCGTAATTTTCGAATACGAACTATCTGCGGTGAAATTACCGTGAAGTTTCCCCACAGCTCCCCCTGGTGTTCTCGAATCACAGTTACAACCGTTCGGGCTTTCCGTTCCGGAGGTAAACCAACCAGACGCACCAGAATCACACCCTGCGTAAAAGCACCTTGACGAAAAAGCGCGTCCAAAATCTTTATCCGCGGTTACGAGAATTGCTTTCCCCCGGTTGCACAGCTCTATAATTGGTTATCGGAAATACCCGGTGTTCATTCCGAAACGGAAAAAACCGTATAACCTTCCTTTCGAAGGCGCACCACAAGAGCGCAATCGATATTTTCATCGACCAGGAATTTCACCGTACCGTCTCGGAAACAGGATAGATAACATCGGCTTTTAACGCCTCCGCAGCGAAAGCCAGAGCAGCTTGAATCGCTTCTCTGGTGAGTCGTGGATGCGCTTCGAGAATCTGCTCCACCGTCTCTCCGGCAGCCAGTTTCTCTAAGATAAGCTCAACCGTAATTCGAGTACCGCGAATAACCGGTTTCCCCAACATTATAGAGGGATTCACTTCGATAAATTCGCTGTACCCACCCATACCCATCATCCTTTCACACCACTCCCCACCAAGTATACCGCGTTCCCCTCAAAAATCCGAACGCCCCTTTCAAAAACCACCCAGAGCGCTGAAGCGGAAACCAAACCCTTTGTTCCAGGGCTTCCGGTTAGGGTTCCCCCAAGCCCCCTGGGAACCCTTTCGCTGTCTCTGCGAGCCTCGCTTTTTCGTTTGGCGAAGCAGTCTCGCTTTTAGAACGTGGGAACTCTTTAGTTGCAGGAGAGAAGGGGAAAAAATACAAGGATGCTGATGCATCCTTGCAACTGAGGGGAAATATCCGCCGGCTGCTCGGCGGGGTTTACCGTGAGGGGTAGGGGAAAGGTGAAAGGGTTACCGGGTCGGTGATCGTTGATGTTCTTATCAAGAAGCGATGTCTTGGTATGGAAATGCATTCAGGAGATCCCTTGACCGATAAAAAGAATTTAGGTATTATAATACCTAAATAAGGTAGGAGGAGTGAAAATGCTGAGAATCAAAACCATCGAAATCGATGAGGAGAAATGTACCGGGTGTGGGGAGTGTGTGAGCGCCTGTCACGAGGGGGTTATTGCGCTACAAAACGGGAAAGCCAGGGTGATGCGGGAAGCTTCTTGCGATGGTCTGGGAAACTGTATCCCGGTGTGTAGTCAGGGGGCGATACGGTTTATCGAAAAAGAAGTGGCGGGGTGTCCCCATGCTCACCAGGAATCTCTCCGGTGGCCGGTGAAATTGCGGTTGGTTTCGCCTTTGCAAAAGTGGGAGGGAGAGGATCTCGTGCTCGCTGCGGATTGCAGTGCTTTCGTCACTCCGGATTTTCAGGGACTCACCCGGGGAAGGAGGGTACTCATCGGGTGTCCGAAATTCGACGATCTCAGGATATATCAGGAGAAACTGCGGGAGATCCTCAATCGGGGAAAACCAAGGTCTCTTGAGGTGATCCATATGGAAGTTCCCTGTTGCTTCGGTCTGTGGTCTTTAGCGGAGAGTCTCGTTCGGGAACTCGGAGAACCCCTGGCGCTTTCGCGAACGGTTCTCAGGGTAACGGGGGAGGTGAAGGAGGGTCAATAGGCCCGGGAGAGTAAGAAGGGGTTTCCGAGGTGCAGGTTTTTGAGGCCCTGTTTTTGGGCGCGGCGAAGCGCTTCTTCGGCGTGGCTTGTGGAGGTGGGGGGAAGGTCGGTGAGAAAGAAATTGGGGGCAAAACCGAGAAGCGCGTAGGGGATTTCGGGGTTTTGGGAGGCGATGAAAGCGGCAATTTTTTCCACCTCTTCCGGGGTGATGTAGCCGGGAACAAGCAGGGTGCTTGCGACCACCGTTACCTGGGGGTAATCCCGGGCTTTTTTGGCCGCCCAGGAAAAGTTCCGGAGGGTGAGGCGGTTAGAAACCCCAGTAAGCGCAAAATGCAGGCGTTCGTCGAAAGCTTTGAGGTCGAACTTGAGGATTCCCCCTGATTCGAGAGAAAGCTGGAACATTTCTTTGAGAATCCGGGGATGCGCGGCGCCGTTTGTTTCCCAGCAAATCCGCAACCGGTCTTTGAGTCTGCGAGCAAGTGCCAGGGCGTGGGGGATTTGAGGTATGGGGTCGCCGCCGAAAAAGCACAGGCACGCCACTTTTCCGTGTACTGCTTTTTCCAGGTCTTCCACAGAGGTGAGGGGGATTTTCTGTTCGAGGAGGGAATGGTGGTGCCAGTTCTGGCAGAAGAGGCAGGAAAAGTTGCAACCCCCGTAGAACACCGCCAGATTCTCCCGTCCCGGTCGCTTCTCGGGGCACACGAAGGAAGCCACGCAGTTTGAAGGAAGAGGATCGTAGTACCACTCTAAAAGCCCCTTTCGCGCCGTTCCCGCCAGACGTCTTCCTTCTTCGATGAGTCCGCAGAAGCTCTTCCCCCCTTTTCCGCAGCGATTGCCGCACAGGGTGCAGATGGGTTTGCCTCCGGGTGGCGCAGGAGGCATCCCCAGGTATTTCCGGGCGATGCGATGGGCGGTTTTTAAGAAGGGAAGAGCCCGGGGAAAATCGTTCTGGATACACTCCCCACACACCCCCAGAAACGCAGAGACCAGAATTGACTCCTTCCCGCAGAGGTGACAGATAGCCGGTGAGAATTCTTCCATCGTTTCTCAGAGCCTGGTAAGCGTCAGGTTTCCTTCCACCCCGAGTTTATCTCCCAGCACCACCACCACCCCTGCGATTCCCGGAATATCCCGAGCAAACCGCAGAACCTTTTCCACATCCTTTGTTTCTTTCACCCGGTTTCCCAGGCTTGTGGCCCAGGCGTCAGAAAGGGCGGCGGAGTGGGAGACCACCACCACCGCATCGGCATTTCCAAAGCTCAGGGAGGGACCGACTTTCCCGGAAGAAGTGGCCACTCCCCACACCTTTTTCCCCGCAAGGCGCAGGCCCACCCGGAAACTGAAGGGGGATTCCTCTCCGGCGTAAATCGCCACCACCCGCTCTTTTTGGGAGAAGAGGAAGAGGTCTCCCCCGTTTTCGATGATGAGTTCTGAGGTTTCCGGGAGGAGCGCTTCGGCCACCATTTCGTTGATCGCTCCGGCCACCGCGGCCATCGGCCCCACCTGCGCTTTCCGTGCGCTCTCGGCCATCAGGTGGCAGAGGCGCGGGGCAAAGGGGGGGAGCTCGATGGGGGAAAGGGAACGGAGGAAGCGGGGGTCGTAGCGAATATAGGCTTCCAGGTTTTCCCGCTCCCGGGAAAGCCTTTCCCGGGCAAGTTCAGTGAAATCGCGCTCTGCCAGGATGAAAAGGTCGCTCTCCTTGATTTTCACCGTGAAAGGCACGAGATCCGGTGCCTTCAGGTGCTCCCGGTAGAAACGGTGCTCGTAATCGGGCACTAAATCACCGCCTCCATAGCATGGGTGGGGCAGGCCAGGACGCACAGCTCGCAGGCGATGCACTTACCCTCATCGTAACGCACAAGATACGAAGGCCTTTCCATGGAAAGCGCTCCGGTGGGGCACACCCCCACGCAGGAACCGCAGTGGACGCATCGCTCCTCCACCATCCTGATGTCCTGGCTCAAGGATTCGAGCTCTACTCCGCTTTTTCGCAGGTACTGGAGCCCCTCTTCCACCTCTTCCTTCTCTTCCCCCAGGATATCCATCACCATGATCCCTTCCCGGTGGGGAGAAATGGAAGCCCGCAGGATGTTGAACCGTAGCCCAAACCGCAGCGCCAGTTCACACACCAGCGGCCGATCGGCGATATCGGAAGGGAAACGCAAAACCACTTTCTTGGAAATACTCATGCCGTTTGCCTCCTTTTAGGGAATCGCGTTGGTGGTTACCGGTCTTTCCACCAGATTTTTAAACCGTACTCCTGACTCCACTCCCGGAAGGGGAACGGCCGGTTGTGTCAGGGTAAAATGTCCCTCCTGAATCCATTTCTTGAGGGTTAAAGCCACTTCCCGGGCTCTGGCGTAGCTCGACTGCGCCGAGGTGGGGATTTCTTTTCCCTCCAGGCGAATTTTTCCGCTCCGTAGCTCCGCATAGCTCACGTACCCTAAGATTTCTCCGGTTCCGTGGGGATAGGCATGGCTATAATCCACCACCGGGGCCAGGATCTCTTCATCCCGCACCGAGCAGTAGTAGAGGATTTCCTCGCTGAGGATGGGAATGGGGATACCGAGCCCCACCGCCAGTGAACACCCGTATCCCCGGAGGCTCATACCCCACAGCCACCGAGCACTCATGCCTTTGAGGTCTCCGATCACCGCCAGGGTCCCCGCTCCTCCTTTGGGAATACCCCGTTCGGTCCGCTCCACCCCGGGGTTGTGCTGGGTACCCTGCCAGGCCACGTATCCCACCCCACCCCCCAGGAAAATCCGGGTTCCGATGCCGATGGTCTTATAATAAGGGTCGTTGAGGAGGGGGGAGAGTTGTCCGGCCGAAGAGTATCCGGCATTCCCGAGCCTGGGAAGGAGAACCCCAAGATACGTGTAGATGGTGCGGTCGGAGCAATTCACCGCCACGTTATAGTTCTGATAGGCATTGCGGGGATTGAAAAGGTAGGCTTCGTTGAGGTCTTTGAGGTTGATCCAGGTAGAAAGGCGTTTACGGGGGTAACAGTCCGTTCCATAGGCATAGGCTTCGAGTAAAACGTCTTTTCCGGCCACCAGGTCCTGGATCACGTGGCCTCCGCCGTATTTGAATTCCCCCGGATGGACTTTATTGAGGGGATCGTCCTTGGCGGGCTGGGTAGCACCGATGTAGAGGTCCACCGCCGCCAGCCCTGCATAGGCCATCACCCCGTTTAAGTAGGCTTCGTGGATTTTCATCCGGGGCTTGGTATGGCCGATGTTCAAAAAAGCTCCCGAAGAACACATGGTCCCGAAGGTTCCGGTGGTTACCACATCCACCTCCCGGGCCACCTTTTCCACTCCCTTTTCAGCCACGAGATCGATTACCTCTTCGGCGGTAACCACCACCACCTTCCCGGTGCGGATCTTCTCGTTGATCTCTTCGTAAGACCGAAGCACCTGCTCCATAAACTCACCTCCCTTGTAATCTGGATAAAAAAATCCCTCGTCCAAGGGACGAGGGATGCACTCGTGGTACCACCCTTCTTCGCCGGAGCGAACCGGCCTCATTCAGAAAGTCCCGGTAACGGAGGAACGCCGTCGATGGCTACTCACCGTTCACCACCGAAGCTCCGGGGCCATGTTCACCACTTCTGGATACCCGGCTCCCACCTTGCCCGGGCTCTCTCTGTTCCTTCTGGTGGCTACTCATCCCCTTCATCGCCAAAGGATTGAATTTGCGATGATTATAGTGTATCACCCCTCTTTTGTCAAGTAAGTTTATCTTTTTAGTAGATTTAAAACCACGCTGCCGGAAGGTACTCCCTTTCTTCCTCGAACATCTCCTCTGTCATTTTCTTGATCTCGTCCAGGGAGAGCACCGCCGCGGTGAGCGGATCGTAGTAGAGCGAAGCGTAGATACTTTCCCGGTCTTTCTGGAGGATACCCCGCACCACCATTTCCTGGCTCTGGACCACCATCCGGTTGAGCGCCACAAGTTGCCGGGGTAAATCTCCCACCCACGCTGGCCGAATCCGCTCCCTCTCCACAAAGCAGGGCACCTCCGCAATACATTCCGGGGGAGGTTCGTGATGGCACCCCGGTTGGGAAGGTTCACGTTGGTTTTGTCAACCCTGCCCCTCAAAATTTGGGGAGAATTTTTTCGAGGTTCGCATTTTCTCTTTTTATCCGGAGGGCGTATGGTGAGAAGAAACCGGAGAGAACGTTTTCTCAAATAGCCACGTTCTCAAAATTCTTTCCCCCCGCCCGGTGAAGCGCTATAATGGTAAAAGGGGTAATGGATATGAAGGCGATGGTGCTGCGCAGAATCTGGAATTTGCGGGAAAACCGCGCGCCTCTTGAGCTTGAAGAGTGGCCGGTGCCTATCCCGAAAGAGCGGGAAATCCTGGTGCGAGTTTCGGTGTGTGGGGTGTGCCGGACGGAGCTCGATGAGATCGAGGGGAGAACCCCGCCTTCCTTTTTCCCCATCATCCTGGGGCACCAGATTGTGGGGGAAGTGGTGGAGGTGGGAGCGAAGGGAACGCGGTTTCGTCCTGGCGAGCGGGTGGGGATTGCCTGGATTCACTCTGCCTGTGGGAAGTGCCGTTTTTGCGTGGGAGGCCGGGAGAATCTCTGTGCGGCGTTTTCCGGAACCGGAAGAGATGCTCACGGGGGATATGCGGAGTATACCGTGGTGGGGGAAGATTTTGCCTATCCGGTTCCAGCGGGTTTTTCCGATGAGGAAGCGGCGCCTTTACTCTGTGCGGGAGCGGTGGGGTACCGGGCGCTGCGGCTGGGAGAAATCGAGGATGGGGAGAACGTGGGTTTTGCAGGGTTTGGTGCTTCGGGGCACTTGGTGATGAAAACCGTCCGCCACCTTTTCCCCTCTTCGAGGATCTTCGTCTTTAGCCGCAACCCCGAAGAGCGAGCTTTTGCGCTGCAATTGGGAGCTTTCTGGGCGGGAGATTTCGGGGAGGAACCTCCGGAGAAAATCCACTGTATCATCGACACCACCCCGGCCTGGAAGCCGGTGGTAACGGTGCTTTCGGCGCTGACACCCGGGGGAAAACTCATCGTAAACGCCATCCGCAAAGAAGATGGGGATAAGGAGTGGCTTCTCAAGCTCCAGTATTCCCGAGACCTGTGGATGGAAAAGGAGATCCAGAGTGTCGCCAACGTAACCCGGAGGGATGTGGCGGAGTTTCTGGAAATCGCTACTCGATTCTCCATCCGTCCCGAAGTGGAAGTATTTCCTTTGAAAGAGGCCAACCGGGCGCTTCTCGAACTCAAAGAAGGGAAGATCCACGGAGCCAAAGTCCTGAAGGTAAGGGAGGGTTGAAGGGTGGAAAAAGCACGGGGGGTGCGAACCGAGCGGATTCCGCTTGGAAAACTTGAGGTGGGGCAGGTTCTGACCACCACGCTTCTTGATGAGAAGGGGCAGGTGCTTCTTGCCAAAGGAAAGCAGATCACCCGGCCTTTCTTAGAGCGACTCAAAGCCCGGGGGCAGGAGTATGTGCTCCTGGAAATCCTCGAAGAGGTGGAGGCGGTTGCGGCTACCGAAGACGTTCCTTTGGAAGTGAAGAAGAAAACCCTCGAGGACCTTCAGGACACCCTTACCGCCTTGAGTCAGAAAAAATCGGTCTCGATACAGCCATTGGAGCAGGATGTGCGCCGCATCGTGAACGACGTGCGCTCCCACCGGGAAGTGGTGATCCCCATCATCCAGCTTAAAAAACACGACGACTTCACCTTCACCCATTCCCTGAACGTCTCCGTCATCGCCGTTTTTCTGGGAAAGTTTCTGGGATTGGGAGAGGAAGAAATCCGGCTTTTAGGTCTGGGAGCCCTCCTGCACGATCTGGGAAAACTCCATATCCCCCAGGAAATCCTGCGAAAATCCCAACCCCTCACCCCCGAGGAGTACCGGATCATCGAGAAACACCCGGTGACGGCGCTGAAAATCCTGGATGAATACGCCGCAATCGGTGGGCGCGTCAAAAACGTAGCCTTTGAACACCACGAGAAGCTCGATGGGAGCGGTTACCCCCGGAGGCTCTTTGGAAGAGATATTTCCCTTTTAGCTCAGATCACCGCCGTAGCCGATATTTACGAAGCCCTCACCTCCGACCGCCCCTACCGGAAAGCGTTGCCCCTTTTCGAGGTAGTGGAGTACCTGATGGGGAACGCCGGATATAAGCTGGATGAAAAGGTGGTGACCACCTTTGTAAGCCACATCTCCCCCTACCAGGTGGGGGATGTGGTGCAACTCTCAAGCGGGGAAGAGGCGGTGGTCGCTCGTCTCAATCCCATCCTCCCTTTCCGACCGTTTGTGCGCCTGCGCATCAAAAGACCCGATGGGACGGTGGTGTTGTCCGAGGAAATCGACCTTTCCCGGTCCCTCATCCTCACCATCGTGGGAGAGATCGAACTCCAGAGCCAGATTCAGGTGGAGTGAAGCCGGAAAAATGTGTCGACCAGAGTCAAAATTTCCTGGGTGAGCTGCTCTCGGTTCTGAGGTCGGAGCAAGAACTTCTTTGCACCCGCTACCTCGAAAAGGTGCTCTACTTCCCGGAGCGGGGGAAAGGCAGAGGTAACCAGAAGAAAAGGCAGCGCTTCCCAGACCCGGAAAAACCACTCTCGGAAAAGTACGGAACAGAATTCCATCTTACCCACCTCGTCGAGAAGAAGTGGGGTTCCTGCGGTGAGCGCTTCCTGGAGTTCCCGGACTCCTATGGTTTCCAGGTCCTCAAGGAACACCCCATACCTCCCCACCTGCAAATGTGTATCAACCCCGGTGCGTGCCAGGATCCCCTCTTTTCCGCTCAGAGTTCGGATGAGAAACCCGGTCCGTTCTCCTCTTTCCCGGATTTCCGCAGTATAAAAGCCCCGGAAGCGTCCCGGGAAAGCCGAAGCAACTTTCGCTACCAGGGTAGTCTTTCCCGTTCCCGGTCTTCCCAGCACGATCACTCTCTCCATGCTTTACAATCCCTTCCTTTCCGGATATAGTATCCCCAAATGGAGAATTTCATCAAGTTTCTGGGTACCGCAGGAGCACGTTTTGTGGTGACCAAGCAGCTCCGCGCATCAGGAGGATTGTGGATTTCATATCGGGGTACCGCCGTGCACCTCGATCCCGGTCCGGGGGCACTGGTGCGGGCGCTTTCCAGCCGTCCCGCACTTTCCCCTTCTTCGCTCGGTGCGATTCTCGTTTCCCACCGCCACATCGACCATGCGAACGACTGTAACATTATGGTGGAGGCGATGACGGAGGGGGGAACGAAAAAGCGGGGCTTGGTGTTTCTCCCCGCCGAAGCGCTTCAGGGGGAGCCGGTGCTTTTCGGGTATCTCCGCGAAACCCTGGAAGGTGTTCATACCTTCGAAGAGGGGGGTGAATACCGGGTGGGAAACATCACCTTTCAAACGCCGCTCCGCCACGTTCATTCGGTAGAAACCTACGGCTTCCGGTTCCTTTTCTCTGAGGGGGTGGTTTCGGTGATCACCGATACCCTCTTCCACGAAAAGCTTCTCGAAGCCTACGCTCAAAGCCGCATCCTCATCATCCACACCGTGCGGCTTAAAAAGGAAAAACATTCCCAGCTTCTTCATTTAAGCGCCGAAGAGGCGCGAATCCTCATCGAAGCCATCCGACCGGACCTGGCGGTGCTCACCCATTTCGGGATGACGATGCTCCAGGCGAAACCCTGGAGGGTGGCCGAAGACCTCTCTCAGAAAACCGGCCTCAAAGTGATCGCTGCAAACGACGGGTTGAGCCTCCCCCTTTTTTAAAGGCGACCGATGTTCAGGTAGAAGCGGGTTAGAAAGACCGCCACATAAGAGAGGATGCCACTCCCCACCACGGTGTTGATGATCACCCCGAAAAAGGGGAGGAACTCGAAAAGCCAGAATAAGAGATACCCCACCACTCCAAAGAAAAGCGCTATCACCAGAAAGGTGAAACATTCCCCCAGATTTTCGAAGGATAACTGGAAGCTGTGGCGAATCGCCGAGAAAGGGTCTTCACGTTCAATGATGAGCACCGGCAAAACGAACATGAGGAGAAACCCCAAAAGTAAACCGGGGAACACGAAAAAGACCGAAAAGAAGCTCACCAGAAACCCCAAAATCAAAGAAGCTAAGAACACCTCTCCAAAGCGCGGAGCGAGAATCCGCCAGGCTCGCAGAATATCCGCTTTTTCCCGATACCGCGCCTCCCAGACCAAACCCACAATGAATCCCAGCGCGACAAATCCCAAAAGAATCCCCAGCATCACCAAGGCAATGCTTACCCCCCACTGGAAGAACGCTGTGATCCAGGTGAGGCTTCGGCGCCACACCAGATGATTCGCCACCGCCATCAGAAACGCCGCAGGTAAAGCGGGGATAATGGTCTCGGGGTTACGGGAAAGGAATCGCCAACTTTCCCGCAGTTCCTGCCAGAAATCGCAATACATCATGGCGCTCATCCCCTCGCCTCTTTTTTGATTATAATAATGGTAGTTGAGTGAAGAAGCAAGGGGAGATAACGGTGCACGGTATATCTTTCCAGACCCTCATCGTCGCTTCGCAGAACCGCCCCACGAAAAGTTTGGCGCGGTTTCTCCAGTGTTCCTTGCATATTCCCCACCGGCGAGAAATACCCCCGAAAGAAAAATGGCCTGAAAGGCTTTTTTATCCCTTCCTTTTCATCGCCGAAAACCATGCGCTCACCGCTTTCGCCTGTGAGCATACCGCCGCGCATTTCCCCTCCCGGGATTTTTTCCTCATCGTTCTCGATGCGCACCTGGATATCTTTACCCCCCCGGAGAACCCGCAAACGCTACACCGGGGAAATTTCCTCCGTTACCTTCTCACTCGAAAGATAGTCACCGAAGAAACGCTTCTTGTTGCACCTCTTGAAGATCCACTTCCGGCACTAAAAGAGGGGCTCCGGGGTTTTGGAGAAGGTGTTTACTACCTCTCCTGGGATATTGATTTCGGTTTCCCGCAGTACGCTTTTTTCCCTGCCACACAGCATCTTTCCTTCTCTACCCTCGGGGAGATCTTCCACCTCCTCGGCTCTCACCTCCATAAAAAGAATCGCTACCTGGTGGGAATGGATATCGTCGAGATTAACGGCGCTTCCCTGCGGTATCCCGAAAAAGTCGCCTTTGAAATAACCACTCTTCTCCAGCACCTGCACCCTCAAAAGATTCCCATCACACCGCTTCCACTTTCCCTTATCGCCACTCTATAGCACCCCTCCATTATTGGTTACCGAAGAAAGCGCAATAAAACAACCCGGCGGTTTTTCAGCTGTTGCAAGGATGCGTCAGCATCCTTTTGTTTTTCTTCCGTGTTTTTCCTTTCCCAGGGGGCTTGGGGGGGGTCTTTTTCCCCCCAACGTTATGCGGAAGCATCCTTGTATTTTTTCTCCTGCGGTTAAAGGGTTTCCACGTTCTCAAAGAGAGACTGCTTCGGAAACGAAAATACCACCTCGCGGTGACGGGGTGGGATAGCGAAACTTCGAGATGCTGAAACAAGTTCAGCATGACGAGGTGGTGAGATGCTGAAACAAGTTCAGCATGACGAGATAGTGGTAGCGTCACCCTGAACACCACTTATGCTTCACCCTGAACATCACCCCTACGTCACCCTGAACACCATCTATACGTCACCCAAAACACCACTTATACGTCACCCTGAACTCGTTTCAGGGTCTCGTCTTTTTCTCTACGTCACCCTGAACTCGTTTCAGGGTCTCGTATTGAAAACCTGAGATGCTGAATCGAGTTCAGCATGACGGAGTAGTAGCGGTGTCACCCTGAACACCAAAGAAGTGCGTCACCCTGAACACCATCTATACGTCACCCAAAACACCACTTATACGTCACCCTGAACTCGTTTCAGGGTCTCGTTTTTCTCAGTGGTTTTAGAGTCTCACAGTGAAAAACCGGAACTGCGAGACCACTTCGCAATGAGTTACCGCAAATTGAATATACGGTGATAGCTCTGGGGAGAGAATGCTTCGGAAACCAAAAAACCACACTCGCGGTAACAACCCCCGGGAGAAACTCTTCGGCTCGTGTCATCCTTTTGAAGAGTCACCGCTTGTACCATGGGGTTCTGGGTGGGGTTTTCAAATTGTCGCCTATTTTTAGGATGAAAGCTTGATAGATTGGAAGATTCGAAGTATCCTTATGGGATAGAGAGGGTGAGGAGTGTATGGGGTTGAAAATCGCCGTTACCGTGGAAGTTATCGTGCTTTTGAGTTTTTTTGTTACCCCCCTTTTTTCTCTGGAAGCTATTGATCGTGCGGAGGTGCTTCTAGAGGAGGGGAAGAATGACGAGGCGCTGGAGCTCCTTGTGCCGCTTTTAAAGAGTGAAAACGAGGAAGAGCTTGCTCGAGCGACCGAGCTTCTCTATCGTCTCTACTACGAGAAAGGGGAAAAGGATCAAGCGGTGGCGGCGCTCGAAACCTACCGCCAGAAGTTCCCCGGGACGTTCACCAGCTATCTCTATCTCTACTGGATAGCGAAGCTGGAGGAAGAAAAGCAGCATTTCGATCGTTCCATTGCCCTCCTTCGCCAGTTCATCGATACCTATCCGGAGAATCCGGATTTTTCGGACCCCTATAACCTCAGGTGTCAGGTGAAGGAAGACCTGGCGTATGCGCTGCGCTACTATAAAAACGATTACCCCCAGGCGGTGAAAGCCTATGAAGCGGTTTTAGCCTGTATCGAAGAAGAGGAAAAACCCCGGATTCTCATGGAAATCGCTTCTTGCTATGAAAGGATGAAGGACTTTGCCAGAGCCAAAGAGACTTACGCAAGGGTTGGCAAGGAGTCGGAGGATGAGTTTTACCGCCGGTGGTCTGAGTTGCGTATCCTTTATCTCACCGAAAAGCCCTCCGGTGCTCAAAAAACCCCTCAGGCGCTCGCCGAAAAGCTCGCTCAGGCTTTTGAAAAAAGGGACCTGGGGGCGCTGGAGAAACTGGCCAAAAAGGGCGATTTCTGGGCGGGGGTGATTTTCAGCGAGTTCGATATCGATACCTTCGCCAAAACTAGAACTTATTTTGCCCGTTACCTCACGTCTTCGCCGGGACTTCGGGTGAATAGAACCCCGGAAAAGAAAAATAACGACCTGGTTTTACGCCTGGAAAACTGGGGCGATCCCGACTACAACATCCTGTATCTCGTCATCGAGGAAGGAATCTATGGCTGGGAGTGGAAGGGGATCATCCTCTCCAGCACCAGCCTGGAAAGCCTTTCCGAATCTTCTCCGGCGGGTGAGGGAAACCACTAAAGGAGTGATGCTCTTTGAGAGAGCGGGTGGCATCTCGGCAGAGGAAAACCACAGAAACCATGGTGGAAGTGGATTTGCATCTCGACGGGACGGGAAAAGCGGAAATCGAGATGGATATCCCCTTCTTCCCCCATCTTCTGACGAGCCTGGCTTTTTACGCGAGCTGGGACTTGCGTCTTGCCGCTCTGGGGGATGTGGCGCTCGTCGATGCCCACCACACTGTGGAGGATGTGGGGATTGTGCTGGGGGAAGCGCTGGCCGAATGTCTGGGTGATAAGAAAGGTATCCGGCGGTTCGCTACCGTTTTTATCCCCATGGATGAAGCGTTGAGCATGGTTTCGCTGGACTGTAGCGGCCGGCCGTATCTTTTCTACGAAACCGTAGCCCTCGCCGAGCGGGTGGGGGAATTCGAGACCACCCTCGTCGAAGAGTTCCTGCGGGCCTTTACCTATAGCGCCAGGATAACCCTTCATGCTAAAATATGGTGGGGTAAAAATGCGCACCATTGTCTGGAGTCGCTCTTTAAAGCTCTGGGTAAAGCATTGCATGAAGCGACAACCGTATCCGGGGAAATCATCCCTTCGACCAAAGGCATTCTATAGGAGAGGGTGGCGATGATCGCAATTGTAGATTACGGAATCGGGAATTTGCACAGTGTTTCCAAGGCGCTGCAGCGGTTGGGAAAGGAAGTAACCATTGCCCAGGACGAGAAGGCGTTGCACGAAGCGGAAGCGATAATACTCCCCGGGGTGGGTTCTTTCGGGGAAGCCATGGAGAACATGGAAAAAACGGGAATCCTCGAACCTCTGCGGCGAGCGCACCTTGAAGGAAAACCCATTCTGGGAATTTGTCTGGGCCTGCAGCTTTTCTTTGAGCGGAGCCAGGAATCCCCCCGCAAAAAGGGGTTGGCGTTTCTGGCTGGAGAAGTCCGCAAGCTCCCTCCCACCTCCAAGATTCCCCACATCGGCTGGAACCGGGTGTACTTCAAAAAAACCACCCCGGTTACCGAAGGTATACCTCAGGGGCGCTTTTTCTACTTTGCCAACTCCTTCTACGCCGTTCCGGAGGAGGAGTCCTGCGTGGTGGGTATCTGCAATTACAACGTGGTAATCCCGGCCATGGTGAACCTCGATAACCTCTGGGGTGTTCAGTTCCACCCCGAGAAGAGTGCCCGCTGGGGTATGAAATTTCTGGAGAACTGGGTGAAAAGTCTTTCCGCATGATCCTTCCCATTCCGGCAATCGACATCATCGCAGGGAAAGTGGTCCGGTTAGAAAAGGGTGATTATGAGCGCCTCACCATTTTCGGCGATTCTCCGCTGGCGGTGGCGCGGAAGTGGGAGGCCGAGGGGGCACCCATGCTCCATGTGGTGGATCTTGAGGGAGCACGGTTGGGACGTCCGGTGAACCTGAGGACCATTCGGAAAATCGTGAAAGGAGTCCATATTCCGGTTCAGGTGGGTGGGGGAATACGCACCGTGGAAACCATGCGGCGCTACCTCGATCTGGGGGCCGAGAGGGTAGTCGTGGGGAGCGTGGCCGTGAAAGACCCCCAGGAATTCGAAAAGATGGTGGCCGAAGCCTCCTTGCAAATCGCGGTGAGCCTGGATGTGGAAGAGGGGAACCTCAAGGTCCAGGGCTGGACGGAAGGAACCACCATCCGGGCGGCGGCATTTGCTCGCAAGCTCCAGGCCGAAGGTATCAATCATTTCATCTTCACCGACATCGCCCAGGACGGGATGCTCACCGGAATCCGTCCCCAGGTGATCCGGGAATTTTTGCGCGAGAGCGGCGTTTCGATCATCCTGGCCGGGGGGGTGAGCCGACCGGAGGATATTGTGCAGGTGAAAGCAATCGAGGGTATCGAGGGAATCATCCTGGGCAAAGCCCTCTACACCTCGGCCCTGCGGTTACCGGAAGTGATTACCATGTTACAGGGGGAATAAAAATTGTTGGCCAAACGAATCATTCCGTGTCTGGATGTGAAAGAGGGAAGAGTGGTGAAGGGCGTCCACTTTGAGGACATCAAAGACGTGGGCGACCCGGTGGAACTCGGGAAGCGCTACGAAGAGGAGGGGGCGGATGAGCTGGTGTTTCTGGACATCACCGCCTCCTACGAAAAGCGGGAAATCATGATCCATGTGGCCGAAAGGGTGGCCGAAACCCTCACCATCCCCTTCACCGTGGGCGGGGGCATCGGGAGCGCCGAGCACGTGAGTAAGCTCCTCAAAGCCGGAGCGGATAAGGTTTCCGTGAACACCCAGGCGGTGCTCAACCCGGATCTCGTGCGGGAACTGGCGGAAAAATTCGGGAGCCAGTGCGTGGTGGTGGCCATCGACGTGAAGAAAACCTGGGACCGGATTACCCACCGCAGCTACTGGGAAGTGTTCATTAACGGGGGGCGAACTCCCACCGGCAAGGACGCCATCGCCTGGGCGCAGCAGGTGGAAAAACTGGGGGCCGGGGAGATTCTCCTCACCAGCATGGATACCGACGGCACCCAGTTGGGCTACGACATCAGTCTCACCCGGAAAGTGGCCGAAAAGGTGAACATCCCGGTGATCGCTTCCGGTGGGGCGGGAAAGCTGGAACACCTGGCCGCGGTGTTGCAGGACGGGAAAGCCGACGCTGCCCTGGTCGCTTCTATCTTCCACTATCGTTACTTCACCGTTCCGGAAGCCAAGGCTTTCCTGAAAAAACGGGGTATCCCGGTGCGGGTGGAGGACTGATGGTGAACCTCTGGAGCCTCCTCAAAACCGAAAACGGGCTTATCCCGGCCATCATCCAGGATGTGCGCAGTGGCAAAGTCCTCATGATGGCCTACATGAACGAAGAAGCCCTCCGCAAAACTCAGGAAACCGGCACCACCTGGTTTTACAGCCGCAGCCGCAAAACCCTGTGGAACAAAGGTGAGCAAAGCGGCCACCGCCAGCGGGTCTGTGGAATCTACCTCGACTGCGATAGCGACACCTTACTTATCCAGGTGGAGCAGGAGGGGGTGGCCTGCCACACCGGCTTTTTCTCCTGCTTTCACCGGGAAATCCGTGGGGAGGAAGCCTCTACCCCCGACCCTCAATTCCCCCCTTATACGAAGGCTTCCTTCCTTGCGGAGCTTTTTGAGGTGATTCAAAGCCGCGCCCTTTCTGCAGATTCCACTTCCTACACCGCCCGGCTTTTCGCGGAGGGACGGGAGAAGATTCTGCGCAAAATCGCCGAGGAAACCACCGAGGTGCTCCTCGCGACTCTGGAGAGCAACGATACGGATAGAGCGCACCTGCGGTGGGAAGTGGCCGACCTCCTCTACCATCTCCTGGTGCTGTTACAGAACGAAGGGCTCTCCTACTACGACGTGGTGGAAGAGCTGCAAAAAAGACGCAAAAAACCGGCGGGGTAGCGGCCGCTACCCCGCCGCTACCTCTCAGAGGGCTGCTTCGCCCGTTTCCCCGGTGCGAATGCGGACCACCTCGCTGACCGGATAGACGAAGATTTTCCCGTCACCGGCTTTATCCGTCCGGGCCACTTCCATCACCGCGTCGACCACCCGCCGGTAATCGCCATCCCGAATGAGCACTTCGATCTTGGTTTTGGGGAGGAAGGGGATCTCGTACTTCCTTCCCCGGAACTGCTCCACCAGGCCTTTCTGGCGCCCCCGTCCCTCCACCGAATAGATGGTTACCCCGGCGTACCCCAGGTTCTCCAGGGTATCCACCACCTCCGCTACCTTTTCCTCACGAACGATGATTTCCAGCTTGTACACGCTCACTCCTCCTTTCGGTGAAAAACATCCGGTGCCGGATGAACTCCGGATAAGCCGGACTCCCGTGCTCGAGAACATCGAGCCCCTGTAATTCTTCTTCCGGTGAAACCCGGATACCCACTGTCCGGTCCATGAGCTTGAAGAAGAGGTACCCCAGGCCGAAGCTCCAGGTAACTACCGTCACCACCCCGATGAGCTGGGCAAGAAGCTGTCCTGCGCCGCCTCCGTAGAAGAGTCCGGTGACATAAGGTGGTTCAAGAGAATAGAGCCCATAGGTCCCATCGGCAAAAAGTCCCACACTCAGAAGTCCCCACAGGCCATTAATGCCGTGGACACTCACCGCTCCTACGGGGTCGTCGATTCCCCGGGATTCCAGAAAATAGACCCCGGCGATCACCAGGATTCCGGCCACCGCCCCGATCACCACCGCCGCCCACCCCTCAATCCAGGCGCAGGGTGCGGTGACGGCCACCAGTCCTCCCAGGGTTCCATTGAGCGTCATCCCCAGGTCCCACTTTCTGGTCTTGGCGTACATGATGATGAGGGTGACGAAAGCCCCGGCTGCGGCAGCCAGGTTGGTATTCACTGCCACCATGGCGGTTCGCAGGTGATGGGCGCTGAAGGTGCTGCCGGGGTTAAACCCGAACCACCCGAACCACAGGATAAAGGTTCCCAGTGCCGCTAAGGACATATTGTGGCCGGGGATAGCCAGGGGTTTCCGGTCTTTCCCGTACTTCCCGAAGCGTGGGCCGAGCACCATCGCCCCGGCCAGTCCCACCATTCCTCCCACCGCGTGCACCACACCGGATCCAGCAAAATCCACATGCCCCGCTCCGAAGGGAAGGCTACTCAACCACCCTCCCCCCCACACCCAGTGCGCGTAAATGGGATAAACGAAGAGACTGACGAGAAACGTATAGAGGAGGTAGATGGAGAATTTCAGCCGTTCCGCCACCGCCCCGGAAACGATGGTTGCCGCGGTTCCACAGAAAACGAGTTGCCAGAAGAAGTCGAGATAGGTTCCCACGTCGTAAGATTCCCCATGCAGGAACCAGTGGCCGGAACCGATGAATCCCCCGATGTCTTTCCCTTTCAGGAATCCATATCCCACGGCGAAAAACACAAGCGAAGCCACCACAAAGTCAATGAGATTCTTGCTCAGAAGGTTTGTGGTGTTTTTAGAGCGACAGAAACCCGTCTCCACCATAGCAAAACCGGCCTGCATGAAGAAGACCAAAAACCCGCAAAGCAGCACCCACACAAAATCCACCGCAAGACCCGGATTCCCCTCGATTGTTGCTTTCCCTCCCGGATCCGCCGCCAGAGCTACGCTTCCCAGGATAAACTGGATAACGAAAAGAAGAAGAATTCCCCAGATGATTTTCCGCACCGCTATCACTCCTTTCTTGTTTTTTGAATCCGCTGCACCGTGTGTTTTGAACGTTCCTCTCACCCCCTTGGAAACAAAAAACCCCTGACTGGAAAGCGACTTCGCTTCCCAAATCAGGGGCTACCCTTTGCCCGAAATTTTCACCTGTAAAAGAAGAAGTCCCTGCACCCCTGCAGGGACTTCTTTATCCCCTTATGCTACTTCGCACTTCCTGTCAATGAGTATACGAAAAAACCGGATAAAGTCAACCCCCTTTTGGGGTGTGGGGCGACAATTTGAAAGAAACCCTGGGGAGGAAACACCCCCAAACCCCCCCAGAATTCCCTTTGCGTCACCGTATATTCAATTTGCGGTAACTCATTGCGAAGTGGTCTCGCAGTTCCGGTTTTTCACTGTGGGACTCTAAAACCACTGAGAAAGACGAGACCCTGAAACAAGTTCAGGGTGACGCAACTTCTTTGGTGTTCTGGGTGACACCGTTACCACCCCGTCATGCTGAACTTGATTCAGCATCTCAAAAAGAGACCCTGAAACAAGTTCGGGGTGACGTTACTACTACCCCGTCATGCTGAACTTGATTCAGCATCTCAAAAAGAGACCCTGAAACGAGTTCAGGGTGACGCAACTTCTTTGGTGTTCAGAGTGACACCGTTACCACTCCGTCATGCTGCACTTGATTCAGCATCTCAAAAAGAGACCCTGAAACAAGTTCAAGGTGACGTAAAGATGGTGTTTAGGGTGACGCTACCACCCCGTCATGCTGAACTTGTTTCAGCATCTCAAAGTTTCGCTATCCTACCTCGTCATGCTGAACTCGATTCAGCATCTCAAGACGAGACCCTGAAATAAATTCAGGGTGACGTTACCACTACTTCGTCATGCTGAACTCGATTCAGCATCTCAAAAAGAGACCCTGAAACAAGTTCAGGGTGACGTAAGGGTGTTATTCAGGGTGACGCAACTTCTTTGGTGTTCAGGGTGACGTAGAGGCAAAGACGAGACTATGAAGCGAGGGGGGTGAAAGGAGAGATTGCTTCGGAAACGAAATATCAGGTTCGCAGTGACAGAAAGGGGGTGAAGCAGTCTCTCCCCCCGCGAAAGTGAGATTCCTCACCACTCTGTGGTTCGGAAGGGGGGTGTCTTTCGCAAGCAGAGAGCGCTCTTTTCGTTTTTCCAGGGTTTTCAGTCACTCGAGTGGTTAGAATGGGAAGGGGGTTTCGCAAGAAGCAAAAAGGGGTGGAGTAGCCCCGTTTTTCTTCGTGTTGAGCGGGGAAGCTGCGGTACCTTTTGTGGTAGCTGGAGGGAAGGTGGAGTGAGGGATAAGAGGGGTGGGTTTACGCGGCTTCGGTGGCACCACCTGGGGGTGAAAATATGCTGCCGGGGTGAAGTGGAAATGAGAAGCAGAATGCTTCGGAGTCAGAGGTTCCCGTCTTTAAGAAGTCGGAGGAACGCGTCCACCACCAGGGGGTCGAATTGAAGCCCGCGAAAGCGCTGGAGCTCCCGGAGCGCCTCTTCCTTCGTCATCGGGGGTTTGTAGGGGCGTCCGGAGCGCATCACATCGTAAGCGTCCACCACGCTCACAATCCGGGAAAGAAGGGGAATCTCCTCCCCCCGCAAACCCCGGGGGTAGCCGGTGCCGTCGTAACGTTCGTGGTGGGAGAGAATAGCCGGGGCGATGGGGATGAGTTCCGGTGAAGCCTGGGCGATGCGGAAACCCACTTCGGGGTGTGTTTTAATTATCTCCCATTCTTCCGGAGTGAGGGGGGCGGGTTTTTCGAGGATCGCTCGGGAAACCGCGATTTTTCCCAGGTCGTGGAGGCGAGCTAAGAGTTCCAGTTCTTCCAGCTCTTCTTCCCGGAGGTCCAGTACTTCTCCCAGGCGCCGGGAGAGTTCCACCATGCGGTGCGCGTGTTCTTCGGTTTCCTGGGTGGTTTCGTGGAGGGAACGTTCTAAAAGCGAAATGATCGCCGAGTGGGTGCTGCGGGTTTCGGTGAGTTTGCGGCGGTGTAGCCACTTCTCCGCTCGGGAGAGCGCCACTTCGAAGGGTTCCCGAGGATCCTCCCAGAGGGTAAAACCTAAAGAGAAGCTGAGGGGCGCAAAGGGAGCGTCCGCTTTTTTCCCCTGTTCGCGCAGGGAGGAGGCTGTTCTCTGGAGGGTTTCTTCGGAGGCGGAAGGTAAAAGCGCCAGAAACTCATCCCCACCGAAGCGAAAAAGATAGGCTTCAGGGGGGCAGGAGAGCCGCAAAACTTCGGCGAAATGCTGCAGAAGCTGATCGCCGGTTTTCTCGCCGAAAGCTTCGTTCACCAGGCGTAACCCGTTCACATCGCAGAGGAGAAGCCCCAGGGGAAAGGGAAGAGGCGGTTCCCGAAGAAAATCACGCAGAAAGATGCGGTTATAAAAACCGGTGAGCTGATCATGGGTGGCGAGATACTGGATGCGTTCTTCGGCGAGTTTTCGCTCGGTGACATCCTGGATGAAGCCCTCAAGATACACCGCCTTTTCCCCTTCAAAAATCCCCGTTCCCCACTCTTCCACCCAGAGGTACATCCCGTTTCGGTGGCGCAGACGGTAGCGGAGGTGGAAGGTGGTGCGGGTACGGAGCGCTTTGGCGATCGCCCTTTCCATCTCCGGGAGGTCTTCGGGGTGGCACAGGGAAGCGTAGGTGATGCGACCGGCGAGAAACTCTTCTCGGGGATAACCGGTGAGATCCTGGATGCGCTCGTTGAGGTAGAGCATCACCCAGGGAACCTCGGGGTAGCACAGGTACACCACCCCGGGGATATTTTCGGCGAGTAAGCGGTAGCGCTCTTCCACCGCCTGCAGTGCTTTCCGCATCTTTATTTTATGGAACGCAAACCCCAGATCCTGGGCGATTTCCCGCAAAAGGTCTTGCACCTCGGGGTCGTTCCGGAACGTCTGGGGAATGGCAATCCCCAGGACCCCGTAGGTTTCGCTTTCAAAGGAGAGAGGGAGCACCACCGCAGAATGCTGGGGGTACACCTCGGTTAACGGGCACGGCGGGCACTCCGAAGCCACTTCACCGATACAAAGGATTCCCTCCCGAAGCACTCGCTCCACGCAGGGGGGAAGAAAGCCGCGCTCGATTTCTTGCCGGAGTCCCGGAATCCCTTCCCCGCAGGCTATCCAGCCTTTTTCTTCTTCGAGGAAGACTATCCAGGCACCCATAACCCCCATGGCTTCGGTAAGTTTCTCGCAGGCTCTCCGGGCTAAGTGATGCGGATTTTCTTCCTGGGTGATGAGTTGGTTGACGTTCCGGATCGCAAAGAGCAACCTCTTGAGGTACGCCTCACGCTCCGCAGCTTCACGCAGCGCGGTGACGTCGTCGAAAACCACGCAGTAGCGTTTCTCTTCCCCGGGGGGGCGGTAGGCGTGACAGCGGTAGTAACGTCCGGTGGGAGTATGGTAGAGCTCGAAGGTTTGGGGAACTCCGGTGGTTGCCACCGCGGCGTGGTAACGGAACCACTCCTCCTCCATCCCCGGCCAGAGCTCCCGGGCGGTTTTCCCAAGAATTGCTTCCCTCTGTACTCCCACCACCCGTTCATACGCTTTATTCACGTAGAGGATACGGAAGTCCACAAATCTCCCGGTTTCATCGAATATCCCTTCGTGCACCACAAAGGCGTTGATCATATTCTCCAAAAGCCCCTCGAACTCCCGACTTTTCGCTTCCACTGCGTGCGCCAGGTGCTCTCGCTCACTCACATCCCGGGCGATCCCCTCTATAGCCACCAACTCTCCCAAAGCATCGTAAACCGGGATATTCACCTGTTCGACATGGAGAATGGAACCATCTTTTCGCACGAAGCGCAGCGTCACCGGCTTTCCCCAGGCTTTTCCCTCAAGGATCGCTCCAAGGAGAGAGCGGTCTTCAGGATGGACGATGTGAAAACCCAAATCGGGGTTGAGGTAGTGCTCCTCCGGGGTATAGCCGGTGAGAGCGGTTACCGAGGGGCTCACGTACTCGAAGAAACGCTCAGGGGATAACCGGATCCGGTAAAAAATATCCTCCCCATCCTGCGCTACAAGCGAAGAAAAAGCAGGGTGAGAAGCGGGGGGAACGAGAACCACAAGGAACTTTTCTCCCCGCGGAATCACCCGCACCTCGATGGTTTCTTTGGAAAGCGGAAAGGTGAAAATACCACCTCCTGCGTGTTTCCGGAGCGCTTCCTGAAAAGCGGGATTTGCGGCGAGACGCTCGGAAAGAGATTTCCCGGTGAGATCACAGAAAACCGTTTCCGGAGAATTTGAATCGCTCTGTGATACCATAACATCCCTTTCACACAATTTTCCGGTATTGTATACCAGGAAAGCAGGTGAATCAAGGGGGTTCACCCGGTTGCTTCTGCGGTTTCCGGAAAAGCACCACACCTCACCTGGCGAGACATACCGATTCGACGAAAGAAATCCGGGATGTTACCGCAGGCTCTTACAAGCTGAAACAGTCTCTTTTTCCCGAAGGCTGTCACTACGAACTCGTCTGCTCGTTTGTGAAGCAGTCTCGTCTTTAGAGTGTTGGGGTTGCTCCGCTCATAACGTTGGGGGGGAGACCCCCAAGCCCCCCAGCGCATCATTCCAAACCACAGAGTGGTGGGAAATCCCGCTTTCCGTGGGGGAGCCACCTCACCGAAAACTTTAATCAAAGTACACGTGGCAGCCCGCTGATTCCAGGCCGTTTTCGTGGGTGTTAGCGGAGAAAGCGTTATCCCGATAAACCCACACGCCGTTTGTTTCGCTACCGGAAGGGGGACAGTTGAGCCGAAGCCAGGGGGTGTTGTGGCTATCCTTCACGAAAGCGGTGCTCCCCACCCAGATTCCCCCACCAGCATCGTAAGCGGAGTTCCCCTTGATAACATTCCCGGTGATAGTGGGGGAAGAGTGGTGGTAGACGGCGATCCCCCCACCGTACCCCGCGGAGTTATTTTGAACGGTGTTTCCGGTTATAGTGGGGGAAGCGCTAAAAATATAAATCCCTCCACCGTAGGAGCTACTACCGTTTCGGATGGTGAAACCCGCAAGAACGGCTTCTCTCGTCTCCCCATTGCTAAAAGTTACCACCGCACCCGCACTTCTCCCATCGATGATGGTCGAAGCCACCACCGAAGGATCACCGGGAGCGGTGCTTCGCAGGGTGATCTTTTTCCCCTGGAAACTGATGTTCTCACGATATGTTCCGGGGGAAACCACAATTTCATCCCCATTTCGAGCTTCGTTGATAGCCGCCTGGATGGTGCTGTAGGAGGTGTTTTGGGTTAGATTACGCACCGGTGGGGTGAAAGGGGTTAAGGTGAGAAGTGGCGTGAAAACCGGAGTGATGGTGGGAGCCGGGGTTGATGTGGGGGTGGGAGTTGATGTGGGAGTTGGGGTGACAGTTGGGGTGGGGGTGGGAGACCCGGTAGCCTCAGGCGGAGGAGAAGGAGAAGACTGTGGGGAAGAAAGGGAACCCGAACGACAGCCGGAGAGAAGCACAAGAAGAAGGAAAACCACAAACACTTTGCGAGAGTTTTTCACGTTCAATTCTCCTTTGGAAAATTATTTCAGGCAACATTGTACAGCGCCCCACATAAACCCACAAGAGATTGCACAGGTGCACACCACATGGAACACCCGAGAAACCCCGCTGTAACTACTTTGAAGCGGAACCTTACAATTTCAGCATCCACCCCCTCCCCATAGCGTCCCAAGAATCCCTCAGAAAGGTTTGGTGCAATCCCTCCACCACCCCTCGGATGGAGGGAATTTCAGGAAGACGAAAGAAGGCGCGATGGTTTCTACGCTCTCCCCAGAGAGACGGTGAGCTTTACCTTCAACAAAAGCGGCTATCCTTACGGAAGCCGGAATTCACCGTGCTTCCCGATTCTTTTGGGTGTTTCCCCGGGGTTTTGGGGAGGTTAGACTCCTCTTTCCGGTAGGAAGTGCTCCGAGCTATCCTGTTTCACACAGGTGATAGCTACGGGATGGGTTTTAAGGCCCGCAGATTCCGATGGGCTTAACGATGGAGTTCCTGACGGTGAAACTTACCGGGGCTATGGGTATCCCGGGGGATACTTCGTGCTGCCCTCCCCGCAAATTTCTTTTTCTATCTACCCCACCGGGCGTAGCTTCCAGATGGGATTCTCACGAAGTCTCTGAGGTAGCGACACCTTTATTCTCCGGCTTTGCGCTTTTGAAGCTTTGAAGCTACTCCACCTACCCCCAAGCGTTCCCCGGTGATTCTCTCGAGAGTCTCGGCAACAATCCATCGAACCCCGGATTTTCATCCTGTAGCACCCCGATGAGGGGTTCCACCGCCTTGGGGTTTCCACGGACATCAAAGCGTAAACCACCGCAGTCCGAGCGACAACGCCGCTTTCTCGTTGCGCTTTTTCGCTCCCCACGGCTCTTGTTACCTGAGAGCGTTTGAGGTTTTTCTCTCAACACCACAGCCCCCTAACCGTAGAGAGAATCCTCCGCGCCGCTTTCCCTACTATACCCCCATCCCTCTTCCGGAGGGTTTAAATAATCCTCCCGCAACCCCTCACCCATCAACAGCCAGGCGAAATAATCGGCTTCCCGCTCTTCCCTGCGGTAATCGAATTCCGCGCCCAAACGGTAATTCAAAAAACAGTGGTCGTAGTGGAAGAGAACGTGCGCCAATTCATGGAGGAGCACCTGCACCTTCTCACAGTCTCGCAGCCGCTCGTTCACCGCAATACGGGGACCGGAGTGGAGTTCCACGAACACCCCCTGGAGCTCCTCACCCAAATCAAAGAAATCCACCTTCACCCCCAGGGATTCAGCGAGAGCTAACGCTTCGTCGAGAGAGTGTATGGTGGGAAAGTCTTTCGCTTTCTTTGCGATGTGGGGGATGGGGGGGAAATCCATCAGTTTCTCTCCTTTCTCTTGCGCTCCTCTTCCTCTTGAAAGAGGATGAAGGTGAGATATTCCAGGAGCTTCTTTCTCCCCCGGGGGGAGAGTTCGGCAGCTTTTTTGAGAAGCTGCGCTTTAAAATTCCGAGAGAGGTTTTTGAGGGTTTCCTCTGAAACCCACTCCTCCGTTAAATCTTCGGGGGTTACCCCTAAAGCTTCGGCGATTTTTTCGAGGTTTTTCGCGGAGAAGCGACTCACCCCCCGCTCATAAAGCGAAAGCATGGAACGGGAGATCCCGGTTTTCCCTTCGAGATCCCGCAGGGAAAACCCCTTTTCCTCTCGGAGCATTCTGATTCGTCTTCCCACTTCACCCAAATCCATTCATACCACCCCCTGTATCAGGGATTATACAAGATAAAAGACGGAGGAAAGATTGAATTGTCTAATATTGTTAGATATAATTGTGATTAATAAGTGACAGATGGATTGGAAAAAGGGGTGATTCGATGCGGGAAAAAGTGTATCTCTGGGTTTCAGGAAGAAAAATTTTGGTTGGATGGATGAAAGGAAAAGTCTTTGAGAAGGAGATTACCGAAAGAAGTATTTTCCGCAACTCCCTTTCCTGGGGAACGGAGAAAGAGGTGATCGAGGAACTTGAAAGGCGGGGGGTGGAGATGATCAGGCTTGTGCGCAGGGATAGTGGGGAGATTCTGGAGATTCCCCTTGCGGGGTTTTTGGAGCACGCTTTTCTCTTGAAACTTCCGGGGAAAAGTGAGCAGATGCTTACGCAACTCAAGCACTTCGAGAGGCGGTGATACGGTGGAGCGGTTTTTAAAAATTCCTCATCAAACCTTTGTGCGCTTAACGCATCTTGCGCAAAAAAGGAACTGCCTGGCGGTTATACCGGTGTATCTCGCTCTCCTCTATCACGCTGATAACCATGGGCGGTGTTTCCCGGGGTATGAGCGGATCATGGAACTTTCGGGAGTAAAAAGCCAGACCACCGTGGCCAAGGCGCTACAGATCCTGGAGCGGGAGGGGCTCATCCTGGTCCAGCACACCCGGGGGAAGGGGGGTTCCAACCGTTACGTCCTCCAATTTCTCCATTCACTGGAGAAAAAGCCCCCAATAACTCCAATGAATGGAGTCAATAACTCCAATGAATGGAGTCAATATCTCCAATCATTGGAGTCAATAACTCCAATGAATGGAGACGAACTAGATCCAATTAACTATAACCAATTAACTATATCCAATGAACTAGAAGAGAGAAGGAGAGAGAAAAATGGAAGGTATCGGAGATTTGGACCTCCTGAAAACCCTGAAGACGATTGGAAATACTACGGTTTCTCCCGGGGGTTTCTCACCGTGGAGCGAGAGCGAGGCCACGTCAACCACTACCAACTCACCGGGTATACCTCTTCAGTGAATGAAGAACCCACCACTTCAATGCGTGAAGAACCCACTTCAACGAATGAAGCGCTAAACTTCAATGATTGCAGTCCTAAACTTCAATCATTGAAGTGCCAAACTTCAATGAGTGAAGACGAACTAGATCCAATTAACTATAACCAATATAACTATACCCAATTAACTAAAGGGGAAGGGAGAGAGAAAAATGGAAGGTATCGGAGATTTGGACCTCCTGAAAACCCTGAAGACGATTGGAAATACTACGGTTTCTCCCGATGAAGAATCTCTCCCTACCTGTACGGTCTGTGGAGAGAAGCTTTTCTATCAGTACCTCGATTTTTTAGGAGA
>Ga0272448_1000040_pt1 | contig 180023 bp, 158 predicted proteins | sample YNPCB0191_FD_202220 | JGI IMG/M metagenome (GOLD analysis project Ga0272448, IMG submission 202220) | Hot spring sediment microbial communities from Yellowstone National Park, WY, United States - YNP-CB-019-1 | ecosystem: Environmental > Aquatic > Thermal springs > Hot (42-90C) > Sediment... | reverse complement strand
TGAGGTGCGGCACCATCAGCGGCATTGGTGGGAGCACTGCTAGTATCTAACATATTTCCTGTTGAATCTGTCAACTGAGAAGCATCCCAAGTAAGAGCAGGGGTAGCTCCCGTATCGGGTAAACTGCCTTCTGCTAAATTGTATGTTATGGTATCAGTACCATTTCCCGATATGCTAATGATATCATACCCTGTTACTTGTAACCCCGGAGTTGTATCTGGTCCAACATTATAGGTTCCTGCATCATTGACAGGTTCGGAGTAAACAACAGTGATCTGATCTATTTTTCCATTATGATTAATATCTCCTGTTTTTGCACTGATAACAACCGGTTGCGCTCCATCAGCGGCATTAGCTGGAGCACCGGTAAGATTTAAGTTATTTCCGGCGAGATCTTGAGCATTAGTGGCATCCCAAGTAAGATTAGGTTTAGCTCCTGTGTCGGGTGAACTGCCTTCTGACATGTAGTATACCAAAGTTGTTGTTCCCGATCCGCCTACTCCGGTTAGGGTATACCCTGTTACTGAGAAGGCATTATAATCGGGATCATCTACAGGTTCGGAGTAAACAACAGTGATCTGATCTATTTTTCCATCAAGATCATTATCTCCTGTCGTAGCACTGATAACCGTAGGAGCTACTGTATCTACGGTCAAATAAAAATATTGAGGGCCACTTCCTGTTCCAAATGTGGATCCATCTACGGCATATTGGATGTGAGCGGGACCGAAATTTGTTCCCGGATTGGCAGATTTTATCTTTAATCCCGTTATGACAACCTGATCACCTGGCGAAAAGTTGGTAAGAACATCTAACACGACGGTATCATCTGCATAATTTGTTTTAAGGTATAGTACACTTGTACTAACCGTACCACTCACATTTCCCGTGGTATTAATACCAACTGTTGTCACGCTTGTATCCCATGTGGTATCTGTAAATCCTGCTGATATGAGTATTTTTATATCATTTGCAGCCGTAATTTCCCCTCCTGAATCAACAATAGTAATAAGTAATAGGATTTGTCGGTTTGGTCTGATTTCCCTTCATAAGAAGAGCTGTTGCAGACATCGTCCCGGCAGGTGCTGCCGCCTGTACATTCGGTACGGCAATAAATAAAAATGCTCCTATCAGAAATAGGGATGGAGCAAGGAGTTTGGTTATGACCTTTCTCATAGGCTTAAAGAGTAAAGAATAAAAATATATATAAAATGGTGTATTGCCTTATAATAGGATGTCAAAAGGGTTCTGCGTTTGGGGGTAACCGCCTACGCAACATAAAAATTACCCCGACTTGGGGTCGGCAGAAAGAAGATATTTGCAATGCGGGCGTGGAGAAGGGGAAGGAAGTAAAGAAATCATAACCATAGAGGCCATGTTATAATTTTTCTTTTTTTATTATATATCCCCTATGATATAAACTCTGTTACATTGTAGCAGGGGAAGAAGAAAATGCAAGAAAATCATATAAATCAGGCAAGGGGAAACCTATACTTGTTATGAAGCGTTGTCATGAAAAAAAAGAGAGCATATAATCACTCTGCTTTTTATTTTTTTAAGTCTATGGTATGAAAAATCGATTGCTTTTCTTCTCTCTTGTTCTTTTTCTCCTCTATGGATGCGGTGTTTCTGCTCCATCCGGGAATCAGAATAGTACTGTTTCTCAAACAGGTTCAGGAAGTGTACATACCTATCAAACTGTACTGAGAGAAGCAAGTCAGAAACAGGATGAAACAATATGTCAGCAACTGTCCGATACAAAACAACAAACGCAATGTACCAACACAGTCCTTCGTACAAAAGCGATCAGGGCGATGGACATTTCCCTGTGTTCTTCCTTATCAGGAGAGGCGGAGCGGAAAAATTGCGAGCAATTAATTCTGAGCCTGCAAGCTCGCAAAGCAGGAGATGTCAAAATCTGTGATCAGCTGCAAGATACAAAAATGAAACAATCCTGTATTGATCAGGTTTATGTTACGCTCGCCACTGAAAAAAAAGATGTAAGCTACTGTGATAAGACAACGCCGCTCGTCCGGACGAATTGCCAGGATACGGTCTATAACCACATCGCGCTGCAGGATCTCGACGGAACGGTGTGTACCAAAATAAAAAATGTATCTTTACGGAGCAGTTGTCAGGATAATGTGTACTATAATCAGGCTATGAAAGAAAAGAAGATTGGTCTCTGTGCCAAGATCCAAAATGAAAACCGCAAGAAAAATTGTGAAACCGTTCTTTCTCAATAGGATGTTGTAGTTTGATGAGGATGGCAGATAAAATGGGAGAAACAATCTCTTGATATTCTCTTTGGGACTGCCACGACACTTCCTGTCTCGCAGTGACGGTTAACAGTGTCCTTGCACCTGTCTGCCGAAGGCAGAAGGAAAGAAGTGACCGAAGCAATACCATCGAACCTTCTTGGGATCGCCACGGCACGTTGTGCCTCGCGATGACTATTCTCCTGTCATTCTGAGCTTTCTTAAAAATCCCATGAGCCCCTGAAACCCCCCTTCGGTAGGGGCAGGCAAGTTCAGGGTGACACCAATTTCGTCCTTACCAAGACAAACACTTTTCCCTTGCTGTCTTCATATTTAGGATAGTTTGGCAAGGACGGCAGATAAATCCTCAGGAAGGGGAGCAGTAAATATTCGTCGTTCTTGTTGATAGACAAACGACAGTGTCTCGGCATGTAAAAACTGTCGTTTGAGTTTATACGTTTTTCGGAAAACCTTATTGAACGCAAAGTCGCCATGTTGCTCATCCATTACAACGGGGTGTCCTATTTTTGCAAAATGAAGTCGGATCTGATGCATACGTCCCGTTTCTATCTTGACCGTTACCAGAGAGACCCCTGCTTCATGATAGACACAGTCGACCGTAAAAGTAGACAACGCATGAACCAGATGTCCATCCCGTCCGGGAAGAGGGGTGTCAATCTTTCCTGTTTTTTGCGGTAAAATGCCTTTTACAAGGGCTTTGTACGTTTTGTCTACTTGTCCACTTTCAAACAGGTGTTCAAAAGAAGAAACAAGTGTTTTGTCTTTGACCATCAGAAGACACCCTGATGTGTCTTTGTCGAGTCGATGGACCAGATGGGGAACGATATCTTGAGATTTATAATAAGCGGTCAGATGGCCGATCAGAGAGTCTTTGGATCTCACTGTTTTTCCTTCATGAACGGCTATACCAGCTTTTTTATTGATCACCGCTATGTGGTCGTCTTCAAAAAGAATATCCGGCTTCCATGTTTTGTTGTGTTGTGCGGGGAAAGGAATGTAAAAAGTTAATAGATCGCCGTGATGCAGGAGAGTATCTTTTTGTGCTCTTTTCCCATTGATGCGAACACCCTTTTTACGAAACAAGGTAGCAACATATCCTTTGGGGAATCGGGATCGGAGAAAAGAAGAAAGGGATTGTAAGTGAAATGCAGGGGGGATAGAAAGATTTCGCATGGAAGGGAGAAGTATGTACACAGTATAGAAGAAGATTTTTATTTCTCAACCCTCTCTTTTTGTTTGTTGGAGAGGGGAAAATATGATACAATAAAAAGAAGGTAAACATATACACAAACACAAACCTATTCATGGAATATTATCGATCTTCCCTTGAAGCAGTAATCACTGCTTTGCAAACAGATAGACAACAAGGGTTATCAACCGAACAGGCTTCTCTCTTGCTCAAAAAAAAGGGGAAAAATAAGCTGAACAAAAGAGGAGGAAGACCGCTGTGGAAAATCATCTTAGAACAATTCACCAGTTTATTGGTGGTGCTTCTTATTGCCGCAGGCGGATTGTCGTGGTATTTGGGGGAGATGCGGGATGCCATTATTTTGTTTGTGATTGTTATCATCAATGCTGGAATCGGATTTTTTCAGGAGTATAAATCAGAGAAAATTGTTTCCTCTTTACAGCATCTGATCAAAGAAAAAACAACTGTCGTGCGGGATGGGAAAGAGAAAGAAATATGGGCGGAAGAATTAGTTCCGGGTGATATTGTGTTGTTACAGGAAGGGGATGGTGTCCCGGCTGATCTCAGATTGATCGAATCGGAGAATTTTGCAACCAATGATGGTATTCTCACCGGAGAATCAGAACCGCAAAAAAAGAGTCATACGATCGTCATTGATCATGAGGTCCCCCTCACCAATCAGGATAATTGTGTGTTTATGGGGGTAACGGTTGTGCGGGGATTCGCTCGAGGGGTTGTGATAGCGACCGGGATGCAGACAGAAATTGGGAAGATCGCCCAAACATCGATGTCCATGAGAGAAGAACCATCACCGTTGCAAAAAGAAATAGGAAATCTCGCCGTTACGATCACAAAAATAACCATTGTTCTGGCTGTTTTTTTGTTTGCTATACGATGGTTTTCTTCTCATGAATCGTTTCAAAACACTTTGATCTTTGCCGTCGGAATCGCCGCCGCTATGGTTCCCGAAGGGATGCCGGCACAGATTTCTGTTGCGCTCTCGCTCGGGGTTTCCCGTCTTGCTTACAAGAAGGCGATTATCAAAAGGCTTTCTTCTGTGGAAACTCTTGGGGCGGCAACAGTGATCGCATCGGACAAAACGGGAACAATTACCAAAAATGAAATGACGATTAAAAACTGTTATGTTGATGGAGATTTATTTACGGTCACGGGAACGGGATATGGTCCATCAGGAAATATTTTTGATAGTACGGGAAGAGTTTTGGATAAACAGAAGATGGAAGATTTGAAGGTGTTTTTTCTGGATGGCTATTTGGCATCGACGGGGAGAGTCAATGCTCCCGATGAGGAACATACGGGGTGGTATGCGCTGGGTGATCCCACGGAAGCAGCCTTTGCCACTTTAGCACTCAAAGCTGGTTTTCACTTGGAAGATCTGGATAAGGCTTACCAAATAGAAAAAATATATCCTTTTGATTCCATCCGAAAGTGTATGAGTATCGTGCGTCTCCATAAAGGCAAAAGGATTGTATTTGCGAAAGGAGCAATTGAATCTCTTTTACAACGGTCTCGTTTTCTGATTCAACGGGGGAACATAAGGCTTTTGCAGGATAGTGAAAAACAAATATTTTTGGAAATGACGAAAATTTACACTTCTCAAGCCAATCGGGTATTAGCCTTGGCTTATAAAGATCTGGATCATGCTGTTTCCGATGAGTCAGTAGAATCGATCGAAAAAGATCTTATTTTTGCTGGGTTTGTAGCGATGGAAGATCCTCCCCATAATGAGGTGAAAATGGCGATTCAAAGCGCCTTTGATGCGCATGTCAAAGTGGTGATGATCACGGGCGACAATGCGTTTACAGCCAAAGCGATTGCCAACCAGATTGGTATGACCCAAGAAAACGGCGATCTCCCCACCGTTCTTGAATCCCAAGATCTGACCAAGATGTCTGATGACACGCTCGGGACTTTGTTACAGCAACGGGCTGTTATTTTTTCCCGTGTTTCTCCCCAAGATAAATATCGTATTGTGGAGCTGTTAAAGCAACGGGGAGAGATTGTGGCCGTGACGGGAGACGGCGTGAATGATGCGCTCTCGTTAAAAGCGGCGCATATTGGAGTTTCCATGGGAGAAAAAGGATCTCAGGTGGCCAAAGAAGCATCGGATATGATTTTGCTCAATGATAATTTTTCCACGATTGTGCTTGCCATACAGGAAGGACGTGTGATTTATAAAAATCTCGAAAAGACGATTCGATCTTCACTCACCTCCAATTTTGGAGAACTCTTTTGTGTTCTGCTTGGATTTTGCGGAGGAATCTATGGACTTCCCTTGCCGATTTCGGCTATCCAAATTTTAGCGGTTGATCTGGTTGGAGAAATGTTGCCTCTTACGGCGCTCACCTTTGATCCCGCTGAATCTTCGTTGATGAAAGATCCTCCCAGAGATATCCACCACCATATCGTTGACTTTAAAAAAATACTTCAGATCATGATCTTTGGATTTTTTATGGGATTGATGGGATTCATAACGTTTCTGCTGATTTACAATGGAACGGGCGATGCATTCCATATCGCCCAAGCGCGGTCGGGGGCGTATGCCACCATCGTGTTGTGTCAATTTATGAATATTCTGTCGCGGAGAACGGAAAAAACCGTTTTCACTCGGTATCTGTTTACAAACCAGTTTTTGTGGGCTACATTGGCCATTTCTCTCTTTTTTGTGTTTGCCATTGTCTATGTCCCCCTCCTGCAGTATTTCTTGCAGACCGCGGGACTTGCTCCGCTCCATTGGTTGTTTATTGTCGGAGGAGCGGTGGTGTATTTGATGCTGCACGAGATTCGGAAAATTTTTATTCACCAACCTCTTTATAACCTATGAACTCCACCAGTCTGATTCCCATGATCATTGATCAAAGTGTTCTCCTGCATTTTGGAATCGCTCTTGTGTTGGGAGCGTTCATAGGAGCGGAGAGAGAAATGATTCAGCAACATCTCAATATTCAGGAGTTTGGAGGCATTAGATCGTTTATGTTTATTGCCATCATGGGATTTTTATCCGCGTATTTGTCCAAAGAGCTGACGATCTGGATTACCCTGATTACCTTTATCATCCTGAGTCTGCTGGTAGCTATCGGGTATATTCATAAATCATTTCGAGAAGAAAAAAGCGGAATCACCTCTGAGTTAAGCGCTTTGATCACCTTTGTTGTCGGCGTGTTATGCTATACGGATTATTCGTTGGCGATTATTATAGGCATTGTGACAGCTTTAATTTTGTCGATGAAGACGCCCTTACACACGTTTATGACCAAGGTAAAAGATGAAGAGTTTTTTGCCACGGTTGAGTTTGCACTGTTGACGTTTGTTGTTCTTCCTCTTCTGCCCAACAAAACGATTGATCCCTGGAATATCTTTAATCCGTATGAAATATGGCTGCTGATCGTCTTTATATTGGGGATTAGTTTCATCGGATATATTTTGAGCCGTATGATCGGAAGCAAAAAAGGGACATTTCTGACCGGTATTATCGGAGGCATTGTTTCCAGTACAGCTTTGACGCAGGCTATGTCGATGCGCAGTAAAACACAGGGAAAACTGATGGGAACACTGGTGGCGGCAACATTGGCCGCAACTGCTGTGATGTTTATCCGGATTGTATTTATCGTTGTCGCTCTGAATAATAAACTCCTTCCCTCTCTGGTCATTCCTTTTTCCCTCTTGTTTCTCCTGACCGTTGTTGAAATGTTGATGTATCTGTTCGGTATAAAACAAAAAGAAAAACCGAATACCGGGGATCAACAAGATGTGATGACGGAGAGTCCTTTCAAACTGATGCCGGCCGTTAAGTTCGGACTTTTCTTTATGATTATTCTTTTTATCACAGAGATGTCTAAGCGTTATCTGGGGGTGAATATGATTTATTTTACGGCTCTCATAAGCGGTTTGGCCGATGTCGACCCCTTCCTGCTGTCGATGATCAAACTTTCGGTGGAAGATCCTTCTTTTATGGCAACAGCAACAAAAGCTATCATGTTGGCTGTTGTTTCCAATATGGCTGTCAAAGCCGTTATTCCCTACTTTTTTGGAGAACGCCTCTTTGCCCAAAAAGTATTTAAAAATCTGGGGCTGATTACCATCGCGGGATTGATTATTATTTTGTTTTTATAAACAATATGGGAGTAGAAACACCAAACAGGTGGGAGGTAAAACCAAACGAGGCCAAATCGTGGTATGAAGTGACGCGCAGTATCTTGCGATTTTATGGAAAATATACAGGCGATAACAAAGATGTTGCTCGTATGGTTCGAGAACTCCAAGAATGCAATAAGGATATCACAACATTAAAAGCTGGAATCTCCTTAAAATTACCTGAAAGTTGGCAAAAAGATCTGCGGGAACTTTCCCATCAATATGATAGAGAACGTCGTGTTATTTTCAACAATGGACGCAGAGAACAGGCGGAATTGAAACAAGAGGTACAACAATCTGGTGGACCATCCCCCGAACAACTTGAAGCTGAGAAGCACCCCCAGTTTTTGGAAGAAGGGGGGATGTTGTTTATCAAGATGACTCCCTATATGACTATTTATGGGGTAGTGACCCGTGTTATTCCTCGTTCTCCTTATAGAGATCGATTGAAAACCTTATCGATTGGGAAAGCTCAAAAAGGAGATTGGGGAGATTTTAATAATATCAATAAACCATCGGATGTTAAAGATGGATGGTGGCTCTACCTTCCTTCCGATAAAGAAAAAGAGAAAATCTCGGATACCACCTTGATACAGTATGCCAAAAGAGCATCAGCAAAAGTAGATCACAAAGTTCCCTGGCAAATACTGGCGGCTATTGTACGGACAGAAACCGAAGGGACAAATCTGAATTTTCGGCAGGAATTTCATCAGCCGATTGATGATGTTCGTTTTTTGGGCAATGACCAAGAGTCTATTCGGGTGTATAAAACCATGTTGGCAAAATATGGTAATCTCTTGGGATGTTCCTATGGACCGGCGCACGTGATGTATCGTACCGCTTTTGAATTAGGCTTTCGGGGAACGCCGATGGAATTGGCAAAACCGGAAGTGTCTCTGGAATATGCGGCAAAACGATTGCTCAAATATTGCGGGGATTCTTTACATAATCCCGTCGCTGTCGCACGAGCCTATAATGGAGATCCGCACTATGCCAAAAAATTCATATCCAATCTCCAAAAATTTCAATCATTTCCTGTTTAATTATTTGTTATGAATCCATCCATCAATGCACAACTGGAGGAATTGATACAAGGGAGCTTATCCTTCTCTAAACAAGAGAAAGAGAAGATGATTTCTCTGTTATCTACGCTTTCAGAAGAAGAGAAACAGCAATTAATGAATGTTTTTATGGAAGAGAAACAGGCAAGGGAAGATAATAGACAGCAATATTTGAAAAAGATAGAAGAGATTAATCGACAATATGGAACAACTATCGATCCTATGGAAGAGATACACAAAATGGAGGATCATATGAAACATCATTTGGAATATAAAGCTGTGGTGTCCAATGTGAAAGAACGGGAAGATCGTTCAAAACAGGATGATAATCAAGAAGCAGAAAATTTACTTCATAGATAACAATACGATGAGTGTTCAATCGCATTCTTTCGGTTTAGGTTATTCTCCTAGGAACGCTCGCTTCCCTGCTATTGATCCAGCCGAACGACTTGATAATAGACCTGAGGGAACTCCCCTCTCACCTGAACAAATAAAGGCGAATAAATTGCAATGGGATGCTGATAGAGCCTTTATTAATGGGCAACAAAAAATAAGCGAGAAAACAAGGTTATTGTATAACCAATTTGTCACAACCAGTGTACCAGGTCCGACACAAGATTGGTTTCTTCCGGGAGCACAACGGAGTCAGTATGATTATGGCTCTATCCCTATTGATAGTAAAACTGGTTATAGTACAGAAGTGACACAAACTGGTCAGGAATGGGGAAAGAATCGATATGGAAATACAAATGGTGGGAATTCTTCTTATCCTGATGTCCAACCTTCTCATATACCGCCCTTTAATGGGAATGGGCAAGGAATAGAAACTAATATAAAAAGTAAACCGGATCATTCAAACAGTGTTAATTTTCCTCCTCCATCTTCTTATGGCAATGAAGTGGCGAGACAACAACCCGGTGTGATAGGAACTTTGGCGAGTATAGCAGATGCTCTACCAGCAGGATCTAAAAATGCTATGACTCCAGAAGAATTCAAGAAAAATAATTTACAACAAAACCAAAATGCCCCTGTTCAACCATTGCAGACAGCAAGATTAGAAGCTACTCCTGCAATGGCAAATACGCAGACTGCAACACCAGAACAGAGCGTAAGAGGTCAAGAGAATACAGTTCAACTGGAAAATGATAAAACTCCATCTCAGGTTAGTGCGGGAGACGATGCGAAACAATTACCAACTGGTCAAGGAGCACAAATTGAAGCTCCCCAAGCTGATACAAGGAATACACAGAGTTTGTAGATGCGCAATTTGTTAAACCTGCGTCGAATTCTACAACGAAGGGAATGCAAATAGGTGTTGATGATAACTCTCTTGTATAATTGCTATAACCAATATTTTATGCGACTCCTTATTCAAGCCATCATCGATCTTGTGTTTAGCATCGCTATGCTTCTCATGACGATGTATATCATCCTTTTGACCTATTCGTTAGGATCATGGGAACTCCCCTATGTTCCAACGATGAGGAAAGCGAGGAAAGTGCTCAAAGGATATTTGCATATCACCAAGCACGACAAGGTTCTTGATCTTGGTTCAGGATTAGGGCGTATGGTCCTCTTTTTCTCCCAGTATCCTATTGAGGTAACGGGTATTGAGCAGCGTTGGTATCTGTATCTTGTATCCAAAATGAGACTCTTTTTTCATTTTTTCAAGAAAGCTAAAACGCATTTTGTCAAAGGCGATTTTTTCAAACAGTCTCTCAAGGGCTATACGATTATCTACGCGTTTCATATTCCACGACTGATTGCCAAGTTAGCTCCTGTTCTAGAACCGCAATTGCAAAAAGGACAGGTACTCATCAGCTATAAATTCCCATATCCTTTTTCACCGAAGCATTTTACAGAGGAGAAACTTCAGGATGCGCCGGACAGTTTCTTTTATATTTACCGCAGGAAATAAGATCTAATCAGAAAGAAGATACCTGCCGTATGTGTTGTAATTTTCTTTTTGTACCAGAAGAGTGCCTATTTTTAAGCGCAGACGTTTTACGGTATGGGGATCACATGTTGTGGTGATCTCCAATTCCAATTTTCCAATACCAGAAATATAGTTGGCAACAATGGTATCTTTTGGTTTTTCTTCTGCTGCCATCAGTTTTCTGATTTGGAAGATCTGGGGATGTATTTTCCCATCTTCTTGTGTTATCCACATTTCAATCGCAATGTGGTGACCATCTTTTGGTCGGTTTTTTAGCCCTTCCATAAGACAATCTTCAATCACCTGTAATTTTCCTTTGGTTAATTCTTCAATGGTGTCTGCTATCGTTTTCTTTTTTGTATCCTGTGGTATTTTAGGTGGGGCTATCGTTGGTTCAACCTGTGGTGGAGAAGAGGGAGGGATTTCTACCTGAGGAGGAGGTTCATCATCAAATAAACTCTCGGCGGTATATGTTTCTGATTTTTCAGTAATGGGTAATGGAATTTCTTTCACTTCCGGGGCAATAACAACTTCCTCATCATGGGAAGAGGAGGAGGGGGATGAGACCGGTGTTGTTTTGGGGAGAGGTTTTTTTATCCGATCCTCTATAGGAGCAATATCATTGTTCTTTCGTTCCGGTTCTGGCGGTTCTTTTTTTTCGGAGATAGCGTCCATAATGGCTCCTACAGATTCTTCTGCAAAAGACTGTACTTCCTGAACCTCCTGAGCCGTTGCAGATGGTGGAAGTGGTTCCGGAATATCTTTCATCAGAAGCTCTCGCAAGTAAGGAAGAGATATCGCCGGTAAAACAACTGTTCGGAATTTTTCCGCAATCCGCGGGTCATTGATAATTTGTTCTTTCAGCATATTATTCTTCAGACTTCCAAGAAGTTTACGGATAGCATCTGCCATGTTAGAGACTTCAGTGGTGTCCCTCAAGGCTTTGGTTTGTTCACAGAGTAGAATGAGCTGTTCAACGTCGTCTATGATTTGGTTCCATTCTGATGTATCGGCAGGAGTGATACGATTGGAACGCATCACCAAAGATGTATGCAGTGATTCACGAATCTTAGCAAATTGTTTTACTAGTTCTGATTCTCGTCCGTTTTCTCCAAGAGCCATAGAGGAGTGATCGTAAAAAAGTGATACATTGTATCTTTTTTATTTCTCTTTGCAAGGCTTCTTGTGTTTTTACAGTAGTGACTGGATATCCTTTAACACTTCTTCCGCATGGACGGCGGGTTTGACATTCTCATATATTTTTATAATCTTCCCTTCCCGATCAATCAAAAAAGAGGTTCGATTGGTTCCCATATATTCTCTGCCCATAAATTTCTTTTTTCCCCACACCCCGTACAAGTTGACTACTGTTTTCTGTTCATCCGCCAACAAAGGAAAAGGGAGATGAAATTTGCTTGAGAAGGAAAGATGGCTTTTGATCGTATCCGTGCTAATCCCTAAAACGACCGTATCGTATTGTTGAAGTTGAGCAAAAGCATCTCTTATGGTACAGGCTTCCATGGTGCATCCCGGCGTATGGTCTTTCGGATAAAAATACAAGAGGACCAATTTTCCCCGATACGATTGGAGAGAATGAATAGTTCCCTGTTGATCAGGGAGTTCAAAATCCGGAGCAGGTGAACCAATGGAGAGTTTCATGGTTGGAAAAATGATGAGATAAGATGTCTATACTATTATACGAAACAATGCATGAATAGAATTCCATAAACCACCAGCATGGTTGTGCTTTTCCTTGTTTGCTTTCCATGAGAGATGATGTTGTCTCTGCATATATGTCATAGGATGATTTTTTTTGAACGCATGCGAGAGAAAAAGGGCTTTTCAATCGTATGCAATGTCATCTATTTCATGGTTGCATCTTCTTTGATCAGGAGAACCGAAACAATGACAAACTTTCTCCTTGGTTATTCCATGGATGTCATTTATGGTGGGCCAGGCGGGGATCGAACCCACGACCTTCTGCTTAAAAGGCAGCTGCTCTACCGGCTGAGCTACTGGCCCAAACAAAAAAGGAGAGCACTTCAACTGTACTTATATTTATTACTTTGTCAATTTTTGTTATCCTACGGGAAGACATTGCCTCGTTATCCCAAAAATGCTATAAAAAGAGTGTTTATTCTCTAGCCTCTCCTCTTTATGAACAAGTATGCGTTCATGAGCGTTCCTGTCCTGGTCGGTATTTTATTTGTATCTGGTTGTGGCAATACTCCTGTTGCTCCGTATTCTTTTCAAAACCAGAAAGGAATGGAACAAACCCCTTCCACAACTTCTCCTCTGGCTACGAGTACCTGTTTAACGGGATGTAATGCCTTGGAGAGTGGATCCGGTTTGGTGAGTAAGGAAAACTGTGAAGCTGGATGTTGGACGGAAGAAGCCAAACAGAAAAAAGATATTACCCTTTGCGCAACAAAAATTCCCAAAGAAAACTCGCTCATGTTGTTAGGCTGTCAAATGGCTGTTGCTGAAGCGGTTGGGGATGTTAAATTGTGTGATACCATTGGGGATTCTATGAATGATCTGATGAGAGGTGCATGCTATGCAACTATCGCAAAGCAAAAAAAAGATGCTTCTTTATGTGAACCGTTAAAAGGCACGCTGATGTACACAGGGTGTGTCTCAGACGTGAAGGGAGAATCATCAACATCGACAGAAGAATAAAGGAGTAGTCCAAATAGCCTTCTGGTATCCGTACAGAGAGGTTTTTGTATGTGTGGGGCAGCCTTCTGCTGTTTTCGATCAAGAGAGAAACCAGTAGACGGGGATTTTTCTCCCCGTCGCTATTGCTCCTTTTTTATCAAACCAAACATCTTTGTTTCCTTATCCATTCAGGACGAAACTCAGGTTTTCTTCACATTCCCCTGACCATTTCAACTGTTTTAAAATACCCACCAATGCATTGTGGCTATATTACAAACTGGCGGGATGGACGGGATTTGAACCCGCGACCTCCGCAGTGACAGTGCGGCGTTCTAAACCAGCTGAACTACCACCCCCCGCCTCCTTACATGCCATCTTACTATACCAATATTTTATGTCTTTTCAAGTTTTCTTTTTCCATGCCCATTTCCAAAAATATTGTATGGCACTGATGATATGAATGCGAACTGTTTTTTTGGTAAATATTTCTTTTATACCCCCTGCACTTAAACGTTCATGATGGTGGGTTGCTTTGCTTTGTGGATTATAGACAACATCATATCCTCCCATTTTCATGCGACGACAAAGATCGACATCTTCAAAAAAAAGAAAATAGCGCGGATCAAATAATCCGATTTTTTCGATAACCTCTCGTTTCATCACCCAAAATGCCCCTACCAGCCAGTCAACCGGTTCGCATTTATTTTTATCTTTTTCCCACAATAAATACTTCTTTATCCGTTGCCGAAAAATCGGGATTTTTTTCAGCCAAGTACGTTTGATAATAATATCGAAGATATGGGGAAAGGTACGATAAGAGTCCTGAACGGTTCCATCTTCATACAAGAGCTGTGGTCCTACAAGGGCAGTTTTTGGATGTGTTTTTAAATACTGTACAAGGATGTCCAATGTTCCTTTTCTCACTTCAATATCGGGATTAAGAATAGCAATATAGGTGCTATAAGATGCTTGAATGCCAAGATTGCAGGCCTGACCAAACCCCCTGTTCACAGGGCTTTCCAGAAAACGAACTTCATCTCTGTTTTCCCAACGTTCTTTTAAATACGGCATACTTCCATCCGTGGAGTGATTGTCTACAACGATAATTTCAAATGATACGTGAGGAGAATATTGAAAGATTTTTTGAATACAACGATCGGTATCAGCCTTACTGTTGTAGTTCACAATGATGATGGAAAGCTCCATACGAAATATATAAAAAATGATAGCATTTCATCCTACTTACAAAAGCTTTTGATATCCTTCTGATTCCATACGTTTCAGAAGCTCTTTTATGTTTTGGCTTTCTTCTTTGGTGGTAATCAATATCGTATCTCCCGTATCAACGACAATAGTATTATCAAGCCCTAAACAAACCACCATTCTGTTATGGCTATACACCAATGAATTCTTGGTATGATGAAGAATAACCTTTTTTCCCTCGATGACATTTCCATGGTTATCTTTGGGAAGTACATTCCATAAGGATTGAAAGTGTCCAACATCACTCCATTTAAGGTTGTCAACCGGGACAACAAAAACATCCTTCGTTTTTTCTGAAATACCATAGTCTATCGATGTTGCTTCCAGGGAAGGGTAGATCTTCTGTAGCATAGCTTTTTCCCGTTTTGTCCCCAGATATTTCTTTATCAACATCAGTTGTGCATATATCTTGGGCAGGTGTCTTTTATAGAGATCAAGGATGGTATCCAGGCGAAAAAAATAAATCCCCGAATTCCATAAAAAACGACAACTGTTCACCAACTGTTCCGCTGTTTTTTGATCCGGTTTTTCCTTGAAGGATAGGACCCGATAGGCATCCATTTTCTTTTGGGGATGGGAAGCGATGATTTCATTACTCATTTCAATATAGCCAAATCCCGTTTCCGGATACGTCGGACGAATTCCCAGGGTAACGAGAGATCCTTTGTGTTCTCTGGCAACCTGAGAAGCAAGGGCAATGGAATGTGAAAAAGCCGTCGTATTTTGAATAAGATGATCGGATGGAAACATCCCAACCACCTCAGTAGGATCCCCGCATTGCTTGAGAATAGAAAGAGCCGCCAGTCCTATGGCGGCGGCATTATCTCGTTTTGCTGGTTCCAGAATAATATGATTTTTTGGCAGAGAAATTTGCTTTTTAACTTTGGAACTGAAGGTAGCGTTGGTCGAAATAAATATATCGTTTCGGGTTGTTCCCGATATTTTTTTCATTCTTTCATAGGTCATTTGGAGCAATGATTTATTCCCGATGAGAGCATGAAATTGTTTGGGATTATCTTTACGGCTTAATGGCCAGAGTCGTGTCCCCCCTCCTCCGGCCATGATCAGTATTTTCATAGGATTATCAGATGATTATGTAGATACACATCAAACAGTATAGTAATTTGACTTCTCAACTGCAAAAGGTATTTCTGTTGACGGGTATGGTATTTTTCTTATAATAGCCTACTACATTGATATATTTTTTCTCTATGCCCGAAAAACAAGAAGGACAGCGACCATTTTTAGGTGATCTTCTGCGTCTATTGTTTACTACTCAGAAATCTTTGGATGAGGCTCAAAAAACCATAGAAGAACTTGTGAAACATGGGGCGATGAAGCCCATAGAAGAATGTAATCCCCAGACAATCGAAAGGTTGGTTTCTTTTTTGAAAGAAAAAGACTGTCGTTCTCCTCTTACCATATTGTCCTCTGTCGCCGATTCAGATTTTTTCTTTAAATCTCTCCAGGAGATCAAAGAAAGTAAAGAGATTTATGAAATCGTTTTTAAGGATAGACCGGGGAAAGATATCATTTTTGCATTTTTGGAATCTTTAGAGGCTTCTGATATACAGGAAGATATCACTGCTCCCTTACCAACACCTTCTTTGCCAGCACCTTCACAGGAGGGAATGAGCAGTTTGCAAGTTGTTCGTATGTTAGATCGATTAGATGATATTGCAGAACAAGGAAAAGATGTACTATCCAGCCTTCATACCACACGCCAAGAGTTGTTGGAAAAGCTTCCCGCATTGGTGGCCCAGGAACTTATCAAACAGGAGACGTTACAGCAAAAGTCCAAAGATATGTTTCTCCAAGAGGAGTTACAAAAAAGAGCTGCTCTGTGCGGTCAGACATGGGAAGAATATGTGGGAGGGTTAATTCTTCTCTTTGGGCAAAAGGAGTCTCTTTTAGATCCGGAAAAGGATAAAGAGTTGTTTTTATTTTTTGGGATTCTGAAGGCGTGGGTGAATAAAATGTCCTAGGGGGGTAGTGAGGGCTATTGGGCATCAAATATACTTTTCAGGTGTTGTCTCATCAGTGCTGGTTTGTATTTTTCTCGTATAGAACGAATGGCATTTTTTCTGATATGGTTCCACAGAGATTCATCCGTGTATAATGTTATGATAGAGGTACTAAACGCAAGAGGTGTTTTTCCCACCAATGTTTCTTTTCCATGTTGCCACTCCATTTGTTCTGCGATCAGGGGAGTGATCACTGATGGGAGCCCGTATGAGGCGGCTTCAATTAACTTTCGCGGTGTCCCCGCGGCAAATCGGGTGGGGACAATAAAGACACGACAATTATTATAGTACGGGAACAAATCATTCACTGTTCCTACGACATGAATGAAGCGGTTTTGTAACCCTTCTATCTTGGAAGATTGATTCGTTCCGACCAGAAAGAGATGGCAGCCTAATTTTTTCTGTACCAAGGGAAATATGTCGTGTACAAAATACATCACCGCATCAAAATTCGGATTCTCTGGTAAAGAGGATAAGATGCCTCCGACAAACAGAATATCTTTACGGTCATGAAAAGACTTTGGTGTTGGATGTGGGATGAGAGGAATATCATACACAGATACGTTCGAGATATGGAAGGTTTCAAATATCTTTTTTTCTTTTTGAGAAACGGTCAGAACGCCATGGACATCTTTTGCCAATGCAATCTCTTTTTGCAGTAACTTTTGTTGTTGCTGCTGAGACAGGGGTTTATGGATGATCTTTTTATACGCTATATCGCGCAGGGCATAAATAGCTTCTGCATCATAGATGATTTTTGCCTGAGGTTGATATAATCGTATCCATGCTTGTGCCATAGCCATATTATGAGGACGGCTCACCAAAATAACATCATACCATCCTCTGCGTTCCTGCAACAATTGCTCAAGCGATAGGGGGGTATCTTGATAACGATAAAACACTTCAACCCCTTCTTGTTGCAACGTCCCGGTGATGGCATCTGATTTGGTTTGATCTTGGAGCGGAAAAAAGGTGACAAAGAAATTGAACTTCACAAGGTCGTGTATAAGGGTATATGCCCGAGGAAAACCGCTTCCGAGTTTTGGATCCGGAATACGATCATCAATCATCAGGATTTTGCCCCCATATTGTTTTTTATCGCGTGCCTGAAGGATATGTGAGGGGTCGGGAGAAAGATGATGGATCAATGCTTTTTTCCATTTTTGCCCAAAAAGTTTCTTGTTGCGTGTTTGCAGCTGAAGAGCTTTTTCTCGTTGACTCGTGGCGAATTCATAATGAATGACCACCGCATGTGGTTGATAGATCACGCTAAAGCCGTTTTTTCTCAGCGACATGCAATAATCTGATTCTTCGTAATATGCCGGGCTGTATCGTTGATCAAATTTGCCTAGTTCTATAAATAATTTTCGGGGCGTTAACAATAATGCTCCGGAACAGTAATCAACCTCCCGCACATAATTATACGCGGGGTGTTCGGGGTGTTCTCCTCGTCCATATCCAAGACAGGAACCGTCTTGCCATATGATCGATCCTGCTTCCTGAAGCGTCTGGTTGGCGAAAATAAGTTTTCCACCAACCGCACCAATGTGTTTATCTTTTTCAATGGTCTGTACTAATGTTTCTATACAATGCGGAAAAACAATCGTATCATTGTTGACAAATACAACATATTTTCCCCGCGCAGAGGATATTGCATGGTTACAATTTTGGAGAAATCCATTATTGTGTTTGTTCCGTATCACCTGGATGTTCTTCACATACTGAGCGATATGTTTGGTTCCATCTTGCGAATGATCATCTGCTATAATGACTTCATAGGGAATTTTAGTTGTATTTTTTAATATAGAGAAAAGACACTGATACGTATATTGAAACTGGTTATAGACAGGAATGATGATACTTACCACGGGCTTTGCATAAGAAGGAAAGACGAGTTTTTTCTTCCCCGGGGTAATACGATATTGTTGCAGGGAAAAAGAAGAGTTGATTGTTTCTTGCAGAGGAATTTCGTTCGGGAGTCTTTTTCCTTTCAGATACCAATAGCATCGAAAGAAAAACGCCTTCAGCCCTTCACGTTTCAGCAGTTTCAGAGCCAACGGAATATCTTTTCCTCCCTGATATATTTTTTTTACCAGCCACAGGGGATATTTTCCTATCCATCGTATGGGAAAGGTTATTTTCCATGACCATGACGCTTTAATGGCTTGAATCGTCTGTCCTTTTTCTTGAATATCTTGTTCTTTTTGCTCAAGAAGTTGTTGCAGGTGCAAGATTTGATTTTGGTACTGTTGCATTTCCTTCTTGGTTTTGTTCAACATCTCTTGTTGATGGAGCATCTCCCGATGATCATGTTTGCTTTGTTTTTTTTGCTCTTTGATGGTTTGTTGAAGCTGATCTACAGTACGACGTTGTTCATCAAGATGGTATTGCAACGATGTTATTATGGATTGATCTTGTTGTCGTTGTTGTTCTAAAAGATGGTTTTGTTCTTTTGTGGTTTCTAATTCTTTCGTTTTCGCATAGATCGTCTGATGGTGTTGCACAAATTGGTGCTCCGGCATGCGTTGATAATAATCAAGCACAATATGTTTATAGTTGGGGGCAAAAGGATTTTTATTGGTTATCCTGTTGATATCTTCGCTATCGTTATAATCCAGCAAGACCTGTTCGATAAACTTTGGGGGATATTTCTCGGTGTATCGTAAAATCAAATCCCAGTCGACCAATCTGCTCAGTTCAGGATTAAATCCCCCTAACGCGTGATACACGGTACGACGATGAATAAATACCCCGATATCAATATAATTTTCATACGTTAATTGCTCAAAATCAAAAGCATGTCCAATAACTTTCTTGGATAAGCGATGTTGTATTTGAGCATAAAAAATTTCGTATTGAGAATATTGTTGGATGGCTTGTGCAAACGTTGCTAAGAAGTCAGTATGCATCCGATTATCACTATCAAGATATCCTATCCAATCATGTTGAGCCAGTTTTAATCCCTCATTACGGGCGAAACAGACACCTTTATTTTTCGGTAATCGGATATAGCGTATTGTTTTATTTTTTATGGCATCTGTATAGGTCTCTAATAGATATTCTTCTGTCCCATCTGTAGAACCATCATCAACGATAATAAGCTCATAATGAGGATATTGTTGTTGGAGTAAAGAATCAATCGCCTCTGTAATGGTCCTTCGTTGATTGTAGGTTGCCATGATGATCGAGAAGGCAGGCATTCCTGGTTTGGTGGGGGATGGAGAAGGATGATTCATAATCGTCAGGACATATGGGTGTATATATTGATCGCCTGTTGAGGATCTCCTTTGACTAACATCTTTCCTTCTGATAATAAGATGGCTGTATCACAATATTGGGTAACAACATCACTATCATGCGTGACGAGGATAATCGTTTTTCCTTGGGTGTGAAACTCCCAGATTTTTTGAAAACTTTTTTCTTTAAATGCCATATCTCCCACCGCCAGGACCTCATCTAAGAGCAAAATATCCCGATTGGCAAAAATGGCGACAGAAAAGGCAAGACGAACCTGCATCCCGCTCGAATAGTTTTTGAGTTTCTGATCGATAAAACGTTCCAGTTCAGAAAACGCGACGATTTCATCGTACTTTTTATCTATTTCTTTTTTGGTTAATCCCAGAAGAATCCCATTTACATAGATATTATCCCGTCCCGAAAGTTCTGGGTTAAATCCGATCCCCAGTTCGAGAAAAGGAGATATTTGGCCATGAATCTGTACTGTTCCACGATCGGGCTGATAAATACCGGCTAATATTTTTAACAGCGTTGATTTGCCACTCCCATTTTTGCCTATGATACCAACAAACTCTCCCTGTTGTACTTCAAAAGAGATATGATCCAGTGCCTGAAAAGACTCATACTGCTTTTGTTTCAAAAGACTCACAAAAGCTCCTCGCATCGTATTGATCCTCTCATGCGGGATGACAAAGGTTTTCGATACATTTTGGACGGATATGGCGACAGATCGGTTCATCATTTTTATATATACTCAGCAGACCGTTGAGAAAATTTTTGGAAAAAGAGATATCCGATGATAAAACTTATGAAGGAAAGGCTCAGGTAAAGAGCATGATGCAACGGATAAACGAATTGATTTTCCAACAAAATATTTTTCACATGAACGATAATAAATGTCATAGGGTTGAGGTAGAGCAGGGTTTGAATATGGGCAGGAATGATCGACATCGGATAAATGATAGGAGCGGCATAAAACCCTGCGGTAAGCAAAACTTCCCAAATCTGATTCATGTCTCTGAAGTTCAAAAACAAGGGAGCCGTAAAAAAAGAAAAGCTCAGGGAAATAAGATAAATAATCAGGCAGTAATAGAGGGCGATCATAATATTAAGCATGTTGGGGAAAACCCCTCCGAGTATAAAAAAAACAGCGAGTACGAGCAGATTCAGAAAGAAATTCAGAAGGGTGTTTAATGTTGATGATACGACAATAACCCACTTGGGAATGGATATCTTGGTGATAATATGGGCTTTATTGAGCAGAGAGGTCATCCCTACCATCGTACATTCGGCAAAAAAACTCCACAGGATAATACCTGTTAATAGTCCCAATGAAAACTTTATGCCTCCCCCAAAAATATGAGAAAAAACAAAATCAAGAACCAAAAAAATCAACAGGGGTTTTAAGATCACCCAAACAAATCCAAGCCAAGAATTGTTATAGCGGAGTTTAAAGTCCGTTTTGGCCAAGACCCAAACCATCTCCCAGTAATTTTGTTGAGTTTTCATCGTTGTTTAGTATCATGGTCATAGTATTATAAAACGGATAAAAGACAAGAAAAATGAGTTCTCCTTTTGTTTCTATTCTCATGGTGAACTATAACGGACTCGAAGATACCTTGGAATGTTTGGAATCTTTGAAAGCGTGTACCTATCCTGCTTTTGAAGTTTTGGTGTTGGATAATGGATCCTCTCTTCAGCAGGTACAAGTTCTGGCATCGTATCAGATGAAGAACTATCGTTTTATTGCGCATGGGGTGAATCTTGGCTTTGGAGTGGCTAATAATAAAGGGATAGAGATGGTTGTCCAGGAAGGAAAATCAAAGTATATCTACTTTCTCAATAATGATACCGTTGTGGAGCCTGATTTTTTGTCCCAAGCGGTTGCTGTTGCCGAGCAGGACCCCAAAATTGGTATCGTTTCGTCTCTCTCTTTACAATATGCGAACCGAATGGTCGTGGAAAATGCCGGACATGATTTTTTGGATTGTGGAGATATTGTCCCTCGGGGGCGTGGGAAGTCGAAGAATGCTTTTATGCAATCTGTAGAAATTATGGGTGCTTGTAGCGCCAATGCGCTTTATCGGGTAGAAACCTTGCAACAGAGCGGAGGATATGATGAGACCTTTTTTTTAAACTATGAAGATGCCGATCTCTCCTTGCGTTGTATCTTATATGGTTGGAAATGTGTTTTTGCTCCCCAGTCCATTATTTATCACAAGGTGAGTGCTTCTATCAAAAAAGTACGTGATTATGCCTTTAGTCTTCGTTCGCAACAAAATGCCCTCAAAACCTATTACTACAACACTCCGACGGCTGTTTTGATTGCCAATGCCCCCTTTGTTCTTCTTCGGGATTTGCTTGTTGTTATCATCAATACGCTTTTTTTGAGGTGGGAAATTGTTCGTGTGTTTCTCCATGCCAAATGGAATTTTTTGAGAATGGTGAAAATGATGTTGGGTGAACGAAAACGACGTATGCAAAGAAAACAAGTATCCAGTTGGTATATCTGGAGGCATCAAAAAAATTTTATCCCCACGTATATGCGGTATTTTTACGATATTCTTCTGAAAAAGAAAAAAAGTATTTTAGAAACGGGACGCTAATGTTTTGAGCCACCAGCGGATACAAAAAGAATAAGGAACAAGGACAATATTGATGAGGATGCGTTTCCAGACAGGAATTTGTTTGGTATAAAATCCTAATAATGCCAACGGCAGTACCTGAGAGGCAATCTTCCATTTTTGTTGTTCCATAATCGTATTTTTGGTATGCATCGTGGGCAGAAAAATAAGACGTTGCCATGCTTTGGGCAGGTATCGACTCATCACGATCTTTCGGTTGATCGACAACAATGTGCGCTTCGCTTTGTGGAGGAACGTGTTGTGATAGTTATGGGTCACCATCAGTGATGGATCAAAGATAATCTGTTCTCCTTGTAGAAAAACGCGAAAGGCATAATCAACATCTTCATAGTACAAGAACAGCGATTCATCAAACGGTCCTACTTTTTTCCATTTGTTGGTATGGATGATAAATGCTGCTCCACTAAAAAACATCGTTTCCTCTTTTTGAAGATGGGAGACATATTTGCCAAAATGGGGAGCATACACATACCCAAACATATTGATCCGTAACGTATCCACATTCACCTGCCCGGTGGGGAGTAGAATAAGAGGTTGTATAATAGCTGCTGAGGCGTAGTCCGATAGACGAGGATGAAAATCAGTCAGAATGATATCCTGGTTGAGTACTACCACAAAGGGGTGGTTTTCCTGTAAGAGGGAGAGTCCTTGGTTAATTGCTGCGCCATAGCCTCTGTTTTTAGTATTGGCTATATAACGAATTCCTCTTTGTTGCAGAATATCTTTCGTTGCATCTTTGGAATCATTATCGATCACGAGTATGGTACTGTTGGAAGGAATACTGTCGAGTAACGTCGAAAGAGTTGCCTCTCCGTTACAGGTAACAATCAGATATGCACACGTGTTAGGATTCATGCTGAAGGGAGAGGTTACGTGCCAAGGTAGTGGCCCGATATAAACTTTCAAATGTGCCTGCATCTGTCCACGAACCTTGTACAAAAGTGGCTTTCATTTCTCCCCGTGCAATATACTGATTATTGACATCCGTGATTTCCAATTCTCCTCTTGCGGAAGGTTTAAGCGTTTTGATTATATCAAAAACACTTTTGTCATAGATATAGAGACCTGTAACCGCAAAATTACTTTTTGGATTTTTAGGTTTCTCTTCGATGGCCAGAACGTTCTCTCCTTGTACCTCTACTACTCCGAATCGATGAGGATCGGGGACTTCTTTGAGAAAAATCATCGCTCCCCGAGTAAAAGAAGTAATAGCATGGGAAAAATCATCTTCAAAAATATTATCTCCCAAGATTACGGTACAGTTATCCTCATCGACAAAATCTTTGGCCAAAGCTAATGCTTGGGCTATTCCTCCTGCCTCATCTTGAATTTCATACGTCAGTTTGATCCGCTTGCCCCTGGGACGGATAAAATCTTTCCCTGACCCCAACAATCTTAAAAAATCTCCCGCATGTTCTGGTCCCGAAATGATCATAATGTCCTTTATATCCGCTTGTACAAGTGTTTGCAACGGATAATAAATCATGGGTTGATTATACACCGGAAGCAGGTGTTTGTTGGTAATTTTGGTCAAAGGGTAAAGTCTGCTGCCTGTTCCTCCTGCGAGGATAACACCTTTCATAGTATATTGGTTAAGAAATCAGAGAGGGCTTCCTGCCAAGGACGCAACGGGGGAATTTTTGTATTTTTTAGGACAGAACATGCCGGTCTGTGGGCAGGACGTGGATAATCCTTTGATGTCATTGGGGAGATTTCAACGTGTATGTTGGCTTGTTGAAAAATCTCTTTTGTAAATTCGTACCAACTACATTCTCCTGAGTTGGTCACATGATATATTCCAGCAGGCATATTGTCCATGATATTTTTCGTCGCGAGGGCAACATCTTTTGTATATGTTGGAGACCCTCTCTGGTCGGTTACAACACGAATAGGATGTTGTTGTTTTGCCGCATCCAGCATGGTATAGACAAAATTCTTTCCTTTGAGGCCATACAGCCATGCTGTTCGAATAATATAGGTATGTTGAGCATATGTTTGTAACAACAAATCTTCTCCGAGAGCCTTGGATTGCCCATAAACGTTGATAGGATGTTTTGTTGAGTCTTCTGTGTATCCCTCTTGATGTTCTCCGTCAAAAACATAATCGGTTGAAAAGTGGATCACGTTGGCTCCTACTTCCTTTGCGCTTTGAGCAATATGTTGCAGAGCATAGCCATTAATCTGCATGGCTTTCTCGTGTTCTGTTTCACACTGGTCAACGGCTGTCATAGCTGCGCAATTGATGATCCATTGGGGATGGAGAGAAGAAACCTTCTTATGAACCTGTTGCGGATCAGTAATATCTAACTGCGTATGGTCAAAAAGATAAAGATGTTCCGCTTGTTTGAGAGTTTGAATGATATCATAAGCAAGCATGCCACAAGCTCCCAAAATCATGATGTTTTTGTTCATGGTTGTTCGGTATTTATGAGGAGCGGTTTCCACCATGAGTGGTTGTTTTTGTACCAGGTGATCGTTTGTTGGAGGGTCTCTGTAAACGGATGTTGCGGAGCATATCCTAACGTACGGGAAAGCTTGGAAAAATCGATAGCATACCGCCGATCATGTCCTAATCTATCCGGCACATATTCGATCCAGTCTTCCCCAAGCTGAAAAGCATCCAGAATCAATGTTGTTAATTGTTTATTGCTTATCTCATGGCCAGAACCAATATTGTACACTTCTCCCGCCTTCCCATGATGAATGATGAGATCGATAGCCCGGCAGTGATCTTCGACAAACAACCATTCCCGAATATTTTCCCCATCGCCATAGAGAGGAACTTTCTTCCCGCGTATCAAATGGGTGACAAAGAGAGGGATAACTTTTTCGGGATATTGATATGGTCCATACACATTACAGCTATGCGTAACAATGACAGGGAGTCCGTACGTTACATGATATGCTCGACATAAGTGGTCTCCTCCCGCTTTAGAAGCACTATAGGGGCTGTTAGGCAAAAAGGGGGATTCTTCTGTAAATTTTCCCTGTGTTATACTGCCGTATACTTCGTCCGTACTGATTTGAATATATTTTTGTATCCCATATTTTCTCGCTGCTTCCAATAAGGTAAATGTCCCTAAAACATCTGTCTCTAAAAAATCTCTTGGTCCGGTAATAGAACGATCAACATGGGTTTCTGCCGCATAATTCACGATCACATCAATACCGGTTTGAACGATATCATTAACAATCTTTTCATCACGAATATCTCCCTGAATGAAGCGATAGTGTGGATTCTTTTCAATATCTCTCAGATTTTCCAGGTTTCCTGCATACGTTAATTTATCCAGATTGATGATTTCATAATCCGGATATTTTCGTAGCAGATAATGAATAAAATTGGATCCAATAAATCCTGCCCCGCCGGTGATAAGTAATTTCATACCAAAAAGTGCGTAAAGAATATTAAGGGATCTGAAAAGGAGAATGAGGGTCTTGTTCATGGCGAATCTCATCCACATCCTCTTGCTTGTTTTTCCCCTTATATAAGGTATCAGGAAGATTGATTGAGAAACTTCCTGAGGGAGATATGCTTTTATATCCATGGACAATCCCCGGAGGAACTTTAACACTGATCGGATGACTTTCCCCGGCTACCACCATCATTTTTTCCTGATATGTTGGAGAGTTTTTACGGTTATCCCAAAGATAAAGTTCGAAATCTCCTGGACCGATAAAAACAAAAAAATCGGTTTGATGTACATGTTCATGAGGACCTCGAACAGTTCGGTATTTGGTCCAAGAAACATAACTCATCGCCGCTTGGAAATGGTGCTCATCTAATCGGTAAATTTCTTTTAACCATCCTCGTTCATCTTCATAGGTAGAGATCGGAGAAATAATAACGTCGTGAATCATAGATGGTGATAAAGAGATATGGTTTGTAAAGCGGTGTTTCTCCAGGAGTATGTGGCGACAACTTTTTTTCCTGCCGACACCATTTTTTTGCGTATGATGCTATTACGAAGGACAGTATAAATGGCCTGAACCAGTTCTTCAACAGAATTACTTTCGAAAAGTAATCCTCCGGTTTGAATAGTAGTACGTACGCCGGGAACGTTCGAAGCGATCACAGGACAACCTTCTTGCATGGCTTCCAAAACAGACAATCCAAATCCTTCATACAACGAGGGATAAACAAATACATCAGCTTGACGATAGAGCATGGTACGGACAGCAGGAGAAACATATTCCAAGTGAATCATTTTGTGTTGTAAGGGGCTTTTTTGTAGTTTCCTTCGAATCGATCTGCTTTTCCATCCCCATTTCCCTGCCAGGAGGAGATAATGTGGAATCTGATAACGAAAATGTAATTTTTCAAATGCTTCGATAAGCAAGGAGATATTTTTACGTGGTTCCAATGTTCCCACAAAAAGGATGTAGGGAGACATCTTTTGTATTGGTTGCATTTGTGTTTCAGTAACTTCTTCTCTACTGTCTTCTGCTGCAAGGGGAATAACGGTGATCTTATGTTTTGTAAAAGGGAAAAGGGCAATAAGATCATTTTTGGTATCAGAAGAAACAGCAATAAGATGATTACAATGACGCAGGATCGTTTTCCAAAATAATCGATGTCCCCACACACTTCTGATCGGATGAAGGTGAGGAAACAACAGAGGCGTACAATCATGTACGGTGATCACTTTTTTATACCAACCAGGCCATAAAAAGGGACCCATATGAGACAGATCATGCACGATATCTGGGTGCAGTTTTGTCAGGATCCACGGAAGAATAAAAAATTTTCGAAATGTCCCATAGAAAGGGATAAAACGAATATCACGGACAATGATTTCGTTTGTATTTTTGAAGAAATCGTTTTTCTTGGTATGAATAAAAATATACTCGTTGATCGCATCGTTCTGAAGGATCATGTTGATTAGATTTTTCGCATAGGTAAAAACGCCGGCATATTGGTCATCTATACTATCGGCGATGATGACGATTTTCATGTTCTTGTAATTGTTGAAGGGCAATCTTGCGAACCAATTCGGTCAGATGCTTTTCATGGTTTTCCAACATGATGAACAACTGTAAGAATCCATAGATAAGGAGGACAAGACCGAAAAAAATAAGCGCATTAATTCCGCTTTTCACCCCCGTGATTTGTGCAAAAAGAATGACGGTAGCGTTGGGAAACAACGCAACGAGAGAAATGCTTGACCAGATCAGCAACCATATCAACAGTTCTCTTCCTGTTTGTTCTGTTCGCAAAAAACGTGAGATCGCCTTGGCAATCATGAAGAGAGCAAAGAGCGGAACCAACAGTTGATACAGGGAAAAAGATCCAATCATTGTTATCGCATGAGTGAACGAATAATAAGTTTAAACATGGTGATCATTCCGGTGGCAAGATTTTGTCCTTTGGAAAGAGAGTATTTTGTATAGAGAACGGAAATAGGAACTTCTTTGATACGTAAGTGATGATAGACGGCTTCTCGGATCATTTCACTGCTAAATTCATAGCCATTGGCTGAAATATGAACGTATTCCAATGCCTTTTTCCCCAATCCTTTCATCCCGGATTGACTATCGGTCAGATATATTCCTGTGAGCAGCATGGTCAGTATATTTGCTATAACATTAAACAATCGGCGCAGAAAAGGGATCGTGTTGTTTTGCAAAAAACGAGACCCAATCGTGATGTCGATCTCTTCCTCTTCTAAAGGTTTCAGGAGGGTAGAAATATCTTTCGGATGATGTTGTCCATCAGCATCGAGGGTGATAACGATGTCGGCACCGAGCAATTTGGCTGCTTCAATTCCTGTTTGTGTGGCTGCTCCTACTCCTCGGTTGATCATATGTTCTACAACAATGACTCCATGTTGTTCAGCAATCTTCGCTGTTTTGTCATCGCTTCCATCATTCACAACAATAATATCCGAAAATCCCTCCTGTTGACAGGCCGTCAGGACATTTTCGATGTGTTTCTCTTCATTATAAGCTGGAATAACAATAAAGACCTTCATTTCTTTGCCAAAATACGTATACTGATGCTAGTATAAAGCATCTTTTCACCAGGTCAAATATATGAAAAAGGTGGCTAATATCGTGATACAACTCTTCTCTATCCTCTGGGTGGTTTCGATTCTCTTTTTCTATTTTTTTACCATCCATGATGGTACAATGAGCTGGAGAATAAGTCATCAATACTATAAAGACGGTTTGCAGTCTCTTTTGACGGGGAGTCCGGATAACGGGGTACATCCTCTGTTTTTGATTCTGCTGGTTATGGGGGGTGGGTACCTTTTGTTTTATGTTTGGAGACGATGGTATCGTGGAAAGAAAACAATCGATATCCATCTTTCTCCTTTCTCTCTTCTTGTTCTTTTTTCTCTCTTCTTTTTTGTGATTGCTTTTAGCTGGTTTGGGTTTTATCACCTCAATGCGGATACTATCGTCGCTCCCTACCCCAACATATTTATGCACTATAATTTTATTCTAAGCGCACTTGGTTTCATTCTTTTGGTTTGTGTTTCTTTCGGGAAATATGTTTTGCGTTGGTTAAAACGGGATGATCCATACAATGGAAAGACCTTCTTGTTTTCCTTCGGATTGGGAAGCATGATCCTCACGTTCATCCTCTTTCTGCTGGGACTTGGGGGCTATTTACAAAGTATTCCTGTGTGGGGGATCTGTATTGCCGTACTCTTCATAACATATAAAGAACTATGGTTATGGATTAAGGCTTTCTTCAAACCCCAGATCCATTTTCAGGGGGGGTATTGGGATGTGCGTATTCTGCTTCTTTTTCTCTTTTTTATTGTCCTGGGACATAATGTTTTAGAGCTTATCCGCCCGATGCCGATGGGATTTGATGATCTTTCGGTGTATATGAATGTTCCAAACCTCCTGGCTCGTGGAGGGACATTATTGAGTGGTATTGATGCGTATTCTTGGGGAATCTTTATGAGTTTAGGCTATCTGTTGTTCCACAGTACCATGATCACTCTTTTTCTTTCCCTGTTGGGAGGGATCCTCGTATTTTTTGGGTTTTATGTTACGGTGCAGTCTTATGGTGAACAACGAAATATCCCTCATACACAGGTTCGTACGTATGCTCTTTTGTCCGCAACACTCTTTTTCACCTTGCCTACGGTTGTTTTCCAGTCGGCAAAAGATATGAAGGTTGATCTCGCCGCTCTCTTTTTTATGCTGCTTTCGTTTCTTGCCTTTTTAAGCTGGAGAAAAGAAAAAGAACAATTGTTCTTCTGGTTGAGTGGCCTTTTTGTTGGTTTTGCCTTCACGATAAAATATACGGTTCTCTTTTTCATAATCACCATCCTCCTCTATGCTTTATTTGAACTACGAAAAAGGAGACAGAAGAATGCGATGATTCTCCTCTTCCTCTTTATCCTCTGTATGGGAATTCCGTTTATGCCCTATGCGATCAAAAATGTTGTGGAGACACAACAACTATCCATAACATCTCTGCGGGCAGGAAAAAGTGAAACGCCCACTATTGTTCTCAATCCTCCCTTAGCCGATACTGGAGAAGCAATATCTCCTCCTCTCTCTACAGGAGTGCAAGAAGAGCTTGGTCGTTATGCTGGATTTGATCAGGGCATCATGAAATATCTGATGCTGCCTTTTACGGTGACCTTTAATCCTATCACCTCAGGGATGTATGTGGATATTGGGTATCTTTTTCTTGCTTTTATTCCCCTTGTTCTCCTTCTTTTAATCCGAACATCAGAACATGCTGTATCATTATTGTATGAGATTCTTCTTTTTGGGATCATCTATTGGATATTATGGGGCATAGGTGCACAAGGTGTTATTTGGTATGGATATGGGGGATTTATCTTTCTGCTTCTGCTGATCATAGAGATCATCCATTTTTTCCAAAAAGCATCCGGGAATATCGTTCGGTATGTTATACACGTTAGTATGGTTCTGTGGTTGTGTTGCTCTCTGATTTTACGGGTGGCGAATCTCCCTTCGTACGCTATTTTTATTGATCCTGTTGGCCTTTCCTATGCACGAGGGATGATCGATGAACAAGGGTATCTGCAGCAAAAAATACCAACGTATTTGACGATCCTGAACACGATTAACAGTGATATTGATGTCCATCTCAACACTCCTCCTAAAATATACCGTATAGGGACGTTTATAAAATATTTTATTCATCAGAATAACCGTCTTGTATTGGATGATAATCAGCTGGATATTTTTATGTATATCTCGCAGGATCATGATGATCAAAAAACGATTGCACGATTGAAAAATGCGGGATTTAAATACATGATTATTGATACGAATACCGCTTCCATCGATAAAACGCCAGGGAAAACACTCACAGCGAAATACCAAGCTCTGATGCGATTTATACAACAACATCCACAACGCTTACCTATTTTGGTGAATGAGCCCCAGAATGGAATTCTGTTTGTTCAGATTTTATAAACAGGTATAAAAAAGACCAAAGGTTGTTTGGTCTTTTTTATTAAACCTATGATAAGGGATTATTTCTTCTTTGATTTGTCGAGCGTATAGACCGCACGTCCTACGCGTACAAATTGTGGAAAGTTTTGTAAATTCAGAGAAATCGTTCCGAGTTTCACTGAGCGTTGTTTAAGGACAGCTTGAATAATTTCTTGTTTTTTGAGAGGTCTTCCCGCTTTTTCCAAAATACTCTCAATGACGTCTGCAACTGTTCCTGGTTTATATCCCCATTCTTTCAAGGCGTATAATCCGCGTCCGACGAGCACAAATTGTTCATCACGGATCAGTTCATTATGAACAGCCTGTGTCGTGACCATTTTTTTATCAAATCCGTGATTTAAAATACGGTTGGCAATCTCCACAAAATGAAGAGGATGTTTTTCTTCTTTGAGAACAATATACGCTTTATCGCGAATGCTTTTTGGATTGATATGGCGCCATTCCATTAGCCCATATCCGTCGCTTGTTTTCTTGAAGCGTTTATCAATATCAAAACAGGATGCAACCATTTCAGGAGTAACAGCCGGAAATTTGGTAGTTACTTTTCCTAACACCAGTGAAACCAGTTGTTCTGTGCCAATCACATCCCCTTTCGATTTTAATATGGCGTAGGTGGTATTGACGATACTCCGAATCCAGTCGGAAGCGATAGAACTTTCATACCAAAAAGGATGATATTCAAAAGACTTCTCCTGTTTAATAAGAGAATTATCGATATTTAAGGAGAGCTTGATAATATACCCATCCACCTCTCCCGGTTTGTTGAGGGATAACAGTATTTTACTCACGAGAGCATCTTCTAAGAGAACTCCTCCCGATTTCTTCAAGAAGTTTTTTGCCAATTCATTGATCATTCGTAATCCTGTGTTGGGGAGAATGCGTCGCAGTTTCCCCAAGGCGATATTTTCTATTTGCCGCACCCTTTCTCGGGTGATCGAAAATTTCTGGCCGATATATTCCAGTGTTCTTTTGGGTTTGTTATCAAGACCGAACCGTTGAACGATGATATCCTTTTCTTTGTCGGATAAAACCATAAACATGTCCTCCAGAACATCATTGAGGTTCATTTGTATTTTTTGGTCTTTATCGATGGTCGTCAATGGAGCATTATTATCCTGTGAAGAATACATAGTATCTGTGTTATGAAGTAAGGTTCTAACTAATGTCAAATTAGGATGAAAGGGGTGGAATGTCAATATTTTCTCGTGGTGGGAAAAAACCTCTTCTCTTCTTTTATTTTTGAAAAAAGGAATACATTGTAGTAAATATTTTCGTCTTGTCAACAGTAAAGAATAAAAAAATCAAACATAATTCCTTTCGCTCGGAAAAAATTCGTTTTTTTTTAAATCTAAACAGCAATATTGCCCATCCCCACAAGACCAATAATGACACCGATCACTGCTAAGACGCCTCCAATAATCCAAAAACGGAAAACAACGGTATGCTCCGGCCATCCCATAGCCTCAAAATGGTGATGTAGCGGGGCAACTTTAAATATTTTTTTGTGAACATACTTTTTACTGAAAAGTTGTAGAATAACCGACATGGTTTCAATAACAAAGATGCCCCCGATCAATAATAAAGGAACAAGGGCATTGGTGAGCATGGCGATAACGCCCAATGTTGCTCCCAATGATAAGGACCCAGTATCTCCCATATAAAATTGAGCAGGAGCAACATTAAACCATAGGAAAGCGGCAAGTGCTCCGGAAATGACGCTACACAATGCGGTTAAATATATAAGTCCTTTTGCATAAGCGATGATTCCGAATGCTCCAAAAGCGATCATCAACAACCCGCCAGCCAAACCATCCAACCCGTCGGTGATGTTGACGGCATTAGCTGTGGAAATAATGACCAGCATAAACAAGGGGATATACCAAACCCCGATCTCAAAATCTCCTAAACGAGGAATATGAACGGAGTTATAGCCCAATTTGTAGAAAAACCACCATGCGCCAATTCCTGCAAATAAGGTAAGCCACAAAAACTTTGGTTTCACATTGATGCCTTTTGATTTCCCTAAGCCTTTTATGTTATAGATATCATCTATAGCACCCAGTATGGCGGTGGCTAAAAGCGTAGCTAATGGAAGATAGGTCTCTCTTCGTTGAAGGAGGGACTTTTCAATCCATCCCATATAGGACATAAAACGTGAAAGAATAACGGTTAACAGTGTTACCCCCCAAATCAGGACTCCCCCCATTGTTGGGGTTCCAGCCTTTTTCTTGTGCAGTTGTTGAAAAATAGTTGCGGCTTTTCCGTCTGTCGCCGTATCCCGAATTTGTTTTCCGATATGGTGATGATATAAAAAACGAATGAAAAAAGGTGCAGTACAAAAAGTGAGAACAAAAGCAATAACGGAGTATGTGCCAATAAAAATAATGTCAGAGAAATATTGCATAGAGAAAAATCGACAAAGTGTTTATGATGATTTTTTGTGATAGAAAAACAAAACGACAGCTAAAACAATACTAAAAATCACAATACCGAGCAAGAGATAGGTTGCGTACGGAGTATTCAGGGATGTTATAATGTCTGCCTTCCCCGTATCATTGATCTGTGGCAGAGGTGGATTCTCTTTGTCTTCACTATGGTTGGCATTGTCGTTTATATTGTTGTTGTCATTGGCATTCCTGTTTTCTGTAAAGGCAGAGGAATGATCCGATATAGCCGATGCGGAATGATATGTTGAGGTTTTACGATGGGAAGTCTTCCTTATTTTGGTAACGGCAGCTGCCATGCGATCAATGTTATTTTCTCCCGGTGTGGGGAAATCCGAAGGGGTGGAGATGTTATAGATCAGCCCGTTTTGTTCAATCCTGACGATACTTTGTTTCGTTTTGACATGATTGTATTGCATCTCGTCTTGCCAAATGCCCTCCTTGTTATACAGAGAGAGGATGTCTGATGTATTGATCAGATGAAAAGCAGTATCATGCCACGTAAGAATATAATAAGCAGAAGAATCCAGGACCGTATGATCCGGGACAAATATTTTTTGGTGGAGTTTATTTGTTATATACCAATTGGAAATATCTACAGGGTTGGCACTCACATTGCGTAACTCAATCCACTCTTTTCCCTGGTCTGCTTTTTCCGGATTGGGATACGATTCACTGATAATCACGGATCCAGTTGCGGTCAAGGAATGTCTCTCAATGGTGTATCGTTCCGTCTTTATGGGTGTGGCGTTGTTTTCATCTGTAAAGCCAAAAAACCATAATTCTGAAGAAGATCGTAAGACAATCGGATGGGTATATTCCATTTGTTCATCTGGTGTGGCATCACCTGAAAAAGAATAGAATATTTTCGTGTTGGGTTGATTCGCGATCAAGGAAACAGATACAGGGCCATGGTATATGCCTCCTGCTGGTTCTGCTTGGACATCTAATTTTTCTCGTTTATTTTCTGCATTGGGGGTTGGCATACTCCATTCCCATGTAGAATCTTGGGGATAAGAAGGGTTGTTTATAAATCGGCTGTAACTTTTCCCTTCCACGCTATCTTTGTAGGATATCTGATCTTGAATTCCTCCCTTATTATCGACGAGTTGAATAGTATCGGTATCATTATTAAGCGTAATTTTAGATTGGTTATAAAAGATGACGAGAAAACCGTTTGCATTGATGTTTGTGGAATCTTTAAAGGTATAGGTTTTTCCGCTTGCATCAGAAAGTTGCCAACCCTGCAGATCGATTGGATTCTCCGTTGTGTTGTTGAGCTCTATAAATTCTCCTTCCGTATCTGTCCCTTTTGGATCAGGAAGAAGTTCATTGATGACGATTCCCTGAAAGAGAACGGGAGTATCATTGGGCTGTTCCGGTGTCGGGGGGCTCCATGCCCATACATAAGGGGCATCATCGAGTCCCACGGAAAGATCAATACTGGCCAATAATTTTTGTTGGCTATAAGCCGTTTTTTCTTGTTTTACTTTTGCATAACTTTTATTTTCGGGAGGGTTTTTATAATGAACCTGCTCAATGATTTTTCCCCAAGGGTCAATTAACCGGACATCATCTTCATCATTATTGAGGGCCAATTTGGTCTCTTTACTGTAGAAAACCAGGTATTGTCCTTGTTGAATGATGATATTTCCCAACATATAGGGTTTGCTCCCGCCTTCTTTGTCATCCAATTGCCAGCCACAGAGGTTAACAGGTTTTGTATCGTGATTGACGATTTCGATGAACTCGTTTTCACTATCCGGCCCGGCAGGATTGGGAAGAAATTCGCTTAATTCTATCCTTGCCGAACTTTCTTTCGTAGTACACACAGGGAAGAAAGATGTTGTCCCACTGCTTCCTGTTGTTGGAGGCAATACCGTGATATATAAGGATGCGGTATTATGACCATCCCACGGATCGGACACCGTGAGGGAGATTTTAAAACTTCCACTCCTATAGTATTTATGGGCTAATGGATTCTTGTCCGATGTTGTAAATCCGTCCCCAAAATCCCACGAGAATAGGAGCGAATCATGATCTAAGTCGTAGGATCGTTCTCCTGTTACATTCACAGAGAATGGTGCATTTCCTACGGTTTTATACGGATATTGCAGATCAAGAACAGCGATAGGAGAATGATTGTTGACGATGTTTTCAGATCCCTTTGTCGGGACACCAAAAATTTTAAAATCTGATCCCTGATCGGTATCTTTTCCATTCGGAAAACGTCCCAACGATTGATTGTAAGTGGGTAATGGCGCAGGAGATAAACATCCATTTACATTTCCATAACACATTTCATCTATGACAATATCTCCATCTTTGAGGATAACTTGATCTCCTGTATTATTGAGAGTAATGGGGGAAGGTTGCAGGACAACATATTGAGCGGGGAGAATAGAGCCGCTTAGTGTTTTGGGCGAGCGTGAAGCATCATCGATAGTCCATCCGGACAAATCGATCGTGCAATCTTTTTTGTTATATAATTCAATCCATTCGCTTGTATTGCTATTGCTGGAGGGGGCGGGGAGAATCTCGTTGATCACCACATCACCGAGCAGAGGTTGGCAATTTGCATTCTGATTGATGTTTTCATTGGCATTCCCATTATTTGAGCTTGTGTTTTCATTATTATTGTTTCCGTTGATATTGTCATTCATGTTGATATTGGTGTTGTCATTTCCATTATTATTGATATTTCCATTTTCTCCATTTGTATTGGTATTTTGGTTGTATACACTATTTTGATACCCGGGTGTTCCACCAACAACGAGGCTTTCAATAAAATGACCAAGATCATCTCTTTCCAATGTTTTTCCATTCCCATCTCCTCCCCATGTATTTTGATAGGATATCGTATCCAAAATAGTACCCGTATTATCCTTGATACTCAATAATTCTCCGGTGTTACTTAAGGAAAAAGAAGTATCGATAATTGTACCGGAGAAAAATGGATGATCTTGTAAAAAAACGCTCCCACTTGCTGTTAGTATGGCATACCCATCACTCGGGATATTCAGGGATCCTTGATAAATATTGAGACTATGGTTGGTTGAAGCCTCATACAGTTTAAAGCCTGTCAGGTTGATGTCTGAAGGGCCATTATTCCAAAGCTCAATCCATTCATGATTGGTATCTGATCCAATGGGGTTATACATTATCTCATTCATCACCAAATTTCCACTTCCCGTTGTCGCTTGCAGAAGGGGCATATAGGCAGCAAAAAGGGCAAAAAGAAAAATAACGGGAACAAAGATGATGAACAAAAGTCTATAGAATGCCCTCATTGGCCGAAAGGTTATAGCAGATTTTATTGTACGAGATTGTCTTATAAAATCAAGCAAACACGGTGGATATTATTCTATAATATAGTCTTCTATCTCTTTTTCCTTTTTTTGTTGGGTATATTTTAAAAAACGTTGCTGATATCCCTTAAGATCAAAAAAAAGTTTGTCTTTGCTAACAAGAGACAGAAAATGCTTTTGCGATTCTGTATATTCCTGAAAAGAAGAAAATGGCCAATCTACAACATTTTTTACAATAGTATGTTTGACGGGATTTCTATGAATATAATGAGTTACCCCTTCATAATAACGATCATCCCGGATCAGCTTTGTTTTAAAAGTTCCTTGAAAAAGTTTCCCTTCGTGTTTGTACCGTATATTGAAATATTTAGCATAGGCATTGCTTATAAAGGAAATAAATGTCGGAATTCTTCCGGTTGATATCAACCCGTCGGGTTGCTCCAACCCGACGGGTTGGAGAGGTTCCAGGAGAAGGAAATGAAAGTGGTTGGGGAGGAAACAATAGGCAAGAATATCGATGCCTATTTTTTCTTTATATAATTCAATACGATCTATCCAGCGGATATAATCCTTTCTGTCTCTAAAAATAGACATTTTTTCATTACCACGGTTATAAACATGGTACACATAACCGGGAGCAAAAACACGTTTAGGGGTTGCCATAAGAATAATTTTTCTCTGCTGATTATAGCAAGAGGGGAAAAAACGTCAACACTCTCAACCCGACGGGTTGAATCAACCCGTCGGGTTGGAGATGAGAAGAAGTTTGAGGACCAGTTTGGAGAATTCGGCGCGATTGATCTCTTTGTCAGGGCGGAATGTGCCATCCACATATCCTTCCACCATCCCATGATGATAGGCATATGCAATATATTTCATAAAAGGATTGTTTTGAGACACATCTGAAAAATGCTTGGTCTCTACTGTATTATCGATGGGAATTTGGGCGACATTGAGTAAAATTTTCAACGCTTCTGCCCGCGTCACATTTTTGGCGGGATAAAAATAGTTTCCACTTGATAATTCTAATCCTAATGTTTTTGCGATACTGATATAACCTGTAAACCAAGCATAATCGGGCGTATCGAGATAGGGGGTTGTAGAATGGATATAGGATGCGTTATTTTTGTTCAGTGCCAGCACAGCGACCTTGACTGCTTCCGCCCGGTTAATCGTGCGTCCTGGCTCAAAATAAGCACCACCATCCTTTGACACTCCCTGTAAAACATCGTGTCTATATAAATATTCTATAAAATCGTGTGCCCAAAAAGAAGAAGGGACATCTCTAAAGTGGGATGTGTTATCACAACAGAATCCACAGGGATTTTTGATATCGCAGGAACAGGTGGTACATACGTTCCCGTTCACATTTCCGCTGATGTGTCCATTTGCATTGTCTTGTGCGTTGGTGTTTGCTTCCGTTCCATTGACATTGTTATTGCCGGTAACAATCGAAATCATTGTTGTTGGACTTCTATTGAACCAGCGGTCTAAAAAATAGATAGAATAGGTATAGTTTCCATTCGTATTGGTATTTGTATCGATAAAATTATCTTGATAGGGATCGATATCCTCTGTCACGATCTGCGAGGAGGTGTTGTTGTCGGTCCGTAAGATGGTGCAAGATTGCAAATCAAGATCTATGGGTGTATTCCAGGTAACTGTCACCACATTATTGGCATAGGAAGCATTCACATTTTGAGGAGCATAGGGAGCAAGGGTATCACGCAGGGATGTGTCGGTGATGACGATCTCATCACTGTCCGTATAGTCCGCTATGCCATCCCCGGTGAGATCGAGCCCGAGATAAAAAGAGCCGCTTATGCCATAAAAACGCATCCGCGCATTATTAATGATAAGCATCCCTTCTGTATCGAACGAACTTAAAACCGGTATGTACAGAATTTTTCCGTTGTGCTCATAGAAAACATTATAATCCACTTTATTGCTTGCTGTTCCTGTAAAGTGGAGAGAAGTGTTTGTGACTTCCCATGTAGCCGGAGCGCTATCAGGAATAATAAGACGGATCCCGTGTTCATGGGTAATTTGGGGGACAAAGGAGTCTTCTATAATGGTTATGGGTTTCAGCTGGGTAATACCAAAATTGCTGGGATATTCGGGTTGAAGAGACATCAGTTCTGGTGATGCCAGAGCAGCAGATGGAAGAAGAATAAATAATCCCAATGCCAGAAGACCTTTTTTAAGCATGATGTCTTGTATTATGGAATAGGAAAGGAGATAGTTGCTCCAGATGAGTTTTTCGGGATGATGCAAATTGTTCATATATTTGTTGATGAGATATCTCCACGATGTCCGGATCATAGGTGATCATATCATCACGTCTAACGCCAATCAAACCGAGATAACTGCTATATGGCCAGCTTTCGGGTTTTTGCACCAATCCTTTTCGAACAGGGTTGTCGTGAATGTAGGCAAACAGTTGTAAAAAATAAGGATCTTTTTCTACCAGCTTACTTTTGTATGTTCCCTCAAATACTCGTCCTGAAAAGTCAGGATGTTTGGCTTGAAAATATTTGGCATAAGAAGTTTGAAGGATATGCAAAAAATCAGCGATGTTCGACCCTAAGGGGCGAGAGAGATCCTGAGGGAAATCACCCGGTTCACGGATTAAAAAGTGAAAGTGGTTGGGCATCAAACAATAGGCGAGAATTTCGACGGGATAGCGATCTTTACATTCTTGCATTTTGAACAAGAAATAGGAATAATCTTTCGGTTGGGAAAATAAAGTCATTTTCTGACTTCCCCGGTTATAAATATGGTGAATGGTATTTGGGGCAAACAAACGAGGTTTACTCGCCATAGAGAAAGAATCCGATTATCTGTGATTTATTATAATTTGGCTGTCAACTTTGTCAATAGACCCTTAGGGTCAGGCGACCCTAAGGGTCAAAAAAACCGCCCCTTTTGAGGGGGGCGGTTTTTTGTTATTCAATGCGGATTAAGACCGATTGAATTTCCAACTTTTCTACAACAACAATTAGTTGTTCATAGAAAGATTGGTGTAGGTGGCTGGCAATTCGTTATTGAGATAACCATTGAACCAGTCAGATGTTGTGGTGTCATGAGCAGGATCGGAAAGATCTGACCAATTGATAGCACCACTGACACCGGTATAGGTTCCAACGCTATAGCTTCCATCACCTTGTGCTACGCGGACAGAGGTAGAGTGTGTACCTGTCCCTGATACGGAAACAGTAGCCTTCAAAATGAAGGTTTTACTTGTCCCCTTCGCAATGACAAAGCCATGTGTTGTATCAGCCCCATTTTGATCGAGCGTTAATCGCACAGTAGCCGTTGTAGAATTCACAGGGCCACCTACTACACTATTGAGAGCGCTCGAAGGATTATCTGCATCGTACAGCGTATAGCCTGATGTGTCAGCAGCTGATGTGGTGACATCAAACGTAATGTCTTTTATCTCAAGATCATTGGCAGCATCAGCGGATACAGTGAAGCGATATACCTCTTGCTGGCTTCCTACCACAAGCAGATTGGAAGTAGGTGCAACCGTAGCAAATGTGGGTCGTGTCTTTGTGACAGCGAACATGTTCGATTCACCAGATACGGTTGCAGATGTGAGCTCAGTTCCGATGCTATTGGAGATAGCACGGACTCCGTTCACTGTACCGGCGGTGAAGGTATACCCAGTAGCATCTCCATTGGCTGGAGGATTGGCCATGAGGGTAATCATCTTTCCTGTATCTGATGCCTGAGAGATGGTGTTCAGATCAACTGTAACAGTGACCACCATATTTCCATCTTTTGGAACAATGAGGGTGCTGTTGTTTCCTAAGGCGAAATGGATCATTCCATTGATCGGAACAGCTGTAGCACTTCCTCCTGTCCATGTGAGGGTATACTGATTGACTCGTCCATCTGCCTGAGCAGAGATTGTTGAACTGCCTGGAGTTAATTCGTTTCCAAGATAGAAGTCGGTGACCTTGATATCATCGTTGGTTGCAGAGAGTTTAAATTTGGCAACAGGAGCACCAACACTTCCAGCTACGAGATATCCTTTATTTGGTCGGCCAGCATCTTGTACCACGGTCAAGGTTCCTGTACCGACTACGGTGAAGTAAGCAGTTGTAGGTGTTCCAATGACAGTAGCAAGATTGCTATTGCCATCTTCGACATCGAGAGCAGTTGTATCTACTGCAAAACCAATATTGTTGGATGCAGGAGCTCCACTGCTGATGTTACATTTCAATTCCAGAGAGAGACTGGCATTTGCGGCAATCGGCGTGTTGAGACTTGTAAAGTCAACAACACCTCCGGAAATATTCTGGCTTCCCAATTGAGTTGTTCCATTGTAGAGGTAGCATCCTGTAATGTAACTATCTGGAAGATCTGTTCCACCGGATATGATTTTTGTTACTTTGAATTCTTTCAAGGAGAGATCTGCAGCATCATTGGCAGTTAATGTCCATTTTCCCAAAGAAGCGGTGCTTCCCGGAATCAAAGCTTTTCCATTGGTGTATCCATCGTTGCGAGCAACGGTAATAGTAGATCCCTGCAGCGTGACTATATTTCCGACAGCTTGACCAATGAGGTCACCTACTTGCACGGCATTTCCATTGCTATATTCAGCAGACTGATTTTTGAACATATATTCATGTGTCTGCTCGCTGAGATCCAAAACAAAAGCATATTTATCTGCCAAAGTAGCACCAGAGGTGATGTTCCCTTTTACTGTTAATGTAGTATCTCCTGAGAAAGAGACAGAAGAATCAAAGTTCAAGGTGTAAGGATTCAAGCCTGTTGGACATCCAGTAAAACCGGTTGCACCAAGATCGGAAGCTTCTAAGCTCTTTGACTGGATAATGGTAGAACCGTTGTAGAGTCTCAAGTTATCAATATCGGCGCCAATGACAGCTGTAGAAGCAGCATCAGAACAGAGATAGAGATTCACTCCGTCAGCGGTGAATGGTTGACCGACATTCAGTTTTGCAACGAGGAAGGTTACATCGTTCGTTGATTTTGGTACGGATTGACTTGCTGGAGATGATGGATCCCGAGCAACCGTAATCTTTCCTCCTTGCAAGGTGTACGTATACAGGGAGACACTACTAAATGGTGGATTGACAGATACCCCAAATCCAGTGGTGACTTCTGTTGCTACGAAATCTTCCTGATATCGCAGAGTAAGTTGCAATGTATCTGTTGGAGTGTTGTTCACATCAATGATATCACCTCGAATGGTGTAGGTCTTATTGTTGCCATATCCGATGGTAGAACCAGCACCAAGGTTGAAGGTGATATATTTGTCATTCGTTGTTACTGATGTGGAGACTTTTGCTCCTGCTTCATATAAAGCAAGATTGGCAAAGTCTGTCCATTCAGCAGAACCAGAGTTCTTCAGTGTTACCTGTTTGAAGAGGACGTCTTTACTGGAGGAGTTGTTTGTAATGCGGAATTTTCCAAGTTCCTGGTTAATATCACCTACCTTATAGGTAGTATCATTTCCTTGCGCAGCAAAGGTAACATCTGTTACTTCATAAGCAGCTGTCTGCATGGTATTTCCCGTGATGGGGAAAGAACCTGTGACATTCTGAGCAGAAGAATTGACATCGCCTACAGCTTTGACAGCAAAGGCATTGTAATATCCTCCGCCAGAAGCATCCATCTGGGCAACGATATCCAGTTCAACCGTTGTTCCTGCTTTGACGACAAAGACAGGATTGAAGCTTAATACGGCTGTATCATCTGTTCCAATGGTTTGTCGATTTGAAACACGATTTCCAGCATATTCAGCCCAAACTTTGTCGAAGTTATCCTTGGATCCCAAACCTGTTCGGGTGACGGTCAAGGAGTTGAGGCTGATATCATTGCTCGCACCGGCTGTTAATTTTAGAGTAAGATATTTTGCGGATGTCGTATTTTTGGGGATGATTGCAGCAGCAGGTGTATTATTGGAAAGAGAAACATCAAGTGTTCCTGCTTTCGGAATAACCGGAACGTTGGCATTTCCGTTCACGACACCATTGACATTTCCATTGACCACACCATTTACGTTCGTGTTGGCCACTGGTCTGTCTTTTGGATTTAAGGAATTGCTAATGATCTTGGCGATCTGTGCGCGTGTCACAGGATCGTTCGGACCAAATTTCCCATTGGCATACCCATCAATGATTGATTTGTTGTAGGCAGTGGATATGTAGTCCATATACCAGCTTCCGGCAACAAGATCAGAGAAGGGAGCAGCAGGAGTGGTTGCGTTGGGAACCCCAGCAGCGTTGATGAACGATTTGGCTGCCTGTGCGCGGGTAACCATATCAGCAGGACCAAATTTTCCTGTTGAGTTCCCGTTTGCATCTTTATACCCGGACATGAGGTTTGCCTTTGTCACCGTGGCGACATAAGGATAAAACCAAGCGTCCTTGGGAACATCTGTAAAGCTGGGAGCATTGGTCGTGTCAATATCGGTGACGATATTGGCATACTTGGCTACTTTGTACACCAGCTTCGCGAGTTCAGCTCGATTTAAATTTCGATCAGGATAGAAGTTGGTGCCGGCATCAAAGAATCCTTTGGCGACTCCATCTTCTACGTAGGAATATGCCCAGTGTGTTGTAGGCACATCCGAGAAGGTTTGAGCACTTGCTAAAGGAGCAATCATGACTGATCCCGCGAGAATCAATCCTGTGCTCACTCCGGCAATGGCTCGTTTTAATCCATTTACCATAGGGTGTTAGGATTAGAAAAATAAAATAAAACATATTGCTCGTTTGGTACTGCTTCGTTAGGAAGAAACAGTGTCTCTTGGATGAGCTTCCAAAAGACGGGAAGAATCTTTTGTATATGCCAACAAGAGTGAAAAGGGGTTAGACTTTTTCTCTTGTTGTCGATCCGATTCCCTATATGTGATGGTCAATTATACCCATCAGCAGTTTATCACGCCTCAGTGAGGCTCTGGTTTATCAAGTCTCAACGGTACCTTGAGAGTTCTTAACGTTGATATATCCATCGGGAGATTTGCCATACAATGGCAGGATAGCCCGTTGGGAAACGTATCAGAGACTTTCAGAGTCCGAAAAACTAACTTGAAAAACTTTTTTCAAATGCACCGAAGTGCATAACAATAACATTCATTTTTCCTCTTTCTTTTGCCTATTTTTCAAAGATCACTCTTTTGTACACGGCGTATATTCTACAATCTTAAACCTTATCTGTCAAAATCATTGCCAAAAAATATTCACGGACAGTTTATCAAAGTGGCTTTCTTATGTCAATAAAAACAAAACTCTTCTCTCTTCTTTTCACAACGGATCACTCTATACCGAAACTCACCGCTCATGAAAGGCTTTTTACAGTCTTTCAAACGGCTTTTTTTGTCTTTCTGCAGGGAAATGTCTATCAACTACTACAACGCTTTCATCTCTCTTTTGTTTCAGTGAAATCTATTGAAAGAAGGGGAAAATATGGTGGAATATGTAAATTAAAGCATTAACGGGTTAAAGAGTTCACGAGTTGAAAACAAGGGAGAGAAAAGGGAAAAATTAGAAAATTTGTAACGTTGTACAGAAGACCTCCAAGGTCGGTGGAAGGGAAATTAAAGCATTAACGGGTTAAAGAGTTCACGAGTTTAAAACAGGGGAGAGAGAAGGAGGTCAGGGAAAAGCAAAAAACCCGACGGGATCTGAAGAACCCGTCGGGTTAGTGGTCTTTCATAAGTATTATTTCTTCTTTTTTCTTCTGAGCCAATATGCTCCAAAGGCTATGCTCAGAATCCCTATTCCGGCTCCTGTACTGGGCAATTTTCCCGGTAAGGTCGGATTGAAATTGGGAGGCATATTGGGATTGCTTGATGGAGGATTATGATTCCCCGGAACAACTCCTGTTCCTACATTGACGGCAATCATATTGCTATAGTTACTTTCGGTACACGTTCCTGTTGCGGTCAGGACAAAATAATACGTTTGACCGGCGGTAAATTGTCCTAACGTGATCGTATTCAATTTTCCTAAATGTTCGGTGCGGGAAAGATTGTTTGAACTGGTACCAATATAGAGTGTGTATCCTGTGATGTTCGGATCACTCGGTTCTGTCCAATGCAAGGTGACGGATGTGCCCGTCGTTGTGGCACTTAAAGAAAGAGGTGTGCCGCATAATACGGTTTGCGATTCGTTATTGCCAATCACAAAAGAGTAATCAAACCGGTTGGATGCAGGCGGCGTTTTGTCGTCTGCAGCTTCCAGCCTTACATACACGCGGCTTGATACACTTTGAGCATACGCTTTTTCAACGAACCAATCTGCCCACGATAGCGTATTCGTCATTTGATAGGAAACATACAGATGGCTTCCTTGTCCTGTAATGTCCGGTATGACATCACGACCATTGACCATCATTTTTACACTTGCCCGATTAATCGTATCTCCTTCGGGGTCAACAATTTCATACGTTATTTTCAGATTAGGAGGATTTCCAACACTATTGGGCGCGGGAGTGATATTGATAAAATTGGGAGCATGGTTCATCGTTCCCCCTCCACCGCCGCCACTGCTGTTGTTGTTTCCATTGGCACTGTTGATGTTGCTGTTTTGGGAAGAACAATCAAGATCGCGAGTACATTCATCTTGTCCTAATCCTGCTACACGGATACACATACCATTGAAACATCCCATATGATAACGTGTTCCTCCTCCTCCCCCTCCACCGCCGCCACCACCACTGTTGTTATTTCCATTGGTACTGTTGGTGTTGCTGTTGGTACTATTCACATTTCCATTTTGTCCATTATTGTTATTGTTGCCACCATTCGTATTTCCGTTCGTACTATTTGTATTGCTGTTTCCACCGTTTACATTTTCATTCGTCCCATTGGTATTATTATTGGTACTGTTCGTGTTGTTATTGCCACCATTTGTATTTCCGTTGGTACCATTATTATTCCCATTGTTGCCATTGACGTTATCATTTCCGTTTGATGCATTGGTGTTTTCATTTCCTCCTCCATTTGTATTATTGTTTCCCCCATTGATATTTGTGTTTCCGCCGTTCATATTTTCATTTGTTCCATTATTATTTCCATTGATGCTGTTCGTATTGGTATTGTTATCCACGATGGTGATCGTGACGGGAATACTTCCTCCATAGACGGATGTATTATCTGTATCGGTCAGAAGAGCTGTTGACCGATTATCGTCAATAAGAAAAGTTCCGCTTCCTACCCGCAAAGGAGCGATATTAAATTGGGCAATAAGCATATCTGCATTGGTCGATATAGGGCTATTTGTATTGGATGCACTAACAGAAAAATCAATGATACCGGCTGTTTTGTCTATGATGTTTCGAAATTGCATTCCATAGGGTTCCAGTGGTTGCAGGGTTGTGATGGGTTGTGTCCAGTCATCATAGGATCGGATATCAACGAGATCTGCCGGATACGTGATATAGGCATGCACGGTTGATATGTTTTGATAGGTAGCAGGGTGTAAGAAGAGTTTCACGGTTGAAAACCCGCCCAGCCCATTGATCGTTGTGGGTTCTGCCTGAAGCTCTAATATGGCTTTGGTGTTATCGATTATGGTGGTACGAAGTATATGCGGTGTTACAAACGTTATAACCCCGATCAGCAATCCGACGATCACACCAACAAAGACAACCGTTGGGATTCGTTTTTTCTTTTTGGGTTCTTCCAAAGGGATATTGACCACAGAATCCTCTTCCGTTTTTGCATTATGGGGTGGAGGAACATCCTGTTTTGATGTCGTTGTATCCAGCCGTATAAATGTTATCTCCTTTGGTTGTTGATTCTCGCCTTCAGAGGCGTTTGGATGAGATTGTTCCGCCATAGGGATATTTACTTAAAAGGTAGGAATTTTTGTCGAATGATATATCCAAATGAAATCATGATAGCTGCTAAGAAAGGGATCCATACTTCCGCTCCCGACTGACTTGTTTTTGGAGGAAGAGGGGTCGTTTTTTTTGCTGTTTTATGCGAGGATGCTATAGCGACACTTCCTTTTCCTGCCTGAAGAGCTAATTCTCCTGTGGGAGCACTGGTATAACATTCGGATCCTACGGCATTCATCGTTATATAATAGGTTTTTCCTTTGGTAAGCCCTGTTAACGTCAATGAATCGATATTGGCGGTATGTTCTTCATAAGGATATTGACTGGGGACGGTTCCGTAATGAATATCAAATCCACTTACCCGGGAATCGTTATTGGTCCAAAACAGTTTTATGCTTCCATCACTTCCTTCTCCCCGAACATTAATAGGGGTTTGGCACTGACCGGGGTTGATTTCACCGCCTCCTGTTCCACTCGATGATCCACCGGAAGAAGAAGACGAGGAACTGCTATTGGAGTTTGTTCCTCCGCAATCGGCGTCTGTACGACATTCATCTGCTCCGAGTCCTGCCACTTGCGTACACATATGATTGTAACATCCTAAATGTGATCGTGTTCCCCCTCCGCCGCCTCCGCCACCACTGCTGGAAGATGAAGAAGAGGATGAAGAGCTACTGCTGCTACTTCCGCCGGTGATCGTAATCGATGTTGGCGTGGTCGAAGAAAGGACATTGGTATTATCGACATCGCTGAGCAATGCCGATACATTGTTCTGATCAAACGAGATGGTGGTTGTTCCTGCCTTGATCCCGCGCACCGTGAAGGTTGCCACATTGAGACTGGCGCCTGTCTGTCCGGTCGTGTTACTCAACGACAATAAAATTTTCCCGCCGGTATTATCCACCGTATTTCGGAACGACATCGGAAAAGAAGACGAGGATGTATCCACATTCCCGACCACCTGAAGAGCACTCGGATCAAACAAGACATAACTTTGAACCGTAGTGACATTTGTATTTGTTCCCGTATTCAAGCGGATACTTACGGTTGTAGTTCCATTGAGGGCAATCGTAGACTGTGCTGCTGCAAGGGACAGTACGGCATCTTTGGCTGCAAAGGCTTGCAGGGGCATACTCATTGCCAGCGCGGTAACAAAGCATGTGGCGAGAATGTTTTTTGTTTTCATAGGATATATGTGTTTTTGAAGTAGTTGCTTTTTATCTTTTTACTTTGGCTGAACCTTGTAAGGTGAGATGTACGGTTGGGAGCGTATCAATCAGAGGAGCAACGTTTGTATTGTCTTCCATGAAAACGGATGTTTTGTTCCCGTCTATGGTGATGGTTGCGTCTCCCTGTGTGAGAACTTTGAATTGTATGGAGACAACAGGAATATCATTTCCCGATACGCCTCCCGTATTATTGCTCATGGAGATATCGACGACACCAGGTGTTTTCTCCTTATCTGCTTTGACGACCATGGGGAACTTAGAACTGCTCGTATCGATTTTTTCTGCCTTGAGCAGTTTGGCATCATATAGGATATTGGTTGAGACGGTGGTAATAGACTGTTTTGCGCCGGAAAGGGAAAGCGTGAGGGTTACTGTGTCTCCTACCTGCGCTGTTGTTTTGTCTGCTGTCATTCCGAAGGTTGTTCGGAAAGCCGCGCTTGGTAACGGTTTATCCTGCAGAGGATTTTTTGTCGTATCGGTTGTTCTCGTGTTGACGGGAACCGATGTGGGATTGGTTGTTGTCGGTGTTGCATCACATCCTGAGAGAACCAATGCAACAGTGGTGAACAAAAGAATGATTTTTTTCATAAGGAGACGAGGTCAAGGAGATAAATGGTTTAGTGGAGAGACCATCCATTGGCAACATTGTTTTGATCCACCGGGCCGACGACAAAGTTTCCATCGGTGTCACCACGAGGCCAGACCACGACCAGCATGGTAGCATATCCTGTACTGCCCGATGCCGTGATGAACGAGACTCCTCCATGCACATTTCCGGCAGGCATACCTGATCCCGAGTTGATGACGGTAATATCAGCACTTCCATCGTCATTTGTTGTGATGCTTACTAATCCGCTATTGGAGGATGTCCACGTGATATTGGCACCGACTCCACCAGCCGTGAGATGATATGGTGCTTTGGTTGCAAATGGTAAGATAAGCATATCGGAACTAATGCTTCCACTTCCATTCGTTCCGATGGTGACCCGATTCGATGGCATACTTTTGCCGCTGGTCACTTGTGCTACAATAGAGGATACCGCATATACATAGGAAGCCCCCGGTGTTCCAGTTGTATCCACATAGACGACTGCTCCATTGGTTTGTCCGACCTCAACCCAATCAGTGCAGGTATTGGAGTCTTGTCCTGGCATACATGTTGCAGAACGATACACTTTATATCCATTCAACCCCTGAGAATCGGTGGGTGAAGATATGGCCACATTGAGAGGATTCCATCGGACAAATACATTTTGAGAATGAGGATCTGCTGTTGCGGTCACCCCCGTGGGAATATAGGTACAGAAAGCTGCGGTTGTACATGTTGGTCCGTTTCCGCTTAGAGAACAAGCATCATATTGTAGATCATTGTTCGTGTCAGCACACTTGTTTCCCGATGAGTTGGTATTCGTGTTTGTTCCATTGTTATTTCCATTTCCACTATTCACATTGCTATTCGTTCCGTTGGTATTTGTGTTTGTCCCATTGTTGTTGTCGTTGGTACTGTTATTGTTTCCATTCCAGCTATTGATGTTGCCGTTACTGGAGAGTACAACGAAAGCAATCGCATTACTTTCGCCGGCAAGATTGGCGATGGAAACTTGATATCTTCCGGGAATAAGCATTTGTGCTGCTATGGCAGGACAAGGCATTGGTGGAAAACACATTGTCGCCTCCACCCCTTGAGCAAGTGTAAAGGACATGTTCGTCATCGTATTTGCTGTGTACGGTCCGGCATATCCTGATACGGGTCCTACAAAATGAACAAAGTTTTGTGTGGCAAATCCGTTTCCTGTTGCGGTGATAGTATCTCCTATGTGTCCTTGATTGGGGGTAAGGTTGGTCAATGTCATCGTATAGACACTTCCCCGATACACAGGATTGGAAGGTTCGCTTTTTTCACTTTCCACATTGGGTGTCCCGTCAATCGTGGCCAGAGAGGTGACAAGGTATGCATACGGTTGATCAAATGTGGTTGTAACCGCAAAGGTATCGGTAAAGGTGAGCGTTGTTCCATTCGTCTGTCCGACATAAACCGGTGGATCGCAGACCTTTGCTGTTTCAACAAAACAAGCATACCATTGGCGATAAATTTTGTATCCGGTAATAGCTCCGGAAGGTGCAGGATAAGGAGCATTCCAGTCTACTTTGATGTTTTGATTGATGGTATTTCCTGTGGCGCGAACACCCCAAGGAATATATGGATTAGTTGGGGTGGTATTGGGAGCAAATGTTGCAACGACAGCATGGTTGGCCTGTACATTGGAGATTGTATAGATTAACGCGGAAGCCGGATCGTTTTTGGCACCAGACGAGGATAATTTTGATATATCTACAGCGACTGTATTATCTGTCAGTGTTGCCAAGTGATACCCATTATCGGGGGTGATGGTTATACTGGCAGAACCTCCGGCATTAACTGTCTGTGTTGCAGGAACAGCCGTCCCATGACCTCCGGTGACTGAAGCTGTTACCGTATAGGTTACGCTTGGAGTAGGTCCGACAGAAAAGAGTGTTGATGTATTAAATGGGTGAACATTGGTGTTCTGATCTCCTGTCAGATTACTTACCATCGTTCCACTGGCAAGAATTTGTACATTATCGGCTGTGACGGTTCCATTCACACTAAAGGTAACGGTGGCAAAGCCGTTAGTCATATCAGCGGTCTGATTTCCTCCATAAAGAAGGAGCTGCCATACTCCGTTTCCCATATTCCTTGGCGGTTTGGCGGTCATATTTGGATCGGTTGCCGTGACGCTTGTAGGAGTAAGGTAACTCGGTACCGTAAGATAGAGCTGAACCCCGTTGAATGGTGTGGTTGCACTCGCTCCTTGGGTAAAGAGTTTCACTGTGAGAGGTGTCCCCGACACAGCATCATACGTGCTGAATTCCGACTTGATCCCTACCACGTAATTGTCCGCCGGTTTAATGACGGTTCCCGGCAATAGGGATGCCTTAAACCATGTCCCCTGCAGGAAGTAAGCTCCTATTGCAAGTAGGATTACGGCGACTCCAGCGCTCAGGTAAATGAGGATTTTGTTCTCTTTTTTAGTATTCATATAAGGTATATATAAGAAATGAAATAAGATACCTATTTATTCATTTGCTGGATATTGACTGGCACATACTGTTTCACTTTCGTTTGCATCACATATCCCATAATAAGACTGGTTATAATAGTCCAGTGTTGTAGCATCTCCAGAAGGACTGAATTGGAGACGAATAGGCCATAAGGAATAGCTAGTGACTTTTATGAATGAGAGGGGTTTTGTATCAGACGAAACATTGTTCACACTTACGGATGTGTTGCCTATAAACTGACTTGTAGTTGTTGTTATTATGTTCGGGAAATAACTGGTCAAATCTTTCAGACATGTAGTGGATCTTAAGCTAGATACTTCACAGAATTTTGCTGTAAGATAACGGGTATTGAGAGGATAAGGATTCCCATCTAGCGTCGTTGTTTGATATACGGCCTTGAAATATTTTTTAAATGTCAATACTCCATTGCTATAGGTTCCTGTCACTGGTTCATTATTATAGATGAGTGTTACAGGTCCTGATGGGGAACTTTCTTTTGTCATCGTGAATGTGACGGGTACATTTTGGGATGAAGAGGTTGGGATTCCTGTTACGGTGAATGTAACAGTTTGGGCATAAGGATAAGGGATATATCGTATGAGGGGACAAAGAAGTGCCGCCTCTGCTTGTTTGACAAAGCCGCTCAACAGATTCCCATCAGAATGTTGTGATAGGTCTTGCAAATTGACGGAGGGATCGAGAGGAAGAGAAGGATTTATGGTTGGATCCGGAAGGATCTGACAAAGAGAAGAATTATTATCGTAGTATGTCGTTAAGAATGTTTTCCAGATATCGGGGACAAAGAAATACACTTTGTCAGGTTTAATGGTGAGTGTCAAAGAAGCACTACTGTTGTTATTCAGATTGCTGTTTCCTTCACAGACAAAAGGATTATTGGGAGGAATGGGAAGATTATGACCGTCCGGATCGATCCCATAAGCGGCATTGGCAAGCTTGGCAAGATCAGCAGCATCAATTGTTCCTGTACAATTAATATCTCCGTTCTGCGTAATGCCCACATCATTAGCAGGAATAGAGGGGTCCCCATTAATGAAGTTAGCCAGTTTTGCCAAATCGCCATTATCGACTGTTCCTGTGCAGTTCACATCACCAATGAGATGTGGACAGGTTGGCGCAATATTAATAGTATAATTTGCACTTGCCACAGCAGAAGGATTCATTCCTGATTTATAGGCAATCGCTTTGAGAGTGGTTGTTGTTGAGATAGCAACCGGACCGGTATAAACCGTTCCTACGGTTGATGATGGTGTGGATCCATCTGTTGTATATCGGATAGTTGCTCCGGTTGTTGCGGTACTGATCGTCACATTTTGAGCCGATGTATAGGTACCGGCAGGAGGGGTAAATGTTGGAGTTGCGACAGTGGAGGGAGGAGTGATAGTAAATGTTCCGGTCAAAACATCTGATGTCAACGTTCCAATACAACCAACAGCCTTAATGGTTGTAGTTTGTTTAACATCTATGGTAGTATAATAAGGATAGTTGCCCGGACATGTGGGAGTGCTCCCATTTGTCGTGTATGAAATTTTCCCAGTTGTAGGAATGGTTCCCTCTGCTCCAAGTCGGACATCGACCCATGTTTCTGTCGGGTATGTGCCTGGTTGGGTAATAAAATGTGGCATTTCCGGTTTGAAGTTTGCTGTTACTGTTTTATTCCCATCCATGGTGATCGTTGTGGGAGATGTTGTCCCTGTTATGTCTCCACTCCAGTTGTTGAAGATGTAAGGATCCCACGTCGATGCTGTGGTTGTGTTATAGGGTATTGGTGTTGCTGTCAGTGACACGCTGGTTCCGGATTGATAGGATGTTTGGTTTGGATTTTTGGTAATTGTTCCTGCACCTGTTGGGCTCACATTGGTGGTGAGGGTATATGTGGTTGGCGCAATATTAATAGTATAATTTGCACTTGCCACAGCAGAAGGATTCATTCCTGATTTATAGGCAATCGCTTTGAGAGTGGTTGTTGTTGAGATAGCAACCGGACCGGTATAAACCGTTCCTACGGTTGATGATGGTGTGGATCCATCTGTTGTATATCGGATAGTTGCTCCGGTTGTTGCGGTACTGATCGTCACATTTTGAGCCGATGTATAGGTACCGGAAGGAGGGGTAAATGTTGGAGTTGCGACAGTACCTATGGTTGCGAAATTAGCCGTAACTGTTTTATTTCCATTCATGGTTACTGTTGTGGTTGTGCTTGTTCCGGATGCATCACCACTCCAGTTACTAAAGGTATACCCGGAAGCGGGAGAAGCGGTTAAGGTTACAACCGTTCCGGATTGATAGGTGTTCTGGTTAGGATCTTTGGTAATTGTTCCTGCACCTGTTGGGCTCACATTGGTGGTGAGGGTATATGTGGATACAACATTTACGGTGATACTGGCTTGTCCGTAATTTAAACTTGTGTCATACGCTTTTACGGTTAGGGTATGATTTCCCGTTGAAAGAGTAGGAACAGCCCACTGGGTTGTGAGGGGTGTCTGTGGTGTTGGGGCTGTATTGGATAACACCTTCGTTCCATCCACTAAAAAATCCCAGCTTTTAACGGCTACATTATCCGTAGCAGTGGCGGAGACACTTATGTCTGTCCCATTGCTCGTTGAATTGTTTGCTGGCGAGGTAATAGTCACCACCGGTGGAGTTACATCGTCTCCGGGGTCAATGCCGCCTCCAATGTCACAAGGACATGTTCTTTCATTCGTGGTAGGATCAATACAACAGATGGGAAGTGCTGATTGGAGTTCTTTTGGCGCTACCAAGTTGTTGACGACAAAAGCGCCGATGGCAACGAGAGCGACAATACCGAAAATCAAAACCACTTTCATGGTCTTTGATATCGGAAGATGTTTGTTTGAGTTTTCCATATTTTGTTGAAATATAAAAAATAAAAATATGTTTTAGGCAAATACCCGTGTCCGTTTCATAGAGCGACCATAACGGATCGGATGAATAACAAAAATATTTCGCATCGTGGTGCGTGATTTGGCTATGCGGGAAGGAGATGTTTTCGTTCGTGTAACAGTTGTTTTCATACGGTTTGTTTTTGTTTAAAAAATATTTTTATCAATGCATTATATCAAATATTTATTTTTTTGCAAGAGCCAGAGTTGTATTTTTATTGGATGAAAAATAATGTGGTGCCCGGGGAAAAGGAATGCGCGTTTGTGTTCTGATCCCCCGTGATGGTACTGAGACGATTGCCTTGGTTAACAATCGTCACTGGTCCCATCGTGGACTGATTGGTGATCGTGAATGTCAGTGTGGCAACCCCATCTGGACGGTCTGCGGTCTGATTTCCTCCATAGAGCAATACTTGAAACACATTGTTCCCTTCATCTTTCGGAGGTTTGGCGGTCATGTTGGGATCGGAAGATACAATATTGGAGAGAGTTACCCCATCAGGGACATGAAGAAAAAGTTGTACACCGTTAAAAGGAGAAGATGAACTTGCTCCATGAGAATGTAAGGTAACAGTAAGTTTGCCAGAGTCTGTTTTAGGGTATGTTGTTTGATCGGTTGTAATACCCACTGCATACTGATCAGCGGATCGTATCACCCCGTCTGATTCCGTTTTTCTGATGGATGAAGAAGAAGAACTTTCTCCACACCCGGAAAGACTTGTTCCGAGCAAAAGAAAAATACCGGCAAAGAAAAGCATGGAACGTTGTTGGTGTGTTTGCATATTTGTTTTGATAAAAAATATTTTCTTCCTTTTAGTGTACCAATAAATGTGCTTTTTAACAATAGTAATATAAGGAAAAGATTGGAGAGAGATGTGGAGAATGCTGTAAAGGTACAACGCTTGTATGCCCCCATCGGATTTTAAGTCCAAACCCCGGCGGATAGCACACAAGAACAAAAGGTTTTTCCCATACTCGATTGTTAGGTGAAAAACTCCTTGGATGATACAACTGTCCTCCTCTGTCTGGGAACACTTTATTTTCTCTTTACAATCTTCAATCATTTCTATAAACTATTATTGTAATAATATTAGTTATTAACTATGTCTCTATGGAACATTGTTGCGAAACCATAACAGCAAAGGTTGGAGAACAAGCTCCTGCATTTACTGTTCCTGCTTTTGTCGACGAGGAGATTAAAAATATCTCTTTGAAAGACTACAAGGGAAAATGGGTCGTTCTCTTTTTTTACCCGGCTGATTTTACGTTTGTCTGCCCAACAGAACTGGAAGATCTCGCCGATCATTATGAGGAGTTTAAAAAATTGAATACGGAAATTCTCTCGATTAGTGTTGATACGGTTTGGGCCCATAAAGTCTGGAAAGATATTTCACCCAAGATTAAAAAAGTGCAGTTTCCGATGCTCTCGGATAATCGAAGGACAGTGAGTGAGGCATATGGTGTTTTGGATGTCAAAGAAGGTGTTGCTATCCGGGGACGATTTATCATTGATCCGGATGGGGTACTCGTTGGGATGGAAGTCTTGAATAATAATGTCGGGAGAAGTGCTGCAGAATTGCTTCGACAACTCAAAGCTTTTCAACATGTACGTGAACATGGGGATGCTTGTCCGGCATCATGGACAGAAGGACAAGATACGCTCAAGCCCGGACTTGATATTGCCGGAAAATTATAACATCTATGGAAGATAAGAAAGTTGATATCCATATTGAAATTCAGGTTTGTCATGGTGAGCGCTGTCAAAAAAATCTGAGCAAGTATATCTTGGAACGTGCCGAGCATACGCTTGGAGTACAACAGGGAGAGGCAACCAAGGATGGTATTTTGCTCAACAACATGCATTGTCAGGGAAAATGTCAACAAGGTCCCAATGTAAAAATCATTAATCATACAACAGGGAATATATATCTGATGCATAAGATGGATCCTCTGAAAATGGCGGAAGCCATTAGGCACATCCGAACAGGGAATATCCCCTCTCATGCTGTTTTGGTGAACGTAAACTATCGGGAGGATTTCTGATTGAATTCTTGTTCATTTTCCCGTACAATCATTGTACCTGCATTTTTATGCACATGATCAAAAAGGTAAAAAAAACTATTCCGGCCAAGAAAAAAGTATCGAAAAAGACTCCGTCAGGTATTACGAAAGAGATGACGATAGGGGAAATTATTGAAAAAGTTCCCGAAGCGGCGGATGTCATGTTGTCGTATGGTCTCCATTGTGTCGGTTGTTTTATCAGTTCATATGAGACCCTTGAAGAAGGATCATTAGGACACGGGCTTACACCGGGAGATATTGACCATATGGTTCGGGAAATTAATGCGCTTGCTCAACAAGATCATGCTACACAGGTGGTACACGATGGCATTACCGTTACCGATCGGGCTATCATACAGATTAAAACGTTTCAGAAAAAAGAAAAGAAACAAGGGTGGCCACTGCAACTAGAATATCTCGATTTGCCAAGCGGAGAAAAAGAATTTTTTATGGAATTTATTCCCCAACCACTCCCTTTTCACCATAAAATTGTTTTGGATCAGGATGTTATTCTGCTCATTGCCAAAGAGAATATGGCCGATCTTCAAGGGCTCACTATTGATTATGCTGAAGGACCCGAAGGAGGAATGTTTCGTTTTCAACAACATTAACCTTGTCTTTTTTGCCTAGGCGGTATACAACACTATTCGTGTAACAGTATCCCCATGGAGAAAAAAATCAGCGTTCTCGGGTGTGGAGGTTTTGGGCTCGCATTAGCCCACTTATTGGCGCAACAAGGTATGGTGTATAGTTGGGAGTATGATACTGATCGAGCGTTGTTATTGCAAAAAACAGGAAAGTCAGATTGTATCCCCTACAAACTGCATAAGCATATTATTGTCTCGCATGATATTGTAGCGACAGTCAAAGGATCAGATTATATTTTTATTGCTATTCCTTCCCAGTTTGTGGTAGAAACCGTGACGGCCGTAAAACGTCATTTTGGATCAGAAACGATAGTGGTGATTGGGTCCAAAGGGCTTGATCCCAGAAGTCATACCTTTTTATTTGATGCTCTTCAGCAAAAGCTGTCCCAAAAGATTGTTGTTCTTTCTGGCCCGATGTTTGCCATCGATATGGTGCATGATAGTCCTCTGATGGGGGTATTGGCGGGAAAAGATCATAAGAAAACAGAGGAAATAAAAAAACTGTTTGAGCATACCCATCTCCATCTTGAGACGAGCGATGATCTGATCGGCGTTTCTTTGGTGGGCGCATTAAAAAATGTGTATGCGATTGGGAGTGGAATAATACATGGATTAGGGTTGGAAGGAAGCAGTAATGCCTATTATGTCAGTGTTGCTTTTCGAGAGATGCAGAAGTTATTACTCGCCTATAAGGGGAAGGAAAAAACATTGTTATCTCCCGCTGGTTTTGGTGATCTGATGCTCACCTGCACCAGTAACAAGAGCCGTAATTTTCGGTTTGGCGAAATGGTTGGCAAAGGTATTGCTCCCAAACATATTACGATGACCATTGAGGGGAAGCACACGCTCGCTGTTTTTCTCCATATGCTCCAAACCAAAAAAATCCAAGCTCCTCTGTTGTACGCCTTGTACGAAATCATCTATAAAAACCGTGATCCCTCCCATCTTCTTACGTCACTGGAGCATTAATCATTTTCTTTTGTCAGTTGTCTTGGGTTTTTCTTGTGCCATTGTTTCTGCCCATTTTTTAATCTTTTCTTCTACAAAGGTACGGTTTTTCCCATATCGTTCGCGGGATACTTTCGTAATTTTGATTCTTTTTGTTTCGGCATCATCCACCTGAATGGGAGGATACGTGTTGGCGGAAAACGTGTTGGTGGGCATATTGTCGACCAATAATTTGATATAGATAGACCCGCGGGGAAGTTGTAACAGATCATTGGGGGTCACCTCTTCATTAAACTGACTTTGCAGATATTCGGCATCGTCAAATCCAACCTGAAAACTGGCGATGGATCCCACATTTCCAAAGACAGCATCGCGGACATCCTCCGGCATCTGATTGATATACTGGTTGGCGATCGTGAGACTTAAATGGTATTTTCTGGCTTCGGATAAAATGGTTGCAAAAGCACTGGTGGCAAAATTCTGAAATTCATCCACAAAGAGATAAAAATCAACACGATCCTGTTCTGGAATATCTGCCCGGCTCATCGCGTCCAACTGGAACTTCGTAATCATCATCGATCCTAACAACGCACTGTTATCTTCTCCAATCTTTCCTTTGGAGAGGTTCACAATGACGATTTTTTTATGATCCATAGCCCAACGCATATTGACGGAAGAGACGGGCTGCCCGACGATATTACGAATGATAGAGCTTGATAAAAATTGTCCTACTTTGTTCTGAATGGGAGATATTGCTTCGGTCCGTTGTTTTTCCTGCATCTTGTTATACTCATTGATCCAAAACGATCTAACAACCGGATCTGTAATTTTATTAATCACCTTGTTGCGAAACTCCGTATCTGTCAGGATGCGCATAATACCCAGCATGGTGGAATGAGGGTATTCTAATAACGAAAGAATCGTGTTACGCAAAATATACTCTAACCGTGGTCCCCAGGATTCAGCATACAATTTTTTAAACACGCCAACCAATCCCGATGCGATCAAACTGCGGTGTTCAGGATTCACGTTTTCCAGCATATTAAATGCGATAGGAAAATCAGTATCGGCGGGATCGAATAAAATTACATCATTAAATCGGTTGGAGGGAACAAACGTGAGTGCTTTTTCCGCCAAATCTCCATGCGGGTCAATCACGGCGACACCTTTTCCACTTTTGATATCACTGCAGATCATATTTTCGAGCAGGGTCGATTTCCCCATCCCTGTTTTTCCGATGATATACAGGTGTCGTCTCCGATCTTCTTTTTTGATCCCAAACGGTTTGCGGTTTGTTCGATAGTTTGTTTCCCCAATTGGTGTGACGAAGGTATCATCCCCTTTATATTCCGGCAGTTTGAGGGGAGGGGGAAGGGATTTACTCGTAATAATTTGAATATTGGGAATATCAACGGAGTTGATGGGTAAATGAAAAATAGTGGCCAATTCTTCCGTATTCAAAATAAATTCGGCATCCATTTTTCGTTCAAAACATTTTTCCAATATCAGTGTTTTGTTCCGGTTCATCCGAGTGATATAAAACCCGTTGAGGTGAGGAAGGTTAAACTGTTTGAAACTTCCAGCGATCTCTTTGATCTTATTATCTATCTTGCGCTTATCATCGATATCAGTTGCATAGGTGACTTTGATACTGACGCAAAATCCTAGTTTGGCGATTTTTCCCAACAAGGAATTTTTAACCGTATCATCGCGTATTTCCTCTCCCCGTTTCAGGCGTTCCAATTCTTCTAATGTGGTGTTATCTTTGGGAATAAAGAGATCGATTATTTTCCACAGGAGAAAGATTGGGAAGATGAGGATGGCCCCCAGTGTGAGTACCCATGTATGGGTTGTTCGCCATTTCAGCCAGTATTGTTTGAGTTTGCTCAGACTGGAATGTTTTTGAATAAACTGGATATCTTGTATGCCTTTTTTATGCCATTCGTCTGTGAGCGGCGAGAAGATGATCTGAATCATAGCGATATCATCGGCATCATTCAGTTTCGAGAGGGAAGATACAATCCCGGACAACGAATCATATGATTTTTTGGCGATCGCATCCTCAAACTGCCTGTATTTTTTAATGGGGAAAATATAGGGTTCCAGAAGTGTCAGCGTGGCGGATACGAGATGTTTTTTAGACGTCACCAGAGATTTATAATCCTGCCGCTCATAGATTTCTACATCGGGATATTGCGCATAAATCTGGCTTTCGACCAGTTCTTTTAAGTCATTGCGCACCCAGGCGTAAAAATGAATCAGATGATCGTGATGAACAATCTCGAAACTTATTCGCGGTTGGATATCCTCTAACCACCGAAGCAATACATTGGTTTTATGAAAAATACTATGCAGATTGGAAAAAACCTGCTCAGCGGCTAACGGCCCCCGGGGCTCCTCATCAATATTTTTGGAGATGACGATCTCGAGCAGGGTATGATCTTGCATCATCTCTTCCTTATGCTTTTTGCGATGCCGATAGATCACCAGGATATAACCGGTGATAACGATGATGAGATAAAGAAACAACAATACCATCAGAATCTCCATAGTGGTCCATTAGGGGGCAGCATGATAAATATCATCACAGATCTTATTATCCTCCCAAGTCTTACATTTTTCAAAATATTTTTGAGCTTCAGATAGTTGTCCTTTGTTTTTATAGATGCGTGCCAGCAACGCGTCTTTGATCACGCTTTCCTCTATATGAGGAGCATATTGTAAAGCTGTGGCAGTATCATTCTTATCCAACGCACAGAGTGTCAAATCCGTAAAAATGGCGCGAAATCCGGGATTCTCTTTGAAAAATAATCGATACCGATCCTGAAGAGCAGGATCTTGTGTTTGTATGGTGCTATCATACTGCCAATAGGCAGGGCTGAAAGAAAGCAGTCGTTCGTATGATGCTATACACGCATCTGCATTGCCGGATTCTTTTTCCATCTGCCCCCGCATCAGATAAATCGGAGGAATAAAAGGGTATTGGTGTTCCAGTTGTTCTAATATGGTTCGTGCTTCATCGATTTGTCCGTTTTTGATCAGCCAGACAGCACGGATCAATTCCACCTGATAATCATGATGTTGAAGAATATGGTCTATGCTCTCAAACCATTGAGTTGGGTAGGTCTCCGCAAGAGAAAGAAGAGGTATTTGATATGCATAGGCGTATGGTGCTGTTTGTGCGCTGGAAAACAGCAGAGAAATATTATTTTTTATTTTTCCTTCATAGGCAAGATGGTCGGCTACATATAAGTTTACACTTCCTATGAAACTGAAGATCAAGGGAAGAAGAACGATGATGCCTGCTATTTTCCCCCATCCTCGTACGGAGTAGGTTTTTTCTTCCTGTGTTATGAGGCATAAGAGAGCGATGATGGTGAAGAAATAAATGTCATGTGTAACAACAGAGAATCCCCACAACAGGGCGAAACAATATCCCACCAGAATACTGGTGAACAAGATTCCTTCTTTTCTTTTTTCTTTCCGGGTGATGAGCTTGATACTTGTGGTGATGAGGATTCCCCACAGCGCGAGATATAAAACAGTTCCTAAGCTTCCAACACTTTGCAGTGTATCCAAGATAATATTGTGTGCACGGTCGGCATTCTGGTTATAATTTTCCAGATCTAATAATTCTTTGCTTTTTACTTCGGGGAAATAGAGGGCATACGTATCGAGTCCATACCCAAAAAGAGGTTTTTTTGCTATCATGTTGAATGTATCTTGCCAGACAATCAATCGACTTTGTACCGATCGCATATTGGTCCGGTCCAATCGTAAGGCGGAAGAAAAAGAAGGCATGAGAATAGATAACAACACTCCCAAAAGAAATACTCCCCCTAGGATAAACCCGATATTTTTGTTAACCTTTTTGCTTGTACCCCGGAACAAAAAGATGAATAACGCTAAGAGGAGTCCTCCCGCAATACCAATGATAGCACTTCGGGAACCGGATAAATAGAGGGCAAAAACCTGAAAAAGAAGAGAGATCCCTGTCCATAATTGTAGAGCGATGTTGTTTTTCTGAACAGAAAGATAAGTCTCATACAGGGTAATCGGAATAGTAAACACCAAAAAATATCCTAAATAGTTAGGATGTCCAAGCGTTGAAAATACTCTTCCCTTCAATGCTTCTCCTGCCCAAATGGTGATGGGATCCCACCCGATTCCTTGCAAAATGGCATACAAAGCGATGAGGAATGCACTGGTGATGATGGTGCTCAACACAAGAGAAAGATGTTCCTTTTTTATGGTTGATAAAAACAGGAAAAGATAGATCAGATAATGGATCATCATCCAAAGACCTTGTTGTTTTTCATACGATCCCCAAAAACTTACCAGCGGTACATCAGAGAATATGGTCGACAGAATCCAGGACAGCACGATTCCACCCAAGATCCAAAGCATCCCTACGGGGGGAATGACCCATGATCCTTTTTTTTCGATGAGGATTATTTTGATGATCCAGAGGATGGCCAATATATCTATGGTCATCATAAACAGGGAGGCTTTTGGAACAGCAAAAACAATCTCCGTGTACAGCCAAGGAAGTGGAAAGAAGAGAAGATCAAAAAAACGGCTGAAGAAGAGAGGAATGGCAAGAAGAATAAACAATATTCCTCTTTGTAGGATGGTTTCCAATAGATGTCCAGGATGATGGATCCACTTCATGACCATAGGGATACGTTATGATGAGTATACAGGGAAAGGAGTATTTTTCAATGATCCCTTGTTTCTTTTTGTAAGCACTATCCTATCATAAGCGGTCTTCTCTTACGATAACCACTCTTGAGATTTGTTCTGACTCAATGATGGTATCTGGTATGGTGATGATGTTCTATGCTCAGAGTTTTTGGTTCCTGCTGTTATGTCCCAAAGATACAGAAAGCCCTTTGCTTTTTTCTCAAACTTGCCTACAATCTGAATGACTATCTCTTTACCTGTTTTCGTATGATGAAAAAAACAATCCTGCTTGTAATGCTTTTCTTCTTCACTTCTTGCGGAACATCACCTGCTCAAGAAAATGCCAATACGGTACTGAGCACTATCCCCTCATTTATGGACAATAATAATGGTGCTTTTCCTGCGGTGGATCAAAATAATAATAGCATGGTGGCGATAGAAAATACCAATAAGAATATGGAAAGTACAGAAAATATAAATGCTGTTATGGATCCATCGTTACCAATGAATACCAATGCGAATAGAGCACCGGTACGTTTGGTTCAAGTTGATCTTCTTGCACTTCATGAAGTATCCTTCGATTGTCAGCCGCTCAGTATTTATGAAAAAGCCAATTTTTATCCTGATTTTCTTAAACAATTTGAATCGTTATATCGCTACTCGGCAACAGATATCAACAACATGATGATGTCTGCCTCTTCAGAACAGGAAAAGCAGGAGATTGCTCAAAAAGCGACTATCCGTGAAACACAGGATCATATTACGTCTTCCTGTTTATCAAAAGATGGTTCCTTATTTCTTGTTCTCTCCGAGGGGGATCAAGGGGGATATGGGTTTAAAATGATACGGTATCAGCCTCAGCGAGCACTATTGGAGCAAGCTCAGCGAGAAGATTATCAGTATGGAGTTGTATGGTCCTTTACCCCTCTTTCTCTTGGGCGACGATCAGGAACCGTATTGGACATGAATGTGACAGGGAAAAAAGGGGATTTGACCGAAAATATAAGCTTTTCCTATGATTACATACATAATTATATTCGGGTGACGAATTACTGTTCTACGAAAACGGGAGAGAAAAAGATTTGTGGAAGCTATCCGTATACTACGAAACCATAAATTGTCCTTCGGGGAAAAATGATTGTGGTTTATGGCAAAACGAGCAGGGGAAAAAACACAAGGAGAAGGATTATAAATAACCACCCCATGATAGCAAGAAGCAGTTGAATTGATGTTTTTTGCCGTCCTGCAAGATAGAGAGCGGCCGGTTTTCCTACGAGGAGAGCTTCAGACAATCGTTGCGGAAAAAGCGAACAGGAGCAAAAAAGCGATTACTCTCTAATACTCCCGGTTTTTTCCAAACAGATTTTCCCCATTATACATGAGCATAGCAAGGGCAGAAACATAGATTACCATATAGAGAGCATAGAGTAAACTTTCTTGTACCATGGATGAACATTCTTTTTTTGAACCACAACAGCATCAGTGAGTGAGAAAGTAGAAAATTATTCTGTTGCCTTTGTTTTGAAAAGCTCTATGGTAAAAGGATCTTCAATGGGCTTATTATGAACATCTTTGATCGGTTCGCACCAGAAGGTTCCGTTTGCTGTGATGGTTCCTGTCAGGTGCAGGGTCATTTTTATTTTATCTGTGATAGCACCTGTTAGATTTCCTCCACCTTTCGAATCAATATGATCCGTGCATGTTTTATCCTCTCCCAAACCAAAAAGGTTAAAGGAGGAAGAAGGTCCCCCTCCCGAGACAGTTCCTGTCCATTTTCCATCCGTAATCTCGCCTTTTTCCCCTATAGATCCTTCAACATGGAGCGTGAGTGTGGCAGACCATCCTTCATGGGAATAGGTATATTCTACACCACCAGAGAGCGCACCGTTTTTCACAATCACTTTTATGAGGAGTGAAGGTCCTCCTTCTATAGGAAAATTCTTTGTAAATTCTCCATCAAAGATCGTCGCATCGATATAATTTTTAATAGCTCCTTTAATCAGATCATCCAGTTTTCCGGTAATGAGGTTATCAATATAATCTTCATAACCATTTCCTAAAACCTGAATAAGTGCATTCTTATACCCTGTGAGACTGCTTTCAAATGCCTTTTGAACAAAATCTTTATAATTATTTGCTACTGTTTCAGCCGACCCTTTGGCATTTTTGAGGATTCCCTTTAAACCGTCTTTGATGAGCTGTCTGAATTTTTGATTGATTTCTGTATTAAGAACTCTTAATTCTGCTGCAACGGCTTCCTTGCCTTCCAATTCTAGAGAGTTGGATATAAGTGTTAATATCTCACGTGAAGACAGTTTTGTTTTCTGTAAAATCTGGGCTGTAATAGCCTTAATCTCACCAGACTCCAGTTTATTGCCCATCATTTTCAGATAATTGAACATCTTGTTTGCAAAAGCTTTTCCCACTTCTTTTCCCCCAGCACTTGCCCCTTGCAATATTGTTTTTGATCCTCCAATCAGAGAAAGTCCCACATCCAATCCTCCTTCTATCAATGTTCCAACTGTTGATTGTTTATTTGCTAATTTGTAAATCCCTTTTCCAAAACCGGTAAACATCCCTACCGTTATTTTAGCCAAACCACCCACAGCCCAGCTGGTCCATCCTTTTCCAATCGTTCCTTCTAATCCGTTTGTAACCAGATCTTCTGCGCCTTCGAGTTGTTTTCCGGCTTCGGTTAAAATCTCCGATCCCGATGTGCCATTTTTGAAATTATCTTTTATCTTTTTAAAATTGCCTCCGATTTCTCCCGTTATTTCAGAAACAGTATTCCCATTTATGATTCCCTGTCCCACATCAAAGGTCGATTTGGTTATGGCACCGACTGTATCAAGTGTTACTCCCACTATTGTTTGTGTTGCCTGAAAACCGTGTTTAGCTCCCTGCCAGGTGATATGGGCAAGAGAGGATGCTGCATTCTTTAAGGTAGAGATCGTACTGGCTGTGGTAGGAGCATCCTGCGCATAAGATGTATAAGCAGCCGCAAGCATCTCATCACTTTTGGCATATGCACGGGGTATAAGGGGAGAATCTTTACCTGCTATCAACTGTAGGTCAGCGACAGAGATCAGTTGTTTTTGATCTACATTTTTAATCTGTTCATCTATTGTAGTACTGAAACTCTCGATATAATTGGCATACTGTTTCATCATCTCGATATCATCCGTCTTGAAGGTGTCTGACGGCGTAATGGATGCTGTTTTTACTTTTATATCCGGGAGGTTTTCCTGCAGATATGCGACTGATGCTTGGGCAAGGTAATAATCACCTGTGCTGATCTGTTGTAAGGCAGCCTCAATGGCGATGGTCTTATTTTTGACATCATTGAGGGCATTATTTAGATCAGCAATTTTTTCCATCTGGTTCTCAAAATCCTGAAGTGCTCCTTTGATGGGATCAGAATGAGTAGCAAAGAGATTGTCCAAAACTGCACTGCTGGAAAGAACATACGTATAATCTTTTAATACTGCGTCGGCCAAAGAAAGTGTCAACATTGTTTTTTGATAATTATACAGGGAAGATGCCTGGGGATTAGTTCCTTCTGCTGGATGGATGCTCTCGATATTGGCGATCAGTCCTTCTTCCCGCACTGCATTTTCGGCAATAATGCCTCCCGATTCATAGGCGTATTTTCCCAGTTTCTTTTCTGTTTTCATGGCTATTCCCATGAATTCCAGGTAGGCAGCTTTAAAAGGTTCCAGATTCGTTTTTAACGTTTTGCTGGCATCCAATAATGCAGAGGTTAGGGCGATGGCCTCATCTCTTTTTGCCTTCTTGAAATAGTCATATTGCGCGAAACCAGGTAAAGAGCTTGGTTGTGCCCCCATATAATAAGGTGAAGCAGCATACAGCGTATTGAGGGTGTCATTGTTTGTGTAGTAGGCAATGGTTGCCTCATCTGTTGGTGTTGGTTGGTCAAAGGAGAATGGTTTTTCCGGCGGTTTGATCTCTTTGGTTGGGCTCTCCCCGCAACTGGTTAGTGTGACCAAGATTGTTGCAATAAGAAAAAGGCTGACGGATCTTTTCATACAGAGAGAAGAAAAAAATAAAATATGTTCCCCATATCATGGAGTTCCTTTCTTCCCTGGAGAGAACAGAGTTCAAAATGTATCACTGCCTTTTGTGGAATAATATAGAGACTGATTCCATGATAACCATTCTTCTTCTTTTTACAAGGACATTGTTTGTACGGTATAATCAGAGTACTGCAATTCCTGATATGCAATATCACCCCTTACTCAAAATCCATCAATCCTCTTTTTCCAATCTGCCGGACCCCTTCTACAAGAGCTCGGATTTTAATTTTATGAATCTGTATATCTGGAAGAATATTACGCATACCGAATTGTTCTTCGATGGTGATCGTTTTATCATCAAAAAGGAAGATGAGGATCGTTTTCGGTTCTATATCTATGGGAATGTGAAGAAAAGTTTAGAACGTATTCGGCAGATGCCTCTATGGAAACCAAAACATGTTTATTTTTTGTCATCACAGATCTCTGCCATGGCAGGGAACGATGTTGTACAGGAAGATGAAAGTCAGCATGAATATCTGTATCGTTATGAGCGTATTCGGGGATTCCAGGGAAAGTTGTTACAGAAAAAAAGGAATCATCTGCATTATTTTCAAAACAATTATCATTTTCGGGTGGAGCCTTATATAGATGTTCATCACTATCAAGATCGTATTCTTCCGTTATTCACGAATGATGAAGAGAGGGAAGCTTTTCTGGAATATCTTTCCTATCCTATACAACAGCCCTTTTTACTCCCTTTAGCCATATGGATCGACAGCGAAATTGTTGCTTTTACCTTAGGAAATATTATTCATGATACGTGCATTATCCATTTTGAACGGGCACGGAAAGAAATCAGGGGCAGTTATCAGGCAGTTTTTTATTATCTTCTCGAGGAGTTGAAAGATAAAAAAATGAAGTGGATCAATCGGGAACAGGATTTGGGATTAGAACATTTGCGAATTGCAAAACGGAGCTATTATCCCAATGACTACATCAAAAAATACCGACTGATTCTTCCCTCCATGGAGTGCTGATCTTGCTCACGCATGAGCTTTGTTATGAACGCTTTTGCTTTTGCCGTCGGATCTTCCACAGATGCTCGTGTTCTGTCTCCTCATGCAAGGTCCACATCGTGGATATTTTACATACTGATCAGTTCTCTGCATAGAACCTCTACGGGTTTTTATGAGGGATATTTTCTTCCCATTGACGAATATCGGGTGATTCTTTCTTTGGCATCGAATAGTGTTTATTTTTATGTAATATCCTTTTAAAAGAGAATGTATAAAAGTCAGTGTACTCTTTTGTTTATTCCACGTTTTTTGTATCTTGTATAATGGTCGGTTTTGCCTTGATTTGGTATCCTTTATAATGGAGTTTGAGGAGTGTTATGAGAATTTGATAAGGTTTGAGACGTTTATATTCCGGAAGTTCAAAAGGAGCAAAATCTGCGTTGATAATAATCTCTTGTAATCTTTTTTGTTGCCCTTGTTGTGGAATGGACTGTGTTTGAAGTTTGGTAATATTGCAGATGGTTGAAAAATTGTTCAACAAGCGATCAAGTTCTCCTGGCTGATCTTCAAGCAGAATAGAAATTTCCCATACAGGGGAAGTATATTTTTCTTGTTGTTGTAAGAGATGAATGGGATCTATTTTCAGTTCCCCTATCTCTTGCAAAAACTTCTTTTTGGAACGTTGTTGAGAAGGGTTTACCGGGAGAGACAAAAACAGATCTGATAACGAGCACCCAAAGATCTTTTTGAGGCGTTGTATAAATTGTTCTCCGCGTTGCACACTTTCCTTCTTGTTTTTCCTGAATTCTTTTCGTAACACCTCTTTGGCGCTGCTCGTTTTACAGAAGAACACCCAGCCGGGATCAATGCGTACCTGTGTAGGATCAGGTTCTGTAGATCCTTTTTTCGTGAGACAGGATTCAATAAAAACAGCAACGTTATCGGGGAGCGGGTCAAATAAAGAATAAGAAGGCATTTTTTTTACATTATCCTTCCCAAAAATAAAGGCACATTGGGCACCAACGAGAATAGCAGAATGAATCTTGGCTGCAAAATCAAGCGCGGTCGCATTCATCGGAAGGGTAATTTCCCTTTTTCTGTCTACCGTGAAAATATGAATGGGGGGTTGTAACAATTCTTCTTTGGCCAGATCGAAAATATTTCCCGGTTGTCTAAGAATATAATCAAGACTATCTCGTAATTCTTTTGGAGTGGTGGCATCGGTGAGATTGGCTAATATTCCCCGTTGTGATTTTTGTTCTGACAAGGCATCATTGAGGTGAATGTGCACTCTTTCCCCTACATTATTAATCAAGTGAATATATATCCCTGCTTCTCCTCGATCGTCAATTTGGATGTTCTGAGAACTGTGAGATACACTTTTCTCTGTTATGGAGAGATTTGCAATAATAAACGATCGTAGTTTTTTTAGAGAGCGTCGTGTCTTGAGAATAATACGAACCTCTCCCAAGGAGTCGAGGGGATCAAGATGTAACTCTTCTAAATGGAGGCTTTCCAGACGTTCTGGAGGCAGATGTTGTGTCAGTTGGGCCAAGGATTGTGGGATATATTGAATCTCAAGAATATCCTTTTTCCCGGGGAAATTCCCTTTCAAAAGGTGTTCGATTTTCGGTCTATAATCATCATCAAATTGTTTCTTTTTTTGCGCTATGAGAGCATCATATTGTTCTACAAGGGACTTATTGATGATGTTTAAGCTTCCCCGTAAGAGATGATCTTCTATAACGGGTACTTTACAGATACGAGCGAGAGGAACATATAAGGCGAGGGTTTCCCGAGCTTTTTGCACCTGTTTTTCGGGAGGCAGGTTAGCGAATGTATCACTGTTATTGGCCCGATCTGCAAGTTTGACATAAGCAACGCGGGGGCCATGATCTCTCATCGTTTCTAACAACCGTCGAAACGAAGCTTCATGATCGGTCTCTTGTCCTTCTTTATTGCCTCGAACTTTAGTGACTCCTGATATAATATTTCGTATTTGTTCCCGCAAACTGAGGATATAGTTTTGGGTATCTGTGGACAACTGCGTTATGTCAAGAGGCGCAAAGAGTGTAGAAGAATCTTGTTGGACGGTTTCGAGATCTTCGATATCATCATGATGTAATCCGCTGAGTAAAGATAAGAGGCTGGTTAATTTTAACTCGTTTACCAAATTAACAACCGTGCCTAATAAATGGTGAAAATAAGGAGTTTGCTTATCTTTTCGCAGCCGCCCATGGTACTGTTGGTTTGTGTAAGCTAATTCCTGATATAAAATCCATTTTTCATCTTCTGTATATTCAGGTAATCCCAAAGCAGTGCGGGTTTCATTAATCATCTTTAACAGATCCTCAAAAATACGCTCAAGAGGTTGAGAAAAATCCAGTCTTCTTCCTGTTGAAACATTTTCGGGGTGCACCATAGTTTCTCCTGGCGAATCGGGCGGAGTATTCCTCATACAGCTGTGGTTGGTACTAAAAGGTGGCCTATCGTAGTATGTTTATTTTATTTTGTCAACCTTTTGTATGTGTTTCGTACCTATTACTTTTTTGGGGTTCGACATGGTTATTCTGCTATCTTATCATAATCATCTTGAAAGCCGTCCTGAATATGTGTAAGGTTGAAGGTGATTTTTCTCCTTCCTATGAAAGGATATATCTCTTTAGGCCGTTTATTGATAGGAAAACAAAAACTGCGATTTGTTTTTCTCCTGCTATCGATCATAGTGGCGATTACAAGCCTTTTTGTGCTTCTTGCTCTTCACTACGGGGTGAAGGATTTTTTGTCTTCCCGTGCGTTTGCTTCTTTGGGGGTGAATGAAATGATTGTCAAACCAACGTTTCAAACCGGCTTACTCGCGGGTATCAATAAAGAGGAGAAAAAACAAATAACGGATCAAACCGTGCGGGATATTCAAAACATACAGGGGGTAGTACGTGTCTATCCCAATATGGTTCTCCAACTTCCAACCTCGCTTCGGATTACTGCGTTGGGCAATACGTTTGAATCCGATGCGCCTCTCTTCGGTGTAGATCCTGAGATGGTACAGGGGGATTTGAAAGATCCTGCAACGTTTAATGCCAATACTGATCCCGTTCCTATTGTATTATCGACTGATATTATTGAATTTTATAATGCTGGTTTTGCAGACAGTTTAAACCTTCCCAAATTAAATGATACTTATCTGATGGGAACACCCTACGGAAAAAATGTTACCTTGCTTTTGGGGTACTCTTCGTTTGTGGGATATAACAATCCTATGATGCTTCAAGTCCCTGCTCAAATTGTCGGATTTTCTTCTAAAGTGCCATTGATAGGAGTTTCCATACCCTTACAAAAAGTAAAACAGTACAGTGAACAATTTCATGTGGGAACAGGGAAAATCAATTCTCTGTTTGTAACCGTACGAGATCCCTCCGAAATGGACCGTATTACATCGATCATCGAATCGATGGGGTATACAACGGATTCATTGCAAAAAAAGATCCAAAGCGTGAATGATCATCTCAAAGTATTGGCGCTTATCATTGGTGCGATCAGTTTTATTATCTTATTGGCCACAGCCATATCGTTGTTCAATGTGTTTTACAGTGATGTGGTCGAAAACACGGCTCTGATTGGGTTACTGCGCAGCGTAGGGGGAACAAAATGGTTTATTCTACAACTCTTTTTATCCAAAGCGGTGATCATTTCTTTTTGGGGAGGTCTGCTGGGAACTTTCTTGGGATATGGCATTGTGCAAGTGGTGAATAAAGTGTTATTGGCCCAATTGCCGGTATTGGTATCCTTCCATCTGTCCGTTGCAACAACCCCTTGGTATCTTATCATAGGAACTGTACTGTTTTCTGTGTTTTTTGGATTGCTGGCCACCATCTATCCCGCCTATTATGCTTCACGACTTGATCCTGTGGAGGCCTTAAAACACTAATATATGTCCGTTTTTGACAATGAAGGGCACTCTTTGATATGATACCTATGATATATCCTTTTATTCTTTTTCTATGATTCTGATACCCACTGTTATTGAAAAATCGTCCATGGGGGAACGAGCGTACGATATCTATTCCCGACTATTAAAAGAACGCATTGTCTTTGTCGGTGGTGTTATTGAGGACCAACTGGCCAACAGTGTGATTGCCCAATTACTTTTTTTGGAAAAAGAAGATCCCAAAAAAGATATTATGATGTATATTAACTCTCCCGGGGGATCTGTGACTGCCACACTCGCGATGTACGATACCATGCAGTATGTCAAGTGTGATATTTCAACCGTGTGTGTTGGGATTGCCGCCAGTGGTGGTTCCATTTTGCTGATGGGAGGAACGAAAGGAAAACGATTTGCCCTTCCCCATAGTGAAATCATGATTCATCAACCACTTGGGGGAGTAGAAGGACAAGCAACCGATATTCATATTCATGCCCAGCATATCATTCAGACCAAAAAATTATTGAATGTGATGATTGCGCAGCATACGGGACAAGCATTGAGTAAGGTGGAGCAAGATACCGAACGAGACAAGTTTATGACCGCTGAGGAAGCGGTTAAATATGGTATTATTGATAAAATTATAAGAAAAAAATAAATGATTGTTGTCGTTGTCAGACAAACATCATCATGTTTATGTTATGAGTAAATATATTATTGAAGGAGGGATTCCCTTGAAAGGGACAGTCTCTGTATCGGGTAGTAAAAATGCCGCCCTTCCTATCTTATGTGCCTCCCTGTTGACGTCCGAAAAAGTGGTTTTGCACAATGTTCCGCATATTGAAGATATCGAGAGTATGGTGGAAATTCTTACTTCTCTTGGGGCACGAGTACATTTTCGAAATCGACATACGTTGGAAATTGAAAATGATCAGGTCCATTCTGGATATGTTGAAAGTGCAAAAGCCTGCAAGATGAGAGCTTCTATCTTACTGTTAGGAGCATTGCTGGGGAGATTTCATGCCGTTTCTGTTCCCTACCCGGGAGGATGTGTTTTGGGAAAACGACCGATTGATGCGCACATAAAAGCGTTTCGACGTTTGGGAGCAAAAGCGGTGATCAACAACGATCGCATTGATCTCGTCGCCAAAACATTGCAAGGGAAAAAGATTATCATGTCGGAAATATCTGTGACAGCAACAGAAAATATTATTATGGCTGCTGTCTTGGCGAAAGGAACAACGGCAATACGATTGGCTGCTGCCGAGCCACATGTTGCCGATTTGTGTTCTTTTCTGGTTTCTATGGGGGCGCATATTGAGGGTATTGGAACGCACACGCTTCGTATTGAAGGGGTTTCTGCTTTGCATGGGACAACCTATACGATCACTTCGGATTATTTAGAAGCAGCGACATTGTTATTAGCGGGTATTATTACCCGGGGGACAGTGACTGTACAAGGAGTATATGTTGATCACCTTGACGCCTTTTTTAACAAATTGGATGAAGTCGGTGTGAAATATAAAATAAAAGGAACAGATGTGACCGTTTTCCCTACCAAACGATTTCGTGTTCCCAGCCGTGTGGAGTCGCGAACATATCCAGGATTTCCAACTGATCTTCAAGCTCCATTTGCTGTGTTACTGACCCAATGTGAAGGAGTGAGTAAGATCTTTGAAACCTTGTTTGAAGGACGGCTGAACTATTTATTTGAATTAGAAAAAATGCGGGCGCGTGTAGAGATTCTTAATCCGCATCAAGCCCTTGTTATTGGTCCCAGCAGATTAAAAGGAATTACGGTTTCGAGTCTGGATATCCGAGCAGGCGCTGCGATGGTTTTGGCCGCACTGATTGCCCGGGGAAAAACAGAGATCAATAATGTGGTGTATATCGATCGGGGATATGAGAATTTAGAAAAAAAACTCAAACAATTAGGGGCGCATATTAAACGTGTAAAATAATTTTGCATTATTGATGGGAATAGAGGTATACTACACCCTCTTATTTTTTTGAAAGAATTTGTATGGCAGAAAAGATCTCTCTCCAATCTTCTTCTCCTCTCTCTGTTGCTATTGTCGATGATGATGCACACTGGGGAGACCAGGAAAAACAAATCTGTACATCTCTTGTTCCCAAGGGGAGTGATATCAAAGTATATACGGATCCTCTTCATGGATTACAAAATATATTGCGTGTACCCGTACCAGATCTGGTTTTACTGGACCTGGAAATGCCACAGATGGATGGATTAAAAATTCTCCAGCAAATCAAACAGACCAGAAACCATATACGGGTTATTATTATCAGTGCCACTGATCCTAAACAGGGAACGGATGCGTTGTTTCAAAAAATCTTTCAGGAGGGAGATACGGTGTTAGGATATATTCCCAAGGAGGTTCCGGTTGAATACATGAAAGGGCAGATTCGTGCTGTTGTGCAGTTGATACTAAAAGAAAAAAGATTATTAGTGGAAGAAAAGAAAAATAAAGAGATCCTGCAAAACATGGAACGACAGAAAATCCTTTTTGAACAATTATTTCTGGCGGATCCAAATGCACTGGTGGTCTTGGATCGTGATGATCGTGTTGTTGAGCTCAATCCTGCTTTTACAAAACTGTTTGGATATACCATAGATGAGGCGAAGGGAAAACGTATTAATGATCTGATTGTTCCTTCCACATTGAAGAAAGAAGGACAAAAACTGACGAATCAGGTTGCTCATGATGAACCAATCAGTAAGGAAACAAAACGACATACCAAATCAGGCCGATTGGTTGATGTCCACATTTTAGGAGTTCCTGTGATTCTTCCCGGAAGTGATACATTGGGGGAGGATAAGCTGGTTTTTGGTATCTATACAGATGTGAGGGAACGAAAAGAGAAAGAAAAGTTATTGACGAAATTGGCACTGGAAGATCCGCTGACCAATTTGCCCAACCGTCGGGCGTTTGAAAAAGCATTGAAACATATCCTTGCTCAGTATAAACGAAGGCAACAAAACACTCCTGAACAAAATGAAAAAATGGCCAAAGGGATGTTAGCAGTTTTGTTTTTAGATTTAGATCATTTCAAAGAAGTAAATGATCGTTTTGGACATCCAGCGGGGGATGCACTTTTAAAAATGGTTTCTGCCCGATTGAAGAAAATTTTACGAAAGAGTGACACCATGGCACGAGATACGAAGAAGAAATATGTAGCGCAATATCTCATGGATCATAATGGTATGAAAAACAATCATACTGTTTCCCGTTTGGGGGGAGATGAGTTTTTGATCTTGGTACAAGGGATAGGGGAACGAAACGATATTGCAGTGGTAGCACAAAAAATAATTGATTCCTTAAATAAGCCCATAAAACTTGTGACAGAGCATGGAAAGTTTTATCTTCCTGAAGGTGTGGGCGCAAGTATCGGGATCTCCTTTTATCCGGATCATATTCGAGAAGCCAAAGATCTGATCCATCATGCTGATGAGGCGATGCGTGCAGCCAAAGAAGAAGGAAAAGGACGATATGTGTTTTATGATGATCTTTCTCAAAAAGATCATCCTGATGATCAGGAATAATATTGTTCCTCAGTGTCTGAAATTAAGGAGTGATCCGATTGATCATGCGAGGGAAGGGAATTGTTTCCCGTACATGATGCAGTCCACAGATCCAGGCGACGAGTCGTTCCAGTCCATATCCAAATCCACTATGGGGAACGGAGCCATACCGTCGTAAATCTAAGTACCATTCAAATGCTTCTCGAGGAAGGTTGTTCTCTTGAATACGTTGTAATAACGTATCATAGTCATCTTCTCTCTGGCTTCCGCCGATCACTTCTCCATACCCTTCCGGCGCCAACAAATCCGCATTTAAACAGACGTTCGGATTCTCAGGATCCCGTTTCATGTAAAAGGCTTTTACCTCCGCAGGATATTTTTCCACAAAAATGGGCTTCTCATATTTTTGGGTTAACATCGTCTCATCATCCGCGCCCAGATCATCCCTCTCTCCGATATCAGATCCCATTTCGCGCAATTCTTTCACCACTTCCGCATGAGTTTTTCGGATGAAAGGAGGTTTAATTTTTTGCAAAGGCTCAATGTTTCGCTCTAGTATGCGCAGTTCTTCCTTGTTGTTTTCCAAGACCTGTTCCACGATAAACGAGATGAGCTCTTCCTGCATCTTCATGTTTCCTTCATGATCGACATAAGCCATTTCCGCATCCATCATCCAGAATTCGGTTAAGTGTCTTCGTGTTTTTGATTTTTCCGCCCGGAAAACGGGACCGAAATCAAAACAACGTCCGACGGAATAAATAGCCGCCTCGATATACAATTGTCCCGATTGGGACAGATACGCTTTCCCTTCATCAAAATAATTCATTTCAAATAATTCCGTGGTTCCTTCACAAGCCGCGGGAGTTAAAATAGGCGCATCGATTTTAATAAAACCATTGTTGTTCAAATACGTGTAGGTCGCATTAATGATCGTATTGCGTACACGCTGGATAGCCCACTGACTTGCAGATCGAAGCCATAAATGACGATGATCCATAAGGAAGTCAGGGCCATGTTCTTTTTTCCCGATGGGATATTCTTGGCTGAGCTGGATCAGTTGTATGTCTGATACCTGCAGCTCGTACACATTCTCTTTTTTGGGATGTTTGGAAACGGTTCCTGTTACGATAATGGAAGATTCCAAAGTGAGTTTCAGTGTTGTCTCCCAGGTTTGTGGTGGAACATTTTTTTCTTCTACAATCCCTTGGGTAAATCCCGATCCATCCCGCAGCTCAAGAAAATAAATTTTTCCACTTCCGCGTTTATTGTACATCCATCCTTTGATGGTGACCTGTTCCCCAATGTGTTGTGCGAAGTCGTTGATATATATTTCCATAGAATAGGGTAAAAGCAAAATAGACACAGGAAAGTGTAGCAGAGACCTCTCAAAAAGAAAACGGATTTTATGATGATCTTTTGAGTATATGCATAATTGTTCTTTTCGCTTTGAGGGGGACAAGGGGGAGATATGCGATCCTTTTGCTCTCTACCAGTTCTATGCGGTATTGATTGTTCTTATGCTGTCGTTTGGTGAATTCCACCCCATTTCCCGAACCTATCGTTCCTTCTCGGTAGGTGCACAGAAAGAAATGATCGGTCTGTTTCCTATGTTCTTTTTGATTATGAAGGGTGAAAAGGGGAGACAAAATGGTGACCGTGATCCCCAGTTCTTCCCATAGTTCACGATGCAATGCTTGCACAAATGATTCCCCTTTTTTGACGCCGCCTCCTGGAAACACCCAGTAATCTTTTTTATTTTTAAGACGATGAATAAGGATAACGGCATCCTCTTTGAGAATAATTCCCCGCGCACTGTTTCTGCATATCATCGTCATAAGGAGTAATAAAATCGCCAATATTTGTCTTTTCCTTCTCGAATTCCAATCCGTTCCGACTTTTGGATCGCGGGAATCTTTTTGTTTCCTTCCGTCAGATATAACATATCTGAAGCAATCATATCGATACCGTTTTGTTTGGTGGTTAATCCCAAAGCTTGGCATACTTTTCCCGGTCCATCCGTCAGATGAGTATCATTCTCTTTTTTTCTGTTTTTCTTCATGATCTCTATCCCTTCGCGAGGAATCAAAGAGCGAATCAAAACTGCGGCTGGAAACCCTTCTCGTTCCGTAACGATATTCAGACAATAATGCATGCCATAGGTAAAATAAATATAGGCATGCCCGCCTTTTTCAAACATCACCGCATTGCGTTTCGTCTTTCCTCTCGCTGCATGACAAGCCGGATCATGATATCCGATATATGCTTCCACCTCATTGATTTCTCCCATCATGATTCCTTGAGGAGAGTGATAGACAAGATATTTTCCCAACAGCTCTTTGGCGACCAGCAGGGTCGGTCGCAAAAAAAATGATCTCTTCAGTCGTACTAGTTTCATAGGGCAATTATGAGGGGAGGCTATTCCAAATAAGTTCAAACATCGTTTTCATAGATTCAAAGAAATCTTTTCGTTCTATGGTTACCATTACTTCCGGAGGAGGATCATAATCACACAAAATCACTTTGTTCTCAACGAGAAAAATCTCGGATTGTATATTCTTCTCTGCCGGCAATTCTTTGACCTGATGAAGAGGATTGCTGATGTGATGTTTATACCATAAGGCTTCTGGTCCATGAACAATTATTTCTCGGATCGGTTTTTTGCTGTGAGCCGTTTCTTGTAAAAAATCGAGCGTTATTTTTCGCATACGGGCATCATGAAAAATTTCTTGGGGATTAAAAATCGACAAAAATCCTCCTTGAAACAACACTTTTTTCAGTTTCATATACACCGCCTCTCGCGAATCAAGTGTTGAAAGATGAACCCCGCTTTGTTCACTATAAGCAGGTATTTGGATACTGGCAATCTGGAGAGCAAGAGAAGCAAGAGCTTTCTTTTTATCTTCATACCGTTGTTGTTCACGATCCTGAAGAATTTCTGCTACCATGTCAGGAGCAACAGGAGAAAAATACGTTGTCCCTCCTTTTTTTATTTTATGCACAAGACCATAATCACAGAGGTTATCTAACACGGCATATACGGTAGGACGTTTGATTCCCAATTGCTTGGCAAGCATACTGGCAATCGTAGCACCATGGTGCAATAACGCTAGAAATACACTCGCTTCATTGGAAGATAGTCCACACTTTTGCAAGAGATCTTTTATCATTGTTGTCCATTTAATATTGACAGAATAATACTATATTAATGGCTTTAATAAGTCAATATAATAATTTAAGAATAGTATGAAATTGACACTCTATAGGTATTAGGTATGGTTGGGATAGAGAGAGCAAAGATCTTTGAAAATAAGAGGTATGAACGGGGTATTCTCCCTGATGACGATAATACCTGCGGAGACAAAAAACCATTCTTTGGTGGGTAGAAACCATCTGTGCCGGCAAATCCATGGAGCAGGTGTGAGTCTGGGGAGGATATCCCCTTCGTTCTTCTTGTTTTCTTTATTTTACTTCTGAACAATACAACTATGAAACCAACACTATGTTATGATCTTGAACCTAAGATGGGGTGCGAAGAAGAACAGGGTATTCTTTCTCCCCGTCCACAGAAGGAGACATCGGATGCTTTGAAAAAAGCAGAAATGAACTCCTTCATCAAAAGGATAAAAAAAGTTTTTGGATCTTCTTAGTGCAGCTTGATTTTGCATCATTTTGGGGTACAGTAGATTTGTTTTTATCTTTTATGCTGGGGACTATGTTAAAAATTTCTATCAAAGATGCTCACGGGAAGATGCATAGTATCGAAGGGGATGATGTATCGTCCATTTTAGAAAAAGCGGAAAGTCAGGGGATAGATTTGCCTTATTCCTGCCGTGCCGGAGCTTGTACCACCTGCAAATGCAAGGTTACCAAAGGCAAAGAACATTTGGATCAAAACAAATTGGGAGAACCCATTATGGATGTGGGACCTGATGAATTTTTGATTTGTATCGGAGGGTGTAAAAGTGAGGCTATCAAAGATCCCGACATCCATGAAGTGGAGATGGAAGTGTTGAATATGTAGTTGGTCCTCGATGCGTTATGCTTCTGAAGTGTTGTTACACCCTTAAAATCCCCATCCTCCAAGAAAAGGAGATTCCTGTTTTTGTGGGGCATGAGGAAACTCTATACCTAATGTTTGGTAAATAGATTTTACTGTGTTCTTGATGATTTGTTCTATATTACGGATCATTTCTACCCCTTGTTCTGGAGAGATTTTTCCAGCCCTCACATCAGATGAAATAGCATAGAGTTTAGTGAGGAGGGGATCGAACAGACAAGACAATTGCTGATGGGTATGATGCGCACAGGTATATACTCTCATATAGTCTATAAGAGAAGACTCAGGGGATGAGGGTGGATCTTTTTTTTCAGGGCTGGAAGACATAATCATTTTTATAGTTATAAAGTAAAAAGGACTCTGTTTTGTCTTGGTAAAACCAATCATAATATGTAAGAGAATAACGTGCTTTGATCATCTTGATTTTGAAAATAAAGATAAAAAATCTCCCCTGGTGGGGGAGATTTTGGGTTGTTTCTTGTTCAGACTACAAACTATCTCCGCACCAGGTGGTGAGTGGTAAAAAATCCAAAAAAGAAATTGCGGGGAGAAGTATATATCATCATTGAGAAGTTTTATGCTATTGTGATTGTAGCAACATAGGGGGACATGTCAAGTTGTGTTGTTTCAGCATCAAGTTTACATTTTTGTATAGGATTCTGTATAGTGACATAGATGATTTTTTTGAGGAGTAAGCTTGTTTATTCCTCATCCTGTATGTTTGTTGTCGTCATTGGAATGATTCATCCAAAGCCTAGGTTACGAGTGTAATTTATTCATGGAAAGATAAAAATTTCAGTAACAGATTTCTTCTGAAAAGGTTCAGTGATATCTTTCCATTATATTGGGCTGTGTAAGGAGACCTTCTGTGTTCGATCTCATGCTTGGCCAAGAAATCGGTAACCTCTTTTCCAAACTCTCTCTCTTGATCTGTTCAGACAGCTTCGATACGACCCCATTCGAGGGAAAACGGAAGTGGTATTGCAATATCTGCGTTAATATAAAACAGACCTCCCTTTTTAGGAAGCGTTGCGTCTTGCATATAGAAGAGCAAAAGACTTTCCAGAATAACATCTCTGTTGAACACAGATGTATAATAGATCTTACAGTGAAAATCAGTAGAAAAGTTTTATAATCCAAGTTCTTTTGCCACTGTTTGCATGCCTTCAATAGCATACGTGATAAAATCGGAAAGTGGAGTATGCAGCTCTGTTTCGCAGGATTTGATCCAATCCCGGTTTACTTTGGCCGCAAACGCTTTATCTTTCATTTTTTTGATGACCGATGAAGCTTGCAAATCAGCTAGGCTTTTACTGGGTCGCATCAAAGCCGTGGCAATAATCATCCCGCACAGTTCGTCTACTGCAAATAATGCTTTTTGAATGGTTCTTTCCCGAGGAATACCGGTTTGCTCGTTATGCGACAGAATAATATCCAGCATCTCATCAGTGAGGGATAACTCTTGTTTGAGCCATGCGCGTGTTTCCGGACCGCAATGTTTTTCAGGGGCGTCTTTGGTTGTATCCCAATCAATATCATGCAGAAGTCCCGCCATTTCCCAAGCTTCTCTGTTTTGTTCGTCTTGATATACCGTGCATAATCTTTTCATGGCAGCCGAGACAGAGAGCAGATGTTTATAGGTCTGTTCCGATACGTGTTTTTGTACAAAATCTTGGGCTTCTTGCAGGGTACACCCCGTGATAATCTTTGTTTCTTGCGTTGCTCCCGGTGAGGATCCTTCTGGTCTTAACAGAGGAAAAAACACAACATCACGGACATTCATTTGGCCTGTCAATAAAGCGACGATACGATCAATGCCCATCCCCCATCCTGAAATAGGAGGCATACCATATTCCATCGCTTTGACATATTCATCATCTTTTCCATGAGCTTCAACGTCTCCTTTTTTTTGGGCAGCATATTGCTCTTCGAAACGTTGTTTTTGATCGACCGGATCAACTAATTCACTATACGCATTGACCACTTCCCATCCCTGAACAATCAATTGAAATCGGTCAACAATCTTGGGATTATGATCATTTTTTCTAGCTAACGGAGAAAGTTCGATAGGATGTTCTTTCAAAAAGAGCGGTCCAATAATCTTGGGGCGTGATACTTTTTTATAGAGGGCATCAACAAGATTCCCGTATTCTAAGCGATCCATATCTTCGATCTCGATGTTACGGTTCTTGATTGCTTGTCGTAATGTTTCTGTGGTGCAGATTTCTTGAATATCAATACCCGTATCATTTTTGAGCAGTTCTCGTACAGAGATCACTGGATAAGGAGGGGTGAAATCAATGGCTTGTATATTTCCTTCACGATTAGGGATATTGACCTGACAGGTATGAAATAAGTGTTGAAGGAGGATTGAAAACATTTTTTCCGTAAACCGCATATTATCCTCATAATTCCAATAGGCGGCATAATGTTCAACCATGGTAAATTCCTGCAGGTGTGAGGGATCAATTCCTTCATTGCGGAAGCACTTGCCAATCTCAAATATTTTTTCAAATCCTCCCACGATTAATTCTTTTTGAGGGGTTTCAAGGGCGATGCGTAAATAAACATCTGTATTGAGAGCATTATGGTGTGTCTTAAATGGTCTTGCCAATGCCCCACTCGCTGTATTTCCTAAGATACTGGTTTCTACTTCTGTAAATCCTTCCTGTTCATAAAAATCTCGTAAGGCTTTTATAAATTTACTTCGAAATAAGAACCGTTGTTTTGTCTCATCGTTCATCAGAAGGTCTAAATAGCGTTGACGATATTTTAACTCTTTATCTTGAATTCCATGCCATTTATCCGGTAATGGACGCAGTGCTTTCCCTAAGAATGTCCACTGTTTGACTAAAATGGTTTTTTCTCCCGTTTTCGTTTCAAACCGTTCCCCTTCTATCCCCAGGAAGTCCCCGATATCAATATCTTTGAGCAATATTTTCATTTGATTTTTTCCCACAACATCCTCTTTAAAAGCAATCTGCATTTTGTCGGTATCATCCTTGATATGGGCAAAAATAATTTTCCCCATATCGCGGATAAGCATCAAGCGTCCCGCAGTTTTTACCATACTCCCATCGGGTTGATTCTTACATGCTTGTAAGGATAGTTGTTTGTCAAACCGATCAGGATACACGGCAATTCCTTGTTTTTTTAAATTTTCTATTTTTTGTAATCGTGATAATCGTTCGTCTTGTTCAGAAGGCATAGAAGTTTATTTAGGAAACTATCCAGGAGATATTATAAGAGGAATGAAGAAAACGATAAAGATAATATTGATTTTTGCTTCCCAATATATAATCTATAGTATCTCTTTTATTTTTTCCCTAGAGAAGATTCTATAGCTGTATCCAAATTAAATTCAGACTGTTCTCTTGTGGAGGCGTATATTGAAGATCCAGAAAGAGAAGACATTGATCCCGAAATGATTGTGCAACATACACAGGATTGTCTTGAATGTTTTATGAAAATGCAGGAATTTTCTCAACGTATAAAAAACAAAGTGATTTGCATCTTTAGGTAGAGGTGATCTCTTCACCTTGTTGTTTGAACTGTTGCAAGAGAAGATCAGTGGTTGGTGACCACATTTCTACTTTATTACGTCCTGTTCGTTTTGCCAAATACAATGCTTTATCAGCCGCTATGACCGCTTCTTCAGTGAGATGTGCGCCATACACTCTGAGATGTTCTTGGTGTTGTTCATGCTCCGGATGATGTTCTCTCTTGATCAGATCTAACAAGGCAGGTTTCCAACTGGGCAATGATGATAATCCCACTACGCCTATACTGACTGTCAAAGAGATTGGTTTGGATGTTTTCCCAGAGACATAGGGGGTGTCTTGAATTTTTTGTCGTATACGTTGTGCGACATTGAGAGCTTCTTGTAGCCTAGTATCGGGCAAAATAATAAAAAATTCTTCTCCACCATATCTTGTTACGATATCTGATTCCCGTATGGAACATATGGTTTGTGTAACTTGTTTCAGTATGTTATCACCCACCGGATGTCCATAGGTATCATTGATGACTTTAAAATGATCCAGATCAAGCATCATAAAAGAACACCCTTTCTGTTCCAATGTTTCAGATATTTGTTCGGTTCTATTGTTTATGGGGATATGCTTGAGTTCTTCCATGGTTTGCCGCAGGGATCGTCCTATTTCCCGAGGTCCTTCAATGTGGAACAACGCTCGTTTATTCAGCATGCCGGTTAACGGATCCTTTAATCCTTCTTTGGTGGCGACCAATCGGCGCAAAACTTCTTTAATATATTCTTTTTGGCTCGGATGTACAACTCTTTTCTTATGTATCCGTCTGAGGACGTTTTGAACAGTGGGACTTTGAAGAAACCGACGCAAAAGATCTTCTCTTTCTTCTTTTGTGAGCTTTGCAAGGGCGAGACTTTCTTGAAGTTCCCGTTCAATTTTTTGTCGGGTAGCAGATAAGGCTTTCTCAAAAGCATGGAGAAAACGGGTTTCGTTTGTTTCTTGCCAAGTAAGCATCTGTTCCACAATAGAAATAAATTGCTCAATGTAATTTAAATAGCGTGGCTCGGCATCAATCAATTGCTGAAAAAGTTTCCAATAGATCTGTGCCTCTGATTTTTTTGTTCCGGATTTTGGGGCATCTGGTTCTTTTCCAAAAACGGCATGCATGATTTGCTTTCCTTTTTGAAGAAGAAACTGTTCTGGTTGCTCCGATGATGGTTTATTTTCTATACCCATAGAGGCATGATATCAAGGTATTATATCGTAAAATTGGTCTTTATCCAAGAGTTTCTAGACAAGAGATGATCTTACGGTATACTGATAAACGAAAACGTTTTGGAGAGGTCGCATAGTGGTTGAGTGCACCGGTCTTGAAAACCGGAAACCCCGCAAGGGGTTCGCGAGTTCGAATCTCGCCCTCTCCGCCAGAAGGAGAAAGAAGTTTGTGGTCTCCTTTGTAAAACACTATTAGTATGCAACATCGCTTTCCATTCTATTATGAATGTTCAGAATGTCATTTGAAATATGCTGATAAGCAATGGGCCAAGAAGTGTCAACAGTGGTGTAGGGTACATCATAGTTGCAATCTGCACATTACCACTCATGCAGACAAGTCGTACAAAGAATATCATGAACATCCAGAGTGTTGATGTTTGTTATCTTGCATACTTCAAACGTTGTCTTTCTTATTGATGCGGGTATACTTCGTCCAGAAAAATATGTTTGGATTTTTTCATCGGTACCATGAGTCGTTTCCCTTCCATACCAAAAATGTTGAGCTGCTCTCGAAAGCTGCTTCTCCAGTATCTTGCTGTTGGATGGCTTCCGCTCATGCTTATTATTCTTTTTGTCCTGCAGAACTATTTTTTTATTTCTTGGCTCCATATTACACAGGATCCTTACATTCTCCGTCCTATCGCGGCCTCAACGGCGCTTGGGATTTTATTGTTCGGGCCGGCTATATTGTTGAACAAATGGATGCGATATCTTTATCTGAGTATTGTTTCTCTTCTGGTGGCTCTTATCTTTAGTTTTCAATTTCTCTATTACACGTATTCAGGTGGTTTTTTGCAAGCGTCAGCCCTTTTTTATGTTGGCGAAGGGCTCACGGTTTTGGGCACAGTGAAAACATTGCTTACCTACCGGCTTCTTCTTTTTTTCACAGGGTTCTTTTTGGTTGCAGGAGTTTGGATCTGGATGGAAATACGTCGCAGGAAAGAATCCATTTTGTTGCTCAAAGAAAAAATAGGAGCAAGTATTTTGATTGTCATCTTGGTTATTCTTGGATATGGATATGTATTTTTCAAAGAGTATCGCGAAGTGGGGACGGTCAGTCATATCTATCACTATAGTGAACTGTATGATGTTAATGGGTTAGTCTCCAAAATCGGGATCCTTAATTTTTCTCTGGGCGATCTTTTAACCCTGGGGTTTCGGAGTCATACCGCGAATGCGGAGGATGTTCATTCGGTCCAATCCTGGTACCAGTCACAGCCTCAACAAACAGTTCCCGGAAAATATTTTGGTCTTGCAAAAAACGAAAATGTGATTTTCATTCAGGTGGAGTCACTCGATAACGCGGTTATTAATAAGAAAATCAATGGACAAGAGATCACCCCCTATCTTAATCAACTGGTTCAGGAAGGGCTGTATTTCTCCAATTATTTTACCCAAATCGGTCCCGGAAATACCGCCGATGCAGAATTTTCAACTCTCAATGCTCTCTATGCCCTACCTGATACGGTTGCGTTTATAGAATATGCCTATCATCATTATCGAGGACTTCCCTGGCTATTACGGAATCAGGGGTATTATACCGCTACATTTCATGGTGATGTTTTAAGTTTTTGGAATCGAGCGAATATGTATCCCCAACTGGGGTATGAAGCATGGTTTAGTCGAAAAGATTATACTATTCCACGTTCTATTGGTGTCTATGATCTTGGGGACGAAGACTTTTTCACGCAAACTCTTCCCAAACTCACATCTTTGCCACAACCTTTCTTGGCAACACTGATTACGTTGACGTCTCATACTCCTTTTGAGCTTCCCGCAGACCTGGAAACACTATCTATCCCGGATAATGCAGGATTAGATTGGTTTCAGTACCACTATCTGCAGAGTATTCATTATACCGATCAGGCTATTGGGAAATTTATAGAACAACTGAAGCAAACCAATTTGTATGATCATTCTCTGATTTTTATTTTTGGTGATCATGGAAGTTTGACCAATATAGGTAATGCGCTTCATGTGGACGAAGCGGTCTTTCCCGATATACAAGATGGACAAGTCCCTCTCATTATCCTTTCTCCCCATACTGCTTTGCGCGGTGTAAATAATTCCCCCTGTAGCCATTTAGATTTATATCCGACTATTGCCAACCTTCTCGGTATTACTCTTCCTATACCTCTCTTGGGACAGGATATACTGACAACGAAGCACCCTGTTGTTGTTCGTCGGTATTTGGTGTCTGGGGCAATCAAAAGCATCTTGACGGATACACTGGCGTACCATGCTTCTACAGATGGTGTTTTTGAACATGGAGATTGTCTTACCTTGCCTGATAAACAAAAAGTATCTCCGGAACAGTGTCGGTTACTCTATGATACCGAAACGATAAAAGTTCGTATTTCCGATACGATGATTCGGGGGGATTTAATCAAAACCTTTCAAGAAAATACCAAGGAACCTTAATTCTTAAACAGAAACAGATCTTCTTTGTTCCAACGCACCTTTTGGGTGACTGTTGGGGCATATGTATCATCGCCGGATCTATAGCCGATGGCACAAAGGACAACAGCATGCAGTCCTTGTTCGCGGAGGTGTAATATTGTATCAAATGCGGATGAATCAAATCCCTCCATAGGACAAGCATCTATCCGTTTGGCGGCACAGACGGTCAGGAGAACGCCTAATGCAATATACACCTGATGAATGAGCCATGCTTCTTTTTCCTCAGCAGATTGATGCGTAAGAGAATTGAGAATCATCTCTTGTAATTTCTGCAGGGATTCTAGAGGAATATGACGTTCTTGAGCAGTATGGGCTATCAATTTTTGAACATAGTGTTCGTCGATATTGTTGTTGACACACAAAACGATCAGATGGGAAGCATCTGTAATTTGGGCTTGGTCCCAAGCATGTTCTCTCAATTGTTTTCGGATGGTAGGATCTGTGATGACGACAAATTTCCAAGGTTGAAGACCGAGCGATGAAGGGGATAAGCGTAAAGATTCCAGCAGATCATCCAGATCCTCCTGCGCGATTTTTTGTTCCGGATTAAATTTTTTTGTGGCATAGCGCCATTGTAAATGGGGAACAAAGGGTGTGGTCATATGAGTTGGTTCAAAACTATTACTTATGCAATAATAGTATAACGGAGGGGAAAAGCAAGAAAATATTCTTCTCTTGCATTTCTTGGAAAAGAGGAGAAAATATGGTACACTTCTGTTGTGACTAGGTTCTTTCACGTATGGGGATGTATTGGCTTCGATTGAGATTGATCAGCTTGTTGAGGGCTGTTTCGGGATAGCTCTGTCTCCCGTGATCCGTCCAGAGCAACAATACGTGCAGACAGACTTGCACAAGCTCGACAACTGGAAGCATCAAGCGTTCTCGCTTTTGCCTAAGGTTTGAGAGTATCTATCTCTCCTTTATGAGAGATACGTCTTTCTATACGACGCCGATAGTATAGCAAAGATGTCATTGTTTCGGCTCGAAGGGATTCTTTTTCTCCTTTTAGAATCCTTCTAAACGAGCAAGGAGAACTCTCAATGTCCGTTTTGTTTATTTTTTAGGCTTGAGAGGATACCAAAAAATAAACTATAAACAGTAGTACCTCAAGGTTGATATCTCAAGACGCGGGTTCAACTCCCGCCATCTCCACCAGAAAGAACGATGAGCATCGGGAAGCGTATTTCCCAGTGATATTTTGTCATGGGGAAAAAGGAGTTGAAGCCAACTTAAGCGTTTCCTGAATGGCAGAAAAAGCGAAGGTGTTGGGTTGTACAGTCCCGAAAAGATCTCTTTGAGAGAGGATCAACAATGATGTATAAACAAAATGACCACCATCTTTGTTGCTATCCTTCGTTCATGTTGAATACTCCGCTTCATATGCGGATAATTATTTCAACCCGACGATTATTTCAACCCGACGGGTTGACTTGACCCGACGGGTTGAAAGAAGGCGTTCTTAAATCCTTATCGGGTTAGTTTGTTGTTCTTTGCTCACGAAAGTATTCTTTCAGCTTGTTTCTCTTCATGATCACAAAAACAATGAAAAACAAAGCAACTGTCCACCATATCATCTTTGCCTGAGGAGCAAACATCCATAAGGTGATATCCACCACGATCCAGTGATAAATATACAAAGAAAGCGTATGATCTCCCAAAAAACGAACAAGAGCCAACGTATGATTCATCAGGGGATGATCTATTTTTTCCATCCACGTAAAAAGATAGATCAGCATATACATCCAACAAAAACTCGCTACGATATAATACAGCCGTAAGGGATACATATACCAAGAAATATAGAGCGGTTGATGTGTTGTGAACAAAAAACTTCCACACAATATTGTCAGTAGCGCAAAAAGAGGAAAAGCTTTGTTTCTTACTTTTTCAAATCCCATCATGGCCAGATAAAACCCAAGCGTAAAAGGAAGACTCCACTGAAGGAGAGAAAACATCACCGTATGTTTTGACATCAAAAAATCCGTCACCGGGTTGCTGGGCAAAGGAATAAGATAATTCAACATCACCAGCAGAACAATCAGTGTTGTGATGATTGATTTTGGATGTTTTGTTTTCTTGGCTATCCATAAAAAAAGAGGTGCGATCAGGAGAAAAAGACCAATGGTCAGAATAATAGTAATGGGAACAGAAAAGGATTGTAACGTCAAAATATCTGTAACACTGAATTTTTGTTGATTGATAAATTGATAGTAAAATGGTTCCTGCTGAAAATTATAGATTGGCAATTTCATCAGGTTGTACAAAAAATAGATGCCGATCAATTGAAAGCCGCGTGTGATCAGACGTTTGGTTGGTTTTTGAAGATCCTCATGATGATGATAGGCAATAAACGCGACGCTTCCTACGGTAGAAATAAAAAATAACACCGCGGTATAGAGGATCTCTTTGGCGATGATTTGTGTTTGAGAAAGAACTACATTGGACCAGTCGATCAGATGGACGAGCAAAACGGCAATAATCGCAAATCCTTTGATATAGGAAATATAAAAATTTCTCTGACGTGGCGAAGGTATCATATCATTTCTTTTCCTTACTATACTCCCTTCTCTTTCCCCGACAATCTTTTTCAACAAGAAAGGGGAATAATACCAGCCTATGAGAACTATTTTTCCATTTGTGGACTACGTGGGTGAAAACGAAAGGGCATATGGTTGTGGGAAAAAACAAGAGATCCTCTTCTTTGAAAACATTCCAAAAAGGCTCTCCTGATATGGAGAGCCTTTTTGATATGTATCACATATGTTTGTTTATTTTTTCGGACACTTGATCGTAAAGATCATGCCGATTGCAGCCAACCCCACAAGAATGTAGATAATGGCTTCAAGCGTTGGCCATGAACCAAACAGGAGGTTGACGAGGTTCCAGTTTTGGCTAAAAAGACCTCCTAAACCTACCAATCCCCAGTTCAGTCCTCCTACGAACACTAATGCCCAGATAATGTAGCAAAGTGTTACCATATATTCAAAGGGGTTAAAAAATAAAACTAAGCACATTGTATGTCGTTGTATCAGAGAATACAAGGGATTCTGTTCTTTTTTGGGCTACTCTGATTTTTATCACGGTGCTATCAAGGAAGATCGTTTCTCTCCAAAAGAGATTGCGGGAAAGACGCAGAAGGTTTTTATTGACGGCATAAAGTAAAATGAGTACAATACCTTTTGCATTTTATCTGCTTATCCTTCTTCCTATTAAAAAGCTTCGTATCAACGATCAAATTCGTGCCGTTTCGGTGAAATTGGTCCAAGAGGGGATAGGATTAGTTGAAGTCCCTTTCGAAGAAGCGCTGAAACGAGCGCAAGACAGCGGGCTTGATCTCGTAGAAGTGGACGGAGTGTCTGTTCCTCCCGTGTGCAAAATCATGGACTATGGGAAACATCTTTATAAGCAAAAAAAGTTGGAACAGAAAAATAAGAAGTTGCAGAAACAGGTTGAGGTGAAGGGTGTTCGTATCGGGTTTGGGACAGGGGAGCATGACTTATTGGTCAAAGAAAAGCAAGCAAGACGATTTTTGGAAAAAAAGAATCAGGTACGAGTCTTCTTGCTCTTGAAGGGAAGAGAAATCAGTCATATGGATATGGCAAAGGATAAAATCATTGCGTTTTGTAATCGATTGTCCGATGTCAGTAAAATGGAGATCGAACCAACAAAACAAGCAGGACGCATCACTGTACTTTTAACTCCTTTACAATAGTTTTATGAAAATGAAAACCCATAGCGGGGCAAAAAAAAGAGTGCGTATCACAGGGACAGGAAAGATCAAGGTTGCCAAAACGAGTAAACAGCATCTGTTGATCAATAAATCCAAACGACAAAAAAAGTTTGGGCAATCCTCCCACGGTGTTCTCCTGGACAAGACGCAAGAAAAACGTGCTCGACGCTTAATTCCTTACCTTTAGATTTGTATGACACGTATCAAACGGGGTACTTTGACCCATAAACGACATAAAAAAATCTTAAAAACCGTTCAGGGTTTTCGTGGTCGCCAGCGTACTAATTTTAAGCTTGCTAAACGAGCCAGTATAAAAGCAAAAGTTCATGCGTACCGTGATCGAAAACTCAAAAAACGAGATTTCCGTTCCCTGTGGATTGTCCGTCTGAATGCGGCACTACAGGGAGAAGGAATAAAATACCGTGATTTTATCAAAAAATTGAAAGAGAAAAATATTCTTTTAAACCGACAAGTCTTATCCCATATTGCCGCCCAATATCCCGAAGTGTTCAAAAAGATTGTGGAGATGGTAAAATAACGCTCTCGATCAGGGATGCAATCAAAAGCGACCATAGCCAGTATGGTCGTTTTTTTATGCCAGCAAGGTTGGATGTTGAGATGGTTTCCTTGTTGGGGAGGAAGGAAGGAGATACCGTGAAGGAGATTGATCCAGATCCCAAAATTTGTGGACCATCTCTTTCAGTTTTCCTGACGTACTTTTCCCAAACGCTGCTACTTCCACACGGCAACCGAGAAACATCAGATATTGCACCACATCACCAAAATCTCCGTCTCCGCTACAGATAATGATGGTATCCAGCTTGGGAGCTTGTTTGATGGTATCTACGGCGAGACCGACATCCCAGTCCGCTTTTTTGTGTCCTCCATAAAAGATTTGCAAATCCTTGAGTTTGACTTCAATTCCCATACCTTCCAAGGCACTAAAGAATGTTTGTTCATAGGTTGCATCGGCTTTGACCGCATAGGCGGTTGCGCGTACAAGCGGTCTGCCGGCAACGATATCTTCTAAGATGTGTTTGAAATTCACCTTTTTCCCATAAATAGCCTGTGCGCTATAGTAGAGGTTTTGTACATCGATAAAAACACCGACACGTTGTTCTTTTAAAAGAGGTTTATGGATCATAGAGGAAGATAAGAAGATAAAATGACACGGTCATTGTATACCTTTTATCGTACCATACAACATCCATGTTGATGTCCTTTCAATATAAGCATTGTAGCGTTTTCCTATTTGGAGATCCTCTTTTGGGAGAATTGATATTTTTTTCATATGTCGTGTCTCGCCGATATATACTCCTTTTGTTTCTTCTTTCAGTAACATTTCTTCGGTGGTGTTTTGGTAGATTTTATTTTTCTGCTCGGTGATCGTTTCCATCAGATGCTGCAGTCTGTTCCATCTCTCTTTTTTGGTCTCATACTCAATTTGATTCTTCATTTTCGCTGCCGGAGTATGAGAACGTTTGGAGTAGATCGCATGATAAGAGATATCAAATTGTATCTCTTTGTAGAATGTTAGCGTGTTATTAAATTGTTTCTCTGTTTCTCCTGGAAATCCAACAATGATGTCCGTTCCCAGGGCAATATGAGGTTTTATTTTTCGTATTTTTTCTACCAATTGCCGGTATTCTTTTGTCGTGTATTGTCTATTCATCATTGTAAGGATTTCATCATCACCGGATTGTAAGGGCAGATGAAGGTAATCTACCATGGATGGAAGAGCAAGGGCATCAATCACTTCGTTACTCATATCTTTCGGGTGTGGAGCGGTGAAATGAATCCATGGAATCCCAATCTTGTTCACCTCCCAGAGAAGGGCAGCGAAAGGATCTTTGTAGGGATTGTTTTTCGAAGGAATGTTGTCTTCTGGATGAAAACTGTTCACATTTTGTCCCAACAGGGTTACTTGTTGCACATTTCTCTCTTTCAGGAATCGTATTTCCGAAAGAATATCTTTGAAACTTCTGCTGTATTCTCTTCCTCGTGCATAGGGCACAATGCAATAGGTACAGAATTTATTACATCCGCTCATAATGGGAACAAAAGCTTCAAACGTATGCTCATATTTGGCGGGTATGTGAAGATACGCGATGGGAGAATCTATCTTCTCGTCGTACAGAAATAGAGGAGACTGGAGTTGTTTTATTTTTTGAGGGAGGTTATTGATTTCTGAGATAGGAAAATACAGATCGACCATAGGGAGTTTTTTAAGCAGTTGACGTTGTTGATCATGTCCAACCATACATCCTGTTACCCCAAGAAGAAGATCGGGATTCTTGTTTTTCAGTTGACCAAAATTTTTCATCAATCCAAAAATCCGATCTTCGGCAGACTGTCGTACAGAACATGTATTGATGAGAATGATATCTGCTTGTTGAGGATCTTGGGTTTCCGTCATATTCTGTTGTTCCAACACTGTTTTTAATCGCTCCGAATCACTTTTGTTCATCTGACAACCGAACGTCTGAATATAATATTTTTTATACTGTTTCATAGTTCTGTTGTAATAATGCCTCCTCCGATGATTTCTTCATCGCGATAAAAGACAGCCGATTGGCCCGGAGTGATAGCTCTCACCGGCTGATGAAAGGTGATGGTATAGTGATCGTTGCATTGCTCAATGTCCCCTTTGGCAGGAGTACGTGTATACCGTGTTTTGATCAGCAGATTATTCATTTTCTTGGGATGTCTTCCGCTGATAAATGTGGTGGATGTGACCAAACATGAGGAAGTATAGAGATCTTTTTCTTCTCCGACGATCAGGGTGTTGTCTTTCATCGAGAGTTGAATAACGTACAATGGAGTCTCTTGTCCCCCAATTTCGATGCTCTTTCGTTGCCCGATGGTATAGCGAAAAAGTCCTTTATGTTCCCCAATCGTCTCTCCGCGAAGTGTTTTGATTGGTCCCGGCTGTTGGTATGGTAAAGGTAAATACCGTTTCAAAAATTCTTCCGGGGTATCTTCCGGAAAGAAACAAAGATTCTGACTTTCTTGATACTGATTATTAAACGAGGGAATCTGTAATTGCTGAGCCATTTTTTTCACTTCTGTTTTTTGAAGTTCTCCTAAGGGAAAAATAATTTTGGCTAACTGTTTCTGCGTGAGGGTATATAAAAAATAGGTCTGATCTTTTGTACGATCACGCCCCTGCAACAGATGATATATACCTTGTGTATCCTGGATAATTCTTGCGTAATGTCCCGTGGCAAACAAATCTGCCCCATATTGTTGGAGCGTTTTGAGCATAAATCCAAATTTGATCATACGGTTGCATTCAATACAAGGATTGGGGGTTATTCCTTGCTGATAACTGGCGATGAAGTAATCAACAACATGTTGTTTAAAATCTTGCGAAAAATCTGCAATATGGAACGGAATCTGCAGTTGATCACATACCGCTTTAGCTCTCATTTGTGTCTCCAGCGAGCAGCATTTGTTGAGTGTTTGTTTTTTCCCCTCTACACTGTCTGCCCAAAGATGGATAAATAATCCAATCAGGTTGTACCCCTGATGCTTTAAGAGCATGGCGGCTACAGCGCTATCAATTCCTCCCGAGAGTCCTATGATGACTGTTGGTCTTTTTTTGATCATATCGTTTTTCGGAGTTTTATCGCTTGTTTATCCTTAAACTTTTTAAATAGCAAACTTGCCAGCAGAAGGAGAAAAGGGACGGTTAAAAACATAAGATTTTTATCATACAGATTGGTTGAGAGCAAAAGGTTAAAGATAGTATGTAAGATGGTTGCAAGCAACAGCGATTCAAAAAAAATGCCGAATAGAAAATGACCTTTTTCTGAGGGGTGATCAATCAGAATATGATGAAAGAGAGTATGGAATGTCAACATCTCTATCACAAAATCTTTGAGCCGGAAATAGACCCCTTTCTCTTTTTTGATAATCAGTTTATGGGTATGGGCATCCAGCATGCCATAGGCGATAAAATACCCCATGATGCCTGTAAAAAGCGTATGGGCAAACATCGTTCCAACCGTACGGAAGAGATAGGTTATGATAAAATCAAAACGACCAATCAGATGAATCACTTGTATAAAATAGATGATGTTTTCCACAAAAGCGAATCCAAGCGCAAGAGAAATACCATAGATGATTCCGTCAATCAACTGATTCAACATTTTTCTTTTTCGCAGGAGGAGGATAAACAACATACTTCCTTTGATGGTTTCCTCGAGAAGGGCCAAGAAAAATGTGATGCCGATGGTAGAAATATCTTTCGCTTCGAGGTGCTCTACAATAGAGATGCCTGATTTTTGAATACTGATATATTGCAATCCCATTAACAGAAAGGATCCAAGCATACCGTATACAAATGTTTGTAGCAAAAGTCCTAACGGTTCAGGATCTTTCTTATCCATGCGATAGTAAAACATAAGCCAACATACGGTAGGAATCAATGTCAGGAGGATAATCAGCCATGTTGGGATGTTCATGGTTTTACGGTAAAACAGGGGGATGAATGAAAAAATAACCGGGGAAAAGACAAAACAAACTTTTTCGGTGAATATCCTGCCACTGTTCTTTCTGTTGTGCCCAACGTTGTCGGTATTGTTCAATCTGACTGTTCAACGATAACATCGTTGCTTTTATCCTCTGATACGCTGGGGTGGTGACCAATTCCGGATGGTGGTCAGCAACCGTGAGAATAAAGACGATCTGTCCTTGTAATGTTTCTTCTTTTTGACTATCACTATTCAACAGCAGTTCGTGGCGCAGATGAATGGCTTTATAGAAAACCTCCTCACTTTTGACGATATGAGGTTTGACGATCATGATCAGCAAGGGAAGTTCGTTTCTACGTTCACTATATAAAGAATGGAGCATCTCTTTTGTTTTTGAAAGCTGGATCAGTTGGGTGCTGTACAGATAGAAATAGATCAACCATATGATGAGGAGAATACCGGCAAGGATACTAATCACGAATTCCATATCAGGGAAGGATGTATATGTTCATTGTATCAATCTCTACTCTCTTTTCAAGCGGGAGAAATGATTTGTTTTCTATAACAAAACTTCTATAATACGATTGTTTTTTGTCTCCTATGAAAATCAAGAGATTCCTCCGCAATCTGGTGAAACCAAAATACAAACCTCTCAATCATATTGAAATACAAAAGGGATGTCTTTTAGACAATCTTTCCTATCTACAATCGTTGCAACCGCATGCTGATCTTTTTCCTGTTTTGAAATCGAATGCCTATGGACATGGGTTGAAACAGGTTTGTTTCATATTGGAAAAATCACCTGTTCCTATGGTGGTGGTAGACTCTTTTCCTGAAGCGCAAGTGGTCTATGAGTATAGTACAAAACGAGTTTTACTTTTGGGGGAAGCATCTTTGCAGACCTATCCATATTGTGATCCCAAACGGACTGATTTTGTTGTTTATAACGAGGAAACATTAAAGCTACTGGTTGATGTGTTTCCACACCCCCGTATCCATTTATTTGTGAATACGGGAATGAATCGGGAAGGAATCAAGGATTTCCCGGGATTTTTAAAGCGCATGAAACCGATCTTATCGAAAGCTGATGTCGTCGGCTATTGTTCCCATCTTGCCTCTGCGGAATTGCTTTCTGATCTGACCGATAAACAGTTACAGGTTTTTTGGCAGGGATTAGATCTTTTACATGAACATGGTTTTTCTCCCCCATGGGTACATGTGGGAAACTCTGCTGCTCTTTTTACTCTGCATGATCAGCGATTGACCGCATTTCGTCCCGGTATAGCATTGTATGGCTATAATGTTTTTGACACGAATCATCCTGCCTATCAAGCGGCATCTTTGCTCAAACCGGCATTGCGGGTTTTTTCCACGGTGGTTGCTGTGCAAGATGTTGATCAAGGCGAATCGGTATCCTATAGTGAAAAGTATCATGTGCAGGAAAAAGGGAAAATCGCCATTATTCCCTTTGGATATTTTGAAGGATTGGATAGGAAACTTTCCAATACCGGGGTGGTCAACATTCATGAAACCTTTTGTCCTATTGCTGGACAAGTGTGTATGAACTTAACCTGTATTGCTGTTGGATCGTTACCGGTCAACGTTGGTGATACGGTGGAAGTTATTTCATCTCATCCACAAGATCCAAACTCTGTGGAGGCCATCGCAAAAATACAGGGAACTATTGTTTATGAAGTGCTGGTTCGTTTGCAAGCGAGCATACGAAGAGAAATTGTACCATAAGCATATGATTGTTTGATCGGTTGTACGAAAACGTTCAACAAGCGTGGTACGATAAAAGGACGACCCCACAGTCTTTGTTATTGTTTACTGGTTGCAACGGCCGTATCTCCACGAATAAATAATGGTTGCTCTTCGTATTTCACCATATTGGCTACCAGTGGGCTGTTTTTGAGACTATCCAATGATTTTGCTTTGGCGATCTGCATATCCCATTTTTCCGCTTCTAAGATAAGATTTGTTCGTTCCTGCTCTAAATTTTTTATCACATATCCCTTCGTCGCATTTTTGTTGGCATACAGCAAATAAATCAAACTGACCATGGATGTCATGATGATTAAAACAATGGTGAGCGATACAGAACCAACGCGTACTTTATGAGATAATGTTGTTTTACGGATACCGGGCCGAGTGTTTCTGGTGGCAGTAACAAGAATGTTGGCCATGAGGTGAGAACGTCTAAGATGATAATTTTTGTAGAATGCGAAGATGTGCGCTCCGTGCGCGGGGATTATTTTTTATTTCTGTTTCGGAGGGAACGATAGGTTTTTTAGGTGTCAGTGCTGCTTGAGGGATGTTGCCACAGATGCATAATGGAGCATTTTTGGGACAAGTACAACCCTCTGTTTTTTCCTTAAAGAACTGCTTTACCATTCTGTCTTCCAGGGAATGATAGCTGATCGCCGCGATTTTTCCATATGGGGCTAATACTTGGAAAGCTCCTTCTAATCCTTTTTTCAGGTTGTTTAATTCATCATTGACAGCAATACGCAAAGCTTGAAAAACTCTTTTGAAAGAATTAATTTTATTGATTCTTTGTGGTAAAGCACTTTCAATAAGTGCAGATAATTCTGTTGTTGACCTTATTATACCTCTCTTTCGTGCTTGTACAATGTTTTTTGCAATCCGTGAAGCGTATGGTTCCTCTCCAAAATTTCGAAAGATGGCTGTTAATGCTTCTTCTCCTTCATAATTGATAAGATCTGCAGCGGTCCGCGGTTGTGTTTGATCATAGCGCATATCCAAGGGGGCATCTTTTTTGAAAGAAAATCCGCGTTCCGGTTCATCAAAATGAAGAGAAGAAACTCCAAGGTCGAATAACACCAAATGAATCTTTCCTACCAGTTCCTGTTTTTTAATGATCGTATCTATGTTTTTATAATTGTCATGAATCCAAATGATCTGAGAAAGAGGAAGTTTTTTTTCTGCCTGTTTTAGATTTCGTTTATCCCATTCAATAGCAATGACTATACCAGATGTTCCAACCTGATCTGCCAGTATTTTTGTATGCCCTCCCAGTCCAGCGGTACAGTCCACAGCATGTTGACCCTCTTTCAGTAAATGAAGTTCTTCAATCGTTTTTGCCAAGACGGGAATGTGCATAATATAATCTGTAAAAGAGCTATCTGAAAGCCAAAATACAAGATTGTGTTCAAAAGATGTGTACAAAATGTTTATATTCTCTCAATGACTAGCCGCTAAGAGCACTTTATTTTTTAATGCATCAAATGTCAAATAATTTTTATATGATTCTTATCATAGTGTACCATAATGGGATATAAATAGAATACAAAAATTGTTCAATAGTGGTGTTTTTATGCGCAAAAAGAATACTGGTTGGTGGACAAGTAAAAAAAGATTGCAAAAAAGAATAGAACATTTTTTAATAATATATATCAGCTGGTGACAAGGAGGACATTAGTCAGATTCTCTTTTCCTTAAAATTTCCTCTGGGTTGGTCGTAATGATTTTATCTTCTGTATAGGAAGCGATGACCTGAATAGCGACATGTTTATTTCCCGCGAAGAACAAACCTTGTCCTATGCCACTATTGAGGAGCAGATATTTTTCTCCTTCGGTAAGATTGAAGATTTTCTGAAGTGCCTCAATAGAGGCGGGGGATTGTTTGAGTAACAACTGTAAAGAGGAATTGCTAATAATTGGTTTTCCGTACGGACTATGTGCAAAGTCCTCTACATCCTGAGTGATGGTACTGATGCCCAGATAATATTTTCGAGCGCGCTTCACCAGTCCATAGAGGAATCGTGCAGAATCTTCATACTGCATCATGGTCCAGGCTTCATCGATGACCAGTATTCTTTTTTTGAGTTGACTACGGACACGATTCCAAATGTAATTGAGGATAACATACATCGCAATGGGGCGTAGTTGTTCTTCCAAATCTCGAATACAAAATACAACCATTCCGCTTTTTAAGTCGATATTTGTTGGTTTATTGAAGATACCGGAATATGTTCCTGTTACAAATTTCTCCAGCCGTTTCGTCAGGCTTTCAGCACCTTCCATGGTTTGTAGAATTTGAAAGAAATCTTCCATGGTTGGAGGTTCAAGTGTTCCAGGATCGGGAGTATCGATGGTAATGCCTTTCAGGGCATAGACATTGATCAATGCTTTATCAATAAGAGCTTCTTCTTCGGGGGTTAATTTCCCCAGCATTAAATTAAAGAGACCTTGAAGATTGATAATATTGGAACGCAGAAGATCACCTGGTCTTGTTTCTTCATCTTTTATTCCAAAAGGAAGATCAAAGGGGTTAATGCGCTTTTCACTATTCAAAGAAACACGCAAGTATGTTCCCCCTACAACGGTCGCCAAGGACTCATACTCATTTTCTGGATCAATAACAATCACATCTGTCCCCAGCATCATGCTCCGTAATATTTCTAGCTTGATGGCATACGATTTTCCTGCACCGGATTTGGCGAAGATAACAGAATTGGCATTTTCTAATTTAAAACGATCAAAAATAATAAGACTATCATTATGACGATTGAGACCATATAAAATACCTTCATTGGAGGTCAGGTCGGATGAAGTGAAAGGAAATGCAGTAGACAGGGGACCTGTGTTCATATTGCGCACAACACCTAATTCATCAATAGCCAAAGGCATACAGGAATTAAAGGCATGTTCCATTTGTAAGAAAGCCGGTTTGATTAAAACGAGTTTCCCTCCCAGCATGGTTTCAAGTTGTTTCGTAATTTTTTCTAATTTTTTTTCATCATCACTATAAACGGTAAAATACAAAGAGGTTTGAAACATTTTTTCCGTTCCCCGTTGAAGCGCATCCCGTAATTCTTCCGCATCTTGTAGTGTTGCTTCCAATGCGGGATCGCGTACATTCCCTTTTTCAGCATTGATGGCGATAGAAGAGCGAAGTTGGGCAACCTTATTTCTCAGAAACTTCATGATGGTTGCACTATCGATCGGGTAGATGAACATGGAAATATCCATGGTCACATCAAAGTTGATGATAGGAGACAGCCAGTTTGTTTCAATAAAGCCGGGATAGTCAAAAACGAAATAACTTTTGGCAAACATCCCACTGACTCGAAATCCACTATACGTAAACTCCATCGCAGAAGGAGCAATGAGATCACGAATAGAAACCAATCCTTTTTCATAAATTGCTTGCGCTTCTTGTATTTGTTTTTTTTCTGCTTCCGTTAGAACCCCGGAGGGTGTGGTTCCTGTTTGGGTTTGGACCGTTTGACCTGCGGCAGCGGCCTTTGCTTTATTTTTTGCCACATGTTCCTCCCACTTTGCCTTGAGCATCTCCCAAAACCCTTGTTTGTGGGGGAAAGATGGGGGAGAAGTGGGAGATGGAGAAGATGGAGGTGTTGTATTTGTTTTGGTGATATTTCCACGAAGATCAAGAACGGCTTCAGGAGGAACGGCATGTTCTTGTGATCCCGGTGCAGATATATTGATGGGATGTTGATCCCCTGATGAAGATGAACTTCCCGTAGAAGAATCCACTGTTAAAAGATTAATAGGATGTTCAGCGGATATGGGTTGATGGCCAGCCACAGAGGGTTGGGAAAGATTGATTGGATTTGTATTTTGATTTGATGTTGTATCTGGCATGAATAAAGAGTTTTTTGCTTTCCTTATAGTATATCAAAAAAGAAGAGAAAGAACAACATCTTCCGGTTGATGATGATTATTTCTTTTGTTCCAGAAGAAGAATAAGATCTTTTTTTCTCTTTTTCCTCGGCGTGTGATCTTTTTTGAATGGACTTGAAATATTTATAAAAAGATAGTATAATATATATACTAAATCGTTTTTAAGATATATGACTTCTGCACTAATAGAAATTAAGACGGTAGAACATTTTCCTTCGGCACGTATTGTTTCTCTTCAAGGGGATATCGATGAGCTGAGTTTGCAAGATCTTACGAAGCATATTGCAGAGATGACGAGAGAAGAAAAGATCCGAGATGTTATTGTGGATTTAAACAATGTGACGTTTATGAATAGTAAAGGATTAAGTCAATTAATCGTTGTGTATAACATGCTTTCTTCTCAGCAAAAACAATTAATATTAGCGGGAGCAAATGAATTTGTCACGGATCTTATTTCTATGGTTGGCGTCATGAAGATGATTCCTTATTTTGTAACGTTGGAAGAAGCGATATCTTCTCTTTCATCATAAAAAACCTGCCCCATAGCAGGGACAGGTTTTTGATGTGTCGCAGCAAAATATCTATGCCATGCCTCGCGCTTTCATAGCGTCGACCACGCGGGTTACAGCAAGAATATAAGCAGCAGTACGCATGTGGATTTTTTTCTCCAGAGCAATGTTATAGACGTTGTTAAATTCCCGTTTTATGAGCTCTTCCAGTTTTTTCAATACCTCTTCCTTGGTCCAATAGTATCCATAGGTATTTTGTACCCATTCAAAATAAGAGACGGAAACGCCACCGCTGTTTGCGAGGATATCCGGGATTTGCATAATCCCTTTTTTGAAAAGGATAGTATCAGCCTCAGGGGTGACGGGACCATTGGCCATTTCCAGAACAATCTTGGCTTTGATATTCTTTGCATTCTCTGCCGTGATTTGATTTTCCATAGCGGCAGGAATTAAGACATCAACGGGCAATTCAAGCAACTGTTTGTTCGTGATCGTTTTTGTTCCCGGAGTTCCAGACAATGATCCTGTTTTTTTCTTATGCCCCATTGCTTTTTGAAGATCTATCCCTTTCTCACTATAAATACCCCCTGTGCTATCGGACACCGTGAGTACCGTATACCCAAGCTGTTGGAGTTTTTCCACGACATAATAGGCAACATTCCCGAATCCCTGAACAGCCACTTTTACCTTTTTGGGATTTATTTTGCGTTTTGTAATCAGTTCATGCAGAACAAATGCTCCTCCGTACCCTGTTGCTTCCGTTCTCCCCTGAGATCCTCCGAGTGCAAGGGGTTTTCCCGTAATGAATCCGGGAGACTGAGATCGCTTAATGGTTTCGTATTCATCCAGCATCCATCCCATAATTTCCGGTGTGGTGTACATGTCGGGAGCAGGAACATCCATGTTGGGACCAAACAGATCATACAGGGCGCGAATATATCCTCGTGATAATCGTTCCAATTCTCCTTTGGATAGTTTTTTCGTATCCACAATAATACCTCCTTTTCCTCCACCATAGGGAATATTGGCGACTGCACATTTCCATGTCATCCACATGGATAAGGCTTTCACATCATCGAGTGTTTCTGTGGGAGAATAACGGATTCCGCCTTTATAGGGACCGCGAGCGTTGTTATGTTCGGACCGAAATCCACGGAATACTTGTATTTTTCCATTATCCATGGCAACAGGTATGCGAACCTCTACGATCCGTTTAGGATTCTGCAGCTGTTGCAGCAATCCGTCGTCAAGATGAAGGTAGCGATTGGCTTCTTCCAGCTGTTTTTGTGCAGCTACGAAAGGGTTTAATTTTTCCATACTATAGGGGATAAAAAGTAAAATATATTATTTTTTGGAAGAACACGTGTTGATGCCCAAAAGGGCGTATAAACCACAAAACCCGACGAGAGCGGTCAGGATGAGTATGATGGCAAAAATCCATCCAACCGTTTGCAGTGTTCCGGTGAGATAGAAGCTTACGATACCAAGCATGATACCAAGCACAGCTCGTATGATCCGATCTGTTTTTCCTTCATTTGGTTTCATAGGATGAGGAATAAAGAAATAAAAAGTGTATCTTAAAGGCCAAGCGCCTGATTGATAGCAACGATATTAAAACCGAGAATAATCTTCCCACCGATATCAATCACAGGAACTCCCATTTGTCCCGATTTTCCAATCATTTCAATGGCTTTGGATTGATCAATGGCTACATTGTAATCGGTGTAAGGGATATTCTTGGAAGTAAAATACTGTTTTGCCATCGTACAGTATGGGCAGGATGGTGTAGAGTAAATTAGAATAGGAGGATAGGATGGATTCATGATGATGAACAATAAGAGTAATAAAATTATTTTTTTCCTTTGAGATATTTATAGACATTATAGGTAGCGATCACTCCTTCACTAGCGGCAGTAACAAGCTGACGGAAATAAGATGATCCTGTGGTAACATCTCCTGCCGCATAAAATCCTGGGATGTTCGTCGACATATCTTCTTTGACGATAATATATCCTGTTTTATCTGTTGCAACTCCGATCTGTTGAGCCATCTCAGAATTAGGATTGAGTCCTATTTCGACAAAAACGCCATCCACAGCCAGTTCGAAAGATCCATGAAGGGGGTTATCCAGCAGAATCTTTTCCACTTTTGTTGAACCGACAATTTCTGTCACATTGGTATTAAGCACGATCTCTACATTTGAATTTGCCTTGATCTGTTCGATCCAAATCGGTTCTGTGCGCAATTCCGGTCCTCGATGAATCATATATGTTTTGGCAGCTATATTGCCCAATACGAGTACTCCCGTGGCAGCGCTATCGCCTCCTCCGATGACGGCAACGGTTTTATTCCTAAAAAAGGCTCCATCACAGGTGGCGCAGTAAGAAACACCTCTTCCCTCCAATTCTTTTTCTCCCTTCACTCCCAGATGACGATGATGACTTCCTAAGGTGTATATCACGGTTTTTGCCTTATACGTTTCTTTATCCGTAGTAATCAGAAAATAGTCCCCCTCTTTTTGGAGGGAAGAGACCCGTTCTAAGGTTATTTTTCCTCCCAAGTATTCTACATGTTCCTGAAATTTCATTGCCAATTCCGGTCCTAAGATCGATTTATAGCCGGGGTAGTTTTCGACCATATTAGCCGTTGTTAAGGTTCCTCCGGGAAGATCTCCAAGTAGCACATGATCAATACGGTAGCGAAGTGCATAAATAGAAGCGGCCATACCGGCGCCCCCGGTTCCAAGAATAACAAGATCTTTTTCTATCATAGATGTGTTAGGAAAAAGAGATATAAGATATCATTTTTTTATCTTGCAAAGAATAGAGAACCATACGACCTGATTTCTGACCTTCAATCAGATGCATGTACTTGAGTTTTAATAATTGGTGGGAAACAGCGCTGACAGACATGTTTATTATTTTTGCAATATCACACACACTGAGCTGATCAAACCTGCTTAAGACAAAAAGAATTTTTAATTTTGTTGCATCTCCTAACGTTTTAAAAAAAGCGGCCTTCGTATCAAAAGGAAATCTGCTTAATTCCTTTGATGTCTGTTGGATCCGTTGAGCGGAAAGGAGAGAATAGCAACATTCGTTTTTCATAATTGAAATATTGAACATTTGAACAATCGTTCATATATTATCGTATCACAACAGGGGTGTCAAGGATAAATTGCCAAATGAGAGAGATGTGCTACTATAAAGACATCTATTTTACTCTGTAATACTCTGCTTATGTTTGTTCGTGATGTCATGATTCCCAAGGTGATCACGATCCCTTTTACATCGACGATACGGGAGGCGGTACAAATATTGGTTGGTCACAAAATTTCTGGAGCTCCCGTTGTAGATGGAACAAATCAGTTAATTGGCATTGTGACGGAAAAAGGGATTTTTCGAAAACTGTATCCCAGTTACAATGAGTTTCATGAAGAAGAGAGTTCGTTTTGGAATTTTGAACGGATTGAATCCCGTGCTGCTGAGGTGGCAAACTTAAAGGTTGTGGAAGTGATGAGTCCGAAAGTGATTTGTGTCCATCCCGATTTCCCTTTGGCAAAAGCAGGAGGTCTTATTTTGGCCAAAAGTATTCATCGTCTGGTGGTAACGGACAATGGAAAAGAGGACGGGAAAATCGTTGGTATTATCACCCGGAATGACATTTATAAGGCGTTGTTCCAAAAAGAATTTGATCTTCTGTAATGCCTATTTTATTTTGTAAGACCATGAAGGCACCATCATGATATCTATCCTTGATCACTATTTTGATGAACAGACCATGAGTGTCCATCTGAAAGAGGGGGCACCTATCGTAGCCAAAAAAGGAATGCCAGGAAACTGGCTACTGGAAACGATTCGGAATAAAGCTATCTCTGTCACGGAGATAAAAAAAATCATGGGTGCTTTATTAGAGGAAGTCAAAAAACAGGACACGGCGTTCATCGAGATCGATAAACGGTTCAGTAAGGTGTTGCAAATTGGGCGCTATAGAGTTGTGATGGTTATGCCGCCATTATCGAATGCTTATGAAATTACGGCTGCGCGACCATTGAAAAAGTTAACCTTGTCGGACTATGAAATTTCTCTCAAACTGGAATACCGGTTTTCCAAGCGGTGTGAAGGTATTCTCATTGCTGGACGTCCCGGTGAAGGAAAAAGTACGTTTGCCCAAGCATTAATCGAATTTTACGCTCATCAACAAAAGATTATAAAGACGATTGAAGCTCCGCGTGATCTGCAGGTCCCAGAGAATGTGACCCAATATTCTCTTTTTCATTCTTCCCTCTCTGAAATCCACGATATTCTTCTCCTCTCTCGTCCCGACTATACGGTGTTTGATGAAGTGCGCAATCGTGATGATTTTGAGTTATTCAAAGATCTCCGGCTGACGGGAATCGGCATGATCGGTGTTATTCACGGGAGTCGTCCGATTGATGCCATCCAGAGATTTATAGGAAAAATTGAACTTGGGATGATCCCGGAAATCATTGATACACTGGTTTTTATAGAAAAAGGAAAAATTCAAAAGGTGTATGACTTAACGTTAACGGTAAAAGTTCCCCATGGTATGCATGATGATGATCTTTCCCGTCCGGTTATTCTTGTTGCTGATTTTAACACCGGAAAAATAGAATATGAAATGTATAGTTTTGGAGAAGAGATCGTGGTGCTTCCAGTGCATGTTGCCCATGATTCGTTTCAACAGGAGCAATTTCATCGAGAAGAACGATTATGGGGAAAAGAAATTTTCCCCCGCTTTATACGGGACAAGAAGGGCTTTCGTTTTGTGTTTACGGAAACGGATATCGATGCTGTTATTCAATTTGAAGATGGTCATACCTTTTCTCTTTCCCCCAACAGCAATGGGTATGTTAAGATTGGGAAAAAGGGAAAGCTGGCCGAACTGTTGCGGAGAAAGAGGTTTCGGGTATTTCAGGCGGTGTGATATTGTTGTACAAGATCGATCACTCTTCTTCGGAATTTTTCCCAAAAGGAAACATGGGCAAAACGCCGAATAGTTTCTTGATCGTTGATCCCTTTCCAAAGCGGTTCTGTATACACTACCATTTGTCCTATGGCGTGCGGGATTTGCATCGTCACCATGCCCTCGGATTCTTGGATGCTTTCCGGGGTATTCCCGAGATACATCAGGGTATGAAACCCGATATTCAGATTGGGAGCTTTTGGAGTAAAGAGGGCAAATGACGTGGGACGAACAGCGGAATCACTTGTTTTCACATGAGGCTCAGATGGGATGATTTTTGAAAGTCCCGTCTATGCCAAATCACAGACGGCTATTTTTAACCCTGCATGGTTGGGGGCCAGCAGTTTTATCGCTTTGTAGTCTTGAACCGTTGCATATTCGGATTTTTTCCATACAAACGAAGGGTCTGACTAGCACTCATTTTTGTTGTCTGATCCAAAGAATATCCCAGTTTGAGTAATATATTCTTTGTTTCTTCTGGTGGTCCTTCAATCTCCATATAGGGAGGAATAGTGGGGAATTCATCAATATCAAAACGAAGACTCCTCCATTTCCATGATGTTCTCTTTTTCTCATGATGACGAATCACATGCATACCCAGGGCAAGAAGAATTTTTTTGGTCATAGGAAAATCAGATACGATTGTTTTTATCTCCAGACGTCTCTTAAAGTATCGAGAATCCTCACTTTTCCCTTTAAAGGTCAATACCGTTTTTTCCCCCTCTTGTCGTAGACGGAGATAGGCATCAGCCTGGTTTAGAGGATCTCCTGGGAAATCGAATGATTCGGCGATCAAAAAAGCTTGAGTAATTTTTTTAGCTCCCAACGCGTGAAGTTTTTGAGAAACTTCTTGTACATTAATATTAAGTATTTTGAGTTCGATCTCTTTCATGATCCTAGATTACGTGAAAATGGAAAAAGAGAAAAGGATTTTATAACATGAACAAAAGAGCTCTGGGGCAGAGCTCTTTTGTAATACCATTATTTATATCTTCCGATTATTGATTCGTTGTTGTTGTTCCCTGGTTCTGTCTCATCCACATTCCTCTTCTCATTCCGTCTCCAAATCCTCCTCCATGAGGTCTACGAAATCCCATTCCTCTACCTGGTCCTTCCAAAAGTATTCCTTTTGCGATCATATGGGCTGTGATAGTGTTGTTGCCTGTACGTATTCCTTGAATCAAGACAATGTCATTTTTAGCAAGGTTTGATAGCGTAGAATCCTTTCCGTCAACAGTTATTTTTGCATTGGTCGCATCAACCGTATAGGTTGTTCCTTGTGCATCCGTGAATGTCAGCGTATTTCCATGGATGGATTGAATTTGAGTGGCTGTTTGAACACGTGGTATGGATGCAATATCTCCCTTCATGATCATTTGTGCAATGATCGTTGTTGCTGTCGCTGCCCGTGTTCCGTGAACATGAATCTGATCATTGGGGGCTAAAGATGAAAGAGAGGATAATTTCCCATCCACGAGTACCTGTGCATTGGTCGCATCGACGGTGTACGTTGTTCCCTTCATACTCTTCATAGTAATCGTATTCCCATTCATAGCAGTAATTGTTCCGACCATTCCTCCTCGTTGACCAATCATGAAACCTGTATATGGTTGCTGTATCCTGTTTGTTTCTCCGCTCATGTTATTGGCGGCGATGACACTGGGAACAAGGATGATACCAAGGGTCATAATCCCAATCCCCACTGTCTTTTTCCATGTGTTATTCATATAGGGAGCAGTAAAGAAATAAAGCGTGGTAACAATTTGTACACTCTTTTATACGTATACCATTCCAAAATGGGTGCAATTTATTCTTTGTTCTTCTCCTAAAATAAGGTGTCTTTCCAACAAATCTTTCTATAGGGACAGTCCTCGCAGTTGCGGAGATCTGTTGTTTTTGGAAACTCTAACGATTGGATCTTGTTGTACACATCTTTGAGAATTGTTTTGAATGTCTCATAATCCTCTTCCTTATATTCTATCTCGACTTGCTTAAACTCTTTCCCGTCTTTTTCAGGGAAAACAAAATCGAGCATTCCAGAAACAGCTTCAGCGTCGAGGTCTTTATCAAGCTCAATCAACAGTTTGTAAAACAGAAGCTGATAAAAATAATCCTTGTCTCCCCGGCTGGAAACCGTTAATCCTTTGATGTCATTCTCCGTTTTGGGACGACCTGTTTTGTAGTCAACGACTCGAACCTGCCGAGACCTTAAAGGTCGGTGATCTTTGACCTTTAAGGTCATTTCGATCTTATCCACCTTCCCGGACAAAGGAATATCATCAAAATAAAGAGGGATGCGATTATAATCCCGTTCCAGATATAATGGCTGTATAAATTTTCCTTCATAAAAATCGTAATAGGAGGAAAGAATTCTTTTTCCTTCCTGCAGAAATGCTCTTTTGTCTTCCTCGTCTAACAATTCTTCATCCAGTGCGTTTTGAAAAACTTCGAGGAGGTCTGTTTTTAAAGGGGCTTTTCCTGTTTTTTGGAATGCTCGGAAAAAATCTTCCAAAGCACTATGAATGATCGTACCAAACTTTTGCAATTTGCTCTTCGTTGCTGGTACGCGTACAAGATGATCATACATAAACAAACGCGGACAGGAGAGATACGTATTGAACGCGACGGGATTGATACGATAGCCTTTGACCAGTTGTTGTAAGAACTTTTTCGATTCGGCATTGATATCTTGATGATCAGGGGTAAAAAGAAGTTGCAATACCTCTCGAGCTTGATGCTCATAGGGAGAAACATCTTCTTTGGTGATATGGGATTGATCAATCTCTGCAATAAATTGAGAAGGGATTGCTGACGCTTTGTTGTCGCACGAATATTGGTGAGAATAGAGTATAGTCGCTTTTTTCTTTGCCCTGGTGAGGGCGACATAAAAAAGTCGTCGCTCATCTTCATTCATGGGAATTGCCCTGGTGTCTTGCTGATGAAGAATATTGGGAGGCAGAGAAAGAACACTTGGTTTTTTTGGATTGCCCCATTTTCCATCGATACATTTGGTGATAAATACATAATCAAATTCCAATCCTTTTGCTTTGTGGGCGGTCATCAGATGTACACCATCATTCAACGCTTCCATATTATTTTCGGGCAGAGAGACCCCTTCCTCTTCCATAAGGCTGATGTCAGACAGAAATTCATGCAGACGCCATTTGTGATTTTTGTAATTTTCTGCTTTCAAGAAATGAAAGAGGGTATTGAGACGATTGATGGAGACAAGATCATGCTTGTTGAGAAAATGATCGAGGATTCCGAGATCCCGAAGGGATGTTTCCACAAGATTAAGGAGGACGGATGTTTTCGATTCTTTATGATGCAGTAAAATCTTGGTAGCAACCTCGACGATTTTTTCCGTTTGTACAAGACCATTTTCCTGGAGTTTCTGCTTATCCAGGGCAATATCGATCATCGTGTGTTCCCCTTTCTTATGGTTGTACAGAACGCGGGAAAGTTTCATCAAATCGATGGGGGGAATCTCAAATGCTTCATGATGCAGAACACGGAATACGATGTCACTTTGCGTAGGGTCATTGATTACGTGTAATATTTCAATGATCTTGCTGATCTCATTGTCTTGTAAAATATCAAATCCTCCCTCCATAACCCATGGGATGCCTTTGCGGGTGAACACATTGATGATATCAGTTGCATCCTTATTATTGCGATAGATGATCGCTATTTCTTTGGGGGGGACACCTTCTTGTATCAGTTTTTCTATGGAAGAAGCCAGATAAAAATTCTCGATATCCCCGTTTGAGAAGGCACAAAGAGAAACGTTGTTGTTCTGCACTTGATGAAAAACCCCATGGGGATGCCGGATCGTGTCCGGCATGCCAGAGGATGCCGATGTAAAGGTCTTATCGATCTGAAATCCATATTTTGGATTTGTGATCCTGTCTTTATTATGCTGAATGACGCTGGTGCTGGCATCAATAATTGCTTGCGGACTTCGATAATTGGTGTGGAGCACAATGGTGGTCACATTGTTGAACTTGTCATTCATGTACAACATATTTTCCAAACTGGCTCCCTGAAAACGATAAATAGACTGATCATCATCTCCAACCACAAACAAATTGGGATTCTCAAAGTATTGTGCCAACCGATAGATAACCTCATTTTGAGCGCCATTTGTGTCCTGATATTCATCGACCAGAAAATGGAGGTAGCGTTCTTGTAAATCGCGTAATAATTCTTCATCGGTCTTCAGTTTTTCCACGACAAACATAATCATATCCTCATAGTCGTATCGTCCTAATTCGGTGAGCTTATTCTGATAGGCTTCATAGAGGAGTGCTAATTCTTTATTCTTCTGCACCTTTTTCATTTCTTTTCTATACCGTTCTCCTACCGTTCCGTTTTTATTTAAATACGATGGATCGGAAAGGACGAGCTGTTCATACTCTTGGGTGATCTGTTTAAAATCAAGGGGTGTTTTTCCTTCTTTCTTCAGTTCCTGAATAGCCTGCAGGATCTCACGGACATAAAAATACGTTTCGCGGAACGATCGTAGATGTTCAAGGGGTAACGTATCGATCAATTCCCGAATGATTTTAAAACGTTCAATATCAGTCAAATTGGTAAAATCTTTGGTTTTGTAGGAGAATTTATCCGGGAACTCTAGAATCACATCATTGCAAAAACTGTGAAAGGTCTTGATGTGCACATAGTATCCTGTTGGTCCGATGAGTTTGATGAGTCGTTCTTTCATCGCGGTCACGCCGCTTTCCGTGAAGGTAAGGGCCAAGATGTTTCCTGGTTTAATCTCCTCATGCTGTAAAATATAGGCGATGCGCATGGTTAATACCTGTGTTTTGCCCGTTCCCGGGCCGGCCACGACCAGCACAGGACCGTCAAACGTGGTGACTGCTCTTTTCTGATCAGGATTGAGTTGTTCAAACGCCTTTTGAAAAACAGGGGAACTCATCATGAAGGAGATGAAGAAGGAAGTAATTGCTTTTTTGGTAAGAGTAGCCAGAGGTATTTTTGTTTCTCTGGTTCCGTATCGATTCTACTGTTCTGACAAAGACGAATGGGGCGTTCTCTCCCTTTGTGAACTTTAGGGGATACCTTTTTCGTCTCTATTTCTCTACAATATCTTACATTGTTTACCTGATTCAAAGCAATCTTGGAGGTGTTTTGAGCGAGAAACATGCTTCTTTCTTTGTGAACGATGCATCGTTGCCTATATTGCAGGGCATGAAACATTTTGTACAGAGCTGGAGCATCCTTTTCTTTTATATCAAATGCATCGCAATGTGTCCCACCCTGAGACGGTACTTTGGCATGATACCAATGTTCGCAATTCAGAATCACACGATCTCCCTGTTCCCCTCCTTTCTTTCGCCAATCTGAAACAGAGGTCCCATGCAGAACATGCTTGTAGGGCGCAAAAAAATAGGTCTCTTTTTGATTCTTTCTCCCTTGTACAACGGTGATGTGGGGGAGGGAAGAGAAGAAGTATTGATAGTGCTCTTTGGTCAGGATAAAACGAAGTTCTATTTCCTTGTTTTGATCAGCCATACTGTCGATGTGATGTACCGGTATCTTACGTTGTTTTTGAAGGAAAATCAATGCACAACAGAAAAATTCCTCTGTTTTTTATCCGTCTCTTATAGTATAATAGAAGAAGATAAACAGAAAAGGAAAATACACATCAAAACATGAAAAACATTTATTCGTTCCATCGCGAAGAAAATAAACGGACAAGACAACTTTCTGTTCTGATAGACAGTCTTCACACAGATCCGACAGACATTGAACATCAAAAGGTGAATATTTTTACCCTTGTGTGGGCATTAATCAAAGATGAAGCCTACCATAGTCTGGTCGGATGCAAAACAACACAGGAGCTGAAACGACTGCTCCAAAGCAATAGGGTTACTCTTTTAAGTGGGAAAGGACATCAGGTTTATCTCAATCTTTCCAACTATACAGCGCTCAAATCGGAATTGAATCGTTTTTATAAGTATCTGGTCTCGTTGGCAGACTATTTCGTACAGAACAGAATGTTTATCAACAAAGAGAAAATACTGAAGGATCTCAAAAATAAAGATATTTCCTTTCCATTTTTACTGCGACAGGATCATCTTGTTTTCAAACTTCAACGTTTGGTCGGTCTTCCGAAATTGATGATTAAAGGAGCATATGAAGTAGATCGATTACAGATTTCGTTTGAAGAAAAAAAAGCATTGGATGAATTTATTCTTTTCCTCACGACGGATGTATCGGATCGCACAGAGATGATCAAGACGATTCAAGGGGGAGTGACGGAATTTTCATCCTTCCTAAAACGAAGAAAAGAGATTGTGGTGGGATTACTAGTAGTGAGCCTCATGACGGCTCTTATTTCCTTTTCTGCCCTGCTTGCTCAGCAAACCCTCCAGGGGAATCTTCTCCAGATGCAGGAGGAACAGTATGCTCGTCAGTTCCTCTCTGTTCATGCCGTTACATTTGATGTGCTTCATCATCATCTTCGTTTTGTGCTGGACAATACCACAGACCAACAGAGGACGGTTCAACGTATCATTCTGATCGATCATCATGGGAGGATCGTGCTGTATACAGGAAATGATATCATTGAGGCGCATGACAGTCGTACCTATGATCTCCAAAATCCTGTTCTGCACACGGGATCACGGGTACGTATCGAAGGGCTTGATGAGCAACATCGCAACCATGGGATAGAATGTACATTGTAAAGGTATCAAGAGGGACTTCCTTTTCTCTTTTTCTTTTTAAAAATTTCTGTATACTGAAAGTAATACTAGAGACATCTCATGACCATCCAACACCTCTTGGATAAGGTTCATCAGTATCAGCCTGATGCAAAGGATGAACTTTTCATTCGTGCTTTTGAATTTGCCCAAAAGGCACATGAGGGGCAACGACAAAAATCGGGAGCTCCTTATATCTACCATTGTCTTGAAACCGCTCTGCTGTTAACTGATAGCAAAGTGGGAGAGACTCCTATCTGTGCTGCATTGTTACACGATGTTCCTGCACGGACAACGATTACCATACAACAGATTCGGGAAGAGTTTGGAGATGATATTGGGGACATGGTGGAAGGAGTACAACAGTTGTCCAAAATTCATTATCATGAAGGGATGACGGAGCAACAGGTCGATTTGTTACGCAAACTTTGTATCGTAATGACCAAAGATGTCCGTGTTCTTCTCATTAAGCTCGCATCTCGACTCAATCATATGCGTTCTTTGGAGCATGTCACCAGCTCTCATAAGGAACTTCTGGCGAAAGAAACAAAAGAGATCTATGTCTATCTGGCGGACTTATTGGGTATTTGGCGTTTGCGATGGCAATTAGAAGATATGAGTTTTCAGTATCTACAACCCGACGATTATCAACGCATCAAAGATCACTTCAACGCACTCAAGCGTATTCGCAATAATTATATTGATCGTATGCGCAAAGCGGTATTAAAAGAAATGAAAAAAAACAATATTCCCTGTGAAATCAACGGGCGTTTTAAGCATTTCTACAGTATTTATCGGAAAATGTCCGAAAAACAGAAAGAATTTGATGAGATCTACGATGTTTTTGCCTTGCGAGTGATCGTCAATACCATTCCGGAATGTTATCAGGTATTAGGAATTATTCATGGTTTATTTCCTCCTGTTCCGGGGCGCATAAAGGATTATATCGCTGCGCCGAAAATGAACGGGTATCAAAGTCTCCATACCACGGTGTATGGATTTCAGGGGCACCCCACAGAATTTCAAATACGTACCAAAGAAATGCACGAAGCTGCTCTCTACGGTATTGCGGCGCACTGGTTTTACAAACAGAAGGGGAAGAAAAATATTTCTGCTACCGATTGGATCAATGCTATTTTCCATATACGCCGACAATCCCGCCAGGATACGGTTCTCTATGCTCAGCGATTGGAAATTCTTCAAGACAGTGTTTTTGTTTTTACCACGACAAAGGAAATTGTTGAGTTACCGAAAAATGCCACTCCGGTTGATTTCGCCTATGCCATTCATACCTCTTTAGGACACCGCTGCAAAAGAGCTATCGTGAATAATAAGGAAGTTCCTTTGTCCACCAAACTGCAGACGGGCGATACGGTCTTTATTATCTCTGAGGAATATGAGAATCCGCAACAAGAGTGGCTTTCCTTTGTAGTGAAAAGTGAAACGAAGCGTTCCATTATGCAGTGGCTCAAAAATAATACAGAAGATCCTGATGTTCGAAAAGGGCGCTTAATGCTTCAACATGATATAACGCGATTCCTTCCTCCGCCCTATAATGTTCTTGCTCAGAAAGAATCTACACTATTGCATTTGTATCCGGCGTATCAATATATTGATGATTTTTATCGAGATCTCTCTCGAAAGAAAATCACATCACGTTCTGTTTTGCAAAAGCTTTGGAGTGAAGAAGAATTGTTATATTCACCGACAAAAATAGTTGTTCGTTCTACAGGATCTCAAATAAGATATGTGACTATCCGGATTCGCATGCGGCGTGACCCGCGAGGACTTTCCAAACTTCTTCATGTTTTTCTCCATATGAACATCGCTTTGGAAGCTATTCGAAAACGTGATGAGTTGAGCATGAATCGAATACAATACTCTTTTTTGTGTCGTATGCCTTCTTTTGATACGCTCTATACGCTTTGTGAGCAGTTCGACAAGAATCCTGAAATCGAATCGATTATAAAAGAGTAATTTTATTTTTTTACATTCTCTCCCGATATGCAAAAAACATCCTCCAATCTTATTCTGCACAATGAGATCAATAATCGCCAGTTAGAAGAAGAATTTTTACATGGTTTGTACAGCCGCAAAATCCCCACCAAATTTCATTCGTGGGGACGAAAAGAAACGGAACGATGGTTTTCTGTATGTGAGCAAAAGTCTTTCTTGTATTATCATCGAGAACTGGCCTTATGGGAGCGATCGATAGAAAACTTACTCAAACGGATTCATCAAACGCCCGGCAATCATTTTAATTTTATTACGATGGGAATAGGAGATGGAAAAGAAGATGCTATTCTCTTACAAGCGCTGAAAAAGTATGAAGCCTATAGTTATATTCCAGTCGATATCAGTGAGGATAAAATTATTTATGGCTTAGGGGGAAGTATTTCACAGCAGATTGGTGAGATAGAAGCATACGTGAGAGATTATATGGAATTTAGTGATTTTTCCGCATTTTCACATCGGATTCGAAAAGATCATTATAAATATCATTGTATTATTCTCTTGGGCAATGCCATCGGGACACTTTCAAACTTGGAAGCGCTCCATCAGTTAGGAAACGGCATGAATATGGGAGATTATCTTGTTATTGGTGCAATGCTGCAAAAAAAGGGAGATGCCAAAACGAGTATGCAGGAAGTGGAACGAATTATAGAGATGTACAGTGATCCTGCCTTTGAACAATATCTGTTGACTCCTTTGGAAAAAGTGGGTATTACCCTTTCGGATGGAGATATTGAAATTGTGTATAGTCCAAATCGGTATTATCCCCTCTTATATAACTTTGAGGTTTTCTTCATCTTTCATCATAACAAAACGGTTCCCTATCTTGGGCAGGAAATATCTTTTTTGAAAGGAGGAAAAATTCGTCTGATGCAAGTCTATATGTATCCCGAAGAAACCATGATGGAATTATTGGAAACCTTTCATTTTACCATTGTGGATAAGTTTATTGCCGCCAATAAAATGGTTGGTATTTATCTGTGCACTCCTCAAAAATAGAGGGTATTCCGCTGCTTTTCTGTACTGATATGGGTGGAAGGTATCCATCTATGTTGTCTATAAAAAGCATTGCAGAGTAATGGAATTTCAGTATAGTAAAAGAGCTTTTTTAAGGAAAAGAGATATCTTTCAAGATATGGAGCAGAGACAATGATTTTGTTTTTTCTCTGAGAGAAGATATTAAAGTAAGAATCACATTCATGTGATCGCAGATGTTGTCTTGCGGTTGGAAAGTAGGTATGATGTTTATGGGGGTTCTTTTGGAACCAGGGGTGATGATGGGGAGTGGCCAAGCGGTAAGGCAGCGGACTCTGAATCCGCTATTCGGGGGTTCGAATCCCTCCTCCCCAGCCAATCCCAAAAAAATGGCTGCACAATGTGTGGTTATTTTTTTTGAAAAGACCTGAAGGATTTACATAAGAACGATCCGAATGAAATGAGGAATTTCTTTTCAGCTGGCGCAAGAAGAAATAGTGGTGGGGGCTTTTTGCAGTCCTGAACAAAGTCGAAGGGCGTGAGGTGAATGAATCTTCCCTCTCTAGCAATGTGTATCAAGTATTTCCAGGACAATCGTCGTTATTTTTTGACAAAGATGTTGTGGGGAAGAAACCTAACTGCTTGAGTCTTGCAAGATGAGAACCACTGAAGCGTTGCGAGAGTTTTCTGAAAGAAAGAGAATCCTTAGCCGGTGTGGTCAGAGGATTGTTTTGTCAAAAAATATATTGATGACACAATCTGTTTTTTTCAACCATATTGAATAAATTCCCGCACAGGGGGTGATTTTTTAAAATGGTATTCATACGGTTTGTATATGAGGGATATCTCTACCTTGTTGTTCTCTCTTCTGGGTCAGAAAGCAAATTTCTCTGTCATAAAAAGTTTTAAAATCTCTTGGGAAGATAATCCGTTTTTGGGGTTTGAGAGCAATACCGTTTGTACAAAAGGAGGATGCTACCATAACAATGGTCTATCATGAGCGGTTCTGCCTTAAAGAGTGGTTCAGGAGGGAAGTTGGATGCCATCAACATGTTGCAAAACACCATCAGATTGATCTCTATACGGTTGTTGAGAGCAAGACAAATAGTATAGTATGTACGGTTGAGACAAGTGGAGGGATCTTTATTTTTGTATTTCAGAAAGGATAATATGTTCCACCTCCTGGTAGACACGTTCTTGCTGATTTTCCTCTGATATCACGCGATAGGTGTAATCTTTGGCATATTCCATTTCCACCGTCATATCTTGTAACCGCGCATCCAATTCTTGTGGACTGATGGGAGCTCTTTTCAGGATTCGTTGTTTCAATGCTTCCAGGGAAGGAGGGAGTATAAAAATAGAAACAACATTGCCTTGTATCTCCGATTGCCCGATTGTTTTCCATCCTTGTACATCCACTTCACGAATAACGATATATCCTTCCTGTAATGCTTGAACAATAGGATTTTTCAATGTTCCGTAACGATCATATTGATGAACGGTCGCCCATTCGAGTAAGGCTCCCTGTTGAATATAATGATCGAATTGCTGATTAGTCACAAAATAATAGGTTTGTCCATTTTGCTCATCTGGTCTGGGGGATCGTGTTGTTACCGACAAAGGATAAATAAACTCTGGGTGTCTTGCTTTTAACATTGTCAGTACCGTTCCTTTCCCTACGCCCGATGGTCCAGATAATAAAAATAGTTTCCCAACCATATTGACTTTAATGCAAAATAATTGTATAATACATATAGAAGAATACCCCTTTCAGGGTAACGAAAAGAAAAAGGAGTTTCAAGATAAAAAGAGGAAGAAAAGGATTGAAGAAAGAAAAAAGATATGATACTATATGCTGATTGGCGATCTTTCACAATCTATCCCAACCGTTCATTATAGCAGCGGGGAGGCTGATGGAGCTTAGCACATTTAAGGTCTATCAGCCTCCCTACTGCTCGATACTGGGTAGCAGACTTACTACCCGATACCGAACAGCGTATCTCGTTTGCGAGGTACAAAAAACAAAAACACAATCCACAAAAAATTTCAGCCTCGGCTGAAGAAAACAAAAATACATGTGGCCGCGAGGTAACCGCGGACGAAGAAAAGGAATCTTTGACCAGTTTTCTTTCTTCACCCCACACCAGTTACCGAAGAACGGTAGGGAGAAGAAGCAGAGCATAAGTCCTCCCTGCTTCACCACCGCTCTGGCGACCTTGTACCTGCTATCGTATCACCTACTGATGTCAGGACATTACGCTAGAGTATCGTTGAGGTGCTTCATACACTTCTGTTCTACTCGCCTTTGATGTAGTAGACATGTGTCCCTTATGGAGCACCTCTTACTGTTGAAAAAAATAGGAAAGATCAGGAAGGGCGCTATTGTATAGCTGACATAAAAAAAGTCAAGCTTTTTTATGTATTTTGATAGAAACCCAAACAGTATAGAATAGCGTCAGATATTTTTCTATGGTTCTTCATCTCCTCCCTTTTTTACGATTGATCCCCAAAGGACAGGTCACGACATATGGTGATCTTGCCTCCTTCTTTGGTGTGCCGCATTATGCCCGTCAGATCGGACAGATTTTGAGAACCAATAAAGAACGCGATCAATATCCTTGTTATAAAGTAGTGGGACAAGACGGAGATCTGATCGGATATTCTGGGGGGCTGATGGAAAAAGAACAACGATTGCGTCACGATGGTATTCCTGTTCGAGCGGGGAAAGTGGTGGATATGAAACAGCGAAGATGGAAGCCAAATCTACATTCTTTTTTTCTAGCTTTTCCTTTGGATGAACAATACCACATCTTATTTTCCAAAGCGTGTAACCAAATAAAATCTCTTTTGCCTTCCTCTTCCATCCTCCGTTTTCAACATGTCAAGACTCCCCATAGTACCTTGCATTTTTATGGAGATCTCTCTCTGGAAGATGAACGAGTCGTTGTTGATCGGCTGCAACAATGGGAGAATCATACAATAGGCATGCAACCATTCTCTATGTGTTTCCAGCACCTGCATTTTTTTGGTCATCCTCATCGCGTTGCTTTCTTCTCCTGTCGCGATGGGGAAGCGCAAGCTCGTTTGTTTCAACACCATATGATGCAGTTTTTACAGATCAAAGAATATCATCCTTATATTCCGCATCTTACCTTTTTTCGGATCACGGATACGCAACAATTTTCCTTTTGGGAAGATACTATTGTACATGCAGTGGATCATTATTCCTTTACGATTGAGCCCACCCGTATTCGATGGTATGCCGCTGTACAGGATCAGCATCAAATACCTCTCATAGATTTCTCTCTTGCATACCACCATACCTAATCGCCCTTTTGGTTGACAGGGACACATCGTTTGCTACGATAGCAACAGAATTTATCTCTTTCTCTGGATGATTATGAAAAAAACGACTTTGCTCTATACGCGTACCAATTGTTATGATCAATGGAATGATCGCAAAATAAAGGATGCTTTTTCCTTTGCCGAAAGCTATAAACAATTTCTTTCCCAAGGGAAAACGGAACGATTGGTTGTAGAAGAGGGCATACAATTGCTGCAACAAGCCGGTTTTATACCCTTGTCTCGTATTATTGACCGTCCCGTCAAAGCAGGTCAAAAATTGTATGAGGTCAATCATCATAAAAGCTTGGTTGCGGTTGTCGTTGGAAAACGTCCTCTTCAGGAAGGAATGAACATGATTCTCACCCATATTGATTCTCCCCGGATTGATTTGAAAGTGAATCCCTTATATGAGGATAGTCAAATTGCATTGCTCAAAACACAATATTATGGGGGGATTAAAAAATATCAATGGCCAACGATTCCTTTGGAATTACATGGGGTGGTAACTCTGCAGAATGGCAAAACTATTCGAGTCAATATAGGAGATAACAAGGATGATCCTATTTTTGTGATTACGGATCTCTTGCCTCACGCGGCAGGAAAGCAGATGGAACGCAAGGCATCAGAGATCGTTCAGGGAGAAGAACTGAATATTATGGTGGGGAGTATTCCCGTCAAAAACAAAAAAGGAAAAGAACGCGTGAAACAGGCTATTGTAGAGCATCTTTATAAAAAATATGGTATGATTGAAGAAGATTTTGTCAGTGCTGAAATTGAAGCTGTTCCGGCTTTTGAGGTACGTGATCTTGGATTTGACCGCAGTTTTATCGGAGGCTATGGGCATGATGACCGTTCTTCTTCCTATGCTGCTTTACGGGCTTTATTGGATATCAAAGGGATTCCCGAACGAACGACATTGCTCTTTTGGTCTGATAAAGAAGAAGTGGGCAGTTATGGGGCCACTGGTGCACAATCTAATTTCTTGTACCACGTGATTGGAAATGTGTTGCGTTTGTTTGATCCTGCTGCCTTAGACACAACTACAAGAGATTTGTTGTCTTCCTCATATGCCCTTTCGGGAGATGTCGATGCCGCTTTTGATCCGGATTACAAAGATGTTCATGATGAACGCAACACGGCACAGTTAAATCATGGAGTTACCATTACGAAATATACCGGTGTGCGGGGGAAATATGGAGCTAATGATGCAGATGCTGAATATGTGGGGAAGGTTCGGAAATTATTTCATGAGAATGGGATCGTTTGGCAAACAGGCTTGATCAGTAAAGTCGATGTTGGCGGTGGCGGGACGATCGCCCTGTATCTGGCGGCATTGGGCATTCATATTGTGGATTGCGGTCCTGCGGTATTGAGTATGCATTCGCCTTTTGAAGTGATCTCGAAAGCAGATCTGTTTGCCACGTATGAAGCCTATCAAGTTTTCTTCGAGAAAATGAAATAAAACATACAAGCTTCGCACAGAAAACGTCTATAAAGGATAGGTTATCAACTGAGGTCTATGGGATAATATGTTGACAAGCAAGGATGGAAAGATGCCTGCGGTCCATACGGATCATGTGTTCATATTTTTATAAATTTAAACTTTTTCTCTATGTGCGGAATCGTTGGATATATTGGGAATAAGCCTTGTAAACATATATTGTTAAATGGACTGAAACAACTGGAATACCGAGGATATGACAGTGCGGGGATCGGTATATTAGCGCATAATAAGTTTGTGGTGACCAAAGCAGTGGGGAAAGTGGACGCGCTGATCCAGAAAGCGACCCAAGATGATACCGACAGCACGATTGGTATTGCGCATACCCGGTGGGCCACCCATGGTGAGGTATCGCTGAAAAATACCCATCCTCATACAGATTGTCATGAGGATATTATAGTGGTACACAACGGTATTATTGAAAATTACCAATCACTCAAGGAACAGCTTCAAACTCAAAAACATCGTTTTTTTTCTGACACCGATACAGAAGTCTTGGCACATCTTATTGAAGAATACTATACAGGAGATCTATTCTCTGCTGTCGTGGAAAGTATGAAACATGTTGTGGGAACTTATGGCATTGCGGTATTGCATAAAAACCATCCGCACGAAATTGTTGTTGCCCGCAATGGAAGCCCCTTATTGCTTGGTATTGGAGATCATTGTGCATTAGTTGCTTCTGACGCGTCAGCGATTGTCGAACATACGAATAAAGTCGTGTACATCCATGATGGGGAAGTCGCACAAATTAAACGGGATGAATATGCTATTGTTGATATGCACCAGCAGAATGTGCATCGATCGATAACAACACTCCCCCTTTCCAAAGAGCACGCCCAGCTGGGAAACTATAAACATTTTATGATCAAAGAAATTGAAGAACAACCGTCGGTGATACTTGATACGTTGCGGGGACGTATCGATCTTGAGAAAGGATCTGCTATTTTGGGGGGACTCAAGAATTTTGAAAGCAAATTACGGACGATAAACAAGATGATGATCGTATCGTGCGGAACCTCTTATCATGCCGGACTCGTAGGGAAGTATATGTTTGAAGAAACAATGGATATGGAAGTGATTGTAGAGAATGCTTCCGAATTTCGCTATAAAAAAATCCATGCTGATCCGGCAACAACCCTTATTCTGGCTATTTCTCAATCGGGAGAAACGGCTGATACCATCGCCGCTGTAAAGGAAGCCAAACGCAAAGGTTTTTTGACGCTCGGCATTGTGAATGTCGTCGGCAGTACCATTGCCAGAGAAGTAGATGCCGGTATTTATACTCATGCTGGTTTTGAAATCGGGGTCGCATCCACAAAAGCATTCACCACCCAGTTGGCGGTTTTAGCGCTCCTGCTGGTTTATATCGGAAGGTTGAAAGAGATGAGTGTATCGGAAGGGAAAGCCATCTTGGAAGAACTATTAGCTCTTCCACATAAGATGAAATGGTTCATAGAACATCAGAAGGATCATATGAAAAACATTGCAAAAAAATATAGCGGGATGAAAAATTTCTTGTATTTGGGACGCAAATATAATTTTCCTATTGCCTTGGAAGGAGCATTAAAGTTGAAAGAGATTTCGTATATTCATGCGGAAGGATATCCGGCCGGAGAAATGAAACATGGTCCTATTGCTATGATTGATGAGCGATTTCCTTCGGTTATTATTGCCATCAAAGATGATGTGTATGATAAAACAATCAATGGGATAGAAGAGATCAAAGCGCGCAAAGGGCCTATGATCGTTGTGGGGAGTAAAGGGGATAAAAGATTGGAAAAATTGGTTCCGGACATGATCGAAGTGGAGAAAACACTTCCCATATTATCTCCTCTTCTTACGGTTATTCCTCTGCAACTTTTGGCGTACTATATTGCCGATTTCTTAAAAAGAGATATCGATAAACCAAGGAATCTGGCGAAAAGCGTGACGGTAGAATAACAGGGAAACAATTCTTTATTCAAGAGTTAACGGATTAAAGAATTTGAGGATTTCTATTCACAGGAGAGCCACTTGGTGGGTCAGGTCTTTCGAAATCATTCCTTTATTACAGATTCCTAGAAATGATAAAAGTATAAAAAGACATAAAAAGGATGCCTGTCTATTGAAAAAGAATCTCTTTTTTGGTATAATGAATAGATTTTAAACAGTAAGTTATTATGTATGAACATATGAAACATCAAAATACTTCCTTAAAACAGATTGGGACCATATTGCTTTTTGGAAGCATTGTCATGGGAGGAATGGCCATTCTCCTTTTTATGCCTCCTTCTGTTGTCCGAACGGATCTTGTAGGATGTTCAGATCGGCATAACAACTGTTCCAGTCAGCAAAAATATACACTGACGATCACGCCCTATCCTGCGACGCTGTTTGATGGACAGACGATGTCTCTTCTACAGATTCATGTTGACTGTACAGGATCAAATTGCGATACTCCCACTCATGATCGGCATAAGAATGTACGAGTTATGGCAGATCCTTCCTATGGAACGGTAGACTGTCCTGATAACAATACTAGTTCACAGTGTCTAACGGATGATCAAGGAAATGTCAACATCCATTTGACGGGATTGACGGATCCATCCCAGTCTCCCGTGACAATAGGATTTTATGCTGAAAAGCATGTAGACTCCAACAATGATGGAATAGTAGATGGAACGGACAATTGGTTTTGGGGAATAGGAAACAGTACTGTTCTTATCCAGGGTAATCAGAACGGGAATACCAATACGAATAGCAACAATAGTAATGTAAACAGTACAAACGGGAATACCAATACAAATAGCAACAATAGTAATGTAAACAGTACAAACGGGAATACCAATACGAATAGCAGCAATAGTAATATAAACAGTACAAATGGGAATACCAATACGAATAGTGGTGTCTATAAGACCTGTCAGAATCTCCAGTGTGTGACAATCTCAGGAACAGGAACAAGTACCTGTGACAATGATGATCAGTGTAAACATCAAACCTGTCAGGATAAAAAATGTGTTTTTGTCCCCGGAGGCGGAGGAAGTATGTGTGCATCGGATAGTGATTGTCAGGATCAGTTACAAAACCTGTATATCATCACGAACCCGTTTAACGGACTTATGGTGGGATATGAGGTGAGCAACAATACGGTTTTACTGCATGTTACGCCATCCTCGGGAAGTCATAGTTGGTTTTTACGGGGAACATCAGGAGGAAAACTGGATACCTATACAGGAGATCGTGTTGTCTATACGCCGGGAAGTGTGGCAGGAGAAGATGTAATCTCTGTATCGGATGGAACGAATAAAGCGTATGTGGACATCAAGGTGAACTATGCGGGCAATACCCCCGGTTTTGATATTGAAACGACCAATATGGTGGTCCAACAAGGTATTTTCCCGCTTAATGTTAGTGTCGGGGCGGATGTCAAAGAGACAGAAAAGTTTAAAGCATTGGCAGAATATAAAGATCCCGAAACAGGAGCAGTTACGTATCGTGATGTGACGGGCAGTGCTACGTGGACAAGTGGGAATACGGAAATCGGGAATATCGATGCGAATGGAATGCTCCTGGCGCTCAAACCGGGAACAACGAGAGTATCTGCTTTGTTTGACAGTGTAACCAGTAATGCGATTACCGTATATGTGAACCCCACCTTCCCCGGAGTGAACCCTTCCACATATGAAGCGAGATTTAATCCGAATCCTGTTGCCAAAGGATATTCGACGAGATTGTGGGTATTTGTGGAAAGTGATTCAGGAAATCCGGAAGATATTCGGGTTGTTTCTGCCGATCTCTCAAACCTTAATATTGCACCGGTCTGTACGGGAAGTGGAACAACCATAGAGAATTGCCAAAGCTCCTGGATGATGACACCGGCTCAGCAGGAAAATCATGGACGATGGTATTATATGGACATCAGGGTACCGTTTACGGTTGCCGATGGAACCTATCCGATCCGTATAGCGGCAACGAATAATGAAGGGAACATTGATCGTCATTTTAGTTTGCCGTTACGAGTGGTAGCTGAAGTGAAGAAAGGAGATGTAAACGGCGATGGACAACTCTCCATAGCCGATGCTGTTTTAGCACTGCAAGTAGCGGTGCATCAGGTTGAAGAGACCGACCCGAAAGTAAATATCACGGCGGATGTGAACGGGGACGGTCATATCGGACTGCCTGAAGCTATTTATGTTTTGAAACAATTAACACTCTAAGATCTATGAAAAAAACATTTTTGATGGTCTTGTCTTTCTTTCTTCTCACTTCTTGTGGAGCAACAACTCCGGTGTCTCCTTCTTCGCTTCCGGCCGTTCCACAAGGAGCACCGATCACATTCATAAAACAATCGGTAGAAGGCAATACATTAACTGTGGCATTGATTTTGTCTCATGCGGAGAAAAATGTTGCGGCCTTATCGGGCGATATACAGTTTGATAACAATAGTCTTCAGTTCTTACATGCCGATAAAACAGAGCTCACCAAAGATTTTTTATTAACAACTGATCCTCAAGAAGGAAAGATAACCTTTGCATTGGCTTCTGGAGAAGGAGTTTCTCTTTCCCCTCAGCAACCCATTATGACGGTATCTTTTTTGATTTTGAAAAAAGCTCCAACCATCCTTTCTCTGACAAATACAGAAGTATTGGATGCACAATCAAATAGCATTTCTGTAAAGCCCGAGGCGTTGAAAGTGATTTACTAAGGATGTTTTTTTTGGTATAATACAATGATACTCATACACAAATAAATCTATAAACATGGAAAACAAAAAATTACTAACAACCAAACTTATTGTTATTGCAAGCGTCATTCTGGTGGCTGCTATATCGTTTTTGCTGGGTACAAATCGGTATGTATTGACCAGTCTGTTTCCTTCTGATTCCAATACAAACTCTGTGCGGGGTGATCTGTATATTCCCCAAAATTATCATGGTAGTGCTGGACAACAAGGAGAAGTAGAGGTTCGGGTGGGCAAACAATTTTCCAATGTTGCCGGAATCTCTTTTACCGTCCAGTATCCTTCTGATTATCTTTCTTTATATGATGCCACCAATAATGGATTGGCCACCTCTTCATTTTTGTTGGTCAAGAATACGAATACGCCAGGAACAATGAATGTTTCTATGGTACAGGCCAATGGTATCGATCTTCCCTTGGATACGGTTATTTTGAAAATCAGTGTCGAAATCAAAAACACGGTTAGTCAGGGGACAACAATCCCATTATCGTTGAGTAATGTTTCTTTGTTGGACCAATCATTGCATGAAATTCCAGTGAACGTTCAACATGGTGTGATCACTATTGATGGGGGCAATTTGAATGGCAGTGATCCCTATATTCAGTCGATCGTTCCTGACTATGCTCTTTCTTCTGTGGACACACCGGTAGTAATTAAAGGTAAGAATCTCCCCAATAATATTGCGAGTGTGATGATAGGCAATACCGCTTTGATGAATGTAACGACCAGCTCCGGACAGGTAAATGCTACTGTCCCCAAGGGGATATCTGCGGGGATTTATCCCTTAACCATTGTTGGGATATCAGGAGTACGGGTAGAAAAACAAAATGCCTTCACGATTGTAGAAGAGGCAGAAGGACTTTCTCTGGATGGGAAAGCTTCTTATTTTTCTCCGGCGCGTATTAAAAATGATAATACGATGACAACTACATTGTGGGTCAAAGTTGATGATGCGCATGGAGTGGAAGATATTGAATATGTGGATGTGAATTTGGATGTGTTGGGTGGAAAAGCAAGTAACCGTATGACGGCTGATAGAATAGTAGATAAAAGCCAGTGGTTTTATCTCTCGGGTATCACGGTTCCTTCCACTGTTTCTACATCCAATACGCCTTATAACGTGAAGGTAACTGCCACCAATAAGCTCGGAAAAGTTTCTACAACAACGGTTCCCATTACGGTAATTGGTGATGTTGAAGTGAATCTCAAGCCGATCGTGCGTCAGGCCTATACAACTCCTCCCTTTTTAGAGAATAATGGAAAAACAACCTTTACGGTGTATGCCTATGTGACGGATGATGATGGAGCAGATAAGTTGGATAATGTGGTTGTCGATCTTTCTCCTTTGGGAAATGGGACAAAAACATTGACGAAGGATGGTAATGCTGTGGGGAATGGTTTCTGGTTTAAATCAGATAATACCCTTACAGTTAGTCCGCAAATTGTGAATGGTACCTATACCATTACAATTACTGCTTCAACAAAAACAGGAGAAAGTGGAACAGGCACGTTTCAAGCGATTGTTGGTTCCAAAAATGTACCGATGGTCTCAACGGATTCGTATGTAGCGCCTAATCGCGTTCCAGCTGATGGAGCGACTAAATTTAGTGTTTATGGTTTAGTCACGGATGCCGATGGTATCGATGATATTGATAAGGTGACAGTCAGTTTTGATAATGATCTCCATCTTCCTCCCACAGAAATGACGAAAGGGGCAGCATCGGGAAGAGGGAGTTGGTTTGAAGCCAAAGATATGATTCTTCCCACTACAGTATATAAAGGATCTCATCGATTCAAAATTACAGCGACGGATAAAGAAGGAAATAGCGGCTATACCAATGTTGAATTGTATGTTGTTTCTTCCGATGATGTTAAAAATGCTCCGAAGGTTGACTCCACGCGTTCATATACGACACCCTACGCTGTTGCAAACGATGGAAACACGACTGTGGATTTATATGCCTATGTCATGGATCCCGATGGAAATGATGATATCGATACGGTCAATGTTGACTTACGTATGATTGGATTGAAACCCGTCAATCAAATGACAAAAGATCAGCCCGAAGGAAAGGGGCTGTGGTTTAAATTCTCAACCAAGGTACCGGCCATTATTGCTCCTTCTTCTGATCCGTATGAACTGTTGGTCAGTGCCACAGATAAATCAGGGGCTGTGGGACAAGGGAAAATATATTTGAAGGTATTATCTACCAATCCTCAGAGTATCATAGCTCCTCAGATGGAGGCGGCTGTTCCAACATCTCCCACATCTATCGAGGTTGTTTTCAATGAACCCCTTGATCCTACCAGTGTGGACCAAACCGGTGCCAATTTCCAAATTTTTAATCGCAATGATATTAAACAAACACTCCGTATTGTCAGTGCGACGCTCAATACGAGAAACAATATTGTTATTTTGCAAACCGATCCTCAAGAAGCCTCTCGGCCTTATACGGTCGTTATTGATACCCGTGTCAAAGATGCCCAAGGGACTCCCATCAAAACCAATTATGGAGATCGTGTTGATTTCCGAGGGTATGTCAAAGATTTCAAATCCCCTGTCGTACGATTGGTTTCCTCTACCAGTCCTACCACTGTTGAAGTGATGTTCTATAATCCTATTAAACCTTCTTCTCTCTCTCTCCAAGGAGATGATACTAAAATTTGGGAAATTGATCATGCTGTTCAGTTGTTAAAGGTACAGAGTGTCCATTTTAAAGACGGCAATACGATCGTCCTCCATACGGATAAACAAGGGTATGCCAAAAACTATGGCTTAAAAATTCTGAATGTTGAAAACAGTAGCGGAATCAAAGAGGGGACCATAGAAGTATTTTTTAAAGGATATGTGAGCTCCATGGTGGGTGATCTGAATGGGGACGGAAAAATTGATTTTAACGATTTCACCATCTTTGCCGATGTATACCGAAAAGCTCAGGGATACGGATCCGGGAGCGATAGTTATGTTGATCAACTGAATAATAATATGAATACCAACACCAATACCAACAACAATAGTTAATCATGGTATGAACAACAAACAACTTCTTCTTATTGGTTCTTCTCTTCTTCTTCTGGTTTCTTGCGCATCAGAAACGCCTCAAAGGAAACCGGCGAATACTACCGCTTTACAACAATTGGTAATGCAGCAGAAGGAACAGGAAAAGACTGCGACACTAACGTTGACAACCTCGGATCCTTTGACGGTGATGGCCGGGGGGACCTTTACGGTGTTGGTTACTCTCCAGAATCCCGCCCAAACACCGATTGACTCTGTTCGAAGTTGGTTAACATTTGATCCGACTAAATTGCAGGTACAATCGATGGATGATGAAAACAGTGCTTTTGATCTGGCTTTGGCGGATGAAAAGAAATTTGATAATACGACCGGAATCGTATCCATTGGACGATCTTCGAGTACTGTGCAAAATGGGAAATCTCTTCTGGTAGAAAAAATTGTTTTCCAAGCTCTCTCACGGGGAGATGAAGCGACGACAGCTATCGATTTTTATGATTATAAGGAAAACACAGAGGGGCATACAGGAGTCTATCATCTCGTGGATGGGGTTCCCTACAACATTCTCCAAGAACCTCGCAATACCTCTCTTCGTCTCACCATCTTAGCCAATAAAATAAAACGTTAAATTATGAATCGTATACGATCAAAAATCACATCTCTTTTCCTGGGAATGCTTCTGGCATTGTTTCTTTTTGCACTCCCTATTCCTTTTACAGATGCTGTTCCTACGAAGGATGCTGTTTTGGATATCAAGGTGCGACGGGTCCTCAATACCGCTTCTTTACCAGGAACAACCAATAATAATGCCGCTGTTGAAAGTTCCTCATCAGGTGCTCTGGAAGATTTGACCCCTGTCAATCACAAGTATCTGGTTCGCCAAAATGATGAGATTGTACTCGATATTATTGTTCTTAATCCATCTTCTCAAAAAATCATTTCCGTAGAATCGTGGTTGTCCTATGATCCAAAGAAATTGTCCGGTATCAAGATTGACAGTGCGGATTCCAAATTTGATATGATCACTCCCGGAGAGAATGAGTTCGTTCCGGATCAATCGGTTGTCCGTATTGGACGGGGAAGTACCACAGGAGGAATCGATGATACATCATTTAAGGTTGCTTCCGTCTATTTTAAAGTTCTATCGGCTACACCCGGAGATACCACGACAGTCGCTTTCTATGATTATCAGTCCAATGAACTGGGTCGTACCAATGTGAATATTATCTCCGGAGGATTGCCATTTAATATTTTAACATCGCAAGCACCGAAACCGGTGCAATTTGTTCTGAATAGCTCTTCTGTCCCTGTTGATACGGGAACAACATCGTCCTCATCCAGCATCCTCTCTTCTTCCGGAAATTATATTCCGCCTGTCACGTCCAGTGGATCAGGAGCGGTCTATCCAACCTATAGCGGCTTGTTGCCTATTCCTCAGCATATCCAGGCCACCACCGATAGTACTTCCATTACGATTCAGTGGAATCCGATCACTGATCCCAATGTTCAGTTCACTTATATATATTACACGACCCATCAAAACAACTATCTTCACCGAAAGAAAGTGTATGGCAATTCCTACACGTTTGATCATCTGCATACGGGTGATCGCTATTACTTTGTACTGACATCGGCAAACAGTATGATGGAGAGCGGATATTCCCCTGAATTGGCGATAACGGTCGGGCAAAGCGGAAGTGTCCAGGTATCCAATCAGTTGAGCAGTGAGGCGGTTGCTTCACTGAACAAAATTTCAAAAACAGCAGGAACGGGACCGAAGGAAACCATGCTTTTCATGATGTTCTTGTTCAGTTGTCTGGTGTATCCTTCCTATAAAATCCTCCAACGAATCTTGGTTCGCTCATAGCTTTATTTCACAAAAACAAACATATGAAACTCAATCCTATTGTTCCTCCTCAGGAAGAACAAAATACAGAACCTATTCAGGTGGTTTATCCTGATGAACATCCCGTGATTGGATTTATGAAAAAACAAAAAATTGCTATCTTTATTGGCTTGGTTCTGGTCAGCGCCCTTGTTATGTTTTTGGTCGCACAACCCAATGGAACACATCTGCAGGGCAATATCACGCCTGAGACGTCTACCATGATGATTCCTTCTCCAACGACAACAGCGGATAATGTTCCGTATGGTTTTCAAGACAATACCCTGCTGAATAATAATGCTTCTGAAGATACCGCTGGAGCATCAACTGGAAGTGGCCTTCTTGTAAATATGCACCCTGTAAAGGGAACCCCCACTGTCGATACTCCTCCTTCGATAGGAGGGAAAGATATCGTACACGATACATTTTTACATCCGTTAGAAACACAACCCGTTGATACAACCGTGCTGAAAGAAGGAGAACTCAAGGGAACAAATAATACAAAGACGGGACCAGATACCGTGACCTTTGTTCTTGTTGCATTTTTTCTTGGCGGGATAATGATCGGGATAAAACATTTCCAGAAAAAGTCTATGTAAAAAAGAGGGGTTATTGACCGAACGATATTCCTCCTCTATGCTAGTACACAGCATAATCTTTTTTTATGTTTGTATTGGATACCTTTCCGGGAATAGAAACAGAAGTCCCATTAGCACCGTATACACATTTTAAAATCGGAGGACCTGCCCGATATTTGTATCGATTGCAACAAATTGAAGATGCCTCTGCTCTGCTGCAGGCGGCGGCCAAGGATCATCTTCCTGTACTCGTCTTGGGAGGAGGAAGCAATATTCTTATTTCGGATCAGGGATTTCAAGGACTGGTGATCCTTAATCAAACCCAGCATATACAAATAAACGGGACAACGGTGATTTCCGACAGCGGGGTAAAATTATCAAAACTGATTACCGAAACGGTTCATGCCGGTTTAACCGGTTTAGAATATATGGTTGGCATTCCTGGAACAGTTGGCGGGGCAGTACGAGGCAACGCGGGAATACCGGGATGGGAAATGAAAGATTTTGTTATAGAGGGAAACATCATAGATCTAAAGGGTAATATGCAGAAAATCCAAAAAGAAGATTTTCAGTTTGGGTATCGAGACAGTATTTTGAAAAAAAACGGTTGTATGTTATTATCTGTTACGCTTTGTCTTCAAAACGGGGACAAGGAGGAATGTCAGAAAAGAATGCGGGATATCCAACAAACTCGTCTTGTTAAACAGCCTCAGGGGAAAAGCTGCGGGTCTTTTTTTAAAAATCCAAGCAAAGAACAACCTGCAGGGCTTCTGATTGATCAGGCGGGATTAAAGGGGTATCAAATAGGAGGAGCAAAAGTATCCGAGATCCATGCCAATTTTTTAATGAATACCGGTACAGCAACGTTTGATGATTTTATGCAACTGGCGTCCTATATCAAGAAAACTGTTTTTGAACGATTCCATATTATGCTTGAAGAAGAAGTGCAGATTATTGCTCCTGCATAGATTGCTACGGATGGTAAAACTGATGTTTGTTCTCCACCAAAATATTTTTGTATTAGAGGGGATGATCTGATCATTTAACCTATAATAATAATCGCTTCTCCTCCATGAATCAAATGAGCGGCGGCACTATTCATGCCGATGCTTTCGGATTCTTTTTGGACCTGTAATGTAGTTTTTAGTCTTATTCCTGATGTATTGTTCATGACGAGTATTTTTTCTCCGATCCAAAATCCGGCTTGCTCGATCAGGTTCTCATCAATGGAAATACGCCCGATATAATTGATATCTGCTTCCGTGACATGTGTTGTGTACCTTTGAGATCGCAGAATGCGTTACCTCATCAAGACAGGAAAAAACATTGTTGAGAGATTTTTGGAGAAACCTGTTTTACCCGTGTATCAAACGGACAATATCATTCCAGGTGACCGCAAGGATAAGGAGCATGAGCAGAGCAAATCCGGCGCTATGAATCATGGCTTCCACTTTGGCATTGGGTTTTCGTCGGGTGATCAGTTCAAACAGCATAAATAAAAATCTCCCCCCATCTAAGGCGGGAAAGGGAAGAATATTTAAAACCCCCAAACTGATGGAGAGCATGGCGAGAAACATCAGAAGGGGGATAAATCCCATTTTGACAAACGTGTTGGTCATCTGTGCAATGCCAACAGGTCCTGCAACGCCCTGCGGAACCGTAAACTTTTGGAATAAATCCGTGATTACATTCTTGGCTAAAATCAGGGTAATATAACTTTGTCGAACCACCTCTTCGGACGCCTTGACCACAGAGGAGGGAAAAGGAAATTGAACAAGATGAAGTGTAAATTCTGGTTTTAAATAAATGCCGATTGGTTTATTTTCTTCTGGTGTAACAAAAAGGGTGTGTTGTTGATCTCCTCGTTGTACCACAAATGTCATTTGTTTCCCCGCATTCTCTTTAGTCATGTTGATGAGCGCGATGGCGTTATCAATTTTTTTATTATTAATCAAGAGAACAATATCTCCTGCGTGAAATCCTGCTTGCTGTGATACAGAGTGTTCTTCCACTTTCTCGATGGTGACCCCTTGTACACTGGAATCAACGGCCAATGTCCCTGTTTTTTTGGCAAAGCTCTCCCGTTGGATAATATAGGAATTGACAGGAATCTTTTGATCATCGACAATGGCCAAAGGATAGAATCCGGCCGTAAAGACGATGGTCAGTGCCACGATGGCCAATATAAAATTCATCATCACTCCGGCGGTAACAATGATCATCCGTTTCCATAATGTTTGAGCACCAAAACTATGGGGATTATTCCAGATCTTCATTTTTTCCTCATACTCTTTGAGCATTTGGGGATACCTCTTTTTTTCCTCTTGATAGAACCGTTTCTCTTCCTCGGTCGGATGTTTGGGCAGTATAGGTTGGACAGGTTTGTCGGGAACGGCAAGGTCTTCTCCCAGCATTTTGACGAAACCTCCAAATGGAATCCAATTGAGCGAATAGATTGTTCCGCTTTTATCTCTCCATAATGTTTTTGCTCGGGGGGGTAATCCAAACCCAAATTCTTCCACATGGACACCACTTTTCTTGGCCGTAAAAAAATGTCCGCATTCATGGACCAGAACGAGGATTGAAAAAACAAGGATAAAAGCAACAATGGTCAGGATGATGTCGAACATGAAAAATCATAATAAAGTAAAAGGGTATACGAAAGCTTAGACGGTCATCACATCTTGTTCTTTTTGTTTTGCCATTTCTTCAATTTCCTTATTGGATTTATCGATCTTGTCCTGCACTGTTTTCTCTAGGCGTTTAACCTCATCTTCCCCGATATCTGTTTCTTTCGATTTTATATCTTTCATATGTTCCTGTCGAACATTTCGAATGGAGATTTTGGCTTCTTCAGCTAATTTCCAAACCAGTTTGACCAACTCTTTTCGTCGTTCTTCACTTAACGGGGGGATATTGATGCGTATAAAATTCCCATCATTCACAGGAGAAAAACCGAGCTTAGCTTCCATGATACCTTTTTCAATAGCATGTAGATTGCTCTTGTCCCAGGGTTGAATCGCAATAGATTTGGGATCGGGGATACTAATGGTAGCAATGTTTTTAATGGGTTGTTTGGTCCCATATACTTCTACTTCGATATGATCAATTAAAGCAGCAGAGGCTCTTCCCATCTGCAAACGGGATAGTTCGGTTTTAAAGTAGGAAACAATTTTTGATAATTCTTCCTCCAGAGCTTCCATAGGGGTGTTTTAAAAAATAAAGACTGGGTCTAGTATAAAGGAAAAAAGATCTTCTTTCAATCTCTTTCATGAAACGAGCGTTCCGGTGTTTTTTCCACTCACAATATTGACGATGGAGTTGGGTGCAAAGAGATTGAACACAATCAGGGGAATATGATATTCTTTCGCAAGCATAAAAGCTGTTTCATCCATGACATGCAGATGTTTTTCCAATGCTTCGTCAAAAGAGATTGTTGTATAGCGCTTTGCCTTTTTATTTTTCATAGGATCATCACTATAGACACCATCAACCTTGGTTGCCTTGAGTACCACATCACATCCCAGTTCTAATCCTCGCATGACTGCTGCTGTATCGGTCGTAAAAAATGGATTTCCTGTTCCTCCGGCACAAATCACTATTTTCCCCTCATGGAAATATCGTTTGGCATTCAAAAGCGTATATGATTCGACTACGTTATTTTCTCCTAATGCGGATAGTACTACAGAAGTGATTTTATGTTGATGAAGAACTTCTTGAATCATCAAAGCGTTGATCACTGTTGCTTCCATGCCAATGAAATCGCCTTGAATAGGATCAATATTAAATCCCGTACTTTCTTTGCCTCTGAAAATATTTCCTGCGCCAACCACGATACCCATGTTAACCCCTTTGCGTTTTACTTTTCCTATCTGATCGGCTAAAAAATAGAGCATAGCAGGATCAAACCCTTCCCCTTTTTTCCCTCCCAAAGCCTCTCCGGATATCTTTAAAAGTACTTTGGTGAATCGGTTGTTTGGTGATGTTATCATACAAGATTGATACTGGAGCCGCCTAGTGGATTCGAACCACCGACCCATCGCTTACGAAGCGATTGCTCTACCGCTGAGCTAAGGCGGCTAAGCAGGAACTGAATGCTGCCCTTGTCACTGAGCCCCGAGACGAAGTCTTTTCTTTGGGAAAGGTGCCCCGTTGGGACTAAAGCGGCATAGGTGCGTTTCTTATTATAAAGATGGATTTGTAATTATCAACACTTCCTCTCGCAAAAAAGCCTGATTTTTAAAACCAGGCTTTTTTTATACAACTGAAAAGTATCCCTACTATTTTTTTGCGGCTTTGCAAGCTTCTCTAGCAGACCGATAAGCAGTTTGAGCTGCCTTGATAGCTGTATTTCTTGTTGTTCTTGCTTCTTGTATGGCCGTATAGAATGCTTTTCGTGCAGCTTTGATGGCAGCATTCCTGGCTGTTGTGTCCGTAAGTTTTTTTGCATCTGCCAAAGCTGTTTTGAGTGTCGTTTGAGCACTTTTTACACTTGCCTGATAAGCAGTTTGCGCTGCTTTGATAGCAGCATTCCTCGTGGTGAGAGCTGTTTTGACACAGGCTTTTACCGTTGTTGTACTGGTCACGGTTGTTCCTGTAGTGGAGGTTTTCCCGCTGTCAGCAGCCAAAACAGGCGTGCTCACGGTCGCCAGAGCTGCGAGAAGCGTTAGTGTGGATAAAATCTTTTTTCCCATACGTGGAAGATAAAAAAATAAATAATGGTATGTAAGGATCCCTTCGTAAAAAGAGTCTTACACCATCTATACGAATGTTCCATAACATATCTTTCAAAAAATATTTGGATATGAATCAGCAGACCGTTGCTTCCCTTGCCGATCAGAGAGAATAGCAAAAAAGCATGCATATATGCTTTCTCTATATTTGTACTGGCAGGGTCGCACGGATTTGAACCGTGATTGGCGGTTTTGGAGACCGCAGTCCTACCGTTGAACGACGACCCTTCGTCGCAATACGCTTCACTCTCGCAGAATCTCGCTTTACTCGCTCTGCTGTCGTTGCGCGATTGCTCCTCTCTTCCTCGTTCATGCGATGAACTCGGAAGTATTTTTCTCAGATAAATCTATTCTCCTCCTTCCTTTGCTCCAATATTATACGGATGATGAAAAATTGTTCAATAGAGAACGTGTCATCCGTATGTTGATTGTAAAAGAAGCCTTTCTTACAAACCAGGAATACCGGAGTTTTTAATTCATTGATCATGTTCCACTCGAATGGAATCCAGATATTGCTGGCTTACGGGAACATTTCTTTCTGGGACGGTTTCTGTGCATGGAGGGAATATTTTTTCTTGAGTTTGTTCCCATGCTGCGAAAGAAAGCAGGGTAGCCGTTAGAGTAAGATCGGATGTTTCTCCTCCTATATCGTACGGATCAAATTCATTCATGTTGATGATTGGTTACGGTATAAAAGACCCATATGATTTTTTTCATGCAAGAAAAAATTATGGAAGAATCCTTATCTTGTGTTCCATTAATTGATCCTGCGTATTAAATACAAATTTCCCTTGAAGATGTTTCCCTTGCAGTACGGGTGGAAGCCAGTATATATCATCGGACCACATGGTGTTATATGGAATCTCATTGATGTCAAACCAGCGAGGTTTCATTTCTTCGCTTTCTTGGGGGATACCTTCCCATGTTCTACAGAGAAATACATGGCTCACCTGGTCCCATTCCGGACGATGAGGAAAAAGAAAAGTTAACTCTGCGACGGGATCTATTTCTTGTAGGATAACGCCCACTTCTTCCAGCGCTTCTCGTTTTGCACCCTCTTCAATCGTTTCTCCCTCTTGTACTTTTCCTCCCACACCATTGAAGCGTCCAACCCCAAGGCCTCTTTTTTTCATCGCAAGACAGATCTTTTTGATTTCTCCCTTCTCTCTCTGCACAAGGAAACAAAGTGTTGATTGCCGCATAAAAATATTATGGAGCTATTTTGATGAATCCGGTTGTTGTCGCCGTATAGTCTTCAGCGGTCGAAGAAAAGATAATATATTTTAAAGGTTGCAGCATATGAACGATTTTATCATACGATGCTTTGTCATCTGTTGTCATGGGTTCAAGTGCGTCAATATACCGGACGATCTGATCCACGTATCCCAGGATATTTTCCATATCAATATAAGAGATTCCCTGCGTTGTATCGTTCACCTGTTGGAGCGCTTCAGCTACATTTTTTTCTGATGTCATACTACTTTTGCCATAGAGCTCGGACAGATGATTATCCGTCGTGACGATAAGGACATTGTCCGCTGTGATCCCATAGGTAAGCGTTACCTTGGTTGTTTCCAGCATAGATTTGGCAGCAGGTACCATGGCCATGTCCGAAGGGATTGACTGCATTATATCCATGGTCACTTTTGTGAATGGTTTGTTGCTGATGGTGACGGAATTTTTTTGAACAAATGTCTTGGGTGCTCCGCTCTGTTGTAATTGATGGATCAGGCTATCGATGCTCCGGTCGATCAGTTGTATTATTTTTTGAGCACTGTCCGGATGATGAGATACATTGACCAAAAGGGAAATCTGGGGCATCAAGTTTCCCTTCTCATATTGGATCGCAAACGCAATCTCATTATCGAGGAGGGGAAAGATATCTTTTTCAACATCCAAGCCTGTTGCAGAGGCGATATATTGTTTGGCAAGGGCGCTGATTCCGGATATTTCTTCCATAGCTGTTTTATTCATGGCCAATGAGTCTTCCCATGCTTTTTTGAAATCAAACACCTCGGTAAAGAGCATGGTAGAGGAACTGGAGATTTTATTCATTAAAAGAGGTTTTTGGGAGGGAATATGGGAAAAACGGTAGTGCATGTTATCCATGACTTCTTTATTGCCGACCACATAGCCTTTGAAACGTATTCCTGTTGTCTGAGGAGAGAGACTGAGTCCGAGCCCCTGTATTGCAAGAACAGAATTGTTCTCAAAGACCTGTTGTGTTTCGGGATCGATGTTTTTCATCTGGGTGGCAAAAGACGGGATGTTCATATACAAATACCCGAGGTAGGGGATATCCAAGTTGGAAATGATTTGGGTATAGAGGGGATCCGTAAATAAGGAATGTGCTTGATCTTGGTTGGTAAGATATTGTGTCAATGCATCCTTATGATTGGAAAACACAAACAGGTCATTTTTTATCCCGCTATAGAAATGATGTTCGTTATTTTCCAGTACAATAGTGGGCAGTTCCTGGGTAAATCGTTTCGTGTCCACCAGTTTGTTGAGAAGAGTGTTCAATCCCGGAATATCTTGAACAGTTGTTGCTCCATAGACGGTTGGATCTTTTTCTCCATCCGCGGGAGGTGCGAGGGCAAGCATGATACGGGGGTTGTTGCCTAAGATGGGCAACAGGTCTTTTTCAAAATCGAGGGTGTAAGAAGGAAGATTGTTTTTCATCTCTTCTGACAATCCTTTCATGATGTTGTGTCGGATCTCTTCGCTTCCCGGGAAATAAGACAGGAGCGTATTGATATTCTTTTGCACATTCGTATCCCGGAGATTGAGAGCCAGAACCATCATGGTGGAAGGAGGGAGATATTGTTCGGCAATGATGTTTTGGATCGACTTTGATGCTTCTTTAAACTTGGCTATGTTTTTATTTGTTCCCCATAACACATAGGCAGTTGTTCCTCCGGCGAGAATGAGTACTAAAATAACAACCGCAATGATAAGATTCTTTCGGTTCATACGAGAGGGGATTAATGAGTAAGATTACTTGGCGTCTTTTCCTTTATGAAGCGTATGTTTTTTACACTGATTGCAATATTTTTGCATCTCAAGTTTGGGATGTTCTTTTTTATTCCGAAACGTGGTGTAATTCAGTTTATTGCATACACTGCAGTACCATGATGTAATCGTTGCGGAGCCTTTAGCCATAGAAAAATAAAAATTGATGAATAAAGTGCAAGCGAGGATAGTCTACCGTTTTTATATTGCCTTTTCAAGTAAAACATGTTCAGGTCTCCGAAAACCGAAACGGATTAAAGTTCGTTGTCGTATCGTAATAATCTTCCTGCTCATGCTTTTTGAGGAAGCCAATAACTTTGTAGGTGAGAGGCGTAAACAACACTTCTATCCCCACTTTAAAGATATAGTTGGAGACCATGAGAGCGATGAAGAGATCCCAGCTCCACAGTCCCGCAAAAGCAATCGTGGCAAACACAATGGTGTCAACGGCTTCTCCCACAAGAGTGGATCCGATTGTTCTACTCCACAGCCATTTTCCCTGCGTCCATATTTTCATCTTGGCCAAAACATAGGAGTTGCTGAATTCTCCACAGAAATATCCCAGCAGACTTCCGAAGACAATCCGCGGGGTAATCCCTAAAATAAGTTCATAGGCTGTTTGATTGTTCCAATCGTGGGCGGGAGGGAGGATTTGAACAATATACAACACCAAAGACATCATCAGAAGAGAGGAAAATCCAAACCAAATGACCCGGCGACTGGTGCGATATCCATATATTTCCGTCAACACATCTCCGAAAATATACGAAAGAGGAAAAAGAATAGTTCCTCCATCGAACGTAAAAGGTCCCAGATCAAGGATTTTACTGGAGGCAATATTCGAAACGATCAGAATCGTAACAAAATAAACAGAGATGATATCGAGATAGCGGTATTTTTTCTGCGTGGTCAATGCAAACATGGGTGATATATTATGATTTCTTTTTCTTCTCTCTTGGGGAGATTGTTTTGTTTGTTTTCTGTATGGCATGTCCTACTTTTTTCCCTGCTGCCTTTGTTGCTTTCTTGGCTTTTTGAAGAACAGAACGTGTTGTTGTTCCCGTCTGTTTTACCGTTTTGGCAGTTGCATGCATGAGATGTTCTCCTGTTGTTTTCACTTGTTTGACTTTTTCTGCTGCGGCATGTTGAAGAGATTGAGCAGTATCCTGCGCTTTTTGCAACATTGTGGTTGTTTTCTCTTGTACAGCCGATATGTTCTGAGATGTTCGCTTTAGGGTACTTGCCGCGGTTTCTTGTATGGCAATGACTTTTTCTTGTGCCGTATCCATGAGTTGTATACCTTTTGTTTTTGCGCTGTTGGTGGTATGTTGTATGGTTTGAATGGCTGTAGTTGCTTTCTCTTTGATCAGCACCGCTTTGTCCTTGGCTTCCTGGACTATAGCTGTTGCTGTATTTTTAAGAGCAACGGCTTTGGTGGTTGCATCCTGGGTAACCGTAGTGACTTTTTCTTTGAGATTGTTTGCTTGTTCTTTTCCTGTTTTCCATTTTTTTTGGAGAGATTTTTCAAAAGAGACCGCTTTCTCTTTCAAAGCTTTTGCCTTATTCACGGCAGCATCTTTTACTTTATGAAAGCCGTCTAGAAAGTTCTGAAGAGGATTTTGAGATGCATCGTTTCCCATAGGTTTTTGATTTTGTAAAAAAAGTGAATAAGAGTAGAAGACTTTCTTATTATACAGGAGGGAATAAAAATTGACAAAGGCTTGAAAGCAATATACCCTTTTCTTACAGCAAACCACGGAAGGGTACTCAAGTGGCTGAAGAGGCGGGTTTGCTAAACCTGTAGGGGGTCACAAGCCCCGCGGGGGTTCGAATCCCCCCCCTTCCGCCATCCAACCAAATCTCACCTTCGTGAGCATGGGCTGGATAATGAACATGGATTTACATAAGAACGGTCCGAATGAAATGAGGAATTTCTTCTGAGCCGGCGCAAGAAGAAATGGTGACGGGGGTTCGCCGCAGTCCTGAGCGAAGTCGAAGGGCGTTAGGTGACCGAATCCCGCATACCGGCAGGCAGGTCTCACCTTCCGCCAGATCATCAATACCTATGATGCAGGAAAAAGTACAAAAAAAGATTGGGATACTTGTATACACCCTATCTTTTTTATTGTTTTGTGTTGAACTCTTTTTTATAGAAAGATATGTTGATCTTGTTCGGTATAGAAATGATGGACAATGGAACGATATGGCATGGTATCTCTATAGTTTTTTGTTTTCGCCTCTCTATATTTTGGCGGCCGTTCTCTCGCTCTTCTTGATGATGAAATACAGCAATCGTATCATCAAGGCTTTTTCAGGCGTACTGCTGATTTTTTCTTTTCTGCTGATATATCTGATCATTCCAAAATAATCTTATATATTCTATGAAAAGTCTTGTTGTGTACTACTCTTTTGAAGGAAATACGAAATTTGTTGCCGAAACCATCGCACAGAAAATTGGTGCGGATCTTTTGGCTTTAAAACCGAAAAAAGAAATACAAACACATGGATTCATGAAGTATTTCTGGGGAGGAAAGCCAGCAACAATGCAAGAAACTCCCGAGCTTCTTCCTTTGGAGAAAAATCCTTCGGAGTACGACCTTATTTTTATAGGGACCCCTGTCTGGGCCTTTACGTTCACCCCGCCATTGCGTTCTTTCTTTACATCACAAAAACTGAAAGGCAAAAAAATAGCTCTTTTTTGTTGTCATGGAGGAAGAATGGCAAAAACATTAGAGAAGATGAAAGAACATGTGATCGGGAATGATATTATAGGAGAAATTGATTTTCGAGAGCCGCTGAAGAATAATGCTACACAGGCGGCCGAAAAAGCACAACAGTGGGCAAAAGAAATGATTCAAAACATGAAAAACCCATGAAGAAAATAATGGAAGATCTGAAACGGGAGGTGCAAAAACGTTTCAAAAAATCAAAAGGAAGTCATGATTGGGAACACACGGAGCGGGTTTACAAACTTTGTGAACGGATCGGGAAAAAAGAAAAAGCTGACATGACCATTTTAGCAATAGCAGCCGTTTTGCATGATATAGGAAGGACAGCAGAAGATCATTCTAAAGGAAAAATCGATCATGCCACCTTAGGGGCAAGAATGGCTCGAAAAATTTTATCTTCGTACCCTCTTTCGGATCAGATGATCGAAGCGGTGGTCCATTGCATTGCCACGCACCGGTTTCGGGGGCATCAGATTCCACAGTCCAAAGAAGCAAAAATCCTCTATGATGGGGACAAACTGGATGCTATCGGGGCGGTCGGGATTGGCCGGGCATTTTTATTCGCCGGGGAACAGGGAGCGAACCTGCACGACAGACATATTGTTGTTGGAAAAACAAAACAATATACAAAACAGGATACGGCCTATCGGGAATTCTTGGTGAAGCTTCGCTTTATGAAGGATAAAATATTTACATTCGAAGGAAAGAAAATAGCAAGAGAGCGGCACCGGTATATGGTCGATTTTTTTGACCGTCTGAATCAGGAAGTTGATGCTCTCCGGTGAAAATAAACCACAACCATGATGCTTTGAACATATAAAGTAGGCTTTTTTATTGCCCTTCTTTGCGTGTTTCTGCTATAGTATCCCTGTGCATTTTCTACTTTTTTTCCCCCTTCTTGTATGGGTACTCACCAGAAAACATCAACTCTCCCCGAACAACAATCGTTTCCCGTTTGGATAAAAAACAACGGGGTAGAAGTTATTTTGACCATCATAGCCATTGGGATCCTTATCCTTTTTTTCTATTTCATATATCAAAAAGCTGTCAGCGAAAAGCCAGTGGCAAAATATTTGCCTGATCATACCACGATTGGATTTGTCACCATGTCTGTGGACAAGAACAGTACAGATTTTTCAGATTTCAATCAGCTTGTTGCCTCCACAGGATCAGGGAGTTTTCTTTCTCAAGTGATGAAGATAGACGAGAATGTCTATCAACATGATATTGCTCCGTGGCTGGGGAAAAAAGTTTCCCTGGCATACCTCCAGGATGGAGGGGGCATCGCTTCCGTGTGGATTGTTGCTTATACCCAAAAGGACCAAGCTATCCAGTATTTTACAAACCAGGCGGATCTTAACAGTCTGCCACGGGAATCCTATCAGGGAAATTCCATCTGGGCGGTGCACCTTCCGTATAAAGGGTATTTTTCTGTGATGGATCAGAACATCGTGTACTCTTCGTCCCGGACCGCTTTGCAGTCCGTTTTGGATGTGTCGAACGGAAAGCGTAATGCCCTTTCGGGAACAGACCGCTTCATCAGTGTCCAGAAAAATCTTTCTCCTTCTGCCTTTCTTTTTGCCTATGTTGATTATCCGAATATGATTATGACCATGAAATCGTTGCTCTCCTCTCGAAAAGAATATCGGGATATGTTTGCGCTGTTTGCTCCCTTAGAACAACAAATTCAGGGAGTCGGATTTTCTCTTATGGGAAAACAGGAAGGCGAGACCAAGGGCTGGTATGGAAAATGGACAGTCTTTGGTGCTTATGAGCTCTTTCATCGTTTCGTAAACACCCAACGCTCTCCTCTTACTGGAGAAAATCATATATCCCACCAAACCCAGTGGTATCTGGGAGGATTTCATTTTTTGGAAGGTATTCATCTGTTGGCACAAGGACTGGGAACAACGTCTGCCGATGCGGAAATTATTCTGGAAGGACTCTGTAATCAGTGGTTGCACACCTATATTGCTCCCACCATCGGCCTATCCGATGTGATCGATCTGAATCGGGGGGAATATGCCCTCTTGTACAATAAAGTTAAAACGACCGATATTTACGGACTGCTGGGGGTTTTTCAATTACAAAATGAACAAACAGCAGAAAAAAATCTGAAGAAGTGGTTTATGGATTTTCAACAAAATAGCGAACTGCTCTATACGCCGGCTGTTCGTGATCTTGTGTTACCCGATGAGACGGTGGGCAAAGAGCTCTATTTGGAACCAAAGGAGGTAACCGAACAGCAGGAAGTATACCACGGAGGAATCCTGCATTATCTACAGGTGAAAAATGATCTGTTCTCTCCGGGGTATAGTATTCTCGACGGAAAACTCTACATCTTTACCCATAAGGACCTTTTGTCTTCTTATTTTGACACCCCTCAGGAAGGAATCTTGCCTGTTCATGGCGATGTACAAGGATGGGGAAGTATTCATTTAATTACGAATCTCTTTTTTCCTGATCATCCCGCTCTGAACAAGTTATCAGAACAATTGGGAAATATATCCTGGGCGGTCAAGTTTTTTGATAGCGGTTTGGTAGGGGAAAGCGTTTTACAGGTGAAACGATAGTTTTTTATTCTATGATCATCCATGATATTAAAAAGGGGAAGCAAAATCATATTACGATCCCTCAAGAACAACAGAAGGTATCGGATCCTTTGGACATTTCCGTGAAACGTCATGAGGTGCGGGATATTGTTCGGGGAAAGAACAAACAGATCGATATCGCGCAAGAGCCTCTGCGCAAACAGATCGGTCTTTCTCAGGTGAAAAACAATATTGACAAGAAACAAGCGTTTTTTGCACCCGTGAAAAGATTCGTTCAGGATCGTTTTTCCTTGTTCTCTATTCCCTCCTTTTCTGTTTTTGTGGGGATGGGGATGGTGGTCTTTATCCTCCTGTTTGTCCTGCTGCCCTTGGCTCGGACGGTGACTATTTCCGATACGATCAAAGCCTCGGCAAAAAATGGATTTTCAGCCCTCTTCACAGCCAGCCATTCGCTCGAAAGTATGGATATGTCCCATGCTGTCACTGCCATCGGGCAGGCACAAAAGGATTTTGCGGATGCCCGGCAGGAACTGACCAAACTATCCAATTTCAGCCGTTTCCTCCATGCCAAAGGAACGGATGTTTCTCTTTTTTATACCTTGCTGGAAGTCGGAGACCACTTTTCCTCCGGCGGGGAAAAGTATATGACCATCATTCAAAAAATAACGACGCTTCTGCATGATCTCACGACGCAGTCCATCGAAAAAAACAAGGCAACGTATCATAGTCTCACGGATGTTCTGGTTCCGTTGTACGAGGATTTTAAAGCGGGGACGGCTGATATCCAACAAGGGTATGATCTTTTCCAGACGGTTCCCATGAATGTATTTCCTCGTGAGATACAATCCTCTTTTCTTTCGTTATCCTCCAAACTCAAATCGGTCTTGGCTTTGGCGCATACGGCGGAACAGGAAGCCCCCCTATTCCTAGATATGATTGGATCCGATTACCCCCGCCGGTATTTGATTCTGCTGCAGAACAAGGGTGAAATGCGCCCGACGGGAGGATTTATTGGCAGCCTTATTTTTGTGACATTCAATGATGGATGGATGACGGATCTGCTGTTTAAGGATGTGTATGATTTCGACGGGCAACTGAAAGAAAAAATCCCTGCTCCTCGGGGATTGGTACCAATCACACCGACCATGGCTCTTCGGGATAGCAACTATTCCCCCGATTTCTTTGTCTCGGGGCAGGATGTTGCCGATTTTTTAAACAAAGAAGGCGGTCCAACGGTGGACGGGGTGATTGCGATCAATCAGGGATTGATCGAAGATCTGTTGTCTCTGACGGGTCCTATTGCAGTTCCCGGAGTGAAGACCCCATTTGATCAGGATAATTTTTCTCTTCTGTTGTCCTATCTAGTCGAATCCAAGATCAATCCGGATCATCCCAAAGATATTTTGGGGAAATTTGCTCCCCTTTTTCTGGATCAGATCAAATCCGTTGATCCCATGGCGCTGATGGATGTCGTTCTCAGTCATATCGAACAGAATGATATTGCCTTCTATTCCCCCTGGCAGCATCTGGAAGAAGCGTTCACCCGATTTGGTCTTGCCGGCAGGGTGGCGAATGTGGATGACAAAAGTGATTATCTCCTGATTGCCGATACTTCCGTGTCGGGCAATAAATCCGACCGGTATATCACTCAACAGGCGACGCATGAAACGTATGTGTCCGACGGAGGAAAAATCATTGACCGGTTAACATTTGAAAAAAAACATACCTTCGATGCCCAGGCAGAGAAAACCCTTGATACCGTCGTGACGAAGGCCGGATTCCCTCCGCTTTCGGATGGGATGAAGTTGTTGTTAGGCAAAGGGGAGAACGTCTCCTTTGTCCGCGTGTATGTTCCCAAAGGGAGTATCTTACTCGATAGTATCGGGATTCCCAAGGAAGAGGTTAAGACGGAGGAGGAACTGAATAAAACAGTTTTCAGTTTTTTCCTGCGGGTCTATCCGGAAAATTCAAGAAAAGTGATTCTCTCCTACAGCCTTCCTTTTTCACTTTCATTTTCTCCTGTTGATACCTACAAGATATTGATGCAAAAACAGATCGGAGGACTGCCCATGACTGTGACCAAATCCTTGTTCGTGGATAACACGCTGGATGTCAAAGATCAGTATCCTCCTGATGGGAAGAAAGAGTTCCACTATGAAAAAACGGAACCCCTCCAGAATCAGATATTCATGTCCGCCTTGATTGGACAGGAAAAATAGCCTACACTATGCAAGCCTACCTATTTTTGATACCGAATTATTTTTTCTATGATCCATACGATATTAAAAAAAATAGCCAATATTCAGACGAATAAGGAGATGAAGCGTCTCCGTGCTATTGTAGATACCATCAATAAAAAAGAATTGGAATATCAGCAGTTGCCCGAAAGTGTCTTTTTGGCCAAAACGGGAGAAATGAAGAAACAGATCGCCGAGTATATTGCTCCGTTTGAACGCGAAGTAGCGGAGATTCAGGCACAGTTTGATGAAGCGGATGAACAGAGAGATCTGGAAAAAAAGAAAGAACTTGCGATGATTTTGTCGGACAAGAAAAAAAATGTGTTTCAGCATGAACAGGAATTTTTAAATCAGCTTCTTCCTGATGCCTTTGCGGTTGTCAAAAACGCCTGTCGACGACTGATGGGGAAAAAATTCTTCGTCCGGGGGAAAGAGATGGTATGGGATATGATTCCGTTTGATGTTCAGCTGATCGGAGGAATTGTCTTACATGAAGGAAAGATTGCCGAGATGAAAACAGGGGAAGGAAAAACACTGGTTGCCACTTTGCCGATTTACCTCAATGCGCTGACGGGCAGAGGGGTGCACCTGGTCACGGTGAACGATTATCTGGCTCAGCGTGATGCGGAATGGATGGGATTTTTATATAAATACCTGGGGCTGAGTGTCGGTGTTATTTTAAATGGGATGGGAGAGGAAGGGAAAAAAGAAGCATATGCAGCAGATATTACCTATGGAACGAACAATGAATTTGGTTTTGATTATTTGAGAGATAATATGGCACAGACACCTGATGGAGAGGTACAACGGGAGCTGAACTTTGCTATTGTAGATGAGGTGGATTCTATTTTGATTGATGAGGCTCGTACCCCGTTGATTATCAGTGCTCCTGCCGAAGAATCAACGGATAAATACAAACGCTATGCATCATATGTTTCCCGTTTGGTGAAAGATGAACATTATGTCATTGATGAGAAAATGAAAACTGCAACATTAACGGAAGCCGGGATTAAAAAAATGGAAGAATTAATGGGCGTAGAGAATATTTATACAGAACGGGGATTTCAGGAAGTTCATCATATTGAACAGGCATTAAAAGCTCATGCCGTGTATAAAAAAGATGTTGATTATATTGTGCGTGATGGGGAAGTGCTCATTGTTGATGAATTTACCGGTCGTGTGTTGCCCGGAAGAAGATATAGTGATGGATTACATCAGGCGATCGAAGCGAAGGAAAATGTTGAGATTAAAAAAGAAAGCAGAACATTTGCGACCATTACCTTCCAAAATTATTTTAGACTGTTTCGGAAACTGGCGGGGATGACGGGAACAGCAATGACAGAAGCAGAAGAGTTCTATAAGATTTATAAGTTGGATGTGGTAGAAATTCCGACGAATAAACCTATGATTCGTGAGGATAAACCGGATGTCATTTATAAAACAGAACAAGGGAAATTTAAAGCGATTGTACAAAAAATAAAAGAAAAACATGAAAAGGGACAGCCGGTTTTAGTAGGGACCATTGCTATTGAAAAATCAGAATTTTTAAGTGAACTGCTCAAAAGAGAGGGGATTCCTCACAATGTGCTCAATGCCAAATTCCATGAAAAAGAAGCTGAAATTATTGCTATGGCCGGGCAAAAAGGAGCCGTGACGATTGCAACCAATATGGCAGGACGTGGAACGGATATCAAACTAGGAGAAGGGGTGGTGGAGTTGGGGGGATTGGCGATTATCGGAACGGAGCGTCATGAATCCCGTCGGATTGATAACCAGTTGAGAGGTCGGGCCGGACGGCAGGGAGATCCGGGAGAATCTCAGTTTTATATATCACTCGAAGATGATCTGATGCGGGTATTTGGAGGAGACCGGATTAAAAAAATGATGGAATTTTTGAAAATTCCAGAAGATATGCCGATTGAAAACAAGATGATCAGCAACACTCTAGAAAGCAGCCAGAAGCGGGTGGAAGGATATCACTTTGATATCCGGAAACATGTGGTGGAATATGATGACGTGATGAACAAACATCGTGAAATCATCTATAGCCGTCGGCGAAAGATTCTGCATAAAAAAACGGTGAAACAGGATATTCTGCACATGATGAAAGATTTTATAGAGGGGATTGTTACGATGCATACCGCAGAGAGGATTGCCGCCGAGTTTGATCTTGCTTCGATTGTGAACGATGTGAAAGCTTTACATTATGATGCATCCAAATTGTCTGTAGCTGTTTTGGAGCAATTCTCCACTCCGGGGGAACTGACAGAATATCTGATGCAATATGTACGGGATGCCTATGAGGCGAAGGAGAAATTATTACCCGATCCAGCTATGATGCGGAATATCGAGCGAGCGGTATATTTGCACACCATCGATATGCTTTGGATGGATCATTTGGATCATATGCAGGCTTTACGTGATGCAGTCTCGCTGCAAGGGTACGGCCAGAAAGATCCGTTGGTGGAATATAAAAAAGAAGGGTTTTTGAGTTTCGAGAAACTCCTGGGCAGTATCAGTCATGGAACGCTCCAGACGATCTTTCATCTGGATTTCACGCCTCAGCAGGCTTCCGGGTTGGTTATTGAAGAAAAACCGAAGAAGATCTTGATGAACAAAGAAGAGATTGAAAATGTTTCCGGGGGTGGTATGATAACAGAGGACAGTAGTCCCAGAAAAGTCCATGTCCAGGGAACGATCAAGCATGAGCCAAAGATAGGACGCAATGATCCCTGTCCCTGCGGGAGTGGAAAGAAATATAAACATTGTCACGGGAAAAACGTTGAATAAAGCAGAATGAGATAATATTTTGCCAATCGTGGAAATGAGGGGAGGATCGGGGAAATAGAAACCTTGCACGTGGGATACAAAGATCATTTTCAGAAGAAGGAAAAAGATTGATGCCAAAAACTAAAAAGCGCACGTAATATTTTTTCTCCTCCATAACTATGGTCTTTGCAGTGCTGTTGTTCCTGTATGTTGTGATTATTGTCTCCTCTTCTATCGTGTGGAGAAGTTTTTATAAACACCATAGTGCTTATCATTTTGAAGGATTGAGCGAAGATAAACTTTTTGGGTTCATCGGGCATCGATGGCTAAAAACTCTTTTTATCGTGCATCTTATGCTTGTTGCTCTTTTATCTACGTTGGCACTATTTTATGTCTGGTGAAAAATATTTTCCGGGACAACAAGAACATGAACAGTTTCTTTTCTTCTTCCGCAAACACTGGATAGAATTGTTGTACCCTGTGGGAAGATTTTTGACAGAGCAACTGTTTGTTTTTCTCTTTGTCTTTTTTATGATCTTTCATGGTTCTCCTTTGGTGCATACGGGAGCAGGAGAAATCGCTGTTCTGCTTGTTATTCTGACCTTGTTAGTGAGTGTCTTGACCTTTTGGGTACGAATCTTTAATTACTTTTTACGGATCGTGATCGTCACCGATTATCGTGTCATTGATGTGAAACAAAAGCTTTTTGTTACGGATGATGTGGATGTCATTGACTTATGGGAAGTGCAGGATTTAAAAGGAGAAACACACGGGTTTTGGAATAATATCATTGGGTGTGGTATGATCACGTTTGTTCTCACTGCCTCGAGTCTTGTCAAAGTGTTGCATAATGTTCCCCATACCAGGGAAGTGTTACGTCGTATGTCTGAAGCACGGGAAATGGCTAAAAAAGTGAGACCGCAAACGCAGGTATCTTCTATCCCATAACCGCTAAGATAGAAATGATGTACCCTCTCTTTTCTTCTGGTTTGAAAAGGGTATACTACAGATTGCAATAGGCGGTAAGCTTGTCACAGTATGTTTCATCTACAACTGAATAGCTTTCTGCTTATGGTAATGAAAACTTCCTGTCATCCTGAATCCTTCAATTCCTCAGCATAAAATCCGATCAAGCTTATCTTTCGGCAGAGAGGGATCCCAATGCATAGAGCGTTCCCCAATGGAATTCTTCTCCGCCTGAGGCAGATCAGAATGACTCTACTTATCATCTATGAAAGAGAAATCAAAATTCGTATGCTCCGCCTGCGGATACAGCACAACCAAGTGGCTGGGGAAATGTCCTGAGTGCCATGCGTGGAACTCTTTTGTCGAAGAAGTGTTCCGGGAATCCAAAGCAACCAAAGCGCCCAAAGGCAATACACTTCAGTCAAAAAAACTAGAAAGCGAAAGCGGGCAGTTTAACAGAATCCCAACGGGGATAAGCGAAGTGGATCTTGTATTTGGCGAAGGGATTGTGGAGGGGTCCATCACCTTATTATCGGGTGAACCGGGTATTGGAAAATCAACCTTAACGCTTCAAATTTGTGATGCGTTTATCAAGCAAGACCGAAAAGTTCTGTACGTTGCGGGAGAAGAATCCGCTTCCCAGATAGCCAACCGTGCCAAACGGATCGGTGTCCGGCTTGATATGGATGTGGTGAATGAAACGTGCTTAGAGGATGTCCTTGAAACAGCGCGTCAGATGCAGCCTCATCTGCTTGTGGTCGATTCTATCCAGGTGATCTACAGCGATGCGATCCAGGGGGTTCCCGGAAGTGTTACACAGGTTCGGTTTGCAGCTGAAAAATTGATGGAATTGGCGAAAAGCGAAGGGATCACGGTTCTTCTGATTGGTCATGTGACGAAAGACGGGACTCTTGCAGGGCCCCGTGTGCTTGAACATTTGGTCGATGTCGTTCTTTATATAGAAGGGGAGCGTTATCAAAATTTACGACTGCTCAAAACATTTAAAAATCGATTTGGAGCGACGGATGAAGTGGGGGTTTTTGAGATGACAAGCAAAGGGTTAGCGGAAGTGAAAAATCCTTCTTCCCTATTCCTCGAAGAAGGGGAGAATAAAATAGGGTCTGTGATCACGAGCATTATCGAAGGGACACGTCCGTTCTTCATTGAAGTACAAGCGCTCTGCACCTATACGAAATTTGGCTATCCCAAGCGGACCATCAGCGGAGTGGACCTCAATCGGGTGAACATTATTCTCGCGGTCTTAGGAAAATATGCAGGAGTGAATTTAGATAATTATGATGTCTATGTTTCTACTGTCGGAGGATTTCAGGCGAAAGATCCCGGGATAGATTTGGCTATTGCATTGGCTATTGTTTCCTCCAAGTTGCAAAAAGAAATTTCATCCAAAACACTCGCTTTGGGTGAGATTGGTCTCACGGGTAGTATTCGTCCTGTGATGCAGATGGAAAAGAGGATAAAAGAAGCAAAGAAGTTGGGGATTGAGCAGATCATAGTAAGTGGAGGGAAAGAGAAAAAGGAGAATATTATTACGGTTAAAAATATAAAAGATGCAATTGATATTGTGTTTAAATAGCTTTTCTGTCATTCCGGACTTGATCCGGAATCCAGAAAAAAAGAGGAAGATATCCCGTATCGGAATTCGCCGAGGGCGGATGACTGATACTGGGGCGGTAGAATTTATGTTGAAGTAAAAATATATATTATGGATTGGAGTGTTGTTTTAACCTCAAGTGTCGTAGCAGCTCTCATCACTCTTGGTGGTAGTTTTGTTTTAGAAAGAATAAAAAAAGAAGATGACTCTAGGCGTAGGGTATATGGTCCACTTAAAATATATCTGACTATTGTTGATGCCATTGATGATCAGGTATTGGTTATTAAAGAAAGCGGTAAGAAAGCGATCAGAGAAGCTGAAAATGTTGATAGCGAAAAGAGAGACCGACAAAAGCATGTACATAGTATTCTTGAATCGCAAATGAGACTGCATAATGAGGAGACTAAAAAATGGTGGTTCTATATAGATAAGATATTTGAGGTATTGCTAAATAACCCAGACATAATAAAGAAAAAGCATTATGAAATAATTGGACAATTCATTAGGGTTTATGAACATAGAGAATGTTTAGGAAAAGAGGAAAGGAAAAACATTCATCCTTTATTAGAGGACAATATCGATGATGACGACAAGGATATTGTTGAGGTGGTTAATAGGCTTAAAAATATTATTCTTTAAAATTTCATTAAGTACATAGGAATAATAATATCAATAGTGATAGAAAGACACTCAATTTATTCAGGCTCTTTAAGGTGTTCTTCACCTCAGAGAGTGGAAGGATTAGTGACGGATGATGAGCATCCGTACAACATACGAAGGTGAAGAACACCTTAAAGAGCCTGAAGAGATCTTTTTGTATGTGAAGACAGAAGGGATTATACTCATGATAGTCTTTACCTCCTTATCCATTGCTTATGACAGACGCACAGATCTTCCAGCTCTTCGGGATCCTCTTTGTGGTGCTTGGAATCGCTTTCATGACCCAGCCCCACTATGTTAAAAAAGTGATGGAAGGATTTACTCAAAATCTCGGTCTGTCTTTCATCACCGGTTTTCTCACCGTCGCTTTTGGATATATTCTTATTCTTTACCATAATACCTGGCATTCGGATTGGTCCCTCATCGTGACCCTGCTGGGATGGGCGTCGTTTATCAAAGGACTTATTATCCTTCTTTTTCCACAATGGCTGTGGGGCCTTACCAAAACATTGTTCAAAAAAGAAAGAGTACGGAGGTGCTATGCTATTCTCATGTTCCTTACCGGTCTCATTCTCTCCTATCTTGGGTTTCTTGTTGTATAGATGAGACAAACACATTCATTCTCATTGGATGATGACAAGACATAACAATATTGTATTGTTGGTATACCTTGATATAATCTATATGTATTTTTACTCTTTTGTTCTTATTGTATGAGTCGTTATTCAACATTGAATCGGGGAGAGGTTGTATCAAGAGAAAGATTACAACAACTTGGCTATAACAATACGGGAGAAGTGTTTGCTGATCTAGAAATCTGGAAATGCCAAAACTCACGGGTGTTGTTACAAAAAGTTCGGGATGAAACACGATTCCGTGTGATCTCCGTCTATTCCGTTTGACTCTCGATAAAAGGGATTATTTCTTTATCATCGTGATTGTGCCTGATGATGCCCCGCCGAAGACGCCTCCTCCATATCCTGCCATTGCACAAACAAAAGTTGATCCTGTGATGGAATAGGATAGTATTGCTTTCCCATCCACAATGGTTCCCTTGAATGTTCCGTTGGAAGGAATAGCCCCTTTGATTTGACCAGTGAATCCCCCACTTCCCTTTAATGTTCCTATAACTTCTCCCTTTTCATTCACGGTTCCATCCAAAGCGATTTGGAAAGAAACTGAAATGCCCGGATAGGAAGTTGCATATTTTGCACTGCCCGTAAGTTTTCCGTCTTTCACCATCGCCTGGACGGGCATGGAACCGCCTTCAAATGTCCATGTTCCCTGATAGGATCCATCATAAATAACAAATCCTGGGACTGGATTCCCCTCAATCCAGCTTCTGATGAATTGCTTCAGCCCGTCATCCGCCATGGATCCCACAATATTATCAAAATAATCCGTGAAACTTTTTCCCGTTGTTGTTAAAATAGCGTCAAGATAACCGTTCAGATTTCTCTCAAACCCCTGTTTGATGAATTCGACAAAAGAGTTCTTTGCACCTGTTGTGGCATTCTCAAACATGGTGTTGAATACTTTTCCGGGAGCAGCACTCCACATGTTGGAAATACTTTCTCTGATTACTTGCCCTTTCGCGGTCAGGGCTTCAGAGATGGTGTTCAGCTTGGAGAGTCCACCGTCCAATGTGTTGGTCAGCAATCGGATGATCCTGCTATTGGGAGCAATACTGTTGAGATATGTTGTGAGGCTGGAGAGTTTGGAAATGTCCGTATTTACCTCCCATTTTTCTACATAGGTTAATCCTTTGGCCAGATATTTTTTGGTTAACTCTTTTCCACCGCTTACAAATTGAGATCCTTTGAGCAATGCCTTGCTTCCACCAATCAAGGAAAGGCCGACATCGAGCAAGCCTTCCACATTATCTGCCGTGGTGGATTGAGAATTGGCCAGTTTATATATCCCTTTCCCAAATCCTGTAAAGAATCCTGATGTTAATTTTGCCAGCTGTCCGGTTCCCCACGTAGTCCATGCTTTGGAGCTCTTTATAACACTCTTTAATGTCCCGTTTTCATCCATTTTCTCTCCGGTCATATATTCAGATATCCAGTCCGCCGCCGCTTCTGTTTTATTCAATGTTTTAGATGTGAGATATGCAGTCGCCTGTTTGGCCAGATTATCCACCTCATCCAGCGTTTTTATGCCGAAGTGCAGCGTATCGGCTCCAGACTTCCCTTCTATGAAATTTGTACTGACTGTCTGAAAATTCTGCATCTGTGTCTCATGAATCTCTTGCCAAGTATTGCCGTAGTATAATCCTGCTCCCAAGTCCAGAGGAGTTTTCACTAAAGCTCCGGCAGTATCGAGGGTAAGACCAATTCCCGTTTTGGTAGTATTAACAGCCATTTTAGCTCCTTCATAGGTGATGGATGCTCCTTTTTTAACGAGGCTTCCCGCGAAATTAGCCGTTTTTCCCATCACATTCACTGCTCCCCAGAAATAATCACTTACTCCTGCATAAGCTTGTGGGATCACAGCAGATGTTGTTCTTTTGACAGAAAGAATCTGCTTTTTGTCTATCTGTTCCAAAGCGGTCTTCATCCGTGTAAGACCATCTTCATAGAGAGTGATCTGGTCCTTGATAACCGCTATATCATCCGGTGTTACAGTTGTGCCTGTTTTGATCGTGGCAGCCATTTCTTTCAGTTTTGGCAGTTGATGTTCCATATCATCGATCGCCGCTAGTCCCATGTAATATTCGCCCGATAGGATCTGTTTCAACATAATTGTCAGAATTGCACTTTGGTTGTTCACCGCATCAACAGCGCTATTTAATTGTGAAATATTCTCCATGGCGCTGTCCAACTTCTTCTTTGCTTCTGCAATTTCCGGAATCGTTGTCTGGTCGAATACAGATGAAACTTGTGCGCTGTTGAGCACGATATTGTTCAAAGATTGTATCAGGGTAGAAGAAAGTTCGGTAACGAGAGTTATTCTATAGTATTCCTCAAAAGATGCAATAAAGGGATCTGCTGATCGTGTTGCATATCCTTCGATCTGGGCAAACAAAGACATCTCTTTGATCATATCCGATTCAATCATCTGGGCGATACCTGTTGCCAGATTTTTCAGTTTTTTATCCTTAGGATTGCTGGTTTCAAAGAACGCAAGTAGTGCACTTCGATAGGGAGCTGTCTTTTCAAAGAGGTCTTTATCTGCTTGGTATAATGCCTGTGTCGTCGTGATTGCTTCCGCTATCTTGTCTTTTTTTAAGTCTTCATATTCCTTTTATCCGGTGAGATCGAGAAGTTGCTTTCCGAGATAGTAAGGAGAACTCATTAGCAGTGTATCCTGGGTGTCATTATTCACAAAAAAATCAGCGTTTTTCTCTGTGATATCAACAGTCATGGAAAAAGGGGCTTTTGTTTTTGGTTCTGTAGAGGAAGGAGATGTTCCTGTCCCACAATTGGGAAAAAACAGGGTGACCAATGATAATAAGGCGGGCAGTTTTTTATACATATAGCATATGAAGGATACATTGGTCCCACTATAGCATATTTTCTTGCCAAGAAAAATATTTCATTCCTCCGTTTTGAGAGGAAATATGTTTATTGGCACCATGCAAAATGGTTTGTGATATGAAAACGTAGTATGGGGGGAACGTTTGCTTGACCTATTTTTAAAAAATAAAAGAGGGGTCACTGGCATTTAAACCTTGAGGGGCAAGAACTTTACAACCGGGATTAGGGACGGAGGACGTTTGTAAGAAATAGACATACAAAAAAGAATCCTCTCCTTTTATTTTGATCCCCAAAAGGATATTTTTCTCTTGTTGACTTTTCCATTTTGCATTGTTAGCATCTTGTGGCATTTGTTTTATGAACCCACCTCTTAAAGTTCTGTTTGTCTGTACAGGAAATGTCTTTCGGAGTATGGTGGCGGAATACTGTTTACGTCAGTATCTGCACCAACAAGGGGCTTCGGATATACTGGTGCATTCTGCTGGTATTATTGCGGCACCACAAGATCCCAGAACAAAAACACTGGAGGTTCTGCAATCTTTGGGCATCGACGCCTCGCATCATATCCAAACCAAAATTACTCCCACCGTCGTGGATGCCTATGATCTCATTATTGCTATGGCCATTGATCATCAACAATTTGTAAAAGAGCATTTTGGATGGAATATTCCTCTGTTCAATGAAATTGCCATTGGGGAGCATACCTCTGTCCTCGATATTAAAGAAGCTTTCCCTGATGCCGAGAAGGAATCCGAGGACGAAAATAGACATATTGTGTGGACTATCCACTACATCCACGATCATATCCCCGTCGTCTACGACTATATCCGCACGCACAATATGTTGTGATTTCTATACGGAGATGTTCTCTTTCATCCCTACTCATTTTCATGTTGTATACAATATTGTTGTCTAAACAATAGTGTAAACATGAAGAAGATAAAATCATAAGACAGATTATCTTTCTTCTCCTGAGATTTTTCTCATGGGGATCATACAGGAGGATCATTGTTTTTCTGCTCTGAAACGCAAAGGAGGAAAGCTATTCTCGTGATCAAAGGTTGACTTCATACCCCTTTTTCTATACAGTCTTATGCGCTATCTTAAAAAAACGTATGAAAAATCTGGTTATTGTTGAGTCTCCCGCTAAAGCGAAAACGATCGAAAAATTTTTAGGATCGGAGTATACGGTTCTCGCTTCCTTTGGACATGTCCGAGACTTGCCGCAGAGTGAACTGGGGATTGATATTGAAGGTAATTTTGAACCCCGCTATGTGGTTCCGCCCGATAAACGAAAGACAATCTCCATTTTAAAAAAAGAGATGAAAGAAGAGAAGCCAGATAAAGTCTATATTGCAACTGATGAGGATCGTGAAGGAGAAGCCATTGGATGGCATCTGCTCCAAATCTTGGGACTGAAGGATGACCAATATGAACGCATTGTTTTTCATGAAATCACGCGTCCGGCCATCATGGAAGCTTTGGAACATCCTCGAAAAATGGATATGCATTTGATCGATGCTCAACAAGCCCGTCGGGTGTTAGATCGCCTGGTCGGGTATAAACTCTCTCCGTTATTATGGAGAAAAATAGCCCGCGGGTTATCCGCTGGTCGCGTACAAAGTGTTGCTGTTCGGTTGGTTGTTGACCGTGAACGCGAGATTCGGTCCTTTACTCCTCAGGAATACTGGACAATCAATGCTCAATTGGAACTGAAGGGATCGACGTTTCCTGCTGCATTAGTCCGCATAGGAGATACAACGCTTAAGGTTCCCAGTAAAGACGGCAAAAACGAAGGGAAATGTATTCCTCATAAAGAGGAAGCAGACAAGATTATTGCCGACATTGGGTCTCAAACTCCTTTTCTTGTATCCCAGGTTGAAGTAAAACAGGGAATAAAAAATCCTCCTCCGCCGTTTACAACGAGTACCCTCCAGCAGGAAGCCTCACGAAAATTAGGATTTTCTGTGAAACAGACGATGGTGCTTGCCCAAAAATTATATGAAGGTGTTGATTTAGGCTCGGGACGAACGGGGCTTATTACCTATATGAGAACAGATAGTGTGAACGTGTCCGAACAGGCTCTCAGACAAGCAAAAGAAGTGATTACGAAATTATTTGGTGCCGAGTTTGCTTTGTCTGAACCACGTCGGTATAAAACCAAATCCAAAGGAGCACAGGAAGCACATGAAGCTATTCGACCGGTGAATCTTGCTCTCACTCCTGAGGACGTCAAACCATATCTTGAACGGAATGAACTGAGACTCTACGATTTAATCTGGAAGAGAACATTGGCTTGTCAGATGAAAGAGGCACAAATTGAAAATACAATTATTACACTGGTTCCTGAAGGGAAAGAACAGTATCAATTTATGACAAAAGGGGAGACAGTCCTTTTCCCCGGTTTCATACAAGTATATACGGAAGGAAAAGATGAAGAAGAAAATGGTGGGGAGCATGTGCTGCCCAACGTCGTGGAAGGTGATCAATGTCTTTTACAACAACTGCTATCGGAGCAGCATTTCACCAAACCTGAAAGTCGGTACACAGAAGCCTCATTAGTGAAGAAACTTGAGTCAGAAGGGATTGGACGTCCTTCCACCTATGCACCCACGATCTCAACCATTCTCGAACGAAAATATATTGAGAAAAAAGAAAAATATCTTTATCCCACGGAGATGGGGGAGGTCGTTACCGATTTTCTAATAGAACATTTTCCTCAAATCGTGGATTACAAGTTCACCGCGAAAATGGAAGAAGATCTGGATATTATTGCCGAAGGAAAGAAAGAATGGCACAGTATGATCAAAGATTTTTTTGTTCCTTTTGAAAAAAACCTGGGGAAAAAAGAAAAAGAGATTGAAAAGTATCAGAAAAAAACAGATCAAATGTGCGATCTGTGCGGAAAACCGATGGTGATTAAAATGGGAAAATTTGGGAAGTTTTTATCCTGTTCCAATTTTCCCACCTGTAAAAATATCAAACCGTTGCCTCAAGATGGTCATGATTTGCCTGTAGCAGATGGGGTGTGCGAAAAATGCGGTGCTCCTCTCGTATTGAAAACAGGTCGGTTCGGACAATTCTTTGCCTGCCAGAATTATCCCACTTGCAAATATACCAAAGCGATCATGAAGACGATCGGGATCAAGTGTCCAGAATGTAAAGAAGGAGAAATTATTGAACGAAAAACAAAGAAATTTCGAACGTTTTACGGATGCAGTCGTTATCCCGACTGTAAGTTCACCTCATGGAGCAAGCCTGTCAAAATGTGTGACTGCGGAGGGGTGATGGTGGAAGCTCCCAAGAAGATGCTCAAATGTTTAACGTGCGGAAAACAAGAACCACGAGAAGCATGAAACTGAAAGCACTTTTGCATGTTCATACCCGAGATGATCCCAAGGATCACTTATCCTATACGCTGTATGATGTGCTGGACCGTTGTGCGGAGGAAGGTTTTGAAGTAGTTGCTCTTACCTGTCATGGAAAAGTGGTTAGTCAACAAGCATATCAACAATATGCCGAACAAAAAGGCATCCTTCTCCTTTCCGGTATAGAGGCCTTAGTGGAGGGCAAAGATGTTCTCTTGATTAATGTTGGTTCTGATGCAGAACAGGTGACTACATTTGAAGATCTTGCTGTCTATAGACAACAACATCCGAAAATGTTGGTGATCGCTGCTCATCCCTATCTTTTGTTTTGGAGAAGTTTGAGGGGAAAGATCATTCAGTATGCCGATTTGTTCGATGCGTTTGAATTTCATTGGTTTTATTCTCCGCATGTAAATTTTAATCGAAAAACGGTTCAATTGGCCCAAAAACTGCATAAACCTTTAGTGGGGACTTCGGATGTCCATACCCTGGAGCATATGTTCACTACCTATAGTGTCATTGAAGTCCCTGAAAAAACGATCTCAGCTGTTGTACATGGGATTCGATCTGGTCAGGTGCAATATCAAACAACGCCTTCAACTTTCTGGAAGATGGTGACCTATTATGGGTACATGATGCTTCACCATTTCTTTTCACCATCGAAGAAGGTATGAAACCTTATTTCAGCAGACGAAGCTTATTGGAAACGATGTATGAAATACGATCCGAGATGAGATTGCGTATTTTTTTAAGAACCATCTCATATTCTTTTTGATTCGGAAACAGAGCGACCATATTTTTTGTTTCTTTTTGTTGGAGTTTCCAGTCGCTGATACCATTGATATATCCAACAATATTGTCAATCGTCTGTGCGATCAGTGGCTCAAGATCTTTCTGTTTCTCCGGAGAAACGGTCTGTTGCAGTTCGACCATATTTTTCAGATTCGTAACATCGAAGGCTAACGTGCCATTCATGGTTTTAAGAGCTGTCGTGGCATCAGTCATTCCCTGATCCTGAGAACTGTTCTCATTTTCGTTGGTTCTGCTGTCACTATTCATGTCCTCTGTGGTGTTGGGGGATGGAGGGGTTAAAATGGCTACAGAAGACATGACGATGGTCTCTTTTGTTGTTTTTTCCAGTGTATCAAGCGGTTGGAGGATGGAGAGGATTTTGGATTGAAAACCAATATCCGCCAGGTTCTGTGTACGGTCGATTAACATGCTGATCAGAGAGTTGGTGAGGATGGTGGTGATCGTATTGTTGCCAGCAACCGGATCCAAGGTGTTGGTGTTGGTTAAGAGATTATAGGCGGCCAATAATTTTTGTCGATATTCTCTCAGAATGACTAGGGCGGTGTTAAAATCCCCTTTGTTTATGGCATCAATAGCCTGATACATCTTGACCTGTGCAATCTCCAGATATCCGATGATCTGTGTTTGTATTGCGTTATCCAGTGTCACGATAGGTGCTTGGTTTGCATTCGTACTGTTTTGATGAATGTCGGAGGCAGTATCTGTAGGAGTTATCTGCAAAGGGGTAGACGTGGAACCTCGTTTTGCTATTTTTATTTTATACCCCTCCACTGCCTGAGCTTGAGCAATAACTTTTGTTGTAGGCTGCTTGCTTTCGTCTAACGCCTGAACCATAACGGAGTTTGTTATGGGGAGGACTTCTGTATCTCCCTGTTGATTAACCGTGACCTTGAAGTTCGCATTTTTTGCTTCAATGATACTGGAGGGGGTTTGTATTTGTACCTTCGAAAGATCTCCATCCATTTTATCCACCGTACTGATCATTTCCCCTTTCCAGATGCTCATAGCCAAGAGACTATTTCTGATATTGGTGGAATTCAGCAAAAAAGAATTAATTTTAATGGCGGTATTCGAAAATAGCACACTCTGACTATCGTCGATAAAATGAATTTTTACTTGAGAATAGGCCGGAAGGGTGAGGACATCTCCTACTTGTATAGGAGAAGAACTATGCACTGTTTTGGTGTCCGTTTCATGTTGAATATTCATTGTCCCTTGGAGAACTGTTGCCTCTCCGATGTACGATGCTGATGTTTGATTGGGGATGGTGAGAGTCAGGACGAAGACAACAACAAGCGCAAGAAGTGAGACGGATGCCATTGCTTTTTGCCAAAATGAGTACTTCATCGCATAAGAACGGGCTTCGATCCTTTGCAGTAATCGTTCTTTGGAAACGACCTTAAAATAGGGTGACGGCTGTACCTTTTTTGAAACACGCTGGAGGAGAGAAATAATATTGTTGGTGTGCATAGGGAACCTATCCTTGTCGAGAGGTATTGTACGCTACTTATAACGGATGACAAGCATGTTTGTTTCAGTTCTCTTGTTTTTTCTCCTTTTTTTTCGGTACAATAAGGCTCGTATCTTTTCTTATGAAGCTCTTTCGGTCAACATTGTTGGTTTCTCTGGCCTCTCTCATCAGTCGTCTCTTGGGAGTATGGAGAGAAAATCTTTTGGCATCTACATTTGGAGGTCTGAACCATCAAGGGAGTAATCCTTTGGATGCATACTATGCCGCTTTTCGTATTCCTGATTTTCTCTATAATTTGGTCATCATGAGTGTGGGAGCGGCAATTTTTGTTCCGATATTTGCCCGGGAACTGAAATATCATCAAGAGGATTTGAATCGGATTCTGAACAATTTTATCCATGTGGCGATGGTTATTCTCATTGCGGGGAGTCTTCTCATCTATCTTTTTCTCCCCTTCTTTATTGATGGACTTACTCTGGGGTTTGCTCCGGATAATAAAGTGCTCACAGCCCGTTTGATCATGGTTATGCTTTTTTCCCCGTTGTTTTTTGGTATGAGCAGTATCTTGGGCAGTTATCTGTCTGTCTATAAGGATTTTACAGCTTATATATGGTCCCCTTTGATCTATAATCTTTCTATTATCGGTGGAATCATCTTTCTGGTTCCTCATGTTGGTGTCTATGGCGTTGCTTATGGAGTTGTGTTAGGGGCTTTTTTACATATGGCCATTCAATTCATCCCGCTTATCCGGAAAGATTATCGATATATGATGGTATGTTCTTTTACGGATAAAACAATTCAGGAAGTGAAGCGTCTGGTACTCCCCCGTATGATCGGAATCAGTGCCGCACAGATCAATCTCGTAGTTGATACGGTTATTGCCAGTACCCTTGCCTCCGGTAGTCTTACGATTTTAAACTGGGCACAAAACATGCAATCCCTCCCCAGTGGCCTGATTGGGGTCTCCATTTCTGTAACCGTTTTCACGGTTTTATCCGATTTTGCTGTGGATGATTCGAAATTAAAATTTTCTAAAACGTTTCTGCAGACGTTTCGGATGATTGTTTTCTTCAGTCTTCCTGTGACAGTTGGTTTTTTTCTTCTTCGTGAAAAAATTGTTGATCTGATTTTTAATTATGGGAAATTTAGTCAAAGTGCACAAAATGGTATGGTTACTGCCAACACACTGGGGATCTTTACGTTGAGTTTGGTATTTCAGGGGTTGATCCCCTTACTGACTCGTTCGTTTTATGCCTATCAAGATACCAAAACCCCCGTTATCAGTGCGGTCTATACGGTGGTGTTGAATATCGCTTTGAGTCTGTTGTTTGTCATAGTGTTCCATATGGGGGTGCTGGGCTTGGCGCTTTCTTTTTCCATCGCCAACACATTCAATGCATTGTTTCTTCTTTATCTGCTGAATATTAAAATTTTGGATTATCAATTACAACTGAGGAATCTGACCTCCTTTCTGATAAAAACAGGTGTGGCGAGTCTGGGAATGGGGATCATTGTTTTTCTCCTCTCCGTGTTCATGGGAACGTTGGGGCATGGGAAATGGATGATCCTTTTCAACCTTGTTCTTACCACTGGTGTAGGGGCTTTGGTTTTTTTCGGACTTTCCTGGCTGTTCCATATCAAAGAGGTCCAGTATCTCCTCTCCAAAATAGTATGGCGGCGGAACATCTAAAGCCGGGTGAGTTCTGCAGAAAAATCGTGCGTATCGAGTGTCTTATTATCAATCGTTTTGAGGATTTTAGGAAGAACATCATCATATTTAATAATGGTTTGTGTTCCCTTCTTCATATCTCGCAGAATGATCGTCTTATTTTTAACCTCCATTTGACCAAGGATGAGTGCATAGGGAGCCTCAAGTTTATCCGCCAAACGCATCTGGGATTTGATGCTGTCTTTTCCAAATGATCCCATTGCCTTGATCCCTTTACTTCGCAAATCTTGTAGCAACCGAATTGCTTTTTTCTTGGCATCTTCGCCCAGTTGGATGATCACCACATGAATAGTATCTTTCGAAGGAACAAGAATGCCGGCATCTCTCATCGTCATCACCAGACGGTCTATGCCAAAAGCGAAACCGGAAGCAGGAGTATTGGGCCCCCCCAGCAATTCAACCAGCTTATCATATCGACCACCTCCACAAACGGCATTCTGGGCCTTTGGGTCATTTTTCATGATAAATTCGAATACGGTCTTGGTATAATAATCCAATCCTCGCACCAATTGCGGAGATTCTCGAAAGGGAATATCAAGAATGTGCAAATATTCTTTGAGATGATCGTGAAAACGGTGACATTCAGGACAAAGGTGATCCGTTATTTTGGGGGCTAAATGAGCCAATATCTGACAGTCTTCCTCTTTACAGTCGAGCAACCGGAGGGGATTTTTCCCCAGACGTATCTTGCATTTGTCACAGAGGTTACGTTCCTTGCCCGCATAAAAATTCTGCAGGTGGGTTATATATTTTGGCCGACAGACAGGACATCCAATCGAATTGATCACCACATCGACCATATCAGCAATCCCGAGGTCCTGACAAATCGTGTAGGCCAGTGCAATCAGTTGAGCATCCAAAGCGGGGTCGCTTTCTCCCATGATTTCTACACCAAACTGAAACAGTTGGCGATATCGTCCTTTTTGAGGACGTTCCCGACGAAACATGGGCTCAAAATAATACAGTTGCACTGGTTGAGGGAGGTTAGACATTCCATGTTCAATATACGCACGTACCACACCGGCCGTTCCTTCCGGGCGCAAGGTGAGATGCTTTTCTCCCTGATCGGTAAACGTATACATCTCTTTTTCCACGATGTCCGTCTGCTCTCCAATGGCTCGTTGAAAGAGTGCGGTTTCCTCAACAACCGGAGTGGTAATACGTCGAATGCCGTTCTGACGGCAACGATGACGAACCACTTTTTTGATAAAGGTGAAATAATCTTGTTCGTCCGGGAGAATATCATGCATCCCTTGAACGGATTGAATTTTTTCCATAGTGCCCATAATTATATAAAAAAAACTTACGTTTCCTTACAACTTATTATATACTCTGTCCGCATTGCTGCAAAGTCAAAAGTATTACATTATTTTTTTATTTTTTCTGTTTATGCATCATATCAGAATATATGAGAACGGATTAACATTGCTCACAGCCCCTTTGAAAAGTACGGAATCGGTTACGGTGTTGATCTTAGTTGGAGCGGGGAGTCGATACGAAACGAAATCAATCAATGGGATTTCTCATTATCTTGAACATCTTTTTTTTAAGGGCGCCAAACGGTATAAAACCTCAAAAGAAGTCAGTAGCGCTGTAGATGGATTGGGGGGAGAAATGAATGCTTTTACGGGAAAGGAATATGCCGGATATTATATTAAAATAGCGGCCAAGCATCTGGAAAAATCGATCGATATTTTATCGGATATGCTGCTCCATTCCCGATTTGATCCGGCAGAGATCGATAAAGAACGGGGTGTTATTTTAGAAGAATACAATATGTATCAGGATACGCCCATGTATCAGGTACTCTGGGATTTTGAGGAACTTATTTTTGGCGATCAACCACTGGGGTGGTCGGAAGTAGGAACCAAGGCATTTATTATGACAGCCGCGCAGTCTGATTTTCGGGCTTATAAAGAAATGTTGTATGTTCCAGCCAATACCGTGATCAGTATTGCTGGTCATGTGGATCAGAAGGAAGTGGAAGATCTCATTCCTCGGTATTTTGATGTTCCCCCTTCTCCGCAAGGAAAACATTTTGATCCTTATCAAAAATTATCCGCTTCTTCTTTTGTATCGTTGACCAATAAAAAAACGGAACAAGCCCATATGGTACTGGGAGTGGAGGGATTTGATTATCATGATGACCGAAAATATGCGTTGCAAGTGATGAGTGTCATTTTAGGGGGGAATATGAGTTCGCGTCTGTTTCAAAAAATACGGGATGATCGAGGGCTGGCCTATTATGTCCAGACATCATCCAGTGATTATCACGATACGGGAGTGTTCTATACACGGGCAGGAGTATCTTTACAAGATCTCGATGAAGTTGTAAAAGTCGTGAAGGGAGAATATGAATTGATTGCTCAGGAAAAAGTCTCGACTGAAGAATTAACAAAAGCAAAAGAATATCTGAAAGGTAAAATGATCCTGCATATGGAGGATAGTGAGGAGGTGGCTCATTTCTATGGGAGACAGCAGCTCCTGTTGGGCACCATAGAGACGCCAAAAGAAGAGATGAAAAAAATTGATCAGGTAACGATCGATGATGTTTTACACGTCAGTCAAGATTTATTTACCCGTCCTTACTATCTTTCTGTTATTGGTCCTTTTGAGGACAAAGAACATTTTTCTGCCTTGTTGTCGGCTTGACATTAAGGGGGTAAAGAGAATAATAAAACTACTGATTTTTATTCTTTACTCTTCATGTATGTTACAAAGAACCCTTATTTTATTGAAGCCTGATGCTCTTGATCGTGGTATCGTCGGCGAGATTATCACCCGTTTTGAACGTGTGGGGGCAAAAATCATCGGATTGAAAATGTTACTATCGAGCAAAAATACCGCAAAGCTGCATTATACGGATGATCTTGCTAAACGCCGGGGAGAAAAAGTACGCGAATTAATGATTAATATGCTCACCTCAGGGCCGATTGTTGCCATTGCGTTGGAAGGAGTAGAAATGGTTGAGGTTGCTCGAAAAATGGTGGGAGCAACAGAACCCAAGAGTGCCGCTCCGGGCACCATTCGCGGCGATTATGCCCATGTTTCTTTTGCGTATGCTGACAAAAAAAATATTGGAGTCTTTAATCTGATCCACGCCTCAGGGTCTCCCGAAGAAGCAGAAACGGAAATTGCCGTATGGTTTAAACCAGAAGAGTTAGTCTCTCATAAACCGGGATATACTAAATACACTTTAAAGGAAGAAGCATAACAAGGTCTTCATGGACTCTCGTCCGATCTCTCTCTATATTCATGTGCCCTTCTGTCCTTCCAAGTGTTATTATTGTAACTTTTTATCTTTTGTTTCTTCTCTGGATATTCGACAACAATATGTTCAAGCACTCATTCATGAGATAGAGAACAAGAAGTACTTATTACGAACGTATCAAGTACACACCTTATATAGTGGGGGAGGGTGTCCTACCTTATTAACCATTGAGGATTGGAAACACATTACAGATGTCTTACAGACGGTTGTTCCTTTTTCTTCCTCTCTGGAATGGACGATGGAAGTGAATCCTGCCACGGTGGACGAAACCTATCTTCTTGCCTTATTTCACCTGGGAGTGAATCGTCTCAGTTTTGGTATCCAAAGTTTTGATTCACAGGTACGTCTTTTGTCAGGAAGAAAAGGAGATATCGAAGATGCAACACATCTTATTTCTTGCGCTGTTGCCATGGGGTTTAAAACCATTGGTATTGACCTGATCATGGGTCTTCCGGGACAAACACTGTCTCTGTTTCAACAGGATCTTGATCGCGCCTTATCTTTTTCTCCTCAACATCTTTCTCTGTATTTTTTATCCCTTGAGCCGAGAACGGTTTTGTATCGCAGGAAAAACATCTTGTCTTTCCCTTCTGAAAACCATGTCATTTCGTTTTATCACTATGCGTGTCGTGCTTTGAAAGCAAAAAAATATATTCATTATGAAGTGAGTAACTGGGCTCAACAGGGGAATATGTGTCGTCATAACATGAACTACTGGAAGCAAGGAGAATATATGGGACTGGGACTTGGTGCCCATTCGTTTTTGAACGGAAAACGATTTCATAACACGACTCATATACAGAAATATTTGGCTGGGTATATGCGTGGGGTACCTCAAGCTTTCCCACGATCCACTGAGGATCAATATGCGGAATATCTTCTCTTGTCTCTGCGTACCAAACCGGGCATTCGGTATGCTGTTGTTTCCCAACGATTTGGAGAATCGTATAGAGCGTTGCTCCAGCAAAAAGTTGAACATAGTCTTTATCGTCGGTATCTCCATCAGGGGAAACAAGGTTTTTCTCTCACGGAGGAAGGATTTCTCTTGTTGGATGCTATTATTCTTGATCTGTTGTAATCGTATTGACTCTGTCTTGATACGATAGGTATAATACATCCGCTTTCATGCCCCTGATATATTGTTATCAACAGAAAGGAGGTGTGTATGATAAAACTGAAACGCAATACTGGCGAGAATAATGAGCATCTCATACGACGCTTTAAAAAAGCAGTGAAAGAAGCGCGTTTTGTGAATGTATTGAAAAAGGAACGCTATCGTCAAAAAGAGCCTACGAAGACTAAAATTCGCGCAGCAGCTCTCGCTCGGGAAAAATACCGCAGTCTACGCAAAAAACAGATCTATCTGGATTAGGTTTATACAAAGAGTATCAACAAAAGGGGATGTATGTCCCCTTTTGCTATTTCTCTTTTTCTAAGTAGTCTTCTACTAACACGGATATGGATGTTGCCACTGGAATGGCTAACAACACGCCCAATACCCCGAAAAATTGAGCACCGATCATCATGGCCACCATGATAATAATCGGATTAAGTCCTACTTCTTTATTCATGACGAGATTCACAATGACGTTGTTTTCGAGTGTTTGAATAATGAAATAGAGCATAATCACCCAAAAGATTGCCCATCCGGAGATGTTGGTGGCAATTAAGACGGCTGGGATGGCGCCTATGACCGGTCCGAGAAAAGGAATAATCTCTGTCACACCCGCAACCACGGCTAATGTTTCTTTGTATTGGATATCGATCCCGAACCACTGAAGAATAAATAATCCTATATACGTAATGACTCCTATGGATAAGCAGAGCAGAAATTGTCCCCGCACCCATCCTCCAATCTTCTCCTGCATCTGTCGTGTCTTTATGGTGAAATAGTGGGCATAGCGGGTAGGAATCAAAGAACGGAAAAAGCCATTGATCGCTTTTTTGTCGATGACCATAAAAAAAGTAATCACTAAAACGATGAAAGCATTTAAAATGCCATTAAAAATAGCGCCTAAAGCAGAAAGAGAATTCCCGGCAATATTGGCTAGTTGGGTGCTGATGGTAGATAAGATTTTTTGTAATTCTAAGATGAGTTGTTGCTTATCAATATTTTTGATGAAGCTATCGTAAAAGGGGCGCAGTTCTTTACTAAAGGGAAATTCAAAATTTTTATCGGATAAGATATTATTCACTACTTTTCCAATATTTTGGGTCAGGGTAATGATTTGTTCAACAATAATAGGAATCAGGGAGTATACGACAGCACCAAAGATAAACAGAAAAATAAGATACAGGATGAGTACACTAACACTGCGAGGAATTTTTTTTGTCTGCCAGTGATCAACGAGCGGATTAATGGCAGCGGCTAAAATAAGAGATACAAAGAGAAGCACAATGATCCCTTGGATGCTGTAGAAAAAATAGATCAGGAGCAGTATTCCCATAATGGCTACCGCTCCTTTGGTAACACTGGCAACCGAAATCTCTACTTCCATTTTTGGTATCTTTTCTTTTTTGGGGATCATGATGTTTTCCTCTTCGGGTTCTTTCCTCTCCTCCTTTTTTTTCTGTAAGGTATCTTGAAATTGTTCCCAACGTTTTTTCGTCTGATGAAAAATATGTTTTGCGTGATGGAAAAAATGAGACATAATCAAAGATGTTTAGCTGGTAATATTAATCTGAATGACGTTGACAATAACCCAGGAAAGCAGAGTAATAATGAGGCCAATGATGGCATAGAGGAGGGTTTCTTTTGCTTTGCTCTTCTGTTTTTCACTCACCCCTCCCATGATCCACTGATATCCTCCCCACATAACCATGACGACAGAGATCGTTCCGGCAATACCAACGAGATAGGATGCAATGTATTGGATAAAAAAGGGGATATCGCTGAGATGACAATCCCCTGTTTTCATGCAGGTATTATTATCAGGAGTGAGTGTTGTTTGCGCATACACCAAGGGCATCCTCTGTACGAAGGATACTATCATCCCGATGCCCAAATAGCGTACTGTTTTCATAATTTCTTTTTCTATCTTAGTATAGCATACCATGATGCTTTTTGCTATGGGGGAAATGTGTGAAACTTTTTTCCATCAATACAACAGCGTGGCCAAAAATCTTCCCCAGGAGGAATAATATTGAACAAGAAAAGCAGCATAAAAGGGCAATATGGTATGATAGGCGAGGAAAAAGTATCCCCAAAAATAATCAATTCCCGTCACTATCATGCGAATAAATCCGGGAATAGCATGATTATGCGTTAAATATTGATAATATCCCATTCCGCTTCCTTCATAATTCCACCAGGCTGTTGTGCCTTGTACAGGATCAAGAAAAGAAAGAAAAATACTCACCAATACTCCCTGTCCTTTTGATCCTCCCAGGGCGATAATCCCTGAAAAAAGAAATGTGATCACAAGGGCAATAGCTGTTTTGATTAATTCTTGAGGCTTCATCGAGGCAACGCTTTGTTCATACTCTTCTTTTTCCATCTCCAATTCATGGGTGAGCATTTCAGATTTCTTTTGGAGCTTGGTAAAAAGATCAGTCACTCGTTTTTTGCGCAAGGCCCAAAGTTTATCTTTGATCCCATGGATCGTTTTCAAAAACAGATAATAGACCCCCCCTTGCACCTGAATATGTTCCATATCCGTATAATGGGGTTGGATTTTTTCCAGTAATTTTTGTCGATTGTGCTGAATCTGCAGATAAAATTGGACAAATGCGAGACGGGCTTCATTATTCACTTCTCGCCAGCTTTTTCGTTCGAGCGAGAAGAGATATTTGAGATAGATAAAGGTACGGAGGATGGCGGGAACAGATAAGCTGGCAACCAGAAACGTGACGGTACAAAAAATGATGAAGTACACCACAGGTCCCCACCAACCGGTGAAGGTGAAAAACATGAGGATATAATACAGCGTGCCAATAATGAGGATAGGAGAGAAAAAGTTGTAGAGTTTAATGAGCGGCCAAACGGGGAGGATGACACTAAAAATAATAAGACTCCATAGAAAATGGAGAATGTTACGTACCAACTGGAATAATTTCCCCATGATGGTCTCTTCATAGATATCTTCTTCCCCCTCCTCTTCTTCCACGATAGTTGATTTGTATCCCGGCAGAAGTCGTTCCAGGAATTTTGTGATCGATCGCACATCATGTCGAACATGTGCTAAAAAATATTCAATCACATTGTTATATAAAGACCGTTCAATATTAATGATGGAGACAGCCAATAGGAGGGGAATGTCAATCAATAAGAGAGGATATTTTAAAATATTAACTTTGCTGATCAACGTATCTTCCATGGCTTTCGTTAGGTAGTTGATGACCGAAAGATGCTCGACATACGTGACCTTTATATCCGAATATCGTAGGTCTTCTTCAGTCAATTGCATTGGTTGTTCTGCAGACATAACAAAAGTATAAAGGACAATATTCGTCCCTATTATAGAAGTTTTTGAATTTATTCCAATAGGAACTCCTGAAAAATGTTTGGTGGGCATCAACAGTGCAACAGATCTCTTGCATACGATATTTTCACCATTATCAGCTTCTCTCTTGCTATAGCCCTCTTTTTACAAGATGTGACATATCTCTTCATCGGGTGATAAGCATTGTGTACCATTTCTCCCCGTCTGTTTTGAAAAAGAATAGATGCTTCTTGAAAATCTCTTTTATCATAGGCTTCTTTTTTCTATACTCTCTTTGGATATGTCCCCGTAGTTAAATGGATATAACGGTGGTTTCCTAAACTGCAATTCCGGGTTCGATTCCCGGCGGGGGCACCATATTGCAACTCGACATACAGCTTACGATCCGACGTATGGTCGGATCTTCCGCTTTCGTCGGTTGCTCCTCTTCCCTTACAAAAGCAGAACTTTTTCTTCAGACATGCTGTCACTATGAACAAACCAAAACGAGTTTTTATCATCCATGGCTGGGGAGGAACGCCGGAGAGCAACTGGTTTCCCTGGCTAAAAACAGAGCTTGAAAAAAAACAGTTTCAAGTCACTGTTCCCCAAATGCCCCATGCGGATTATCCCCTGGAAGAAGAATGGGTATCCTCTATAACGCAAATAGTGGGAGTCCCTGATGAACACACCTATTTTGTTGGGCATAGTCTGGGGTGTATAGCTATTTTGCGATATATAGAATCGTTACCTGTAAAAAGGAAGATGGGAGGGATTATTCTGGTGTCCGGTTTTGTAACCTCCCTAGCTATTCCCGAAATAGAAAATTTTGTTGATCATCCTGTGGATTTTGAGAAAATACGTTTGAGCGTGAATCATTGTATTCTGATACATTCCGATGATGACCCGTATGTTCCTCTCTCACAGGGACGATATATGGAAAAAATGTTGGATGCTCAGCTCCATATCATTCATCAGGGAGGACATCTCAATACAGGAATCGGGAATTTTACATTTCCCCTTGTCGCTGAAAAAATATTATCTTTTAATTGGTAACCGATGCGTATTCTTGGTATAGAGACATCGTGTGACGATACCAGTTTGGCTATTGTCGAACATGGTCGGAACGTTCTTGCTCATGTGACAGCTTCTCAGGTAAAGATCCATAATAAAACAGGAGGGATTGTCCCCGAGATTGCTGCCCGAGAACATGTGACCCACATTCTTCCCGTCTTTGAACGATTGTTTCAGGAAGCGAATTTGTCTATACACGATATTGATGCTATTGCTGTTACCAAAGGACCTGGATTAGTCAGCTCTCTTTTGGTGGGAACATTATTGGCTTCTACTCTGGGAATGCTCTATCAAAAACCACTCATTCCTGTCCATCATATCGAAGGGCATATTTATGGGAATTGGTTGGAACGAGATCCTCGTACATTTCATTTTCCTCTTCTGATTCTGACAGCATCAGGAGGACATAATGATCTTATTGTGATGAAGAATCATGGTGTGTATACCTCTATTGGTCATACCAGAGATGATGCGGCAGGGGAGGCGTTTGATAAGGTCGCTCGTATTTTAGGACTAGGGTATCCCGGAGGACCGGCGATTGCTCAGAAGGCTTTACACGGGGATCCCCAAAAAATACCACTTCCTCGTGCCTGGCTTCCCGGTACGTTTGATTTTAGTTTTTCCGGTCTTAAATCGGAAGTGTTGCGCATCGTGGAAAAAGAAGTTAAGAAACATAGGAAACTTTCTTCTGCCTTTATTGCTCATCTTGCCGCCAGTTTTCAGGAAAGTATCATCGATGTCTTATCGACCAAACTGGTTCAAGCTGCTTTGGCTTATCGGGTACAGGAAGTCCATCTGGCCGGAGGGGTCTCTGCGAATCAGTCGCTTCGTCAAAGAATGGAAGAAAAAGCTGAACAACACGGTCTTACTCTTAAATATCCTGTCCGTATTGTCTATTCGACGGATAATGGAGCGATGATTGCCGCTGCGGGATACTTTTTGTATAAAAAACATTGGGAGAAATATCAAAAATGGAGTAATATACTTCCCGATCCAAATCTATCCTTACTATGATTGCCACCTATCTCATCGTATTTATTCAGGTTTTCTTTGGACTCCTTGAGTGGGCGGTGATTATCCATGTTTTCTATTCCTGGATTCGTCCCCATTCCACGAGTTTCTTTTATATGGTGATATCTTCTATTGTGATTCCATTGTATCGGATTGTTCGTCGTATCATTCCACTGATGGGGCCATTCGATCTCACTCCTCTCTTTACGCTGATCGGTATTGATGTTGTTGGATATCTTCTCACCAATCTGGTTATTCGTTTGGTTTCATGAGATCGACATTTGTGCATCGTTTGCCAGTATGGGTAATCTTCTTCGTTCTCAGCTTTCTACTCAATAAGCCCGTAGGGGATGTTATGGCAATGTTTTCTTATGAGCCATTGACCATCTTTTTTGCCTATCTGTGTTCTTTTATTTTTTTTGTGTTGTTGGTGATGGTCGCTGTGGAAACGATTGTCTGGCATCATCGCAAAGAGTTTATTCTTCCCTTTCTCTTGAGTTTTTTTGTGGCCTATTGGATCGGCGTGGTCTTGAAAAATCTTTTTGCTGTTGAACGTCCTTTTGTTTTATATGGATTTGATGTTCTCATTCCCGAACAAGGATATAGTTTCCCGAGTTTACATGTGGTGGCCGCTTTTTCTCTTCTTCCCTTGGTATGGTATAAAAATAAAATCATGGGATATTGGTGGTTTGGTTTTTCTCTGCTCATTGCGATTGCACGTGTCTACTTACAGGTCCATTTCTTGTCCGATGTGGTTGCGGGTGCGTTTATCGGATACGAAACAGCTTCCTTTTTTCTGTCGTTGGAAGAGCGATATGGGATATTTAGCCGGTTGAACAAATTGCTCTTGCATACCTTGGAAATACGAAGACAACTCTTTCACACGTTATTTGGGATCCTGCTTGTTGTTCTGATCAAAACATATCTGGTCACCGTTGATACCATGGTCCTGCTGGTGATACTGGCTTTGTTTCTGGTGTGGTTATTGAAAAAGTATACGTTTCCACGATGGCTCTATCGGGCACTTTCTTTTTTTGAGAGAGAAAAACATTTGCAACGGTTCCCCGCACGGGGGGTGTTCTTTTTTCTTGTTGGAGCCCTTATCGCGCTTTCCTTCTTTCCCGAGAATATTGCCGTGGCATCGATTATGATTCTCTCCTTGGGAGACTCTGTGACGAATATCATTGGCCGGTATTTTGGAAAATGGCGCATTTGGTATAATCCGAAAAAACATTGGGAAGGAACATTGGCTGGGATATTTTTTGGGCTTATTGGAGCCAGTTTCTTTGTTCCTTTTTGGACTGCATTGATTGGTTCTGCTTTGGCCATGATGGTAGAAACATGGAATATAACAATAGGAAAACTTGAAATAGATGATAATGTTCTCATTCCGTTGGTAGCGGCTCTTTCCATGAACGTTTTCCATTAGAGTATTCCTGATTGAATTATTTTTCATCCTCCGTATAATGTCCTTGTATACAAACCATGATGAATCAAACTCTTTATCTCAAATATCGGCCACAAGACTTTGACAGTGTCATTGGGCAGGAAATTACACGCATTACGCTCAAGAATGCTTCTAAAGACGGGAAACTATCCCACGCTTATCTTTTTACGGGGCCGCGGGGAACAGGAAAAACGTCTATGGCGCGCATTGTTGCCAAAGCGCTGAATTGTACGAATCTCAAACCGGATGGAAATCCCTGCAATGAATGTTCGATTTGTAAGGCGATTACGGAAGGTCGTCTGGTCGATATGATTGAAATTGATGCGGCCAGCCATACTGGTGTTGATGATGTGAGGGATCTGATCGATAAAGCTCGTTTTATGCCCAATGAAGCGAAACGGAAAGTGTATATTATTGATGAAGTTCATCAGTTATCTAAATCTGCTTTTAATGCACTGCTCAAAACCTTGGAAGAACCGCCGGATCATGTGCACTTTATTCTTGCCACCACGGAAGGGTATAAGGTTCCCGAAACGATCATTTCTCGGTGCCAAAAATTTGATTTTAAACGGATTGAGATCAAGGATATTGTCTATCGGCTGAAAGATGTTGCGGAACAAGAAGGTATTGAAGCTGATATCAAAGCACTCAACCTCATCGCCAAATTATCCGAAGGAGGATTGAGAAACGCTCTTGGTCTTTTTGAACAAGTGGTGTATGAGAAACAAATCACCTATGATCGTGTTGTTGATCATCTGGATATTACGGGAGGACATATTATGGAGAGTTTGTATGAGGATATTGAAAATAAAAGACTGAAGCAGGCTGTGATGAAGATTAATGATGTGTATGAAAGTGGCGCAAGTCTGACGCAGTTTACCAAAGATTTTATGGAATTTTTGAGAGAAAAACTTCTGGATACCATTACCCAAGATGCCCCGTCAGAAAGCTATGTCCTCTTACATCGTTTGGATTTGTTGGAGAAAGCCAGTATGGATCTTAAAAATGCTGTTATTCCTCAGCTCCCTCTCGAGATTGCGGTTACACGCATGTGCCTAAATACAGAAGAGCAACAGGTTGTTGTGGACAAGAAAGCTGATGTCGTAGAGGACAAAAAAAAGGATAAAAAAGAAGAGGTGAAGGAAGAAAAAATAGAGGCAAAAAAGCTGCTGGGGAAAAAGAAAGAAAAAGTGGAAGAGACGGTTACAGCGCCCATCCCTTTTTCTCTGGATGCCATTCGGGAACAGTGGGGGGTAATATGTGATCACTTGTCTGCACGCCTGAAACATGCCGCTAAAAATGCTTTGCCAATCCGAATAGAAGAAGAAACAACTGTTGTTCTTGGTGTGCGCAGTAAAACTTATCTGGAGATGATTAAAGAACATAAGGCTCGCCTAGAATTGGAAACGGTCCTGCAGCATATGTTTGGGCTGGTGTTAACGGTCAAGGCTGAATTGGAAAAAATAGAGCCTATTACCTTTGACCATCTCTCCAATGCGTCGGATGTCTTATCCCCCGAAGAGGCCGCGAAATTATTAGGAGGAAGTATTGTAGACGAATAATGCTTACTTTATGAAAAATCTTCTCCAACATCTCATCCAAGAAGGGTTGTCTGCGCTTTCTCTTCCCCTTGATGCCATTGATATTTCTATCCCGCACGATAAAAAGTTCGGCGATTTTTCATCCAATATTGCTTTTACAGCCGCGAAACAATTGCACCTCTCTCCGCTGGATGCGGCGAAAAAAATAACAGATCACCTGCCTATCCATCCTGATATAGACCATGTGGATGTTGTGCCTCCCGGTTTTATTAATTTTTTTCTGACCGATCGGGCGGTGAGGAAATCGTTTGATGCACCTGTCTCTGCTTTGACGATAGGAAACGGAAAAACTGTTGTAACTGATAGTAGTAATCCCAATGTGGCAAAACCATTTGGGATTCATCATCTGCTTTCCACGGTGATAGGAGATAGTATCAACCGTATCCTATCGTATGCGGGATACCATGTCGTCAAAGATAATTTTGTAGGAGATATCGGTACACAATTTGGCAAACTGATCTATGCGTATACTACGTGGGGGACGAAAGAAGTCGTTGAACAAAATCCAATTCCCGAACTTTTGAAACTGTATGTCCGTTTTCATGATGAGGCAGAAAAAGACCCTACTTTGGAAGATCGCGGAAGAGAAGAATTTAAAAAATTGGAACAGGGAGATCCCATCAACAAACAATTATGGAAATGGTTTGTGGACCTGAGTATGAAAGAATTTGAACGGACATATCAACGACTGCATATCTCATTTGATGTGATCCACGGAGAAAGTTTTTATGAAGATAAAATGGCCGACATTATTACGCGGGGGAAAGAGAAGAACATATTTGTCCAAGGGGAAGGGGGGGCCTTGGTTGCTCATTTTGAAGATCTCCCTACGTGTGTGATTGTAAAATCTGATGGATCCAGTACCTATCATCTGCGGGATTTGGCACGCATAGCATATTGGGATAAAACCTATCATCCCTCGTTCATGATTGATGTGGTGGATGTTGCCCAGGAACTCCATTTTAAACAACTCTTTGCTTTGGCGGAAAAATTAGAATTAACGACAGCAACCAATATTCATGTCTCTTTTGGTCGTATGAGTTTTAAAGATAGAAAAATGAGCACAAGAAAGGGGAATATTATTTATCTGGAGGAAGTATTAGATGAGGCAGTGAAAAGAACAAGGGCTCTTTTACAAGAAAAAGGGATCCAATTTCCCGAAGAAGAACAACAGCAGTTAGCCGATATTATTGCCGTTGGTGCCATAAAATATGCTGTTCTCTGTCAAAATCGCAATACGAATATTGTTTTTGATTGGGATAAGATCATTACGCTGGATGGGAACAGCGGCCCTTATCTCCAGTATACATACACCAGAGGGAAGAGTATCTTAACCAAGGCGGGAGACTGGAAAAAAGGGGACAAAGAAGACTATATTCCTTTAGAGGGACTGGAAAGAGATCTGATGTTGAAATGTTTGCAATTCCATGATGTTGTTCTGCAAAGTGTCGAAGAACTGAAACCCAATATTGTTGCCAATTATATCTATGAATTGGCGCAACTGTTTAATAGTTTTTATAATACATTACCTGTGTTGTCTGCAGAAGAGGGGAAGAGAGCATTGCGGTTGAAAATCGTAGAACGATCGTGTACAATTTTGAAGATCGGTTTGGAAATATTAGGTATACAGGTTCCAGATCGTATGTAATGTTGTGCCGCGTTCGTCCCTGCCTGCCATCCCTGTCGGGAGGTAAACCGGTAGGCAGGTAGTGGCTCTCAGACATCTGGTTTCCACTGATACATAAAAGATATGCCGCGTTCGTCTAGTGGCCTAGGACGTCTGGTTCTCAGCCAGAAGATCAGGGGTTCGACTCCCCTACGCGGTACCACATCGCAGTTGGATATTCAGTTTTCGCATCCCCTCGACAAGCTCAGGGCTGCTGCCGCTTCTATCCACTGCTCCTTTGCCTCAACAGTTGCGTTTTTAATTTGCTCGGGTGTTCACTTTGTTCTTTGCATCGACCGCTTCCCAGCTCTAAAAATTATGAAGTAATTTTTAAAGTTGAGGAGTGGTTAATGAAAACCGGAGAAGCCTCCAAAGAGGAATTCACAGGTTGTATATCGAACTATGACATGGTGGAGATAGGGGAATTTGACCTTAGACTCTCGCAGTCTGCTGACTGTTCTATCTTCGGCACCTCTTTTGGTTTTGCTTGTCGTCGCAAAACAAAACATAAAACATCGCTCCGACGGTTCTCATCCCACGCAAGCCAAACAGTTGGCTTGCTCCTATCATTTTTCATGCATCCGTCCAACAAGAAATCGATCCTTCATCCTGTTTTTCCGTCCAACCTTGTTTTGGTGGAGATAGGGGGATTTGAACCCCCGACCTCGCCGTTGCGAACGGCGCGCTCTAGCCAACTGAGCTATATCCCCACGATGTTATGTTGATCTTCTGTATTTCGATTCTGTTCTAGCCCCAGCCGGAGGCTGGTCTCCTCCTTGAGGGCGGACAAGCGCCTGTGGCGGAAACGGAAGCTATATCCCCACAGAAAAAGCAAACCTATTATAAATAGGCTTCATAGAAATTGCTATCTTTTTTTATAGCAGGATTCCTCCCAACCGACCCTTAGGGTCGCTCGCCCCTAAGGGTCATAGCAGCAATAAGGATCATAGCAGCAACCGGGAATTGGTTGCCCTGTTATTGCTTCTTTCGTTGGAACAGATTATATTGTGGCTGTCACTGAACCGACACTTTCCCTCTGTTTGATTTAAAAAGAGTTTTATATCTTGCGCATCATTTAAAAATGAACCATGGGATTGTTCATTTGATCGGGCTCTCAATTTTTATAGAGAAACAGAAAAATTCGCCAAAGAAAATAATATTCCGATGCTTGGAAAAATTCCTTATAGAACAGATTTTATTCAATCAACAATAAACATGAAACCGGTTACTGAAATAAATCCAGAATATAAAAAATTATTCCAAGAAATTATTAAAAATATATTATAAGTTTAAGTTCATACATTATGAAAGAAAAAATATCTTTATGGGGAATTTTGGTTAATAGTTTTTTAGCCGCCGGGAAAATTACCGTTGGTATTTTTTCTCATTCCGCTTCTATTTTAGCGGATGGTTTTCATTCTTTGGCGGATATTTTTTCTTCTTTCATTGGATATTGGGGGATAAAAAAGGCGCAAAAACCGGCTGACGAAAGACATCCTTACGGCCATTTTAAATTTGAGGTTTTGGGAGGAATTGTTATTGTGCTCTTTCTGGTAGCAGCCGGGATAGAAGCGATTGTTGAAGCGTATAAAAGTTATGCGGACCCGCAAAAAATCAATTTGAGCTATTGGACTTTTACCATCATGCTCATTTCTGTTATATTTAATTTAGCCACTTCGCAAGTAAAAATATACTATGGGAAAAAAGAAAATTCACTCACACTCCTCACCGATGGAATGCATGACAAAGCGGATGTGCTTGCTTCCGGTGCGGTGTTATTGGGATTGTTTTTGTCGCGTTATTGGATGTATGCTGACGCGCTGTTAGCTTTTTTGATCGGTCTTTATATTATCAAAGAAGCTTTTCCGCTTGGGAAAGAAGCGATAGATTCATTATTGGATGTTTCAGCAGGAAAGGAGGTAGAAGAGAAGATAAAAAAATTGCTTAAGGATCAAAACATTGATTTGGCATCGCTCAAAACACAAAAGAAAGGATCGGTCATTACGGCTAATTTGGAGATCAATTTGGATAGTAGTTTGACCGTGGAAAAAGCCAATCAAATATCCGATGATTTGCGGAAAACACTGATGCAAGAAATTGAAAATCTTCAATTTGTGATTATCCAAATCAAAAGTCACGCGCTGGAAACAAATTTTTATCAACCGACTTTCGGACAAGGGTTTGGGTGGCAAAGAAAAGGGAGATTTAAAGATGAGCTACCAAAAGCCGAAGGAAAAGGTCCGGATGGAGAATGTGTTTGTCCGCAGTGCGGCTATACCATTCCTCATCAAAAAGGAGTACCTTGCTCAACCTTGCAATGTCCAAAATGTAAAGTTCATTTGGAAAGGAAATAATACCAACCGACCCTAAGGGTCATAGCAACAGTTCGTGCTAGTATCTTGATAAACTCCCTGTCATTGACCATCAATTACATAAACATCACTAGGAAAATCAGCTGGTAAAGTAGTTTTATCACCACCGTGAAATTTAGCTGAGCCGCTTTCTACTGTAATATTATTGTCATTGAGATCTACTTTAGTTTTGTTAGCAATTTCATAACCCAAACTTTGTTCATTGCTTTTATGACCACAACCACTAAGAATTAATAAGCTCATAACTGTGATCACTGGCAGAAAAAATACTTTTTCATAATTTTAATTATTTATTTAATTTTTTATAATACTCTTTTATTGGAGTGTATTTATTTTCTATTTGTTCAGGTAATTGGCAATTAACAAAAATGACGCAATCGTTAGGTTTTTTAATTTCTACAGCATTAATACATTTAATCACTTTTTTAGACCAACCTGGAGGAGTTTCTGAGCCAGCACATTCTACCATACAACTATCATAAGCATCGGCTAAATCTTCAGGAGTGGCATCCGACCAAGCAGCACATTTTTTATATCTGGTACAAGCATCTTCGCATTTATCAGAAATAGCATCCATCGCTTTTTTATTACAAGTATCGTTTAATTTTTTTAAGGTATCAATGATGCTTTTTATTTTTGTCGGTAAATTTTTAAGTTTTTCAATATCATAATCAACCATTTCAATATCTTCTTCGTTGAGATTAGGCAAAGGCGGAGCATTTTTTGAAGACTCTTTAGAACCAAAAAGATCTTCCTTTATTTGTTTTTCTTGTTCATCAGTAAGTTTGGGACTTTCCATTTTTGAATCCCCAAAAAGATCAGGCAAAGGCGGAGCATTTTTTGAAGACTCTTTAGAACCAAAAAGATCTTCCTTTATTTGTTTTTCTTGTTCATCAGTAAGTTTGGGACTTTCCATTTTTGAATCCCCAAAAAGATCAGGCAAAGGCGGAGCATTTTTTGAAGACTCTTTAGAACCAAAAAGATCTTCCTTTATTTGTTTTTCTTGTTCATCAGTAAGTTTGGGACTTTCCATTTTTGAATCCCCAAAAAGATCAGGCAAAGGC